>PDWJ01000357.1_pt1 | contig 68527 bp, 60 predicted proteins | sample 1430881 | NCBI WGS metagenome assembly PDWJ01 (sample SAMN01162460, study PRJNA174530) | Oral metagenome, whole genome shotgun sequencing project. | biome: Marine environment; feature: Marine mammal; material: Swab sample of the gingival sulcus; isolation source: swab sample of gingival sulcus... | reverse complement strand
TTTGTGTTGAATATGGTAAGTATTTAATTACAGGTGATACTCTGTTTAAGCAAAGTATTGGCAGAACTGATTTTTATGGTGGTTCTATGAAGCAGATGTTTTTGTCTTTACAAAAACTAGGTAAGCTGGAGCCGAATTTAATAGTTTTACCAGGACATGGTGAAGCCAGTACAATCAAGGAAGAATTAAGAACTAATATGTATATGGTTCAGGCTTGCATGGACAAGTAGACTTTATATGTGATATAATAAACAGCAGAAAAAATTAGGGGGATACAAATGAAAAAAACAGAAAAATTACAAGACGTATTTTTGAACGAAGTGAGGAAAAACAAGGTTCAGATAACTATCTTTTTAGTTAGTGGCTTTCAACTAAAGGGTTATGTTAATGGTTTTGACCCTTATACCGTGATGATAGATTCAGACGGTAAGCAACAAATGATATATAAACATGCAATTTCAACAATTGTACCATCTAAGCCAATTAAGATGGCACCAGATGAATTAATTCAAGAGGCTGAATAATTTGCAAGTTAAATATAGTGAAATTGAAAAAACTTTAGCAGGAAGATTTTCTAAAATTGATGAAAATGCTTATCTTTGTACTAAAAAGGTGATTACTGCGATGAAGGCGGAAAACCTTTCAGACAGGCATTTCCATTGGCATACTGGTTACGGCTATGATGACGATGGCAGAACTGTTTTAGAAGCTATCTACGCTAGAGTTTTTTTTGCAGAAGACGCCCTTGTTAGAACTCAGATTGTTAGTGGGACGCACGCCTTAAGTATTTGTTTAAGAGCTTTGACTCAAAGTGGTGATAATGTATTTTGTGCTACAGGTTTACCTTACGAAACTATTTTAAATACTATTGGCACCAGAGGCGGCTCACCGCTTTCCTTAAAGGCAAATGGGGTTAGTTTTGATTATGTAGATTTAGATGAAATAGATAGAATTGATAGATAAACCATGTTTTATCCAGAACGTGAATAAACCACAACCTTTAGATTACAATATTATTCTTTCTAAGTGAGCATCTTTCAAAAGTAACCGGCTTTTGAAAGATGCTCAGTTTTTAAAAAATTGTTTACGGCTTATTCTTCTGTCACCAACCGCAGTACTGCCATCAGCTCTCGGTGAACTCCCCTGCATTAAATTTAACAACAAATTATAGAAAAATCAGAAGAAGTTGAAAAATATAAACACTCCTTTCAAGTTATGACGGACTAAAATTCAGGTTGACTTTTAACCCAAAAAGCTATAATATATTTTCAGACCGAGCGGTCTGAAAATATAAGGAGTCTTCATGTCAAAATATTTAAAAAAATCAGAAAGAAAGAGGCAAATAAAAGACGCCGCAATTGAGCTTTTCAAAACCAAAGGATTTAGACTCACAAGTGTTCAGGATATAGTGAGCAAGGCAAATACATCAAAAGGCGGTTTTTATAATTGCTACCCCAGCAAAATAGCACTAATCAAAGAAATCATATATGACGGAATCAGTTATAGATCTGAACAAATGCTAACGTTTAAAAATACCAATAAGGATTTAGATAGAAAATCATTATTTATTGAGATACTGCTTGATAAAATGCTTTCCTATAATGAATATAAAAAACTTTATTCAATGTTACTGGTTGAAATGGCAACTGACCAGGACTTACTTAATTATTATAAAGATAGTTCAAAAGATGCCCGGAATATGTTTATAGAGTTTTGTAAAAAAGAAGGTTTTGATGAGTGGGTCCGCTTAAGTAATCAAGAGTTCGAGGTTTTTATAAATTCCTTAATAGTAGGTGTTGATATATTCGGCTTCTATGATTCTGAAAAATATAGAGATATGATCAGAACTATGATAACCGAATATTTTGAAAAAATAGATTTGTTTAATTTAGAAGGAGAAAAGGATGCATAATTTTTTAGTAGAGAAATTCGGTCAAACAAGAGGAGATGAAATCTACGCTAAACAGCAAATACGATTAGAAGAATTGCTGAATAAAACTGCTGGAAAAACAAAAACCCAGATGAAAACCCTGCGTGGAACCATTATGCCGAGAATTGCCCTCTACCAGGTTTTGCAGGAGGAAGGAATACCAAAGGAAGAAACCTATGATATTGTAAAAACCTATATGGTAGATATAGTAAGTGCCAATATGGTAAAAAAATTCAGGAAGTTTGATAAAATCCCTTTTGTGTATCACCTCTTAAAGAAAAATATTCAAAACAATCTTTTGAAAAGCGGTAATTGGGAGGCCACAACTGTAAGTGAAGATAAGAACAGCTTTGCTATGGATGTTCACAAGTGTTTGTGGTACGACGCAACTGTCGAAAATAATTGCCCTGAATTATGCAGAGCATTCTGTGAGTGTGATGATATTCTCTTTGGAGCGTTTTCAAAGGTAGATTTTTATAGGGAAGGCTCCTTAGGCATGGAAGCTGATAAGTGTGATTTTAAATTTAGCAAGGCAAAAAAGTAGACTCTGATTAGGGTAAATTATACACAGAGATTTCTCTTCTTTAACTTTGAACAATTACATCCTGGTAAAACGTGTTATAGTAGGCATACAGCCCATGGCAAAAAAACTGATACTAACAATTTTATTGCTCCAATTTCTGCTCACTCAGCTGACGGCTCAGGAATCAATCATAGTTCCCGGTCCTGAGCCTTTTTCGCTTGATGTCGGAACGGCAATCTATTGTATACACCTTCTAAAAAACAACTACTACATCGAAAAGACAGACAAATCCGCCAAATATAAGATTATAGATGTAAAAACTATCTGGTCATGGTTTCTAAAATATGACGAAAGTTATCCTGAAGGATATAGAAAGCGCTATGACATAATAGTCAACGGTGAACCGGTGGATTGGGATAACAGCTATATAGAATATGGCGGAGAAATGATTAATCTTCGTCTGCTTTTTACATACAGAAATCAGCATCCGCCAGAGACCCTTGAAGATTACATATCAGAGTAAATTTTAAACCTTGAATGATTTAATCTTAATATCCAAGCTGTCTGCCAACTCTCCTGTGGTAAGCAGCCAGAGTTTTTTTCTGTTTTTAAGTTTAAGCCTTGTTGATGACCTAATCTTATTATACATACTGCTATGCTCTTTATACATAAGATATTTCTTTTTTTCAGTAAGACTGTATATCTCATTCAGCCTTATTTCCGCTTCTTTATCAAGCAGTTCAGCATAAGAAGAATTAATTCTTAAATAATTATCCTTCACAAGGTTAAGATACTCACAGACGATAGGATCAAAGGAGAATTCATTGTCTATTTCGTCAACTATTTGAGCAAATTTATTGATTGCTGCATCATAATACATTGCATTAAATAATTTCTTTACAGTCCTTATAGATTCGGTCAGTTCTTTCAGCTTGGCTTCCTGCTTTCTGCCTACGGGAGTATCCTTGCAGCCCTTATCAAAACGCATATCGACAATCGCATTAACAGCATCCAGGGCATCAGTTAAAACCCTGTTTTTCCACATCTTTTTTTCAAGGCTGTCATACAGTTTTTCCATTACCGGTAAAAGCTTCAACCGCTCAGCTTCTTCAGGCATAAAGATTATATCGTAAACATTAAGTGATGTTCCCTTGAATTCTACCGATCCTACATTGAAAAAATCAATATTTTTAAATACGGAATCATTATCATTGTGCATCTTCAGCCTTAGTTTCTGATAAATATGGTTGGTCATCATGATACGGTTTTTATCGGGACTTATTCTATTTGCCTTGGACTGAAGTCTTGCCGCGGTGTTAACAATATCTCCTGAAAGATCCCCATCCCGCGTTATTATAAGCGGTGTAAATTTCTGGCCTCCGGCTATCCCGGCTGATATTTGAAATTTAGGAAGTACCGTCCCCGGAAGCTTCTTGCTCAAAACAGTATTGCGGAAAGAGCGGCCCTGAGTATTAAAATACTCCATTATCTGAAGAACACATCTTAAAACCGATTCGGCAGAGGCCCCGACAAGAAGAATCTCATCACCACGTGCCCTCTTACTGATAACACCCGATTCAGCGCATATTACATTTACATCCTCATAGATCATGCGGTCAAGAAGATCTATCATGGACATATTACGTTTTTTATCGTAGCAGTATTTTGTATAACCATGAATATCAAGGAGACCCAAATATATATCCGGTATAGACATGGCTCTTTTCAAATCACCGGCAAACTTGAAGGTATGATCAGGAATTACAATCTCGTTCCATAAATCAGGATATGCTTTTGGGTTAATATCCTTAAAAAATCCCCAATACAGCTTTCGCTGAAGATAGAATGCTCTGAATAGAATTTTTCTGAGCCCGTTTGTTACCGTATACTTTGAAACCTCTGCCTTCAGCTCTTTAAATGTTGAGAGTTTTCCGGTAGATATCTTTTCAAAAAGATGCAGCTGCAAAGCCTTTCCGGCAGTTTCGGAATAATCGTGAAAATCACTCATGCCATTATTATCGGCCGGTATCTTAATAAACAAATAAACTATTTAGATCTTAACAGATATTCCATGTTCATTCCCGGACTTGTTTATACTAAAAACTTTATATAATATGGGGTGAAGGGAGAAATAATGCAAATCAAGCTTGAAAACCTCAAAAGAAGTTATGAGGGAATAAATGCGGTAGACGGGGTAAGCCTTGAAATCCCGTCAAATACAATCTATGGAATTATAGGCAGAAGCGGAGCCGGAAAATCAACGCTGGTACGGTTAATCAGCATGCTTGAAAAACCCGACAGCGGTAAGGTTTTCTACGGCGAAAAAAGGGTCGATAACCTTTCAAAAAAAGAGCTCATAGAAAACAGACGGCGCATAGGCATGATTTTTCAGAATTTCAACCTGTTTTCATCCAGAACAGCAGGAAAGAACATAGCCTATCCGCTTGAAATACAATCGGTTCCGCATAAAGAAATAAAAAAAAGGGTAAGAGAACTGCTTGATCTTGTAGGCCTTGCAGACCGTGAAAACGCCCCTATAAGCACACTTTCAGGAGGGCAGAAACAAAGGGTTGCAATAGCAAGGGCCCTTGCGGTAAAACCGGACATACTCTTTTGTGATGAAGCGACAAGTGCCCTTGATCCTCAAACAACTCATTCAATCCTTGATTTAATAAGAGAGATTCAAGAAAAAATGTCTCTCACAGTTGTAATGATAACCCACCAAATGGAGGTTGTGAGAGATGCCTGTACAGAGGTTGCCGTACTTGAAGCCGGCAGAGTTGCCGAAGCAGGAAGGGTGGTTGATATATTTTCAGAACCTAAGACAGCAATAACAAAGGATTTTCTCGCCAACCTTGCCCCCGAGGTTGATACTCCAAACGACATAATGAGATGGAGCGATGGCGGTTTATACACACTCCGCTTTAAGGGAGGACACACCGATGAGCCAATACTTTCTGATCTCACCCTCAGATTCGGTGTTCAATTCAATATCAGGGCCGGCGGGGTCCAGAGTGTAGATAATATGCATATAGGAACATTAATCTGTGATATTACAGGTGATGATGATAACGTAAAATCAGCAGTAGATGAACTGAAAACCAGAGGTATCATCGTAGAGGGGGCATCATGAATCAGCTTTTAACACTTGTTGTATCAGCAACCGTTGAAACCCTTCAAATGGTCTTTTTCTCTACACTTTTTTCTGTTGTACTAGGTCTCCCGCTTGGTATTCTGCTATGCGTAACATCCCCGGTACAGCAGGGCGGAATAAGTCCCAAACCGGTTTTGAACAAAATTCTGGGCAGAATTGTAAATGTTCTAAGATCATTTCCGTTTATAATACTGATGATACTGCTTTTTCCTCTCTCACGCCTGATTCTCGGAACATCCATAGGAACAACAGCAGCCATTGTACCCCTCAGTATTGCCGCGGCGCCATTTGTTGCAAGGGTAATTGAATCGGCAATAAAAGAAGTGAACCCCGAGGTGGTGCAGGCCGCAAAATCAATGGGCTCTACAAATATGCAGATAATACTTAAGGTTCTGCTGCCTGAAGCAATGCCGGCATTAATATCGGGAGCAACATTGACAGTAATAAACCTTATCGGATACTCTGCAATGGCAGGAGCAATCGGCGGCGGCGGGCTTGGAGACCTTGCAATACGATACGGATTTCAAAGATTCAGGGGCGATGTAATGATTGCCGCCGTAATTGTAATCCTTGTTCTGGTCGAAATAGTCCAGATTGTGGGTGATAAAATCGTAGCCCGGCTAATGGCAAAACGCTAATACATAGAAGGAATAATAAAATGACTTCCATAACATTTTATTATTTTGCGGTTTGGAGCAAAGCTCCAAACTAACATATAATCAGCCAGCCTAAATGCTGGCTTAAACAGGAAGGTTTTATGAAAAAGAAGCTTTTTTTAATGGTCACTATAATCTTTTCAGCAGCAGTATTGTTTGCTGCAGGTAATAGTGAAAAGGCGGATGACGGCATTCTAACAATCGGAGCAACACCCGAACCCCATGCCGCAATGCTTAATCTTGTAGCAGAAGATCTTGCAGCAGACGGCGTAAAGATCAAGGTTATTGAGTTTACTGATTATGTAACACCCAATCAGGCCCTTGAAAGCGGAGAAATAGATGCAAACTTTTTCCAGCATCTGCCCTATCTTGAAACATTTAATACCGAACATAACACACATCTTGCAAGCGCGGCAGGTATCCATGTTGAACCGTTGGCACTCTATTCCAACAACTATAAAAAGCTTGAAGATATTAAATCAGGTGCTGTGATTGCAATTCCTAATGACCCCACAAATGAAGGCAGGGCACTGCTGCTGCTTCAGAGTGCCGGCTTAATTACCCTTGTTGATGATGCCGGGCTTGAGGCAACCCCTCTTGAAATTAAATCAAACCCGATGAAACTGGAATTCAGGGAAATAGAGGCAGCAACATTACCAAGGGTACTGGCAGATGTTGACGCAGCCGTTATAAACGGAAACTACGCAATACCGGCAGGCCTTATAGCCACAAAGGACGGACTTTTTATAGAAGGCGCGGACAGCCCATATGTTAATGTCATTGCTGTAAAAGCCGGAAATGAAAGCAGGCCTGAAATAGCCGCATTGGTCAAAGCACTTAAAAGTAAAAAGGTAACAGATTGGGTTGCAGAACGCTATCCCAATGGAGAGGTTGTTCTTGTAAAATAACAAAGGTAATTTCCTCAATAAATAAGCATCCCCCTTTCAGGCTTCCTGATTGGGGGAACATTTCTTAAACTTCCAGAATCCAGCCTAAAAAGGCCCAAAACCAATCAGCACAGCAAAAACAAGAAAAGCCGAAGTAACAGCAAGCATTGCCGCTTGAAGCTTTAATGTCCACCTGAACCATTTAGGATAACTGACAACGGTAAAACCCAGTGCAATAAGCAGAAGCGCGTTTGAAGGAAAAAGCATATTCGAAAAACCGTCACCAAAGTCAAAGGCAAGAACAGCTGTCTGCCGTGTAATTCCTACAAGATCGGCAAGCGGAGTAAGGATAGGCATCATCAAAAATGCCTTTGCAGATGCTGAGCCTATAAAAAAGTTCATTATAAGCGTTATAAGATATATTAGAAAGGCGGCACCCATTGTAGGGGCCCTTTCAATACTTTCCGCGGCAGCTGAAAGAATCGTATCAGTTATCATTCCCTTATCAATGATATGCTTCACACTATAGGCCATCAGAATAATAATAATACCGGGAATCATTCCAATCATTCCATTTAAAAAAGAGCGTCCAATTTTACGCCCGCCCAATCCGGCAAGAATTCCAGCTCCAATACCTCCGATAAGAAACATAAGCCCCATCAGGGGAAATGACAGATTACTGATGGCCGGAACAACAGAGGTAAGTATAACAAAGGTTACCGCAATAACCATGCAAACCCCAAACCATATGAGGGCTTTTTTCATACCGGTATGAGATTCAGAAAAGGCCTCTGAATCTTTGTTAATCTCACGCATAGAAAATAGTTTACGGTCTTCATTATAAACAAGCGACAACTCAGGCCTTGCCTCAACCTTTTTGGCATAGCTTGAAACAAAGTAGTATATGATGAAATACACAACAATGAAGAAAATAATCCTAAGCCAAGAGCCGGAAAACAGCGGAAGCTGTGCTATGCCCTGTGCAACGGCAACGGTAAAAGGGTTTGTAACAGCAGCGGCAAAACCAAATGCAAGAGGCAGCAGGCTTATACCAAGACCTGTAAGCGAATCCCAGCCAAGAGAATGAGCCAGAGGAACAATGAAGATTATCATCGGAACCAGCCCCTCATAAATTCCGAGAAATGATGCAAGAAACATGAACGTAAAGATCATTATTGCCATAAGAAGGTATTTACGCTCACGGAATTTTCTAACAAGCCTTGCAATCAAATCCTTCATAACACCCGCGCCCTCAAGAATTGCTATAGAGCCGCTTACACATACAATAAACAGTATTATAGTTATAACAGCAATATTCCCCGGAGCAGCTAAAACCTCGGCCGGAGCGGTAAACCAGCGCCAAAATGGATAGTCAGGCTTATCTATCTCGGTGTATGAGCCGGCAATAATCATTGTCCGGCCGTCAACCTCAACCCGTTCATACTGTCCTGAAGGCAGTACCATTGTAAGAATTCCCGATACAATCATAAGAATGAGGATTATAACCGCTGCCCCAAGAAAAGCGGTTCTTCCAATCTTCATGCTCGATTTATTTTCAGTTTTATCACTCATATTAATCCTCAGATGTTTAAGAGTCTTTCAAAAGTAAGCGGATTCTGAAAGAGCTTCTATAACTTTTTCAACATCGTTTTATAAAATTTTATTGCAAGCCCATAGTTCTCAAGGCTTATACGTTCATCCACACCATGTATACGGTTAACCTCCTGCTGAGTAAGAATCATTGGAGAGTACCGATACATATTACGGCAGCAGCTTACGTAATTACGGGTATCTGATGCTGTTGTTGCAAGATACGGCAAAACAACAGAGTCAGGGATCAGCTCATTCAGCGTCTGCTCTAAAAGCTTATAGCCTTCCGCGTCGGACGATGACTCAGGAGCTGCTTCCTCAGCATCATTATCATTCTTTACGTAAACACTAACTTGATCATCGGCAATGACCTTCTTCATTCTTGAGATAACTTTCTCAATACTGTCACCCGGAAGCAGCCTTACATTGATCACAGCTGTTGCCTCATCAGCAAGAACATTTTCTTTACTGCTGGCATTCAGCATCGTCGGAGCCGTTGTTGTTCTGAACATTGCGGCAACCGAGGGTATCTTGCTCATAACAAATTTTATCAGACCGCCGGTAAGCCATAGATTTGAAAGGGCAAGCTTGAAACCAAAACCACCCGCACGGGCCATCTTGCTGAAGAATGCCCGGGTGGTTTTAAGCCAGCGCATTGGAAAGGGTTTTGCCTCAATCCGTGCAACCGCTCTGGCAATCCTGCCCGCTGCCGAGATCTTAGGCGGCATGGCTGCATGCCCGGCACCTGAGGCCTTTGCGTGCAGCTCTATACTGACCTGACCCTTTTCAGTAGTCCCTATCAAAGAAAGCAGGTTGTTTATTCCGGGCATCATACCGTCAACGGTTATTGCACCCTCATCCCAGAGCCAGTCAAAGGTTATTCCATGTTCAGAAAACCATCTGCAGCTTCTTGATGCGCCTTCACATCCGGTTGTCTCTTCATCACCCCCGAATGCAAGATATACTGTACGTTCTGGTATAAAACCCTCTGAACAGAGAGTCTCCGCAGCCTCAAGAAGAGACATCAGGGTGTTTTTTGTATCAAGGGTACCCCGTCCCCATAAAAACCCTTCTTTTTCAATACCGCCAAAGGGGGGGAAGCTCCATTTTGATTCATCAGCCGGAACAACATCATAGTGGGCTGTTAATAATACAGGCGGATGTTCAGATGAAAACTCATCATGCCGGCCCTTCCATTTATAGATAACAGAATACTCACTCAAAACAGTACGCTCCATTACCTCATGAACCTTAGGGAATGATTCTACAAGATAGTTCTGCAATGCCTTGAAACTTTCTTTATCATCTTCAGATATATCATAATGTGAGACCGTAGGGATACGAATTGCACCGGCAAGCCGCTTTAAGGCCTCGGGATCGGCCGCCTCAGGTGAATAGCATATACTGCTGTCAACACTACCCGCTCTTATTGTATTAATAACAATAACGATAATTAATACTGCTGCTATAGATAAAATTATAATTGCCATGACTTATTATATTGAAAATATATAATAAATAAATCTTTTTTTTTATTGATATTGCGATAAACTTACAGGTATGAAAAGAAGTGCTGTAATTTTATGCATATTTATTGCCTCCATCCTTATCAGCTCATGTGCAACATCAATAGATATAATAAAATCAAACCCCGATGTTTATGTTGGACAGGATGTAAGGATAAGGGCATCAGTAACCCTTGAGGCTCCGCTGCCTTTTATGAATTATTCGGTATACAGAATGTCCGATGATACCGGAACAATCTTTTTGATTACTGATAAAAAATACAGGATTGGGCAAAAGATATCATTAACGGCAAGGGTTATAGGAGTAAACAGTGAAAACTCTCAAAACGCGGCGGAAAAGATAGCCCAGCAGACTGCGGATTTCATGGTTGAAAATAATATAACCGACAAATCCAATTCCATAAAATTGAGCAGAAAGCTGATAAGACTTATTTCAGCACTGGGAAGCATTGCTGAGGGCAGTTACTTTCTTATAGCAAGATAACAGCTTTCAGTACCTATGAAATAACGGTTTAACAAAAATACCCCATTTACATTCAAAGTAGAATTTTCTGTAAAAATATCATAATAAGCTCTTTACAAAGTAATTATTTATCGATATAATATTATCATAAAATAACTAAGGGAGACACTTCCCCCAATTTTATTAAACCTCCGTCCGTCCGGGTCATCACCGGGCGGACATTTTTTTTACAATCTCCTGTAAAACCCCCGAAACAAACAGCTGCCATGGATGGTAAAAAATAAGTGGAAGCAAAGCGATTCCAAGAAGCTCCGGTTGTAACGCAAAATAAGTGCTGAGAAGCGGAACACCCATTGCGAGAGTCTTTGTCGGGGCGGCAAAACCTGAACTTATACGCTCCTCAACACCAAAACCGAGTAAGGCCGCACCGCCCCAGGCTGCCGCAAACAGCAGAATAAATGATACCGCAAGATAGATATAAGGATAGACCATAGTGCGGAGATTCCCGGCAAATGAAGGGTTGCCGGCACTGCGCGAAAAAGCCAGATAGAGTATGATTAATATAAAAAGGTTACTTATAACACCAAGCCCGTTCTTATATTTATCAGCAGCATCACTAAACCAGCGCCTCAGAAACTGACCTGCCGCAATAGGCAGAATCATTATTAAAACCAGTTTTTGAAAAATACCAATAAGTTCATCCGGCGGAAGCATTCCGGTAGAATTTTTAATCATAAGCGATAATAAAAGCGGTGACAGAATCACGCCAATAATATTTGCCAGTGCCGCGTTAAACATTGTAACAACAGCATTCCCTCCTGACGACTGAGTAAATATTATACAGCTTGAAATTGTACATGGAAGACAGGCAAGAGCATAAATACCTGCTATTATCTGCGGGCCGAAGACCCCCTGAAAGATCTTTGAGCTGAAATAAAAATACAGTGGAATAAAAGCAAAGATAAACAGCTGGATATAGATGTGAACCTTTATATACTTTAAACCGCTTTTTACCGCATCAACCGGAAGTTTTAAACCGGTTATAATAAAAATCAATACAACAAGGCTATTACTTAGAAAGGCCCCCCTGTTAAGCATTATTCCGAATTCACTTGTAAAAACTCCCAAAAAAAGAGATGCAAATACCCCAATAACAAACCAGTTCTTTTTCAGGAATCCCATATTATTCTTTTTCCGGAATATTAAACTGACGGGTGTCAAACCTGTCCCCGCCAAGCCAGAAATCTATCTTTATACCGCTGTCAGTCCTGCTTACATCGGTATGCTTAACCTGCCACCCAAGAAGATTAAGGCGTGATGCGCCAAGAAGATCGCGGCCTGTCATAGCCCCGTAATAGCCGGCAAGCTCAGGGCGTTTTTGACTGTTAAAGTCCTTCTCCATCTGTTCTATTTCTTCATCTGTATGAGATGCATCATCCATAACGCTCAGATGAAGACCGTCTTCCTCCTGGTGCAGAGAGATAACCATGCGCATGGGATCTCTTTCCAGAACATAGCTGGAAATTTCGCTTATTAAATGTGTTATCAGTTCTTGTCTTCTCATTTGAATCCCTCATCTTTTTTGTTTGATCTATACCATTGTTCAAATGCTACAATCAGGGTTGCAGTCAGACCTCCGGCAAAACCGTTATTATAAAGATTAATACCGCCCTGCCAGCTTCCGGTCTGCAAAACCATTACAAGATGGATAAAACCGGCAAGCAGCCCAATCGGCCATCCGAACTGACCGGCAAGCGGGGCAAGGGTTGTACAGAAAAGTACAGCAAGCTGAACCCCGAACATATTTAACGGTTTTCCAAAAACAAATGCCGCAATAATTACTCCCGCAACAACGGACCATGAGTTTTTAAGATGGGTACCGAAGGCGGCAAAGCCCATAATCGTCATCATGCCTCCAATTACAGGACCGCTGAAATCACCGCCTGAAAAGAATATATAGGCTGAGCTTATAAGCCCTATTAAGCCTGAATTTAAGAAGGTACCGCCCAATGAAGCAATATCTATAAAGTCCGAAGGAAGCCGGCCTGACTGACGCTGAATCTTAATAAAATCTTTCAGGCTTTTTCTTCCTTTTGAGACAAAGGCCAGAATAATAAGCACAATAGATAATACAGGAACAAGCAAACTGAGAAATATTGACGGCTCAGAATACCAATATGGCCGGCCATCAAGAACGCCCCCTCCGGCCTTAATAAGGGCTGCCGCAAATATACTTAAAAAGCCGCAGGTCAGTCCCATATTATACAGATTGTATCCCTGATGAAGATGAAGCATTGAAACAGCAAGTGCCGGAAGCAGAAAACCAGCAACAAGCCCTCCGGCTATTCCTGCGGGAACAGCAAGTACACCCGTAAAACCAAGCTCAAATGCAAGAGTACTTACAAGGGGACCAAGAGCAGTTCCAAATAATGCAATAATTATATATTCCTTAAAGCTCTTTCCGGCAAACCTTGCAGAAAGATATACTCCGGCAATTATTGGAATAATATTCAGCGGTGTTTTACCAAAGAAAGCAAAACCCATCATTGTAAAAATCGCGGTAAATGTTGGTCCGGATAATGTCGTCTTTGTTACAGATATGAGAATGAATCCAACCAAACCGACAGATGCGGAATTCAGCAATGCTGCACCTTTTCCTGAAGTGTTTATAAAATCATTAATAAGCCTTGCCGGCTGGAGCTGGATATCAAAAAAACCAGAAAGGGCTGAAAACCCGTCCAGCACAAGGGCTGCTGCAATAAAGAACGCAATCAGAGCAGGAAAAAAATAATAAAGAATGGTTTTATCTTTCAAATATCAGATACCTCCTTTAAATCAGATCGATTATATCATATTTAAAACAGATTTAGGTATTCTACAACCGCTGATCTATTCTTATCTGAAAAACCATGACCGAATATTTTGAGGCTGCTTACTGATGCACAGCCTATTTCAAAAGACCAGTGTTTATCGGGAGGCAGTTCAAGAAGGAGACAAAGAATACTGCGGATTACCCCGGCGTGAACAACAAAACAGGCCGTATCAGCCTTAAGTAAATCAATACGCTTAAAGACATCCTCAAGACAGGCCCCTACCCTTTCAGAAAAATCCTTCAACGATTCACCTCCGGGAGGAGATGTTTCTACAGGCTTATCAAGCCATTGCCGATAACGGGATTCCTCCATCCTTGAGATCTCCCGCCACCCAAGGCCTTCCCAGCGGCCGAAGTCTATCTCGGCAAAATCATGAACAATCTCAATCTCAGCAGCATCCGGCTCATGCCCAAACAGTATTTCGGCCGTTTCAACAGCCCTTCTGAGGGGGCTTGAAAAAAGCACGGCTCCATCCCTGCGAGGGCATGGAAAATCCTGCCGCCTGAGTTTATGAGCCTGCTCACGGCCGCGATCTGACAGCGGAGGATCACTGCCCCGGCCTATATAACATCCCTGCCCCTCGGCCTCGGCGTGTCTTACAAGAATAAGCCTGCGGGCATCATTCTCTAAAGCCAAAACGGTCCTTCCAATGATTCAGAGCTCAGAATGCTTATAAAAAACAGGCAGAACAGCTCGCTTAGTTCACATATGGCCCCGTAAGAGTCTCCATTAAGACCGCCGATACCAAGACTTATCCATCTTGCGGCCGCCAGCATAAATACTACAGCAGCAGCCATAACAATAAGGCCGACAGCCCCCCAGGCGGCAAAAAGCAGCAAAGCGGTAACAACAGCCGCGGCGGCGGCATCAATTGTGCGGACGCCGCTCTTAAAAATATACCCAAAACCCTCTGTCTTTGCGGTTTTAAAGATCCTTATACTCAGAACCATGCAGAAGCGCCCAACAACAGGGGTTAAGATTAATAATGTATAAAACATCATGCCGCCGACAGCGCAGGAGGATATTTCATATAATAGAACAGCCTTCATAAGAAGCATTATTACTATTGCAAGAGCACCATAGGTGCCGATTGAAGAATCCTTCATTATTTTCAGGCGGGATTCGCGATCCCATCCGCCGCCTAATCCGTCGGCAAGATCGGCAAGCCCGTCAAGGTGCAGTCCTCCCGTTATAATTACCCAAACTGCTGTTACAAAGGCCGCCTGCACGGCAGAAGACCAGAGCTTACCTGAAAGCCAGGCCGCTGCGGACAAAAGGCCGCCTATAATAAGCCCCGCAACCGGAAAGAACGCGGCCGATTTACCGGCTGATAACAGATCGGCATGTTTCATCCCGGGAACAGGAATTATAGTCAAAAATCTGAAGGCGTTAAGAAACCTTTTCATAAAGAACCTCAAAATATTATTTTAATTTTAAAGGTAGTCCGGCGGCTATCAAGAATACCTCATCAGCAAGAGACGCAGCTAACTGGTTTAATAGCCCCATCGTTTTTTGAAACTGACGCCCCTGAGACGACATTGGAACAAGTGTCATTCCGACCTCTTCTGTTACCAGTATCAGCCTTATACTTCGTTCATTACAGACAGCAATAAAATCACGCAGCTCCGATTCTGCTGATTCTGAAGCCTTATCCAAATCATTAAACATCATTGTCCCAAGCAGCGTACCTATGGAATCAAACAAGACACAGCACCCTTCTTCAATCTGGGAGGCATGTTTAACAGGCTCAGGGCCGCATTCAACCGTTTTAAGCCAATCAGGGCGCCGGGCCTTATGAGCCTCTACCTTTGCTGTCATATCCTGATCACGGGGAGTTTCAGCCGGAGTGAAGTAATAGAGATTCTCAAATCTATCATGCAGTTCTGTAATCATATTTTCAGCATAAATGCTCTTACCGCTGCTCACTCCGCCCAATATGAGGGTTATTCTTTCAGACTTATTATTCATTAAAAAACTCCTCTACAGCGGCTGTAAACCTCAGGTTATCAGGGCCCAGTCTTACTCCGGCACGGCAGAAGCCGGGCGCGCCCATTGAAGAACAGTCACGGATAATTATTCCGCGTTTTTTCATTGCAGCAATAAAATCATCCCCTCCCATTGGTTCAGGCTTTTTAAAAAATACAAATGCACCGCATCTGTTTTCCGATACAATCTCAATCCCCGCTTTGGCAAGATCGTATTCCAACCCCTCTTTCAATGCAATAAGCTCCTTCCATGTCTTCCTGAAATAGGGCAGCTCATTCAATAGAGAAATTCCTGCAGCCTGAGCCTGCGTACTGACACTCCAGCTTGGTTTATGAATATTCATAACCCTTATAATCTCAGGATCAGCAGATACCCATCCAAGACGCAGTCCCGGAATACCGAAATCCTTGGTCATTGATCGGATGACTATAAGGTTTTGAATTGATGATGATTCATCCGGCCTGAAAGAACCTGTTAATAGATCCGTGCCTTGAGCATAAAATGCATAATATGCTTCATCAAGCACAACAATACCGCCGTATTCACCGGCTGCGGCACATACGGCCTTAATAACTCCAGAGGGAATCACAACGCCTGTGGGGTTATTGGGACTGCAAAGCCATATCAGATCCGGCCGGTATTTCTTGACCTTAGAAATAAGCAAGTCCTCTTTAAGCTTAAATCCATCTTCAGCTTTCAGGCTTATTTTAAAAATCTTTGCCCCGTAAAGGCGTGAAACATGCTCATAATCTGAATAGGAAGGCTCAACAACAAGGGCCCTTGAACCGTCACCAAGAAAAACAGCGGCAGCAAGACCGAAGGCCTCTGCAGACCCCCCTGCAGCAAGCAGCCTTGCCTTGGGAAGACCTGAAAAATCCGAAATGGCTGATATTAAATCGAGAGACTCAGGATCAGGATATCTTCCTATCAGCGCAAAGGCTCTCTCATACGCGGACTTCACCGTATCAGGCAGTTTAAAAGGGTTAACAGATATGCTTAAATCAAGGATGCCGTCTCCACCCGCGGCACCGCCATGAAAGGGGACTTCAATACCTTTAAATCTATCCAGTTTATGCTTTAACTCTTTGTTCAAATTAAAAACCCGCTTGCAGCAACCAGGGCGAGGGCAGCCAGAATAAAGCAAATAACAGCAGCTCCCCGGATCAGTTTTAATGTCTTTATAATATCAGAATTTGCGGGAAGCTCTTTGTTATCCGATATGGAATAATACCCTATTTTTAACAGCTTTACATCCAATGCTCCGGCAGCAGCCGCCATGGTCCATCCGGCATTAGGGCTGGCGGTTCTGCCATGTTCATGAAGCATGACAGAAAAAGCCCTTTTCCCTGAAAAATCTTTTTGAATTGATGAGGAAAGACAAATTAGAAGTCCGGAAATTCGTGCAGGCAGAAAATTAAGAACATCATCAAAGCGGGCTGCAAATTTTCCAAGATATTCTAATTTCTCATTTCTGTATCCCAGTAAAGAATCACAGGTATTTACAAATCTATAGCCGATTGCCGCGGCAGGGCCTCCTATTACAAGAAAAAACATTGGCGCAAATACCGAATCTGTGAAATTTTCTGAAATAGAACCAATCACTGCCGCAGCTATCTCACCCTCATTGAGTTCTGAGGTATCACGGCTTACAAGATGCCTTGAGGTAAGATTTCTGGCCTGTTCGATTTGTCCATTTTCAAGGGTTAAGGCAATATCCCTGCCTGCATTAAGAAGGGCCGTAAGGCTGAATGAACTCTTGATAAGTGCTGAAACAATCAGCATAACCGCCATCTTAATAAAAAAGGGCTGAATTGCCGTCATTTGCCAGACAAATTCTGAAGGAAGGCAAAAAACAGTCAGCCCGCTTAAAACAACAGCAGCACCGGCAAAGAAACGGGCTTTATTTTTTTCATATTTATCTGCAAGCTCTGATGTCTTGTTTATATATGAGCCCATCCAAACAACCGGATGAAATCTGCCGGGAAACTCTCTGAAAAATACATCAATAAGCAAGGACAGTAAAAGAGGTGGCAGAATCAAAATCGGATTAAGAAGATACAGCATTTCATTTGCCTTTCAGGGTTATTTATATTGCTGATTTTTTAAATTATTAAGCATTTTTAAAAAGTTGGTTACTTTTGAAAGATGCTTTGAATATAAAAAATGTCATTCTTGTTCAAATCTGCTGAGCCGTACAGATAATACAGCAAGGCCGGAAGAGATATCTTCCTGCTGAACAACAACACTATCAGGGACCTGAAGCTTAATCGGAGAAAAATTCCAGATGCCTTTTATACCGGCACCGACAAGGCCGTCTGCAACCATCTGAGCGCGATCCCCCGGTACAGTAATTATACCTATATTAACATTCATGCTGCGGGCCATTTCAGGCAGTTCATCCATAGAAAGAACCTCTTTACCATGCACGACCTTGCCTATGGTTCTCGTCGAGGTATCGAAGGCCTGTACAATATCAAGCCCATGCCTGCGGAAACCGCCATATCCAAGCAGAGCCGTACCCAGGGCACCAACACCAACCAAAAAGGCTTGAGAAACACTGTTCCAGCCGAGAAACTCATATATAGTAGAAATAAGCTCATCTACCTTGAAGCCTTTTTTAGGCTTACCCATTATACCGGTATGAGCAAGATCTTTTCTAACCTGTATGGGTTTTAAAAGCAAAACCTCGGAAAAATCGGTTGTAGAAACCCATTCACGGCCATCCCTTTCAAATTGTTCAAGAACAGTTAGATATAAAGGAAGGCGTCTTACTGATGGAAGAGGAACATGTTCTTTAGATAAATTATTTTCACCCAACTTTTCATAACTCCTAAATCAAGAAACAAGCATAGCATATTAGTTTTCATTTATCAATCTTAATAAACACCTATTGTCAACTACGATCAGGTATATGTAATATTTCTCTAGGCTTACTTCCATTTGCGGGGCCCACAATACCCCGCTCTTCCATCTCTTCAACAAGTCTTGCGGCACGATTATATCCTATCTTAAGCCTCCGCTGCAAATATGACGCGGAAGCCTTACCGGCTTCAACAACAATCTGTACAGCTGAATCCATAAGCGGATCACCTGAACCGGCACTCTCCAGTTCAAAATCATCGCTGTCATCATCAGATATAAAAATTTCATCATCAATATATTCCGGCTCACCAAGGGTTTTGACATGATCTGTTATACGCTCAACCTCATCATCGGAGAGATATGCCCCCTGAATCCTGACAGGGTTGGGATCCCATGCAGAGGTAAAAAGCATATCACCCTTACCCAAGAGTTTATCTGCACCCATGCTGTCTATTATTATCCTTGAATCGGTTTTACTTGCAACCATGAATGCAATCCTTGACGGGATATTAGCCTTTATAAGACCGGTAATAACATCAACAGACGGGCGCTGGGTAGCAAGTACAAGATGAATACCAACAGCACGGCTCATTGCGGCAAGCCTTGAGATTACGTTTTCAAGCTCTTTTCCGGTTGTTGCCATCAGATCAGCAAACTCATCAACAATAATGACGATATACGGAAGCAGATCTGTGGCAAGTCTTGACTCACGAACCTTTCTGTTATAAGCCTTCACGTCCCTTACTCCAAGAGCATTCAGAAGTGTATAGCGCCTTTCCATCTCGCAGGTGGCATACTGAAGTGCCTGAAAAGCCTTTTTGGGTTCGGTAATAACAGGGGTGAGCAGATGGGGAATATCATTATACATCTTAAGCTCAACAATCTTCGGGTCAATAAGGATCATCTTGACCTCTTCAGGTGTTCTTGAGTACAGCAATGAGCATATAAGAGAATTAACACATACCGACTTACCCGAACCTGTAGCGCCTGCAATCAAAAGATGAGGTGTCTGAACCAGATCAATAATCCTTGCGCCTCCGGTAATATCCTTTCCAAGGACAACAGGAATGGCCATACGGGACTTCTTCAGGTTATCAGCCTCAAGGATTTCCTTAAATGAAACAATCGCACGATCCTTGTTAGGCACCTCAATCCCTACAGCATGCTTGCCGGGAATAGGCGCTACAATTCTTACCCTTGAGGCAGCCAGCCTTAAAGCAATATTATCTGCAAGATTAACAATCTTTGAAAGCTTTACACCCGGGGCGGGAAGTATCTCAAACATTGTGATAACCGGACCGCGGCTTATACCGGTAACCTCGGCGGCAATTCGAAATTCTTCAAGGGTCGCTCGTAGAACCTCAGCGGCATTCTTTGTCTGTTCATCGACTATCCAGTAATTATTATCTTCATATTGCTCAAGAATATTATCAACCGGGACAGAATACCGTCCGGGCTTTTTAGGCTTTTTAACAGAAATCTCATTCTTTTGCTGCTGAGAGGATTCTACTGTATCATCCGAAGAGAGCATAGGATCGATATCAACCAATTCTTCAACAGAATCAACCTCATCAAGTTCTTCTATTGTTTCCAGATCAGCCGCTTCCTCAAAATCATCCTCAAAGTTATCTTCAAAATCATCTTCTTTGACAGCTTCCAAAACAGGTTCAGGCAGCTGTTCAATCGAGGCTTCTATTGAAGGCTCAGAAATTGTCTCAAGTGAGGATTCCAAAACCGTTTCAGGTTCTGCTTCATCTTCAATATATGGTTCAAGTATCGGTTCAACCATATCCGGCTCTTCAAAGCTTTTACCAGGCCAATCAAGTTCAAGAGGAACCGGTTCAAATGTATGCTCATGTACATGATTAACATCTGTCTCAGTCTTAGCCTCTAACTCATGCTCAGCTCCTGATTCGGGCGCAGCCTCTGCCACAGGCTCAACCTCAATTGCAGATTCTGCCTTTATTTCAGTCTGCTCCTGCTGCCGCGGCCGTTTTCCAAACATGATTCGAATCATAACAAGCAATTCTATTACCAAAAGAAGGCTCAAAAATATTGAGCCGCCGCTGACACCTATATTATCTACGATGAAATCAGCAGCAGGGATGCCTGATATATAATCTGCTGTACGCAGTAAAAGTGAAAACGTGAAAAAAGGTAAAAGAGAAAACAAGCTTGCTGAAAAAATTCTTGTATTATAATAATCCGCAATAAGAAAAAAACTGCTTAAAAGAAAAAATAAGGGCAGATAAAAAGCCGCCTCAAGAAAACACAGATACAGAAAACGCCCGGGTATTATAAAAATATTAGAATGGATAACGGGTCTAATAGAATTCAGTAAAACAATAAGCAGAAATATTCCTGCCGCAGCAATAACAGCAGCCATAACAAGCCTTACGGCTTTTTTATTCAATCCTATCTCCTTGTTAAATCAACCGCATGAATGCGGGGCTTTACATTTGATTATCGGAATATCCTTTTCTCGTATGAGGGAATTTAAGAAACTATAAAAGAGAAGATCCCAAATGGGATTAAATAAAAACTGAATAAATACAGCCGGTTTTGTTTCAATAATTTCAATAAAAATAAAATTGATACAAGACCAACAATAAATGCCGCAGCCATTCCCGCTGCCATAACCGCGGGAGAAACAGTACTTCCAAGTGCATCTAAATCTTTCATTTCAAGTAAAATAGCTCCCGCAATTGCAGGGATCGAAAGAAGAAACGAATACTCACCGGCTTTTTCTTTACCAATACCTACAAAAAGTGAGGATGCAATTGTCATTCCGGAACGGGAAATACCCGGAAGAACCGCTACACCCTGAGCAAGACCGGTTATAACAGCGGTTTTAACACCGGCTTTTTTATAACCGGTCTCATTAGTTTTTATAAACCTTGTTAAAAGCAGAACAATTGCGGTAGCAATAAACAAAAGGGATACAATTTTAGGTTTATGAGAGACATCAAATGTTTCTATAAAAAAACCAAGACCCGCCGTGAAGACACTTGCCCCAAGTATGACAAGGATTACACGCAGGTTAAGCCTGTCTTCATCACAAGTTTTACGCTGAAAAAAATGCAGAAGTGAAACAATAAGACTGAGTATTGTCTTTCTAAATACAATTATAACTACTATCAAAGTTGCGAGATGTAAAAGAACATCAAAGAGAACAGGAACATCTCCTAATTCCATGAAATTCCTGAAAACAACCAGATGTCCTGAACTTGAAACAGGAAGAAATTCGGCAATACCCTGAAGGGCCCCTAAAAATAATGATTGAACAAGAGTCATCTACTCCTCCCCCTATTATCCGCATGGATTCGGTCAAAAAAATAAACCAAGTGTTTGTTCGGGTTTAATACCGTAATATATATATCCGTATAATACCGCGGCGGTCAAAACTTTTTTACCATATTGGTGAGTTTCGGCAACAGGTATTACCTCATAGATTAAAGGCATTGGTAAATCAGCGTATTCTCTAATCCACCGTTTAACCCTGCCCGGTCCTCCATTATATGATAACACAGCAGCCGCGGTATTTCCAACATAGGTGTTAAGCCAATTAAGATACCAGCTTCCAAGAAATAAATTATCCGCCGGATTAGTAAGATCGCCTACAGAACGCCTGTTCCTCCTTGCAACATCCTCAGCAGTAGAAGGCATGAGCTGGCTAAGACCAACCGCTCCGGATCTTGAAACAATCTCTCTTTCAAAACCGCTCTCCTTCCATACAAGTCCGAACAAAAGCTGAACCGGCACATTATTCTTCCTGGCAGCAGTCTCTATCTGTTTAGAGTAGAGATCGGGATAGAGGGCTGAATAACCCGCGAGGGATAATTCACCCTCAAATTGATACATGATGCGTATTGAGTCAAGGTTATGTCCGCGCTCAACAGCTTCTTCAGCACAAAGAACAAAAAAACCTTCAGATAAATATTTTCTGTATTTTTTTACTTCATCCAACAGGTTATCAAGATCATATCTTATAAATCCGCCAATATACCGTTCTTCATCATTAGAGGGTACATATACATATTCAACGGTTCTGTCTGATTTTTTAAACAGACTTGGGGTATGACCTGACAAAAGAGAGTAATAAAGCCCTGTGAAAGGTTTTGAAAAATTAACAGGTTCAATAAATTTAAGTTCAGCAACAGTCTCTGTAATATAACGGAACCTTTCATAGGCTGAAACGGGCCCTGTCTTTTCAAGCTTTAATGCAAGTTCGCGAATGTCCCGCCAGCGGCGGTTTCTAACTAGGGTTGTACAAAAATTGTCTATTGTATCACTGAAAAATTCCGGCTCTTCCCAATGGCTGCTGTAAAAATCGAAGTAACCCATTGTCTCACCTAAATTTCTGTGACTTTTTATATCAAAAGAATACCAAAGCTCACGATCAAGCAGCTTCCGTTCACCGCGGCCGGCAATCAGCTTATCCATACAACGGTCAGCAGCCCTGTACATACCGGCACGCCTGTACATCCTCGCTGCGGCAAACATAAAGGGGTCATCAGCCTGGGTGCTTATCTTCTCAAAGAGGGCGGCACCATCTGCTCTTCTTCCCGCACGGATAAAGGCCTTTTCAATATCATTTATAATTATACCATTCATCATATCAGGATCTGCATTTTCGGCAAATTTACCCAGATATTCGGCAGCCTTCCAGACGCGGCCGATTGATAAAAGATACTTTCCCTCAATAAGGTTCTTAAGTTCCGGAAATTCTGATGAGGGATCTTCGTAATCAAGATGGAGATAATCCCACCCGCGTCTTAAATAATCTGAAGCCGGAACATTTAGAAAAAGCTCAACCCAGAAAGTCTTCCAGTCATCAAGCCCCAGACGGTAGGCCGAAACCGCCTTGAACAGAAATAATTCATAATCTCCGGAGGATTCCGTAAAGCCGGCCAACTCAGGCAGTGATTCAAATACGTATTTATCTTCATGCTGCCAGTAAGCAGACTCCAAAATCATTCTCTTAAAGATGTATTTATCGGAATATTCCGCTGCAGCACGGCTGGCCTGAAATTCAGCCTCGGCGTATTCTCCTATTTCCATATTTATTGAAATAAGCAGTTCAGCCGCTTTTGCGCTTATAAAACCTGAGGTATTTTCTCTACAATGCTGAGAAAGTTTAAGAGCGGCTTCAATAAAACCATTCTGATAAGCCTTTAATGCAAGAAAGAATGAATCATATGGATCTATTTCTGTAATGCTTTTTAACGGGATATTATCGGCTGAAACAGATGTCTCAAGAATATTATCCAATTGAGAGGCAGATAAAACGGAAGGCGGCTCTGCGCGGCACCCGGCAAAAACAGGAAAGAGGCAGAATACCGCATAGAGGAATTTGAATTTACGCATAAACCGGGATATAAAATTTTGATTAATTTTCTGGAATAAGTATATCTGTTCCGGCATAAATGACATCCGGATTTTTTATCTTATTCTCAGCAGCTATCAGGCTGTAAAGCCATGGAGTTCTATAGAATGAGTTTGAAAGATCCCATAGGGTGTCTCCCCACTTAAGCCTGTACCATACTCCGCCGCCGCGGCCCTCAGGCGGTACCTCTGTATAATCAACTGAAGTTACCGGCTCGGCTTCAGCAACTGAAGATTCACCATTATCCACAGCAGCGGCTCCGGGCACTTCCGGCTCCGGTTCAGCCATTTTTTCCGGCTGCGGTTCGGTCGCTTTTTCCGGCTCCGGTTCGGTAGTTTTTTCCGCCTTCGGTTCAGGCTGTTTTTCCATCGCCGGCTCGGCCTGTTTTTCCGGCTCAACCGGCATTTCTGGGTCTTCATCAACAACCGCAGCTACTGAATCAGTATTTCCATTTTCAGCTTCAAGCTGGGGAATACTGTCTCCTTTTGTACCCCTGAAAAAGAATAAGGCACCAATACCGAGAATTGCAAGAATAATAATAATCAGAATAATAAGGGCAAGAGGACGTCTTTTCTTTTCATTTTTGGCGGAATTATAGTCCTCAGTATCATCACTTTCTGCAGAATCAGAAAAACTGCTTTCGGCAAAGTCATCTTCGGAAAACTCATCATTTGAAAAATCGTCACCGGAAAGATCATCCTCAGAAAAATCATCGCCGGGGAAATCATCAAATCCTTCCTCGAAAAACTCATGATCCAGCCCTGAGGTATCAAATTCAGGTTCATCCATGCCAGAGGTATCCATTTCAGGTTCATCCAGTTCAGTCATATCCATGCCTGAGGTATCAAATTCAGGTTCATCAGCCGCTGTTTCACCCAAGTTATCCAGCCCTGAAGTGTCAAGTTCAGGGTCATCCAGTTCCGAGGGCTCCAATTCCGAGGTATCCAGTTCAATTTCATCAACATCTGTTTCACCCAAATCTTCAAGCTCTGAATCTTCCATACCGGAAACAGAGAATGCGTCTTCAGAAAAATCTTCATCCAGGCCTGAAGTATCAACCCCGGAGGTATCTAATTCCGGGAGATCCAGTCCCGAAGTATCCAACTCTGCGGTGTCAAGTTCGGATTCATCCATACCGGATTCGGAAGCATCAAATGGCTCATTCCCAAGAGGGGCCCTCTCATCAAAAGAATCTTCCGGGACAATCGTTTCTTCCGGGTCAAAGGATACATCCAAATCAACAGATTCAGGCTCTTCAGCATCAAACTTGGGCAGATCACCAAATATGTCTTCATCATCCATACCGGGACCATCATCAAAATCACCTATTTCATTCAAATCATCAATATTACCGTCAATAGAGGCCAAATCTTCATTGGAAAGTTCATCTAATTCAAAATTAGGTGTAGAAAATTCATTTGCATCCAGAGATTCAAGACTTACACTCAAGCTTTGTCTTTCCCCTTCTCCAGAAGCACCTGCCTCCGCATTCAGATTACCATTCTCATCAATACCGAGGATCAATTCAATTTCAGGAGAACCCTTAACTGCGGGTTTTATATCTTCTATCAACAGACTGCCCAGATAAACTGCATTATCAAGTTCCTGTCCCAACCCCTTATAGAGATCTATCTGGACACTCTTCTGCTCATCATTGACAGTGGTCAACACCAGCTTCTTTTTTACAGTGTTATCCTCTTCCATAACCGGGAAATATGTCCCGTCTGCTACTTTTATGCCTATTGTAGAATTGTCCATTTCATTACCTCTATATTAAACGTATTACCCTCTAAATCTTTTGTCAATAAATTTTATAAACTTGACATTTAACCGGGCAAACACAATAATAAACCATGTTTTTTTTGGAACCCTATATAATAATTCCGATAATAGTATTTATCATTGCTATTATTATCGTCGCATTGGCCATAAAAGGTAGAAAGAATTCTAAATCAAGTTCAAAACTTGAAAAAGCCAAGGCGACAAACCGTAACGCACTGATAAAAGAGGCCAATAAACGCCTTGCGCAAAACCCTAAGGATCCCACAGCCCTGCTGTTTCTTGCAGATCTCCATTATAATGAAAAAAACTATGAAAAATCATTCAAATTATATGAGATTCTACTTGAGTTATGCGCGACCGAGAGCAGCCTGAATGAATTCGAGATCACTCTGCATCATGCGGTAAGTGCAGTTAAAACAAAACAGTACAAGTCTGCATACAAAAGCTTTATGCTGGCACGCTCTACAAATTCAGATATTTTTGAAATAAATTATAATCTTGGATATCTTGAGTATATGAGGAAGAATTTTGAAAAGGCTGCCGGTTACTTAATTCAAGCCAAAAATCAGAAGGCTGATGATTTTTCAACATATAAATATCTGGGACTCAGTCTTCATAAAATAAATAAATTTAACGACTCGGCAGATTATATCAAAAAAGCACTTTCAATAGACCCGGATAATAAGGATCTTATCTTTGTACTTGGTGAGTGTTTTTATAATGTAGGCCAGTCTGATGCAGCGCTGAAAACCTTTGCGCCCCTTAGAAATGATCCCAGATACGGCGCTCAGGCATGCCTCTATTCCGGAACCATATCAATGAAATTCAGAAACTATGAGCAGGCAGCTATGCAGTTTGAACTTGGCTTAAAAAACACCGAGCTTAAACAGGAAATGAAGCTTGAACTTAAATATAGGCTTGCAACCTGCTACATCAAGGCCGAAAAGATTTCAAATGCTATTGCTCCGCTTAAAGAGATCGTAGCCCGTAACAGGGACTATAAGGATGCGGCCAATCTTCTGAAAAAATACGGTGAGCTTGACGAAAACAAGAACCTTAAGATATTTATAATGGGAGAAAAATCCCTATTTCTAAATATGTGTAAAAGAATAATAACCCAGCAGTTTCCAAAAACACGGATCAAATTCCTTGAAATCTCCACCCCGCAGAATGATTTTATCGACATGATCGTTGATGTTGTTTCAGCAAAATGGGAAGATACAATAATTTTCAGATTTGTCAGAACAAACAATCAGGTAGGAGAACTGATTGTGCGGGATCTTTATGGAAGAATAAAAGAGGCAAAGGCCGGAAAGGGGGTGTGTATAACAGCCGGAGCCTTCTCATCCGGGGCAAAAACCTTTGTAGAGGCAAGGCTGATAGATCTTCTGGAAAAGGACGATCTTGTAAAAATCCTCAGCAGTATAAATACCTGAGCTTTTTTGCAAAATACTCCATTTACATTACAAGAAGATGCCGTTCTTCATTCAGAAACGGAACCCTTATCTGTTTTATAACTGCCTTATCAGTCTCAATTCCTGCAGCGGAAAGATCCTCCATTATGGACTCAAGCCGCCCCTTATAAGCCACGAGAAAACCTGATTCAGCAACTATCCTGCGCAGTTCCACGGCAAATTCGGCAAAATCACGGAAGGCACGGCAGGTTACAATATCAAAACAGTCCCTAACCTCACCAAGGTCCCTGTCAATTACTGTTACACGGCCTGACAGCCCCAGAATGGCTGAGACCGAACGCAAAAATCCGGCCTTCTTACCGGAGCGTTCAACAAGTGTTATTTCATGCTCCTCAAGAAATATTGCAAGAAGAAGCCCCGGAAGCCCAGCCCCCGAACCTATATCGGCTATTGTTTTAGAATTTTTTGAATTTAAGAAGAAGGGCAGCGCCGCAAGGCAGTCAAGAATATGTCTTATAATAAGCTGCTCACGGTTTTCAAATGAAACAAGGTTAAGCCTCGTATTCCACAGCTCAAGCTCTGAAATATAAGACTCGAGCTGCTGTATCTGTCTTTCGGACGGCTCAATACCTATCTCCGCAAGCCCGTTTTCAAGCAATTCTATCATTCCAGGCTGAACACTCCATCATTTTTCTTTACCTCTTCCAAGGGCTACAAGAAGAACCGCAATATCGGAGGAACGTACACCTGAAATTCTTGAAGCCTGACCAACAGACATCGGTCTTATATCCTTGAACTTCTCAATAGACTCAACCGATATACCGCTTATTGTATCGTAATCAAAATCAGCAGGGATTTTCATATTCTCCATTCGTTTAAAACGGTTTATCTGCTTCTGCTGCCTGCTGATATAGCCTTCATATTTTATATCTATTGCGGCCTGTTCAAGATAAAGCCTGTTCAGTTCCTGAAGCGGAGGATCAATCTTTATAAGATCTTCAACAGTGTATTCCGGAACCTTCATGAGCTTTTCAAAACTATCGCCAAGGCGATCCTTAAGGCCTTCAACCGAAGCGCCGGCCTGCTCTATACCCTCAAGGTTTACCCTCTTCGAAGAAAGCAGATCCTTTATTTCATCTATACCCGATATTTTTTCATTAAGCGAGGCAATGTGTTCGTCAGTCAGAAGACCGGCCGCCCTGCCCTTCGGCATCAGCCTTATATCTGCTGTATCATGCCTGAGGCAAAGCCTGTATTCGGCCCTTGATGTAAACATCCGGTAGGGTTCTTTGGTGCCGAGGGTTACAAGATCATCGATAAGAACACCGGCATAGGCTTCAGCCCTGCCGAGGACAAGCGGTTCACGGCCAAGCATGTGCATTGCCGCATTAATACCGGCCAACAGCCCCTGACAGCCGGCCTCTTCATAGCCCGATGTACCATTGGTCTGACCGGCGCTGAACAGGCCGTCAATCTTCTTGGTCATAAGTGAAGGAAAAAGCTGACGCGGGTCTATGAAGTCATACTCTACAGCATAGCCCGGACGCATTATCTCCGCATTCTGAAGCCCCGGAAGCGATCTTATAAACTCTTCCTGAACAGTTTCCGGCAATGAAGAGGATATTCCGTTTAGATACATTTCTTCAGAGCCCAGGCCTTCCGGCTCAACAAAGATCTGATGCCTGCCGCGGTCAGGAAACCTCACAACCTTGTCCTCAATTGAGGGGCAGTAACGTGGGCCTGTTCCGACTATTTTACCGCCGTAAAGGGGCGATTTATCCATATTTGCATTGATTATTTCATGGGTCTTTTCATTGGTGTAGGTTATCCAGCAGGAAACCTGGGGCCTGTCAACCGAGGCGGTTGAAAACGAAAAGGGCTGTATCTGCTCATCGCCCGGCTGTTCTTCCATCAGAGAATAATCAATAGAAGAGGCAGCAACCCTTGCCGGTGTACCTGTTTTAAGCCTGGCGACATTAAAACCCATCCTCCGCAATGAGGTGCCAAGCCCTATTGCAGCAGGCTCCCCTATCCGCCCGCTTGGTGACTCATATTCTCCAATGAAAATTTTCCCTTCCATGAAGGTTCCGGTTGTCATTACAACAGTGCGGGCTGTAAAACGCCTCCCGCGCTCAGTAACAACCCCCCCGATCTTCGTTCCGCTTGAATCAAGGATGAAATCAACAACAGTATCCTGAAACGGATGAAGGTTTTTACAGCTTTCAACGGTCTCCTTCGCAAGCCTGCTGTAAAGGAATTTGTCAGCCTGAGCGCGCGGCGACTGAACGGCCGGACCGCGGCGGCGGTTTAATATTCTGAACTGAATCATTGATTTATCAATAAGTTTTGCCATTTCGCCGCCGAGAGCATCAATCTCACGGACTATATTGCCCTTTGAAAGCCCCCCGATGGAGGGATTACAAGAGAGTCTCCCTATCGTATCAAGGCTCTGTGTTATCAGCATTGTGCTGAACCCGAGGCGGGCAAGGGCAAGCGAGGCTTCAATACCGGCATGACCTCCGCCGATTACAATAGAATCAAAATCTGAATTACTCAAACTACTTTCCTACACAAAAATTTGAAAAAATATTGTTCAGTATATCTGCTGAACTTACCTCACCGGTTATTTCACCCAGGGCATCAAGCGCGTCTCTAAGCTCCATTGCCGCGGCATCAATAGGAGCTTCTGCGGCAGCGGCAGTCTTTGTCCTTAGAAGGGCCTCAACAGCCCTGTTAAGAAGATCACGCTGTCTCATTGAATCAATAACTACATCATCCTCAAGATGCTTTTTCCCTAATGCCGCATCGGCAAGAATGTTTTCAAGCCGCGGCAGCCCCTCACCTGTCAGAGAACTAAGGGGAATAAACCCTTCCGGTACAGGCTTATCCGAAGAATCGATCTTGCTCCAAACCTTTATAAGCCTTTCAGACTCATTAAAACCAGCAATAAAATCCTCATCCTCAGAATTAAGCCCATCGGATGAGTCAACAAGATAGATAACCAGACCTGCATATGAAATAACCTCGCAGCTCCGCTTTATGCCCTCTGATTCAACAGGGTTTTCAGACTCTCTAAGCCCTGCGGTATCAAAGAGACGAAGAGGTATTCCGTTTATATTAATCCATGACTCAATATAATCACGGGTAGTACCGTGAACATCAGAAACTATTGCCCGGTCTTCCTTAAGCAGAAGATTAAACAAAGAAGATTTTCCGGCATTTGTGCGGCCGGCAAGCGCAACAGGAACCCCGTCTCTGAAAACCTTTCCGGCGTTAAAACTTTCAGCAAGCTGCTTTAGATCATTACAGAGAGATTCTATATCATCCTCATCAAGAGGATAGGCGGCCTGTCCGTCAAGTTCATCCTCAGGATAATCCAAAAGCAGCTCAACTGCTGACAGCATGTTTAGGATGCGCGTCTTAAAGCCGTCGATCCGCTGCTCCAGAGCACCTGAAAGCCTGTTAAGGGCAAGCGTATGAGCCTTTGTTGTTTTTGCGGTTACAATCTCATGGACGGCTTCGGCACGGGTTAGATCGAGTTTGCCGTTTACAAAGGCCCGCATTGTGAACTCTCCCGGAGCAGCATCGCGGAAGCCTCCGCTTTTAAGAGCGGAAAGAACAGCTGAAACAGCTGGTATTCCTCCATGACAAAAAAACTCCACGCTGTTTTCTCCGGTATAGCTTTTAGGCGCCCTGAACACAGCAGCAAGAACCTCATCTACCTTTTTGCCGGTTTCGGGATTTATGATATATCCGTACAGAATCTTTCCGCCCTCAGAGTTTAAAAGGCCGGCTTTATTGGAGAATAGTTCAGCGGAAAGCTCAATGCTGCTGCTTCCGCTGGTCCTAATCACAGCAATAGCGCTTTCATCCCAGCCGGTCGCCAGGGCGGCAATTGGTTCATCCATATCGTAATTGAGTTCTTTCATCAAAGACAGGATAATAAAAAGAGCATCCATTGTAAATATTTAAAACTGATGATAATCTTCTATTATGACTATTTACCCTGGAGAAAAGAAACCTTTTTTATTTGCCCACCGCGGCTACTCAAGCATAGCACCGGAAAACACCATGGCGGCCTTTGATGAAGCCCGTTCAAGGGGTATTCCGGGCATTGAGCTTGATATACACCTCTGCCGCTCCGGCGAGCTTATCGTAACACATGATGATAACCTCAAAAGGGTCAGTGGTTTTGACGCTATAGTAGAGCAGGCCGATTATGGTGATATTAAAAACCTTGATATAGGCTCATGGAAGGATAATAAATACAGTGGAGAAACCCTTCCGCTGATGCAGGATGTATTTGATCTTCTCGGAGACAGTATCTATTACGATATAGAAATAAAAAGCAGGACCACGAATGAAACAGGTTTGGAGCAAAAATTATTCAGCCTTATTAAAGAGTATAGACTTGAAGAACGGATAATTGTTTCATCATTCAACCCGTTTGCAATAAAATATTTCAAACAAACAGCCCCCCATATCCCTACAGCAATTATCTACAGTAAAAGTAAGGAGGTTCCATGGTATCTTAGACATGGGGAGGGGCGCTGGATAGCATCAGCAGATATATTAAAACCCGATCATGTTATGGTTAAAAACCGGACAGGAAAGAGGCCGGTACTGCCATGGACGGTAGATGATCCCGGAGAAGCATCAAGACTTCTTAAGGCTGGCGCAAGCGGAATTATATCAAACGATCCGGCGGCCCTGAATATTAATTAATTTTTGAATATTAAGTTTATGGAAGCTCCATAACAAGCTTGCTTCCATACATTCGGCCAAGACTGCTGAATGCGGCTGAAATAGTTGCTGAATTACTGCTTCCCATAGCCCGCTTCTGTTCCGAAGATGAAAACAATATTTTACCTGAATCAAGCTCTACGGCCTTTATTCTGCCGTTAACCTTAACAACAACAGAGCTGCTGTTCTCATCAAAACTGCTGATCTCGGATGTTCCAAAAATAAACCTTTTATATATATTCCCGTATCTCTCACGGACAAGCTCGATCAGCTCGGAATCGCTTACCGCTGTCATCCTGTAATCAACAGGAAGGATGAAAACATCAAAACCTGAGGAAGACAGTTCTGAAAAAATACCTGAAGCGGTATCAGTCTTATCAAGCGGATTTCCGCTTCTATCAACATCCATAACCATTATACAGGTTGGAACCTCAACAGACTTTGAAAGAATATCATAATAAAAAGATGTACGGCGTGAATTAACAGCCTGCTCTAAACCATCAACATATTGAAGAAGCTCAAAACTGACATCCTCCAATGGCTTTATCACTGCCCTCATATCAAGAAAAAAAACTATTTTTTCTCTGCCGACCCACTCCGCCTTGGGAGGCGCAAAATAAGCTATACCTTCAGAATCAGTCAATACAGTTTTGGTTTTGGAGGTCTTTCTTCCGTTAGCACCAAGTTCTTTATAAATAGCAGTTACAGGCAGCCCTGCCGCAGGAACACCTCTTGCTGAAAGTTTAACCTTAAAATCAGAATTGAAACCTTCTCCAAGATAAACAGACTCAGGCCCCGAAACATTCTCTATTTCTATCTGCTCTATTGCATTTTGTGCCTTTGTTATATTGCGCTCAAATTTCAATTCTGCCTTTTCAAGATTATAATCAACTGCCAAAAGGGCTGCTTCTATATATTTAGCAGATGCATGATAGAATTTTGATTTTTCATACAGCTCATCACCCTCTTTCTCCGAAGCTGAAACACTTCCTTTCTTCTCATCAAAGAGTTCATTAAGCCGTATTTTTTCTATCTGAAAGTCTTCACCCCTATATTGAGCAAGGATATGAACATTAATACCGTCACCAGTTTTCTCAGTCCACTTATCATAAACAACAAGGCCTTTTACCCCTGAAGAGGTTTTTCCAAGAATCGATGATGCCAAATTATATTTGAATTTATCATATTGATCACGGGCCGAGTCAGTAGTATTTGAGTTCAAACTCAAACCCATGGATTTTGTTATCTTAAAAACTATAAGGTTTGCCGCTTCGGAAGAAGCAGAGGCTTGATCTTCTTCAGCCGAAAAGCCCATACCGTAAAACCATAATAATTCATCAGTATCAGCCGGAGGTTCTGTGACCCACTCAGGAGCATCAGAAAGGCTTGTGCATGAGAAAAAAATAAATGCGGCTGTAATTACTGCCGGCAGGAAATAGTTTCTGATCATATCTAAATTCCTGTATCAAAAGTTATTGAATTTCCCCTCTGCATAACAAGAAGAAAGTTTTCAAACCCCGGGAGATCTTTTACTGTACCATATATCAGATCTTCCAGAGCATATATATCACCAATAATATACACCTCAAAGACGGTTTCTTCAGGAGAATATGAAATTCTTTTGATACGCTTCACCCTGGAGCCGAGTTTTTTTTGAAAGCTCTGTATAACCTTTAAATCTTCAGTATTAAGAATATGTACACTGTATTTGAAGCCCTTTGAGACCGCCCTTACAGTCTGCTTTTCAGCCTCTGCCAGGGCTTCAGGCATGCCGTTAAAAACAGCAGATTCAACCGCATTTGATAATGCATCAGAACTAGATATAGTGCTTAATACCGGTGAATCTGTAACGTAATCGGCCGAACCCCTTTTTTCGGCATTTAACGCATTGTAACAATTAAATTCTACATTTGCAGTTCCGTAATACTTTCCATTCTTTTTGCTGCTGCTTGCTGAAAGACTTATTTCAATATAAATATCCGCAGAGGTTTTATGCGCTATCCATTGAAGAATACTTACAGCCCCTCCGGTTTCTTTCTTATAAATATTCTGCTGCTCTGTCTTTATTTTTTCAATCTGCTCGGTATCAATGTACTCATAACCGTTTGCGGCAAGAAAACTATTTGCACTCTTTAATGCGGTTTTGATCAAAAATGGCTCAACATCTTTTTCTTCATTGTAATAAACCATATATGTCAATGAATTAAGATAATTGCTGATAATTTCCAAACTTTCAGGATCCGAGATATTTTCGTACTCTATTTCTTCTTTTGAATCTTTAATATAAGCATGATCCTGATTTTGATAAGTCTTTCTATCTTCAGAAACAGCATCTGAAGATGGTTTATCAGTAAGAAATGTGGCACATGACTGAAACAAAAATAAAATTAGTATTAAGGCCGATGCCATAAAAAGCTTTGCATTTTTGATTAACATATTTGAATTATACTCCTACATCTTTATAGTAACACCTAGTCCGGTAAAAATCCCACTGTACGGCTCAATTGAGGTATTAAGAGAGGGCCAATAACAGTAACCGCCCTCAATAAAAACCCGCAATCTGTCAAACAGCAGCCAATTAAGGGTAATCTCTGCCTGTCCGCCTAAATGCGTGAACATAAAGGATTGAGTACTGGATAACGGAAAGATCATAGTACTCCCAACTGAAACAGAAGGAACCAATTGAAAACTCCTCCAATACCATATAATCTCTCCACCCAAATAAACAGAGAGCGGAAATCCATATAAATAATCCTTAAAAACCCCGTTTAGAAAAGGAACTTCAAACCCTGCAAACGGCCTTATATCATAAAACCATCTGGAAACTGCTGCTTTAATTCCTGAACGCCCCCCAGGAACACCATTTTCTGAAAAAAACACATGACCGTAAACTGAAGAATCAATTCCAATCTTCGGGAAAACAGACAGCTGGTCTCCAATAGAGGCTTCATTATCAGCATAAATTACCTTCGCAAATGAAATATCTTCTTTAACTCCACTGACAACAAGGAGACCAGCCTTTTCCATTACCCCCTGTTCTGAAGAAGGCGTTGGAAAAGATAGTATTGAGAACTCATCACCTAAGACTACACCATCATCAGCCCCCATTCCGATAACAACCTTATCTCCGGGAAGCTTTTCAATGATTCCGTATTCAACCATGAATTCATCAATATCCTGAAGCTTATACTTCAGCTGCCTTTTAATAATATCTGATACCATCAAAAGGGCTTCTTTCTCAGTTGTGCCGGCACCGAATACATTTATCAAAAATTGAGCTGTCACACTGAACGTTTTAACACTGATAATAGAGACTGATAAGGCCAGCTCAATCTCCCATACCGTTCCGTTATCCGCCTCTTTTATAATGGGTTCATAAAGCGTAATCGAAGGAATTATTATCATTGATAAATCTGAATACCCCATAAGACCATCTTCTATAAATGCTGATATCTCAGAAGCATTAAGGCTGTAATCAATGAGCCTCAGATTTAAAATTCCAATACCGGATATTGTTTCAATTAATTGCTGTTCTAATAAAGCTATGGACTCTTCAGTAATATTTTCAGAATCGGAAATTTCTGAATAACCAATTCCAAGCAGCCCCGCCTCTTCTTTTGACTGTATATCTTGGGCAGAAACCGCAGCTGTAAATGTTACAGCTGACAATAACAACAGGAGAAGCCCCTTCATTTTATATCCTTAGCTGTTTATATTTTTCCCTGATGGAATATTAATCTCATTATCAGTAATGCTGACTCTTTTTCTGGTTATAAGAATGCTTTTTATCTCAAGTGTCTCTGAATCATTATTGTTTATGATTCTATAACCGATACTCTTAAAATCACCTACCGCGGTAAGCTCTTTATTCGGCAAAGGATCTGCGCCAAGACCGATAGAATCCACATCAAAAATCAGACTGAATTCAATATCGCTATATTCAGCTTTTTTATTGGCTTTCGATGCATTATTAACAACAAGGGGTACTCTCACTATTTCAGAGGAATCACTGTCAACATAAAAAACAGCCTCAGCATCTCCCTGCCCACCGGAAACAACAATTCTGAAGGACAGTTCTTCAAACCCCGGAAATACCGGAGGGAAATCAGCATATGAATCCGGTCCGATATATAGAGAGCTGTCTTTTATATAAACACCATCACTTAGGGTTAAGTCTTCTGATTCACCGTCAAAACCTTCCGCATATATGAGGGATTTACCGTATTCAAGCTCCATTGCGCGCCAGTACTGTTTGGGATCAGCCTCTCCCGGATAAATGCCAAACTCGTCAATAAGACCATCAAAACCGCCGCCCCCGAAGATTCTGGTAACAGCCCCTTCTCTATCAAAGGAAAAAGACTTCCATGATAGATCATCAGGGGAGAGAAGAAAATATCCGGCATCCTGTTCGGGAACTCCGTCGATATACCATATAAGGCCTACCCCATATTCATCAGGATCAACCCTTAAACTTATGGAAGAATATCTGCCGGCTTCCAAAAGGGGCCCTGCAGATCTATGAGAATAGGTATCTCCTGCGATTACTATTTCGGCAGCCAGACTCCCGTCAGGGAAAACATTTATCGAGACTGAATAGCTGCCCTCATCAGAGCCTGCAAAAAAGATTTCATCGCTGCCGAATTCAGGTAAATTATATGGTATAAGCGAAAGCATAACAGAAAAAGCATCAAAGGATTTATCAGGGACGGGCACCAGTATTTGATCTGAATTTAGCGAGGATGCTTTGTCGAGATAATACCCCAGAATACCGTTTTTAACCGAAAGTTCAGGATTTCCATAATATTCAAGGCTTTTTACGTCCGCAGCTTCAGCAGAATTAATCAAGTTTCCGCGAAAATGAAAAATATTGCTGAAATTGGCATCAGGCCCAAATTCATTTACACCGGACTTCTGCTTTTTATTTATATAAAGCGGTATTTCTTTTTTAATCACTGATTCAAAATCATAAGAAGTGCCTCTTCCGGGAGAAAAGGGAAAAAGCTCAAGGCTGAGATTATAAACACCTTCCGCGGCCGGAGCTTCTATCTCTATACTGCTGTACCCTTCAGAAGAATCTCCCTCGGCTATAACCTCTCCATCAAGAACCCAGCGCAGCCAGCATCCTGAATTCCCGTCTTCGGTATCAGCATAAAACAGGCCTCCCCCGCCCGGATAAAGAACCGGAGGATAGGATGTTATACTGTTTATATCATAAGCAACAGATGAAACAAAAAATTCTCTGGTTTCAGTATAAAAAATCTCTTCATCACTGTAGAAATCAAGCCTCAGGGTATAAATCCCTTCAGGAAAGGCTCCGGCAGGCTGAACATCCTGGGATAGTTCATCAGAAACACCTTCTTCAATAGAACGTTCAAAAACAACCTTACCGGAAGAATCAGTAACTGTAATAATAAGTTTATCCGGAATTAATGAACTCTCATTTATTTTATAGTCAATTAAAAAGGCTTCATCTAAACGGAGAACAGCTCCCCTCGATATTGTTTCAACTGTTACAGGGGAATAATCTGTTTCACCCCTGCCGACAGCCATATCACGGCATCCGGAAACGATTACGAGAAAAATTAAAGCTGTAAAACCCAATATTTTATGCATACTTCTTCAAGTGTAAGTATACCTCTTTTATTTAATCTTATCAAACGAATTCATTGTAATGTAAGGGGATAACCGTTAAAATAGGTAGAATGAGAGCAACCAGAGCATTGATCCGTACTTCAAACCTTAAATATAACCTTGAAGCAATAAGACAGTTGATTAATCCAGGTGTTAAGATATGCCTTGCGGTGAAAGCAAACGGTTACGGGCACGGAGCCGTCGGTATAAGCAGGGCAGCCTTAAATTTTGGAACGGAATATCTTGCTGTTGCGGCGGTTTGCGAGGCAGAAGAACTTAGACAAAACGGTATTACTGCCCCGATAATGATACTAAGCCCCTTTCTTCCTGAAGAGGCTGAAGCCATCGCGGAACTCAACCTTGAGGCGGTAATCTCAACAGAGAATGAAATAAAGATACTTTCTGAATCTGATGGAAAGGCTCCCACAAAAGTGCATCTGAAGATTGATACAGGGATGGGCCGTATAGGCTGCCGCCCGGAAGATGCTTCAGCACTTGCAAAAATGATCATAATGTCAGAAAGGCTGAAACTTGCAGGAACATGCACCCATTTCCCGGTAAGCGACAGCCGGGATAATAGCGATATTGAGTTTACAAGAAGCCAAATTAAAACATTTAATAAAAGTCTTCAGCAGATGAGGGCAGAATCAATAGATCCCGGAATAGTTCATGCAGCAAATTCAGGGGCAATTCTCAACTATCCTGAAGCTCATTTTGACATGGTAAGACCCGGGATTTTTGCTTACGGATATCTTCCGGGCGGTAAAAACGGACTTATAAACGGGCTTAGCGGCGAATTACATCCAAAACCGGTTATGAGTTTGGAATCACGGCTGATGCATATAAAAAAGGCGCCAAAAGAAACAAGCATATCATACGGACGGACATATAAAACAACAAATGAAACATGGATCGGAACAATACCGGCCGGTTATGCGGATGGATATACGAGAATATTATCTAATTCGGCAAAGGTCCTAATAAGAGGCAAGAGATTTCCGGTTGCAGGCACTGTATGCATGGATCAGCTGATGGTCGATCTCGGCCCCGAATCAGGTGTTGAATTATATGACAGGGTTATTCTGTTTGGAAGCGAAGAGGGCGCCTCTACAGCAGAGGAGCTGACAAGGATAACAGGTACAATTCCTTATGAGCTGCTCTGCGGGATTTCGAGGCGGGTGCCTAGAATATTCGACCAGGACACCCCAAAAACTCCTGTTAAATACTAAAACATACTGTCAGGCATACTTGACTTGGGCATTCCGCCGGCACCCATTGGATTGGGGCTCATCATCATATCATCAAAAAATGACGGAGAGTCAAGCTCGCCCGGTACGGATGCACGGCTTATATTTATATAAAGCTTTATGCAATACCTTACATCCGCAAGTTTCTTCTTTATTTCAAGCTTTCTGCGGGCAAAATCCTTGAAAAAGTCTTCAGATGTATAGTTTTTATCTATTACAGTTTTACCTATGCCCTGCTTGTAATACTCCTCAAGCACAAGAACAGCATAGAATGAATGCTCAAAAAGCGGGAGAATACTCCGCATCATCATCATTTCATCAGATGTATCAGCCTTAACCTTTATCATAGTTGAGGAGAAGGCCCCCGAACCCTGATTTTCTTCTATTCCATAGGTCTCAAGCTGGCTTTTTACAGCGAGCAGGTTATCATATGCCTCAAGAAATCTTGGAAGATAATTATTATACTGTGCCGAATATCCCTTTACAAATGTCTCAGCTCCGGAACGGAAGATTTCTTCCCGTTTGTTCATCCAATACATTCCGTAAAGATTCTCATCTCCGACATCTATATCTACCCTGGACAGAGAGCTGCCGGAACGTTTTTCAACAACACTTCCGGGCATGGAATACCGTTCATTACTGCGGTCATCTTTACAGGATACCTTTCCTTCAACACAGGTAACCAGAATAGAGCCCTCAGGAGCCCTCTGAATATTGAACTCAGTACCCCTTACGCCCATGGCGACACTCTCAGTCCTGACATTAAGCTCCTCGTTTCCGGTAAGCTTCTGAACCTTAAACGCGAGAGAGCCGGACATCATATTGATATTGGTTTTAGACTCTCCGCCCATCTTTGCGGAATCAAAATAAAATGCAGTATCATTATCTACCTTTATTGTTGTACCGCGGACTTTATGGCTTATAACCTCTATCTCGATAAACCCGTCATAACCTGTTTCAATGAAATCATAATTATAGATATCCATACCTATGTCGGATTCCCAAAGCTCAATTATTTCACCGTCACGCTGAAGATCAACTATCCCTTCGATATAAGCAATTCGGCCTAAAGGCTCAGCCGCAAATAATACTGCAGAGACCAAAAAGAGCGAAATTGTCAAAAATACCCTAAAAAGATTCTTATTCATCCTTTCCATAGTTTAAACCCCTTCTGCGGTAGATAATATACCACATGAATGAAGAAATTTCAAAACTCAGGGAGCTTTGAAACAACAACAAATAAAATAGCTCTTTCAAGAATCCTCTGAGTTTTGAAAGAGCCTCAACTATAATTCAGATCCGGCCCACAACTTAACAAGATTAATTACGGTTTTACAGGATTTTTCCATAGTGCTAAGAACAGCCCATTCTTTATAGCTGTGAAAATTATGGCCGCCTGTATACACATTCGGTGTGGGAATACCCATTTCGGAAAGCCTGGCACCGTCAGTTCCGCCTCTGATAATCTCAGGCTTGGTAACAACGCCGGCCTTCTCTGCAGCTTTCATAAGATATGCCATCCCCTCTGGAACCTTATCCATATGTTCACGCATATTCAGGTACTGCTTTTTCTCTGTTACAGAAACCTTACCGCCCGGAAACCTTGCCTCTATTGCCTTTGCAAAAACCTTAAGAGCTTCTATTCGTCTTTCAATCTCACCAAGCTCAAAATCTCTGAGATAAACACTTAGAGAGGCATCAGAAAGTTCAGCCTTCAGCTCAAGAGGACAGTAGTATCCCCATCTTTCATCGGTGGCCTCGGGACTCTCCGCCTGGGGAAGCATCTGTATAAAAGCAGAAGCCATAGTTACAGCATTAACAAGCCGGCCGCGTGCGTCTCCAAGGTGGATAACCCTGCCCTCAAATTTTACGTCAACGCCATAGGCGTTAAAACATTCGGAATCGACCTCACCCTCTTCTCCTCCGTCAAGGGTATAACAGAATACAGATTTAAGCTTTTCGAGGGGAAAGCGGTCCATTCCCTTTCCGGTTTCTTCATCAGGTGTGAATATTATTTCAATGGTTCCATGAGGTTCTTCAGGATTATCAATAAAATATTTAACGGCGGTCATTATCTCGGCAACTCCGGCCTTATCGTCCGCACCGAGAAGGGTTGTTCCATCCGATGTAATAATTGTATGGCCCCTGTATTTCGAAAGATGACGATCCTCATCAGGAGAAATAACAACACCGTTTTTAAGAACTATTGGTTTTCCGTCATAGTTTTCATGGATCTGCGGTTTTACGTCTGTGCCGGATACATCAGAAGAGGTATCCACATGAGCCATAAAACCTATTACGGGAACATCCCTTTCAATATTTGATTCAAGCCTTGCTATAAGATATCCATTTTCATTCAGGCTTATATCGGTAAGCCCAAGCTCACCAAGTTCCTTTTCAAGAAGATGAAGAAGATCCCACTGACATTCGGTTGTCGGGCATTCATCCTTATGAGCGTCCGATGTAGTTGTAATGCCCGCATACCGGACAAATCGTTCTAGTATTTGTTCTTTCATACCACAATGATAGCTGGTCTAAAGGTGCAAGTCAACGCAGATTATAACCATATAAACTAAAGCTTTATAAGTTTTACCTCTAAAGTGGTTTTTTTAATCCCTTAATAATTATATAATTGTTTATTATGAGAAAAATAAAGACACTGCTTTTAATAATAGCTGCCCTTTCAACTGCATCATGTATATCCATAAAGGATATTACAATGAATTATGCGGCGGATATGCTTTCATCTGAGGACGGCGGAGGAAATATATTCACATCAGACAATGATCCCGAACTTGTTGGAGACGCGCTGCCTCTTGCATTGAAGATGTATGAAATGATACTTGCATCAAAGCCTGAACATTCAGGCCTTCAGTTTGCGACAGGTAAGAACTTTATAATATATGCCAATGGGTTCATACAAACACCTGCAGGGATGCTTCCTGATGAAAAATACATTGAGGCCGAGAAGATGCTGATCAGGGCCGAAAATATGTACATAAGGGGAAGGGATTATATCCTTGAAGCAATAGAGCTTAACCATGAAGGCTTTGGTTCAGAGACAAAAACCAATCTTGATAATGCGCTCCAAATGACCGCAAATCCGGAAGATGCAGCAATGCTTTACTGGGCGGCAAGCGGATGGATAGCAGCTTACAGCTGTGATCCGATGGATTTTGAAATGGCAAACAGCCTGTACATACCTGCGGCAATGCTGTTCAGAGCCCTTGAACTTGATGAGGATCTTAACCGCGGGGCAATCCACGACGTACTAATCCAGATTTACAGCAGTCTGCCCAATTCTCATATTGTAAAGGCAGCTGAAGCGGCGCCTGAAACAGTAGGAAGATTCATTTCCGAATACTATAAAAACCTTCAAATAGACGAGCAGCCCTTAAAAAAGGCGAAATTTCATTTTAACAGGGCTTTAGAGCTTGCAAACAGACAAAATCCCGGGACATACTGCAGTTACGCAAAATCTGTAAGTGTTAAGAATCAGAATTACAGTGAATATAAGATGTTACTGGAGAAAGCCCTTGCAATTGATCCTGATGAAGAACCTGACAACCGGCTTGTAACAATAATATATCAGGAAAAGGCCGCATGGATGCTTGAACATGCAGAAGATTTTTTTATATCAATAGAGGATTAAAATAGTGAAAAAAAGATTTTTAATAATAGCATGCCTCATGATTGGGGTTTTCATTTTTCAAACAAATGCCATTACATTCAAAATGGCAAGTCTGCTGCCTGAGGGAACAGAGTGGCATAGAGCTCTGCTTGAGATGACATCCAACTGGCAGGAAATAACCGACGGCAGGGTTAAGATCAAAATTTATCCCGGCGGAATTGCCGGAGGAGAGGCCGACATAGTAAGAAAGATGAGGATAGGCCAGATAGATATGGCCATCCTTTCCGCGGTCGGAATGACAACTATCCTACCCGACAGTTTTGCCATGAGCCTTCCTTTTCTAATTGAAAATGAAGAGGAGCTTGATTTCATCGTAGAGGAGGTTGCCCCTGTTTTTGACGAGGATTTTCTTGATAAGGGTTTTATCGTACTTGCCTGGTCAAAATCAGGATGGGTTAAATTTCTCTCAAAAGATAAGATAATTAATCCAGATGATCTACTGGGCAAGAAATTTGCGGGACCGGTTACACAGCCGGAACTGTCTGAAGCATTCAGAGATATGGGTTTCAATGTTATTTCCATTGATCTTCCCGATACCCTTATGGCCCTTCAGAGTGACATGGTAGAAGCAATGTACTCTGTACCCATGATAGCAGCCTCGTTTCAATGGTTTGGAATTGCTGACAATATGCTGGATATGAAGATATCTCCGGTAATGGGAGGAATAATTATATCCAAAAAAGCATGGAAAAGAATACCTGATAAATATAAAGAGGCCCTTATTAAAGAAACAGAAATAACAGCTGCTCATTTCTATAAAGAGGCTCTCAGTATAGAAAAAAAGGCAGTAGAAGTTATGCTGAAAAACGGTCTGATAATAAATCAGCCTGAAAAAAATACAAGAGCCCTATGGCGGGAACTTCTTGGAGATGATTACGAAGTAATAGTAGGTGATGATAAATTTGTATCAAATGAGAGTTATCAAAAGGTTTCTTCAATGCTTAAGGAATTCAGGAGCAGATAGGTCTTGCGGAAGAATATTTTCAGGCTTGTAGAAAATTTTACATCAGAAATAGTACTGCTGGCTCTGGCATTAATACCATTTGCCCAGATGCTTGTAAGAAGTATTTTTTCTAACGATATCCCGAATTATGACACATTGATAAGGCATCTTACATTATGGGCGGCCCTGCTTGCAGGGATGATCTGCACACGTGAAAAACAGCATATAAGTCTGGCTTTTAACGAGAATATTAAAAATAAAAGACTAAAAAACTTCATTGAATCAGCAATCGTATTTACCGGAAGCGCGGTTTCAATTGCACTAACAATCGCGGCCGTCTCATTCTCAATAATAGGCTTTGACTTTGAACAGAAGACGGGTTTTATCCCGCTGAATATAATAAGCCTTATAATAGCTGTTTCACTTGGTATTACAGGCATCAGACTTGTAATCTGCAGGGATAAATGGAAAAAAAGCATGCTTGCTGCGGGCATAATCTTCGGTTTATTATTCGCGCTCCCGACAATAGTAAACCTCTTGTACCTTACACCCTTTCAGCCTCCTGTGTGGCTTGAAAGTATGCTTGATTTCTACTATATCTTTTTTGAAAAAGCGGATCTTCTAATCGTTATAATCCTTGTATTTCTTACAATCTTCGGTCTGCCGATGTTTATCCTGCTTGGGGGTGCGGCATTCTTTATGTTTGCAGGAAACTGGAGCATGCCGGAGGTAATACCAAATGAAATATACAACCTGCTGACCAGCTCTGCCATACCCGCAATACCGCTTTTTACTCTTACAGGTTTTATATTATCCGAAGGAAAAAGCGGAGAGAGGCTTGTAGACTTTTTCAGAGCCTTCATCGGAAAACTTCCCGGCGGGCTTGCTGTAATGGCAGTAGTAATATGCGCTTTCTTTACAACATTCACCGGAGCTTCCGGAGTCACGATCCTGGCACTTGGAGGCCTGCTTTCATTCATAATGATTAACAGCGGTGAATACTCAGGTAAATTCACAAGGGGGCTTATTACCTCAGCAGGAAGTATCGGACTCATGTTTCCGCCAAGCCTTCCAATAATTATGTACAGCATCCAGGCAAAGATCAGCATAATGGATATGTTTCTGGGCGGAATAATACCCGGAATTATCTTTGTAATAGCTCTCTCTTTTATGGGAATAATACACTCCAGAAAGATTAGAAAGTCCCCATCTCAATTAGAGAACGGAAGATATAAAGAAGACCAAGTCCCCGGAAAGGCAGAAGCATTGAGAAGAGCATCAGCGGATATTGCTCTGCCGATAATAATACTTCTCCTCTATTTCGGAGGCATCACAACCCTCGTAGAGACCGGTGCTGTTGCAGTAATTTATTCAATAATTATAGAAATAGTCATATACCGCAACCTTAAACTGAAGGAACTCAACCGTATTATTGGAAAAGCCCTGCCGGTAATAGGCGGCGTTCTCATGATAATAGCGATGGCAAAGGGGCTGTCATACTTCATTGTGGATGCTGAGGTTCCAATGATATTGACAGACTTTTTCAGCGACCATATAGAATCTCCACTGGTATTCCTGCTTCTGCTTAATGGAGTACTGCTGATTACCGGCTGTCTTATGGATATATTTTCCGCGATCATGGTAGTTGCGCCTCTGATTATTCCTCTTGGCGAGATATACGGAATTCATCCGGTACAGCTTGGTATAATCTTTATTGCAAACCTTCAGCTTGGCTACCTTACCCCGCCTGTAGGTCTCGATCTATTTCTGGCATCATACGCCTTTCAGACACCGCTGGCAAAAATATACCGCAGTGTTATTCCGTTTTTCCTTGTGCTTCTTGCGATGGTTCTGCTTATAACCTATGTACCATGGTTTTCGATCGGAATGCTGAATTAAGGTTGAATCTCTTTCAAAGATAACCGCATTTTGAAAGAGCTCAAGTTATATCGATAACATCCTGCTCAACAAGATCAAGCCAGGCCTTTCTTTCAGTCTCACTGCTTTCAGAAACTATCCTGAACATCCGTCTTCGGTAGTTTTCTATACCGCAGAAACCGAATGTACATTTCTTCCATATATTCTCAAGCGGATCTCCAAAATAATCATTTTCATGATCCTCCGGGGTATTGGATGTGTTATAAACTATACCGTATTTACCGGTCAACTTGGCTATTGGAAGCCCGCTCAAAGCTCCTTCAGGCATATCATAGGCATAGGGGGGACGAATAACCCTGTCTACATAACCCTTCATTATTGCGGGCGGCTGCCCCCACCAGTTGGGGTGAACAAAAAACAGTAAATCAGATTCCATAAGCTCATCGGCATACTGTAGAACCAGCCTGTCTTCAGATTTTTCTTTTGCAAGCTCGTTTACTGCCAAAACAGGGTTAAAACCCTCTTCATATAGATCATGAGCAAAAAAACTGACACCTCTCTTAGCCAGGCTGTCACAAATACGGTGATAAATAGCGTGATTAAAACTTTTCTTATATGGGTGGGCCAACAGCACACTTGCTTTCATAATAACTCCTTATTTTAGATAAATAAAAAAAGACCGTCTGAATGCAACAAGAAAGGCAGGTAGAATAAACAAAGTTGAAACCATAGCTGCGGCAAGGCTTATTGAAACAAGCAGTCCAAAATATACTATTGGTTTAAAGCTGGCAAATACCAGTATAATAACCCCGGCAACAATAGATACCGTCGTAAGAATAATGGGCCGGCCGGTTATTTGCAGTGAGTTTTTCACAGCTTCATGACTATCACGATCGGTTTTCTTAAGTATGGCACGATATTGTAAAATAAAATGGATAGCATCATCAACACCAACGCCTATTGCAACATTAGCAACAAGCACAGTTGTAACATCAAGCGGAATATTAAGTAAAACCATCAGAATATAATTAAGCGAGATCGCAAATATAAGCGGAATTAATGTGAGAATACTTAGCAGAAAGGATTTAAAAAAGACCATGGAAACAATAACAATCAACAGCATCGCAACGATTGTAGCAAAAAGCTGATCTTTTTGAATTTTATTACCGACTTCATAAAAAAGAAGGGAATTACCCCAATAATACACCCCTTCATCAGTAGAAATATATTCATCAACAACATCTTCCAGCTGCTCAACTAACTTTATAATATCTTTGTCTGCGATATATTTTCCTGTAGTGCTGTCATATACCCGCAAAAAGATTGTCATCTGTGTATAATCATCATTTACTAATGCTGTGTCTGAAGCATAGGTTACATCATTTTCCATAATCAGTTTGACGTAACGTGAAAGAAGCATTATCAGGCCCTTATTTTCAGGAGGTTCATCCTTATAAAACATAACCTCATTTATCTGTTCCAGCAAAGAATAGAATGACATAAGACTCAAAACATCTTCATTATCAATTATCTGCTTCTGCATTGAAATAAATCTTTTTATTACTTCAGGCCTGAGAAAATAACCGGAAGCCCCATCAGGAGCCTTGAATGTTATGTTTAAGGTTTGAGAACCGCCGGAGTTTTCAATAATTTCATAAGAATCCGATGTGATTTGATCTTCAGATGGGAAATAGTCAATATAATCAACCTTTCGGCTTATTTCAGGATAAAGAAAAACCGCAAGTAAAATTACTGCACCAAAAGCAATAATTAAAATCCTAAAATGTCTTACAACAAAACCGCTTAAAATAATAGTAATACGGTTTACATAGCCTGCTGCAATATCTTTTTTTTTATTGATATGGGGCGGGGATAGTTTCGATAACAATGCCGGTAAAAAAAATAACGAAAGAATTATACAGGATAAAATACCTAAGCTGATTGAAACACCAAATTCCCTTAAAGGTCCGATTGAAGTAAGAAGGAGGCTGCTGAACCCTATGATTGTCGTTACCCCTGCCATAATTATTGTTTTCATGACATGTGAGACTGCATTAGATATTTCTAAATCCGTATCATTATGCTCTCCGGAAGAACCGAATCCTCTGAAATATTCAGATAATATATGAACAGTATAAGAACTGCCTACTGCAAGAACAATAGTTGGAAGGGCAATACTCACTACAGAAAGTTTATAACCAAGTATTGCTGAAAATCCCAAACTCCAAATTACACCAAAAACCACAGTTATAATCGGCAGGATTACAGCCCTGACAGCCCTAAAACTCAAAAATAATACTATTAATATAACTATTCCAGCTAACGCAAGAAGAAGAAAAAGATCCCTTGAGATATAAGATGAGGTTTTTGAAACAAGAGGCAGATCTCCTGAATACATGACTCTGAATTCAGCCCTGAGAGGCTTAATTATATCTTCAAAATCCTGTGTAAACTCAACAGCATCAGCATCTCTGGTATTAACAAATAATGCACTTAAAACCCTTCCCTCTTTTGCCGTGACAAAACCCTGAGCAAGGGGTTCACTAATTAACCTCTGAATGAATTCATCTGCTTCAGCATTATTAGAAGGCAGTGACGGGGCCAAAGGTTCTATAGAAAGTCTGCCCCGATCATTTCTGAATGTTATAAAGTTAAATGGGCTTATACAACTTTCAACACGCGGGTCAGCTTTTATCAGATCTACAACCCCTGCAAAAAGTCTGATCTTTTCAGCTGTCATTTTATCTTCAGCTTCAACAGCAAGATAGAGGTGCATTTCAGGTGAGTCAATAATTCCTGTTTCAGCCTCAAGGGTCTTAACCCGCGGTGTATCTTTTGGATATATACTGTAAAAATCCGGATCAATTGAAATAGAGGCAGCTTTTATCCCAAGGAAAATGGTTACTCCAATTATAATCAAAATGAATACAAATGAATGTCTGATGATTAATAAAAGAAATCGAACCATAATAGCGGAAAGTATAAATATAGAGACATAGTTCTGTCAACTCCGAATAAATCTATAGTCCCGGCATAAATTTATTTCCCAATATTATTTACAAGAATCTAACAAGCTTCAGTAAGATATTAATCAGAGCCTCAATCTCTCATATGCACAGCCTGTCTGCCGTTTCTTACAGCAATAACCTCGGCGGCTATGCTCATTGCAATCTCTGCGGCAGTTTCTCCGCCGATTGCCAGACCTACAGGGGCAAAGAAATTATCGGGAGGAGTAAGACCTTCCGTCTCTGCCTTTTTAAGGCTTGCCGCAATCTTCTTGCGGCTTCCGATAAGGCCAAGATACTCATAATCTTTTGTCAAAGCAAACAACTGCTTCAGGAGAACCTGATCATATCTATGGCCGTGGGTTGCCACGAATACAAGTCCCGAAGATTTTAATTCATTTTCTATTGATGAAATATCAGTATAGTCGCCAATTATAACCTTTCTCCGTGTGGAAGCATCTTCAAAGGATGAGTTTTCCGGCCGGTCATCAAAGAGTGTTACTGAATATCCGATCGATTCAAGAAGGGGTGTAAGGGCTTTACCAAGATGCCCCGCGCCAAAGACAAAAAACCGCTTTTCGGCAGGTACATATTCCAGAAAAAGACTAATCTTACCCCCGCAGGTCATTCCTATACTGCCGAGATCTAATTCAATTATTCTGTTATCCTTTGTCTCGAATAACTCACGGGAGGCCTCTTCCGCCTTAAGCTCAACTGCCCCGCCCCCGACGGTACCGCATTTTCGTCCGTCAAGGCCTATTGCCATCTTGAAACCGCTCTTTCCCGGTGAACCGGCTGAACTCTCTATAACTGTAGCAACTACAGAATCTATTCCCTCTTGCTGCCACTTTCGGCATCTATTCCATACTTCCATTGGCTTCTCCTACTATAAAACCTGCAAAATGCTAAAACAGCATGGAGGCTATTTTAGCATTAACCCTAATAGGTGACGGTCAACCGTCCATCGTCAAGCTTGATTATTCTAACAGCTATGCCGTAGAGTGTCGACAAATTATCCTCGGTGAACATCTGTTCAAAACTGCCGTATTTTATATTTCCGTCATTCCCCATCATGATTAAAAAATCTGCGGTTCCGGCAGCGGATTCAGGATCATGTGTCGTGAAGATCACCGTTTTTTTACTTTTTTTTAAGGCTTCTATCACATCAAGAATTTTCCGCTTTCTGGCAGGATCAAGATGGTTTGCGGGCTCATCAAGCAGCAGGATCTCAGGCTGCTGGGTGAGCGAACGTGCCATAAGGCTTATCCGCATCTCGCCGCCGCTTAGCGTGGGGATGCTTCGTCCCTTTAACTGAAGGGCCTCAACACTTCTGAGGGAAGCCTCAGCAATCCGGCGGTCTTCTTCAGAAGGCTGCTGAAGCGGCTTAAGATACGGAGCCCTTCCAAGCAGGATGTACTCCATGACAGTATAATCAAAGCTTAGATTCTCCATCTGGGGAAGAAGGCTTATCATCCGGCCTCTTTCACGGGGGCCAAGGCTGTCGAGGGCTTTTTCTCCGGCGTATATTCTTCCAGTGTCGGGCTTAAGCCATCCTAAAAGCAGGTGAAGCAGTGTGGTCTTGCCCGAACCATTAGGCCCCAAAACCGAGCAGACAGCCCCTTCGGGGATGGATAACGACAGCCTGTCAATAATAAGCCTGTTTTTGTATGAGAAACTGACATTTTCCAGCCGGTATGAATAATTTTTCAGCATGTCTGCTCCGTTTCAGGACGTGTAAGGATGATAATAAATAATATTACACCAATAATCGCCGTAAGTATCCCAAGGGGAATCTCTCCGGGAAGAATAACCCTGGCAAGATCATCACAAATAAGTCCAAATATTCCTCCGATAAGTATTGCCCCGGGCAGGGATGAGCTTGCGTCGGCCCCGAATATTTTTCTGGACAGATGAGGAACAATCAACCCGATCCACTGAACAATCCCGGAAAGGGCTATCATTGCCGTAACCGGTATTACGGCAAGAAAGAGGACAAGCAGCCTGCCCGTTTTAGGGTTCATACCCATAGAGAAGGCTGTCTGTTCAGGAGAAGCAAGGATATTTATCCTCCACCTCAGCAAAAACAGTAGTGCTGTTGGAACAATAACGGCCGGAATGGCATAGGCAAGCTGCCGGACGGTCACTCCGGATAAACCGCCCAGAAGCCAGAATGTCAGCTCAGGAAGCTGGGTAAGCGGATCCGCAAGGGTTTTAATAAGCCCCAAACCGGCAGAAAACAGGGCGGATACAGCAATTCCGGCCAGAACAAGCCTTAAAAGCCAGCCGCCGAACCTTAGGCGGTGGGCAAGCAGGTAGGTCAAGGCCAGTCCGGCAATACCGGCTGCGGCAGCCCCGAACTGGATCCATACAAGGGCCTGGCCGCCGAGCAGTATTGAAATCCCCGCACCGAATGAAGCTCCCTGACTTATACCTAGAAGCCCGGGCTCTACAAGCGGGTTTGAAAAAATAAGCTGAAAGATTAATCCGCCGCAGCCGAGAGCCATTCCCAAAAGCATTGCGGCCGTACATCTGGGCAGTCTTATCTGCGAAAGAATCATTCCGGTCATTGGATCTTCCGATATCAGGGCAGGATTTGTAAAACCGGGGGCAGGATAGCGTCCTGTCAGAAGCGAAATAATGTATACGGCAATTAAGCATCCGGAAAGGAGAAAAAGCCTTCGGCCTGCATTAGCTCCTGACTTCATCAGCGGTAATCACCCCGTATTCTCGGTAAAATCTTTTCTTCAACATCTTCACGGCTGAAACCGTAGGCCGTCTCATAGAATTCATGAAGCTTTTTATCAAGCCGCTTTAAACTAAAAATTTCAGGGTGGAGTTTTGTTCCTATCCAGTTCAAGCCAAGAACCCATCGGGGGGTGGGCTGATCCCAGGAAAGAAAATCAGCAGGAAAGGCGTAGATCCTTCCCGATTTACCCGCTTTCAGTATCTTCCACAGCGGTTCAGACAGTAAGCGATCACGTGCGGCCTCAACATCTCCATGGTAGCTTACAAGAAAAACAGTATCCGGATTCCATGCTGCTATCTGTTCAAATGAAACCGTCTGCCAGCCTTTTCCGTTTACAGAATTCTTCCACACAGGAATTCCCCCGGCCCATTCGATCATACGCGTCTGTAGCCAGTCAGAAGGCGGAACCTTAAATGAAGCACTCCCCCCTTTGAGGCTGTAGAAGAGGAACAGCACCTCAGGCCGGTCAGACTCAGCTGTTTGGGATGCAGAATTAATTACCTCAAGCCTCTCATTACGGAAATATTTCTTAAGCTCATCTGCACGCTTTTTGTTTCCAAATAACTCACCCATTCGGGTTAAATCGGCATCATACTGCTCAGGGGATTCCATATCTATAAAAAGAACAGGTATGCCAAGCTCTTCAACATTTGCTGCAGCCTTTCTCATATAGCTTTTAAGGATGATATGTGTAGGTTTAAATGCGGCAGCCGTTTCAGGCTGAAGCTCCATATCAAGAACCGCTTTGGAAGAATAGTTTTTATCCAGAAGTCTTTGAAAACTTCCTCCGGTTTGATTTGTTCTTCCCATTGCAATAACTGACTTTTCGGCCTCAGGAAACATGTATATAAAATCCAGCACAAGTGAATTACCGCGCCCCCAGCACAAAATCCTAAGCCCTTCTTCAGAAGCCCCGGTATTTGAGATTGTTATTAAAATAAGAATTATCAAAAACGATGCCTTCCGAAGGGATTGAACTGAAATTATGGGTTTTAGTAATTTAAACTTCATTTCTATGTTCCTGTCTTACAAATATGGATTCATTGTTTCGCTGAATCAGGATCTTTTGTCAAGTAAAAAGTTATAAAATAGTCAAAAAAATAATAAAAGACGGCTTAACTATGCCCAATTTCTCTTTATCAGAACTGTATCAGAATAAATATAGACCAGCCATGAAATTTAAATTTGACCAGCAGGTTTTTCTATGCTAGTATTTTTACAAATAAAATTTCTCCGAGTTTACGGTTCCTACAGCATGACTATGGACGTAAACCGATGGGTTTATCTGGAAACGGATAAGCCTCCCGGACTTGGAAAGGAGATCGAGAGTGATAAGCGCGAGAAGACCAGTCACCTGACTGCCCAAGAATCAAAACATTTTATTAATAACACATTTTTGAACAAACATATTTAAAGGTTTGTTTATTCAGGAAGGTATTTTAAAACCAGGATTTCCTTGTTGTCCGGGATATGCACACGAGGAGGTAAATAAATGTGCGATTCTACAAAAGCAGGCGGTTGCGGCGGATGTGAAGAACCTGTAAAAACTAAAAGACATCTGTTTAAAAAGATTTTAAATGTAAACGGCATTGATCAGACAGTAATCGTCGACGAAAACGACAGACTGGCGGATGTGATAAGAAAACAGCTTGGGCTGACCGGTACAAAGGTCGGCTGCCGGGCAGGACAGTGCGGAATTTGTTCTGTCATCATTGACGGACAGGTGAAAAGATCCTGCATTGTGAAGATGAAATCCGTTTCAGAGGGTTCCAGAATCACAACCATTGAGGGACTGGGCACTCCTGAAAACCTTCATCCAGTCCAGGCAGCCTGGATAAAACATGGTGGAGCTCAGTGCGGAATTTGTTCTCCCGGCTTCATACTCTCAGCAAAGGTCCTGCTTGATAACAACCAGAACCCTTCCAGAGAGGATGTCAGGGATTGGTTTCAAAAACATAAAAACGTATGCCGATGTACCGGCTATAAACCCCTTGTTGACGCGGTTATGGATGCGGCAAGGGTAATCAGGGGAGAAATTAAAAAAGAAGAGCTGCTATGGGACTTTAAAGATGGAGAGAGTATACTGGGCTCATTCGCACCAAGGCCTTCTGCGGCAGCAAAGGTAACGGGACGCTGGGATTACGGTGCCGACCTTGGCCTTAAGATGCCCGGCGAAATGCTTCATCTGGCCCTAGTTCAGGCCAAGGTTTCACACGCCAACATCCTTTCAATCGATTATACCGAGGCTGAGAAAATGCCCGGTGTTGAATGTGTTCTTACAGCAAAGGACGTAAAGGGAACAAACCGTATAAACGGAATGGCAACGCTGCCCGGTAATAAATGTGACGGTTTTGACCGCCCGATAATCTGCGACGAGAAGGTTTTCATGTACGGCGATGTGATGGCCATAGTCTGTGCAGATACAGAAGAACACGCTAAGGCTGCCGCTGCAGCCGTAAAGGTTGATCTTGAAGAACTCCCTGCATATATGAACGCCTTTGAGGCAATGGAAGAGGATGCTATTGAGATACACCCAGGGGTTCCGAACATTTATTATGAACTTCCAACGGTAAAAGGAGAAGATACCGCCCCGCTGATGGAATCAGCTGACTACACCGTAGAGGGAAGCTACTATACCACAAGGCAGCCCCATCTGATCCTGGAACCCGATGTTGGCTTCTCCTACTATGATGAAGATGGCCGCCTCACAATCCACTCAAAGAGTATCTGTCTTTACCTGCATATTGATATGATTCACAGGGCACTTGGTCTTGAGCAGGATAAGGTAAGAATAATCCAGAATAATATGGGGGCAACCTTCGGTTATAAGCTCAGCCCGACCTGCGAGGGTTATCTCGGAGTAGCAACAATGGCAACAGGAAAGCCCTGCTATCTTGAGTTTGATATGCACCAGACAATAACCTATACAGGAAAGAGGGCTCCTTCCAATATAGATATCAAAATTGCATCAGATTCGGAGGGTAAGATTACCGCGCTTGAGTATGAGCATATATATGATCACGGGGCATATTCTGAATGGGGAGATCTGGTTCTTTTCAAAGGAAATATGTTCATAGGGGCCGGATACAATATCGATAATATCCGCGGATATGGAAAACTCGTCTGCACCAATCATGCCTACGGAACAGCCTTCCGCTCATACGGCTCACCGCAGGCCCTCTTTGCCAGTGAATGCGCTATAGACGAGCTTGCAGAGAAGATAGGAATGGATCCGCTTGAACTTAGATACAAAAATGTCTACCGGCCGGGATCAACGACTCCTACGGGCTGTGAACCTGAAGTATTTCCGCTGCCTGAGATGATCGAATGGCTGAGACCTAAATATCAGGCGGCACTTAAAAAAGCAGAAAAGAACTCAACCGATACAAAAAAATGCGGCGTAGGCGTTTCACTTGCAACCTATTGTGTCGGCGGTGATTTTGCGGATTATTCTGAGGCATGGGTTGAAATCCTTCCCAATGGGGAGTTTGCTGTTTACAACTGCTGGCAGGATCACGGACAGGGCTCCGATATGGGAACCCTCACAATCATCCATGAAGCATTGAGACCCCTTAATGTTCCTGTTGAGAAGATAAAGATGATCATGAACGATACAGGAATAAGCCCTGACGGAGGAATATCGGCAGGAAGCCGCGGTCAGGTATTCTTCGGAAACGCGATGAAGGATGCCTGCGATAAGATGCTTGAAGCAATGAAAAAACCTGATGGAAGCTACCGAAGCTATGAAGAAATGAAGGCGGCGGGTTTAGAACTGCTTTATAAAGGCAATTACGCCTCAGGCCCCTACTGTAATATGATCGACGAAAAAACCTCACAATGTAACCCAATGCTTATGTATATGTACGGAATGATCATGACTGAGGCTACCGTAGACATAACCACAGGTAAGACCGATGTTAAGAAAATGACTATGGCCATTGATGTAGGAAAGGTCATAAACAAGAATAATGTTGACGGCCAGATGTACGGAGGACTTGCCCAGGGGGTAGGTCTTGCTCTATCAGAAAATTTTGACGATCTCAAGAAACACACGACCTTAATGGGCTGCGGTATCCCGCAGATAAAGGATATTCCCGATGAAATGGAGCTTGAATACTTTGAGAAGATTAGAGAGCAGGGACCCTTTGGGGCTTCCGGTGTAGGTGAGCTGCCGCTCTCTTCACCCCATGCATCTGTAGTTAATGCTATCGCAAACGCATGCGGAGCAAGAGTCAGAGAGCTGCCGGCAACCCCGGAAAAGGTTTTAGCCGCAATAAAGGCTGCCCAATAGTTAGATTCTTCCGGGATTTTTATGGATCGTGAATATACTAAGGAGCTTGAAGAAAAATGCATCCAGGATTGTCCTCCTAAATGCCGGAACAAATGCCCGCTGAATATAGATCTGCGGGCAATGTTAAAGGCAGTACAAAAGGATGATTTTACTCAAGCTCTTTCTATATACATGAAATCTGTAATTTTCCCGGAAATTATAAGCAGAATATGTGACGGTCCATGCCTTGAAGCATGCATAAGGGCAGATCTTGGCGGGGCTGTTGAAATCAGAAAAATAGAAGAAGCTGTTGTAAGGTATGGCTCCAAAAAAGAGCGAAAGATCAGGATTCTTCGTAAGAGAAATGAAAGGGTTGCTGTAATAGGAGGGGGATTAACAGGGCTCTCCTCAGCATTTCATCTTTATGAAAAGGGTTACAAGGTTCATGTTTTTGAAAAAAGGAACTGCCTCGGAGGCAGGGTTCTTAAATTTAAAGAAAACGGACTTTCTGAGGATATTATAAATACCGACCTGAAGCTCCTTAAAAATGAGCTAATAGAAATAAGCCTTAATACAGCCATTTCTGATGATGATTTTCAAAGGCTTTCAGACAGTTTTTCCGCAATACTTGTTACAACAGGAATTGATTCAGAATATGGTTGGACAGATAAACTCCCCATTGACTCCAATTTTTTCACAACTTCTACCCCCGGCATTTTCGCGGCAGGGAGTCTTCTTCGAAAAAACTACTCACCTGCCCTGTCACTATCTGATGGAAGGTCCGCCGCAATATCAATTGACAGGTACCTTCAGGGAGTTTCGATAGGGGCAGGAAGAGAGGCTGAAAATGCTGATAATGATTGCCTGTTTACCAATACATCCGAAGTTAAAGCGGCTGCTCCCATTGTTCCTGATGGAGACTTTTACAGTAAAGAAGAGGCTGTTAAAGAAGCATCAAGATGTCTTCTATGTGAATGTATGGAATGCGTTAAGGCATGCAGTCTTCTTGAATACTATGAGAGTTATCCCCGTAAGTATGTAAGAGAGTTATCCAACTCCATCAATCAATTCTATGGAGTCAGAAAGACAAAGCATATGATAAACGGTTGTACCTACTGCGGTCTCTGCGGAAAACTCTGCCCCAATGATCTATCAATGGGCGAGGTTTGCAAAAATGGTAAAAGAGAGCTTGTTGAGCGGGGAATAATGCCGCCGGCCATCCATGATTTCCCAATACAGGATATGCTTGACGCAGTAAGCGATAGCTGCTCACTAACACTGGGCAAAGAACAGCCTGACTATATCTATTTCCCGGGCTGCCAGATGCAGGCAATAATGCCCGATCTTCTCTTAAAATCATACCTCAAACTAAGAGAACTGATCGGGGCAGATACCGCTCTTCATCTGGGCTGCTGCGGAGCACCGGCAGAATGGGCAGGAAGGACAGAAATGAGGGATGATGTTCTTGCGCTATTTAGCGTATGTTGGGAATCTCTTGGAAAACCTAAAATCATATACGCCTGCACATCCTGCCGGCAAATACTTACAAAGATTGCAGAAGATGAAAAACTTGTTTCAGTCTGGGAGATCTTTGATGAGAGACTTCCCGAAGGCATCGCGTCAGGAGACGAATCATCCAATATGCCGGCAAAAACCATTGCAATTTCTGACTCATGTACAGCGAAAGAGCTTCCAAAGGTCAGAAAGAGTGTCCGCAGCCTTTTTAAAAAGCAGGGCTATGAGCCTTCCGAGCTTAAATACAATGGAGAAGAGGCCAGATGCTGCGGTTTTGGCGGATTAGTAAGCCACGCGGAGCCCGATATAGGCAGTAAGATAAGCCTTGCAAGGATCTCCGAGAGTCCGCTTGAATATGGGGTTTACTGCGTGATGTGCGGTGAACACTTCAGAAAAGAGGGAAAGAATACCAGTCATATTCTGGAAATACTTTTCGGCCAATCCATAAACAGGATTGAGACCGGAAAAAGAACCTCTTGGAGTCTAAGACAGGATAACCGCAGAAGGCTTTTTGAAAAAATTCAAAATGAGTTTTTGCCTGAGGCAGAAAAACCTGCTGTTGAAGAATGGGAGAATTTGAAATTATATATTGAGCCGGAAATTTTTGAAGAGATGGAAGAACGGATGATCCTGATTAGAAATGTCCAGCGTCTTATCTATGAGTCCGAAATTTCCGGACAGAAGATCCTTGACCCAGGAACAGGAAGATACACAGCCTCAAATAAACCCGGTGTTGTAACATACTGGGCCGAATACTCTCCGGAAAAAGACGGATACAGGCTGCATAAGGCCTACAGCCATAGACTTGAAATAAAGGATCAATAGAAGATGAAAATTGAGGTTTCAAATAAAAGAGGTCTACTTTGTTCCGCCTGCGGAATTCCCCTTGAAGCCGGCAAGGTCCATATAAAATACATGAAAAGTACGTTTCCGGCAGAACTCCTGAGATGCCCAAAATGCGGGATAGTGTACGTACCTGAGGAGCTTGCCGTCGGGAAGATGGCTGAGGTTGAAAAAACCCTGGAGGATAAATGAAAACCATATCAAACCCTCCGCTCTATGAGTCAGCAATATGGAATGAACTTAATGACGGTTTAAGACGGCCCGGAGGTCTTGAGCTTACAGAGTATGCGGTAGAACTTGCAGGTCTAAAGACGAAATCATTAGGCCCTATGCTGGATATAGGATGCGGCGCAGGAATCACTGCCGGATATATATCAGAACGGTTTGGGATAGATATCTGGGGCGTTGACAGCTCTGAACGGCTTTTAAATGAGGCCCGCGAAAACTTTCCCGATTGTAATTTTATTAATGCCGATGCAGGAAAACTTTCCTTTGACGAAGGATTCTTCGGGGCAGTAATCTCTGAATGCTCGCTGGGGCTATGCCAGGATCTTCCATCTGCTCTTACAGAGATCTACAGGGTTCTTATCAGGGAAGGCAGACTTATTATTACCGATATGTATAATAAGCAGACTGTCAATACAGGTTCTTCAATATCAAAAAAGATCAATACCGAATGCTGTTTTGAAAGACTGCGCAGTATAGCTGAATGGCAGAGGCTTATCAGAGAATCAGGCTTTAATATAATTCATAATGAGGACCGCAGTCATGATCTTGCATCCCTTACCGCAAAGATAATATTCAACTACGGTTCAGTTTATGGTTTTTACAGATCAATGGGTTTATCAGAAATGGACTGCACAATAAAACCCGGTTATTTTCTTATTATTGCGGAGAAAAAGAAAGATTATGAATGATGAAATTAAATTTGAGCTTATGCAGCTTGCCTCTAAGGGATACTGCTGCAGCCAGATTATGGTTGCAAAGGCGCTTGAAATACGGGATGAGGAAAATCCGACCCTGATTGAAGCAGCGGGGGCTCTTGGAAGCGGAGTTCAAAGCGGATTGCTATGCGGAGCCCTGTCAGGGGCAGCCTGCTTCATCAGGCTGCTTGCAGAAGATTCTGCCGGAGAGCTTATAGTCAGGCTTAACGAATGGTTTGTATCAGAGTACGGAACAACGAATTGTGATGAGCTTACATCAGGAAGATCTCCGGAGCGCAAGGCAGAGGTCTGCCCGAATTTAATTGCTGAGGTATACGATAAGGCCCTTAGTCTTGTGGAAGAGGCATATGAAAACTGAGAGCCTCAGCCTATGCCCTGAATGTTTCAGGAGGATAAAGCTCGAATACAGAAAAAGCGGGAACAAGGTTATACAGCACAAGAGCTGTCCCGAACACGGAGTATTTGAGAATATTATATGGAACGGAGCACCTGATTTTACAGAATGGACAAGGATGCCAGAACTATCTCCGCCGGCAGCCGTTATGACAGAACCCTCAGAAGGATGTCCCTTTGACTGCGGAATATGCCCCGGGCATAGGCAGCAGGCCTGCTGTGTGGTTATTGAGGTTACAGACCGCTGTAATCAGAACTGCCCCATATGCTATGCCTCATCGGGAGAGAATAGAACCACCATGACATTGAATGGCGGTGAATTAAATGAAAAAGAGCCTGACATCAATAAACTAATAGAGGATTTGGTATTTCTTCGTAAGGCAGGAGAAAGAAGGCCCTTCAACCTGCAGTTTTCAGGCGGAGAGCCTACTGTCAGAGATGATCTGCCGGAGCTGATTAATGCTGCGGCTGATATGGGTTTTCCTTATTTACAGCTTAACACAAACGGCCGAAGACTGGCCGAGGAATCCGGTTATGCAGCAAAACTGAAAGACGCAGGCCTTTCATCAGTATTTCTTCAGTTTGACGGCTTAACAGATGATGTATATCTGAAGCTTCGAGGCGAAGCTCTGCTTGAGATAAAAAAAAAGGCAATCAATAATTGTTCAGAAGCAGGCCTGCCGGTTGTTCTTGTGGTAACATTGGTATCCGGAATCAATGATGATCAGCTTGGGGTTCTTGTAGACTTCGTAATCAAAAACCTTCCTTTTGTAAGAGGGCTGCACATACAACCTGTAAGTCTTTTTGGCCGCTTTCCAAAAGGCAATAAGATCGAAAGATTAACGCTTCCGCAGGTGCTGTCTGCATTGGAGGAGCAAACATCTGAGGCCATTCCCGCATCAACACTAAGCCCCCTTGCAACCGGCCATCCGCTCTGCTCTTTTCATGGCAGGTATTATGTCGGCTTCAGCGGCAGGGTTATTCCCCTTAACCAGTCAGACGGCGGATGTTGCTGCAGCCCTGCAAACAAGGAGGAGCCAATAATCAGAGCAAGAGATTTTCTTGCGGAAAACTGGACACTGCCTGAAGAAAACTCATCTCCATCATCTTCAGGAGAATGGGATCTTTCTGAACTGGATAATTATATCTCACGAATCAGGAATTATGGATTCAGCATTACCGGTATGCTGTTTCAGGACTCAGAAAGCGTGGATCTTGAAAGGCTATCAGCATGCAGGGTCCATGTTCTTTCGCCCGGACAAAAACTAATTCCATTCTGTTCATATAACCTTACCAGCAGAAACGGCCGGAGCATTCACCGTTGATATGAGATCGAAGTTTTATGATATTGGGCAATATTGAGATTACACCACTTGATGGGTGGACGGAACAAAAAATCGGCGCTGAACCAAACCGTAAGAACCTTCTTGAATATCAATTTAGAAAGATTAGTGAAACAATAGAATATATAAGAGAAAACAGTAACTATTATAGAAGAAAGTTAAAAGATATGCCGCTAAAAGGTCCTGTTAACCCTGAAGATCTTGCCCTATGGCCGCTTACGGATATTATGGATTTACAAACTCAGGGCTCTAAAATGGTATGTGTTTCTCAGGATCAGATCAGCCGTGTCGTAAGCCTCTCGACATCCGGAACTACAGGAGGAAACAAGCGCCTATGGTTTACAGAATCTGATCAGCAGCTGACTATAGATTTTTTCAGAGCAGGAATGAGTACCTTTACAGCAAGAAAAGATATAGTCTATATAGCAATGCCGGGCTATCAGCCTGGAAGCATAGGCCTTCTGCTGGATAATGCCCTCAAACAGCTTGGAGCAAGAGGGATAGCAGCAGGACCCGTTAAGTCTATAGAGGAGACCGCGTCAGTAATTACACGTCTTGGCGTAACACATTTTGTTGGTCTGCCAAAACAGGCTGCCGCCCTGACCTCTTATCTTGCACAAAACAGGATAAAAACTCATCTTAAAACATTTCTTCTATCGGGCGATTATGTACCGGCATCAATACGGCAGAGAATTCAACAGACTACCGGTGCAGAGGTATATGAACATTGGGGCATGACTGAAACAGGCCTTGGGGGAGGAGTATTCTGCAACGCAATGTCAGCTTACCACATGAGGGAAGCCGATCTATATATTGAAATAATAGATCCTGTTTCAAGATTACCGTTACCGGATGGAGAGTTTGGAGAGATAGTCATAACAACATTGACAAGAAGGGGCATGCCGCTGTTCAGATACCGCACAGGGGATACCGGAAGATGGCTTACAGAAGGATGCTGCTGCGGCTCAAAACTGCGGCTGATGGACAGGGTTTCAGGGCGGATAAACGACTTCCTGCCCCTTCCGGGTGAAAAAAAACTCTACAGAAGCAGTTGGGAGGATTTTTTATATTCCTTTGATAATGTCATAGACTATAATATAAATCTAAATCCCCTTCATATCGAAATAATATGCCTTAACGATTCAGTTTTAAGATTACAAAATGCTGCCGCTGAGATATTTCCGGGAGAAATAACCATCAAAACAGTTGAAGATTGGTCATTTGACGGCCCCCAAAAAAGCTTCTGGAACTGACACCGAAAGAGATTTATGCTAAAATATAAATTCAAATATCCGTATATATGCGGATCAGGAGCAGACATGTCAAAAAAGAGACTTAGTGATCAGTTTGAGTTTACCGAGGAACAGGAAAAAGCAATAAAACGAAACAGGCTAATTATTTACCCCCTGCTTACATTTTTACTTGCTCTTATGTGCCTTTTTCCGTTGATTATGATTGCCATCCAGGGAGGAACTATTTCGCTCTTTGCGGTAGTTCCGGGAATATTCGGCCTAATCCTTATTAGAAGGGCCATTATGATGATCAAAAATAACAGACAATAGAGGTTTCCCGGATATTTGAAAGAACCTCATTGATAATAATTAACCACTCCTGTATCATACATTCATGAGCAAATATCCTTTTTCTGAAATAGAGCCCAAGTGGCAAAAATACTGGGAAGAAAATTCTTCTTTCAGGGTGGAGGAAGATCCTTCTTTTCCTCCTGAAAAACGTATGTACGTGCTTGATATGTTTCCATATCCAAGCGGAGCGGGTCTGCATGTAGGCCACCCTGAGGGCTATACTGCAACAGATATTTACTGCAGATACCTAAGAATGAAAGGCTACAATGTTCTTCATCCCATGGGTTATGATTCTTTCGGTCTGCCTGCTGAAAACTATGCCATCAAAACCGGCACGCATCCGAAAGCAACTACTGAAAAAAATATAGAACATTTCACAAAACAAATAAAAAGCCTCGGCTTCAGTTATGACTGGAGCAGAGAGATTAAAACCCATACAGCCGAGTATTATCGGTGGACTCAATGGATTTTCCTGCAGCTTTACAAAAAGGGACTGGCCTACGAGTCACAGGCCCCCATCAACTGGTGTCCATCCTGTCTGACAGGACTTGCAAATGAAGAGGTCAACGAAGGTACCTGTGACCGATGTGGGGCAAGGGTAGAAAAAAAGAATATCCGTCAATGGATACTTAAAATAACAGACTACGCTGACAAGCTTCTTGAAGGGCTTGATGCTCTGAACTGGTCTGACTCCATCAAGGCAATGCAGCGCAACTGGATTGGCAGATCAACAGGTGCTGACGTAGATTTTAAAATAGACGGAATTGATGAAAAACTTACCGTATACACAACACGTCCCGACACCCTCTTCGGTGCTACCTACATGGTACTGAGTCCAGAGCATCCGCTTGTAAACAAACTGACCACAGATCAGCAGAAAGCCTCTGTTGAAGAATATATACGTCAGGCCTCATTGAAATCAGATCTCGAGCGGACCGATCTTGCAAAGGAAAAGACAGGTGTTTTTTCAGGTTCCTATGCTGTAAATCCGGTAAACGAAAAAAAGATTCCTATCTGGATTGCCGACTATGTTCTGATAAGCTATGGAACCGGTGCAATCATGGCCGTTCCGGCTCATGATGAACGCGACTATGAGTTTGCAAAGGTATTTGATCTTCCGATTATTGAGGTTCTTAAAGGCGGAAACATAGAAGAAGAGGCATTTACCGGAGACGGACCCCATGTAAATTCAGGCCAGCTTGACGGACTTGGAAAACAGGAAGCAATAGAAAAGATAACAGCATGGCTTGAATCCCAGGGGCTTGGAAAGTCAGCTGTAAACTATAAGCTGCGCGACTGGATATTCAGCCGCCAGCGGTACTGGGGAGAACCCATACCTCTGGTACACTGCCCGGAATGCGGTATAGTTCCGGTTCCCGAAGATCAGCTTCCGCTTGAGCTTCCGGCTGTAGAAAGTTACGAGCCATCCGGCACCGGAGAATCTCCGCTGGCAAGGATTGATGAATGGGTAAAAACAACCTGCCCAAGCTGCGGTAAGCCGGCAAGGCGCGAGACAAACACCATGCCCCAGTGGGCCGGCTCATGTTGGTATTATCTGCGCTACCTTGATCCGGAAAATGAAAAAGAATTTGTTTCAGAGGCAGCTCAGGACTACTGGATGCCGGTTGATCTATATGTGGGCGGCGCGGAACATGCAGTACTGCATCTGCTGTACGCACGATTCTGGCATAAGGTTCTATTTGATCTGGGCCTTGTTAAAACTCAGGAACCATTTAAGCGTCTTATAAACCAGGGACTGATTACCTCATTTGCCTACCAGAGGCCTAACAAATCACTTGTACCCGTTGATGAGGTCGAAGAAAAACAGGAAGGCAAATATATTGAAAAGGCAACAGGTGAGGCAGTTGAGCAGGTTATAGCGAAGATGTCAAAGAGCCTGCATAATGTTATCAACCCTGATGACATTATTGCCGAGTTCGGCGCGGACTCAATGCGTATGTACGAAATGTTTATGGGGCCTCTGCAGGTTTCAAAACCATGGCAGACAAAGGGCCTTACCGGTGTTCACCGCTTTCTTGACCGAGTCTGGCGGGCCGCTGAGAAACCTGTAACAGATGAGGCAGCACCCGAAGAGCTTGAAAAACTGATTCACAAAACCATAAAGAAGGTAAGCAGTGACACTGCAGAACTTGAGTTTAATACAGCAATAAGCCAGATGATGATATTCATAAACGAACAGTTTAAGACAGAGAAGCTGTACCGCTCTGTTTGGGAGCGTTTTCTTCTATTGCTTGCGCCATATGCTCCTCATCTCGCAGAAGAGCTTTGGGAGAAACTCGGAAACAGCCCGTCTATCTGTAAACAGGCATGGCCAAGCTTTGATGAGGCAATGACCATAGAGAATAACGTAACTGTTGTTATTCAGGTTAACGGTAAATTACGCGATAAGATTGAACTTGCAAGGGGTACAGATAAATATAAAATGGAAGAGCTTGCACTGGCAAGTGAGAAGGTCAGGAATTTTACCGATGGAAAAACAATCGTAAAGGTTATTTCAGTACCTGATAAATTGGTCAACATTGTTGTTAAGTAAAATTTGTAGATAAGGGCTTAATTTATTAATATTCTCTTTATTTCCTCAATGCCGGTCTTGTCAAATGAATAGTAGTCTTTAAGCCCTCCTTTTTCAATATGAATTACGCTATCGCATACCGATGCAATAAGCTCGTAATCATGGGTTATGATGAAAATAAATCTGTTTTTATTTTGCAGACCTTTAAACAATGTGCAGGCTTTAATCATCGAACTGAAATCCAGCCCGCTGGTCGGCTCATCAAAACACAAAATCCCTTTTCCGCAGACAAGAGCAGAGGCGATAATAGTACGCTGCTTTTGTCCTCCCGAGAGAGTCATCGGATGCCGTTCCAGAAGCGGTGTAATAGCAAGGGTATCGGTAATGCGTGTAAGATCTTCTTCGGAAAAGTCTTTTACACCCAAAGTTATTTCACTACGTACGCTGTCGGAAAAAAGTTGATGGTTTACTTCCTGCATAACAATATAACTTTGCTTTAAGCGGTCTTTGGAAGAAACTTTTTTGCCGTCAATAGATATGTCTCCCCTGGTTTTTTTCAGTAACCCGCATAAACATGAAACAAAGGTTGATTTTCCCGCTCCGTTATTTCCTATCACAGCAGTAATACGCCCGGACGGAATTTTTAACTGATCAATATGCAGGGCTTCCGATTTACCATAGAAAAAACGCAGACCATTAATTTCCAATGCAGACTCAGCCGGAGCATAAGAATTTTCTTTTACCGGATAATTCATTAAATCGACCGTACGTATACCTGTCTTCAGCCGGGCTTCCATCGGCATACTCGAAAGCTCATTCATTGAATACTCACAAAGTATTTTTCCGTCTTCAAAATAGATTGCCCGCTCAACTAAATCTTTTAGATACGAGGTACGGTGCTCTGCAATGATGATTGTTTTTCCCTGCCGTTTTAACAAGCCAAGAATCTTTTGCAATTTATTGATGGTTTCTGCATCCAGATTGGAAGACGGTTCATCCAAAACGTATATTTGAGGAGCCATTGCGTAGACACTGGCAAAAGCAATAATTTGTTTTTCCCCGCCGGAAAGTTTAAAGATATTCCGGTTTAAAAGATGCTCTATTTCCAAATCTGCAGCAGTTTTTTTCACCCGCCTTTCTATCTCTTCTGCCGGGATTCCCAAGTTTTCACACCCGAAGGCAATTTCACTTGTAGTATTTACCGTATAAAATTGAGTGCGGGGATTTTGAAAAACTGTACCGACTTTTTTTGAAATAGCATACATCGGAAGTTCCAAAAGATTTTCTCCATCCAATAAAACTTCTCCTGTAATATCTCCATCATGGAAATTAGGAATTATTCCATTTAAAAGCCTTGTAAAAGTAGTTTTTCCCGAGCCGCTTTTTCCGCACAATAAGACGCACTCACCATTTTTTATATCCAAACTGATATTTTCTAAACTTCTATTCTTCCCTTCTGAATAATAAGAATAGGAAAGAGATTTTACTTCAATCAAAGTATCCCCGCAACCTTTAATGAAACAGCAGCCGCAGTAAACAAGCCTGCCGATAATAATGTAACTTTATCGGAAACTCTGTATCCAACCTTACATAAGCAGGTATGCGGCTCGGGATTATCAAGCCCGCGGCAAAGAGCGGCGGCAGATAATTCTTCACTTATATTAATCGCAGACATTAAAAGAGGAACCATAATATGCTCAAACGAAAAATTAATATTACGCATTTTCATTGCAGAGCGGATAGAAGTCCATTCCTCCTTAATGGTAGGAAAATATCTAAACACCACCGAAAGCGGGATAATCGCCGTTTGCGGTAAATTTATCTTCCACATGGCAGCCACAAATTCGCTTACCATTGTGGAAGTTAGTATCCACCTTCCTAAAATCAAACAAGGTAAAAATTTACGCAACGCAAAACTGACGAATGATAAAAGCGTAAATCCAATCCCGCTTAACCGTGGAGCAAGAAAACGGTCAATGCCCAGCAGAATACAAAAAACAATAAAAAAATAAAACGCTGGTTTTGTTTGACCAGCAAGACTGACAATTAATAGACAGAATCCTAAAAGAGCTAATTCAAACCAAAGAGAATGACTGATCAGCAAAAGCAGATTAACCAAAAGCAGCAGGATCAGCTTTGTCCTCGGATCAAAGATCAGCCCTTTCTTTGGGATCATACCATTCCGGCCTTTTCAAAATGTTTTTTGAAAAGTTTTTTGCTTACTACAATACCTATGAACGAAAAAATAACCGCTCCAATAATCATTACAATCAAAACCCAAACAGGAGTTATTGCCTTTAAGGTATTACAGAAATCGGCACTCATACCCCGTTGTAAGGTATCTTCAAAAAAATAATCACGCATAATCCATATAGGCAAAAACCCGCCCAAAAGGTTTTGTGTAAAAAATACATAGCTTAATGTATTCAATTTGCTGTTACGAAATTTACCAATACCGGCAACAAGCTCTGCCAAAACACCGGCCGCGATACCCGTTAGAATGACAATCCAAATGTTTCCCTGAAGCATAAGAAAAAGACATGGCAGCACCGCCGCAATAAAAATCGGGCCGTGCATTGGGGCTTTAGCAAGCAAAAGCATGTAAACAGGAGCCGCAACCAACGCAATCAGACTCATCATTGAAAGATAAAGCGGAGGCACCGGCATGCAGGAGCCTCCGATAACTATAAAAACAACAAAGTAAAGGGCTATAAAAACCCCGGCCGATACAAGCTGCTTTGACCTTTTAGCACTTGATTTTCCATCCATAATTGATCTCCTGTAAAATTAAATTCCACAACGGCTTTGCCGCCTGTATTCCAATGGTGTTTCACCAAAAAATTTTTTAAACGCAGAAGAAAATTTACCGGCATTTTCATAACCTGCGGCCAATGCAATCTCAATTACCGGTTGTGAGCTGTCACGCAATGCAATAGCGGCAGTTGACATACGGGCTTCACGCAAATACGTGGAGATATTCTTCCCGTATACCCCCCTAAAATAATTTTTAGCCGAAGAGGCGCTTATACCTAAGGGTTCTGCAAGACTGGCAATGGAATGATGTTCTCCCAAATCCCTGCTGATTACTTCCATAATTTGTTTTGCAATCTCTACCTGTCCTATAGTCATAAATGAAGCTGTTTTTTGTTTATCCGGTAAAAAAGAATTTTGAAGCAAAAATAAGAGTTCGGTTATTTTTATTTTAAGATATTCCGCCCTGCACTCAGACGGTGCCTCTGACATTGCAAGAAACAAAGCCTTAAAACGTTTATCAGCACAAACAGCATAGGGACACCCGCCGCCGCAAAATTTCTTTGCAATCTGTTTGGGAGAAATATTTAAATTCTGTAACAGCTCAGGCAAATCGTTTTCCATACTGTCACCATGCAAAAATAATTCAACCCCGCTGTAATGAGAGCCAGGAAAGCGGAATATATTTTGTGCGGTACGTGTATCAAGGCTTAATATCTCCGGTTTCATAAATAAATATCTGTTATCAGACATACGGACTTCCGCCCTGCCTTCAGTACAATAGCTTACCTTTAAACCCTTACTAATATTCGTTTTGGCAGGAAGCTTAAATGAGGTACAATTAAAATTATGAAATTGAAGAAAGACTCCGGGAAATAAAGCCAGAACCTCAACTTGGCCCTTACCGTCTATGCCGTTTATTTCGTAAACCATTCCGTGAGAACCATTTGTAATACATCTTGTGTTAATATAAGAATCTATTTCTTTTTCATAGTTTTTAAAAACAGCTTCCGCTTTCAAAAGAATCTCCCTTTTTTCAATATATGATGGTATTTTATCTATTTTTTCTACTCTTTATGACAAAAATAATCCATCGGACAATTATTTTAGTATTATTGAAACTCATATATATTACACTTTTAAGAACTGCTTTTCCGCGCAGGCAACAGGAATCATTTCCTGCTCAAGACACCCCTTGCGGCCATTCTATTGGTACTAAAAAAACTGTAGAGAATACATAGTATCAGGGGAGCATTTCTATCCCTTAACAATGTGAGAGAAGGATGTGTTCGGTTGTTTTTTATTTCGTTAAAATTAATCTTGTTAAAACAATCACCCGTTAAAAGGTCTCAACTTCCCAGGCACCAATGTTCCGGGAATTCTTGTCAAAGGAGGCACCAAGCAGAATAATTTTTTTGCCGCAGGCCTTGTAGGC
>PDWJ01000601.1_pt1 | contig 68696 bp, 60 predicted proteins | sample 1430881 | NCBI WGS metagenome assembly PDWJ01 (sample SAMN01162460, study PRJNA174530) | Oral metagenome, whole genome shotgun sequencing project. | biome: Marine environment; feature: Marine mammal; material: Swab sample of the gingival sulcus; isolation source: swab sample of gingival sulcus... | reverse complement strand
TTCGTTCTTGTGGGTAGTGCATAGTTCCTCTCTGTCCCCCTTGTCTTTTCATTTAGAATACCATATCAAGGTGGTGACAACTACCCTAACAGAGGGGGCACTCTTCCCGTCATTGCTCTATCTGCTCAATATACAAGTCACAGACATGCGCTTTTATGTATCTCTTCTCAAATGAGACAAAATGTTCATGAGAAATACAGGGTAGAAATTGGGACAGCAGTGGAGCAATGTCTTTTCTTTGCATTCAGTCGTCCTCCTTCAGAGGATCTGTCGAGACCATGAAAGTAATCGCTGGCCGGACTGAATGCACCTCTATTTTCGCGTTACGTCCTCTGCAGCATTCCCGCCGGAGACGACCGCCCGGCAAGGGCACCCTTCACCCGCCCATAGGCGGGGCGAAAAGAGAAGCAAAAGAGGTCAGGAAAAAATGCTCCTGGTAGATTCGAAGTACATGAAAGCCGTGGCGACATCCTGACTTTTCAACATATGCTCATTTTTTTCTTGACCCTTGCTGAGTGCTCGCTGCAAAAAAAACCTTTTCACCCACAGATTTGCAAGAAGATCACAGTCCTATCTCGCGCAATATCTGTGGATTGTTCGTCCAGTTCTTGCGCACCTTGACCCACAAGTGCAAGCGGGCCTGACAACCGAGAAGCTGTTCTATATCAGCTGTTGCCTGGGCGCGAATTCGGGCCAGCATCTTTCCTCTGTGCCCGATAATGATACCCTTTTGTGAGTCACGCTCAACAACAATGGCAGCATGTATGACAACGGGTGAAATCTTATCCATGCCCTCTACAAAAAATTCAACAAAAACAGCTGTAGAATAAGGTATCTCTTCCCTGGCTAGAAGAAATATCTTTTCCCGAATCAGCTCCGAGACAATGAATCGCTCTGATGCGTCGGTGGGAATGTCTTCAGGATAATAGCGGGGACCTTCAGGAAGACGGGCAATCAATTCATCACGAAGAATATCGGTTCCCCTGCCCTGTAAGGCTGAAATCGGCACCACTGAATCAAAGGAATGCAGCTCGGTGTACCATTGCATCAAGGGAAGGAGCTGCTCCTGTTCGAGCAGATCTATCTTGTTGAGTGCCAGCAGTGATGGGACCCGGATATATTCAAAAAAAGCTTGATATTCTTTTTTTCTTTTTACTTTGACGTGCTCAGTCATTGCTGCGCTGTCGTCTAAAAAAAGAACGACATCAGCTTCTTCAAGGCTTTCGAGAGCAACGCGAACCATTTCCTTATTCATGACGTCTCTGGCTTGATGGAGCCCTGGAGTATCGAGCAAAAGCATCTGATAGCTGCTCCCGGTGGCAATGCCGCAAATCCTGTTTCGGGTGGTCTGTGGTTTACTGGACGTAATAGCAATCTTCTGACCTATAAACCAGTTCAACAAGGTTGATTTTCCAGCATTTGGAGGCCCTACAATTGCCACAAGCCCTGAACGATGTACCATTTTTATGTCTCCTCCCATTTTCAAACCACTGTGCGGCATTTTTTAAGTGGATTTTGCTGTTGCTTGCTTTGGACGACCGCTATTGACCTTGATTTTTTATCTTGTTACCGTGATACCACTTTTGATCTTTGCAGGTAAGTCCTCACAGGTCACCTCTCTTTGAACGATCACGACCCGCCGCATAGAGGGGGGCTATAGCTGCCAATCGTGCTTGTCCAAAGAGGGGCAAACCTGAGAGCAGTTACACGTTTGAGGTAGGTAAAATCAGAGCGTTACCCACCCAGTGAGCAGTTACCTTTGCAGTACTGTATTTTTACAATACTTCTCATTATGTTCCGGGTAGTCACGTATGCAGTGAAGCCCGCGTGATTCTTTGCGAAGCGCTGCGCTGCGTACAATCAAGTCAGCGATCACCGCCAGATTGCGAAGCTCTATAAGGTCCGGGGTAAGTAAATACTCATAAAAGTGAGTCTTAATCTCACCAAGTATCGATTTAAGCTGCTGCTCCATCAATTTCAGTCTTTTGGTCCTTCGCACTATACCTACGTAATTCCACATGAGCCTTCTTACTTGATCCCAGTTATGATTTATCAAAATCGATTCGTCAAGTGAGGCTGCGCCGCCTGACCTCCAGGGTTCTATATCGAGCCACGGTAAAGCTCGAAGGGCAGCAATGCGTTGTTCTATAAATTTTGCCCCACGATGAGCAAAGACGACCGCTTCCAGCAAACTGTTACTGGCCAGACGATTTGCTCCATGGAGTCCAGTACATGCTGTTTCACCAAAGGCAAACAGGTTCTTCAGAGAACTTCTTCCCCACTCATCCACCTGAACACCGCCGCACATATAGTGAGCAGCAGGCACTACCGGCACAGGTCTTTCACTGATATCAACACCATACTTACTGCACGTAGCAAATATATTTGGAAAACGCTTTTCCAAAAATGATTTTGATTTATGAGAAATATCAAGATATACACAGTCGGCACCGCTTGCCTTCATCTCTGTGTCAATACCTCTAGCTACTGCGTCCCTTGTAGCAAGATCGCCTCTTGGGTCATAATCCTTCATAAATGGATATCCCTTTGCATTAATCAAGATGCCCCCTTCACCCCTCACAGCTTCTGAAATAAGGAAATTTTTTGCTTCCCAGTTATAGAAGCAGGTCGGATGAAACTGGATAAACTCAAGATTTGCAACTTTTGCTCCAGCCCGGTAGGCCATGGCCACACCATCACCTGTTGCGATATCCGGGTTTGTAGAGTAGAGATAAACCTTGCCGCAACCTCCCGTACACAGGACGGTAACCTTTGCTTGCCGAGTTTCAGTTTTGCCGGTTACACGGTTCAGAACGTATGCCCCCAGACACCTGTCAGGTGACAGGCTTCCCCGCTGCCCGCTTTTTACTTTTGATTCGACCAGAAGATCTATTGCCAAATGATTTTCAAGCACCTCAATATTAGGACTTGCCGCAACCTGTTCCAAAAGAGCTCGTTCAATTTCTTTTCCGGTCAAGTCATGGGCATGGGCAACACGTCTGGCGGAATGCCCCCCCTCCATCCCCAAGTCAAACTCTTCTCCATCTGTACCCTTTTGAAATCTGACCCCCAGGCCCATAAGCTCTCGCACTCGGCCCGGCCCCTCTGTTACCACCATCCTGACGATTTCCTCGTCACAGAGTCCATCGCCGGAGACAAGGGTGTCGTCAACATGCGCAGCCACAGTATCCTTCACAGAAAGAACCGCTGCAATCCCCCCCTGAGCAAGGTTGGTCGCGGTGTCTGCCCTTGCTTTTTTTGTTATTAACACAACTGAGGCAAATCGCGCCGCTTTCAGGGCAAAAAAAAGGCCAGAGATACCGCTCCCGATCACCAGAATATCACTATTGCAAGACATCACTTCTCCGTGTACCAATGTTTCACGTGAAACATATAAATTTGCAACTGCTCACCCGGGGCGTCTCCCAGGTTTCACTTGCCTTAAGCTTCTGGCTGCATTCCTCTCACCTGAATTTGGGCGGCGCAGTTGACACCTATCTCTTTTATGCGGCCCATGATCATCCATAGGTGGTTGGTTTAGAAGCTTTTAGGTAAAATTTTCGCCAGACTTGAAGAGAATTATTTCTTCACAAGATCGAATATAGTATAGTGTTCACTGTTTTCGTCAATATAGAATATGCTTATAAGAGGATTTACCTTGAGCGCGAAAGTCGTAGCCCTGGCTAACCAAAAAGGCGGTGTAGGAAAAACAACCACAGCCATGAATTTGGCCGCTGTTTTAGCCTCTAAGAAGAAAAAAGTGCTTCTTGTGGACTCTGATCCACAGAGTAATGCTTCAAGCGGCGTTGGCTTTTTTAACCCTGAGAGCGACAACAATATTTATAGCTGCTATACTGAAAGCAAGGTACCTGAAGAGTGTATCCGGCAAACTCAATTGAAAAATCTTCATATTTTACCGGCATCCATTGATCTTGTCGGCGTTGAGATTGAGTTAATCTCTGAACATGACAGGGAAAAAAAACTAAAATCCGTACTCAGGTCAATTCGAGACAAGTATGAATATATAATAATTGACTGTCCACCGTCGTTGGGACTGCTTACTGTAAACGGCCTGACCGCCGCAGACTCGGTACTTATACCGCTGCAATGTGAATATTTTGCCATGGAAGGGCTAGCGCAACTTGTGGCCACTATTCGCAAAGTAAAAAAACACCTTAACAGAGAGCTATATATTGAGGGGCTGCTGCTCACCATGTACGACAAGAGAAACAGGCTGACTCACTCCGTTGCCACTGAAATTCAGGGGCATTTTGGCAACCAAGTATACGAAACTGTTATCCCCAGAAATGTGCGTCTCAGTGAAAGCCCAAGTCACGGGAAAACAATTCTTGAATATGACAAAAACTGTATCGGAGCCAAAGCATATATTAAGCTTGGCTCGGAATTTCTGAACAGATCAAATCAGGGTTTGGCCTAATGAGTATGAAAAATGTTCTTGGCAGGGGAGTTGGAGCCCTTTTACCCTCTGACAAGCCTGAAGATAATGATCGTTTTTTTATGTGCGACATAGAAAAAATTGACCCGAACCCGCACCAGCCAAGAAGCTGTTTTGACCAGAAAAAACTAGAGCAGCTGTCTAATTCTATAAGAGAAAAAGGGGTTATACAACCTCTGCTGGTCAACGCCGCCAAAGGTGGGAGGTATCGTCTGATCGCAGGCGAACGACGATTGCGGGCCGCAAAAATGGCTGGCCGGGAAGACGTTCCAGTTGTCGTTATGGAAAACGGAGATGACTGTACGAACCTGGAGCTGGCTCTCATCGAGAATATTCAGCGTCACGACCTGAACCCTATTGAAGAAGCCCTTGCCTACACCAGACTTATCCAGGAATTTTCCTTGTCTCAGGAGGACATCGCTCGCAAGGTTGGCAAAAAAAGATCCACTATTACTAATGTACTGCGCCTGCTTAATCTGCCTGAGGTGATTCAGCAGGACATAATTTCCGGCACCCTCTCGGAGGGGCACGCAAGGGTGCTGCTGCGTCTAAAAGATGACCAGAGACAACTACAGGAACTGAGGGATATAATAATTACTAAGGGACTTTCTGTCAGAGCTGCCGAGAAACTGTGTAAGGGAAAAACACCTTCTGCCAAAAGCCCGAAACAGGTGCCCGGTAAAATGATGCCTGGCGAGGTACTGCCAAGCTCCTATTGCAAAACCATAGCCAGACAAATAACCAATTACCTGGATACCAAGGTGAAAATCATCCAAAACGGCAAAAGAGGAAAACTGGAAATAGAGTATTATTCAAGCGATGATCTGGATCGGATAGTCAGCCTGCTGTCCAATTAGCCCTGATTGCTCAGGGAATACCTTTTCGTTCTTCTTCATTGTGTTGTGAGCGAAAAGTCTGATTATTCAGGACATTATTGCATGTGAAACCAGTTTTGCTGCCCTCCTCTGTGCTTCCATGATCACCTGGGGAGCTGTGCTTCTGCGTTGTTTTCTACTTCTGGGGTGTAACTGGTCATCCTGTGAGTTGCCAGAAGGAAAAAGTAGACTACCAACAAATAGAGCACGTCAGGGTATATTTCCCAAATATGGGTACAAAAATCATATTTAAAGGGTGCTGAAAATTAATACATCTCCTGGAAATTGTGTTATTTTTTAATAAATACTTTTTTACTGAGTCTCGGACCATGTACATGATTTTGCCAGGATTCAATTTCCTGAAGCAGAAGAGGTCATGGATAGAATAAGGCAAGGTTTGCTTGTTTCATAACAACGCTTCTCATATGATTGCCGGGTTAAACAGGATGAAGTGTAAGACTCTAGGAGTAAAATACTAAAGCGGTCAGGTGTCTAGCGGAAAGTGGATTACGCCAGCAATATATTGAAACTAGTGTCCTGTCAGCGATGAAATGTCAATATATTGCGCCGGATTTTTCCTGTCCTTATGCAGCCTTGCCCAGTGTTGCATAGTAGTACTATGTGACACAGGACAAGGCTGCATAAGGGCTGAAAAAGACAAGCAGGATACGACAGAGCAGCGTTGACAGGACACTAGGTTGCGCCAGATATTTCCCTGTACAGATTTGGGCGAATGCCATGCATAAAAACCTGTGCCAGGTATGAGAATGTTCTTGTTCTGAAATCGATTCGGTATTTGGCCACGCAGCGGCGAAAAGTTGGCAACGGTATGAAATCAATCGGCCGGTAAACATCTGGGTACCCCTCGCAGGCTTTTACCGAATATCTTCCTCAGAAATAGATGTGTTTTCAAGTCGACTATGGACATTTTATTTCATATACTTAGTATATACAGGCAGTTACCTTATTCTTAAAATTCTTTAACCGGACAGTAGTGATGAAACCTAAAAACTACTTCGTTATTCTCTTGAGTATACTTCTTCTGCTCACAATTCCAGCGATTACCGTCCAGGCCAAAATGGTATCAATAAAAGGCGATAATATAAACATGCGTTCCGGCCCCGGTACGAGTTACAAAATTCTCTGGAAGCTTGGTTCCGGCTACCCTTTACAGATCCTAAAACAAAAAGGAAGCTGGTACAGGGTACAAGATTTTGAGGGAAGTATTGGCTGGGTTCATAAAATGGTAACCACTCCAAAGCGGCATATGATTGTCAAGGCCAATAAAAACAGTCAAAAAAGAATTAATGTACGAAGCGGGCCAGGCCTGAACAGCCGAATTGTAGCTAAGGCATATTACGGCGTCGTCTTCCGGACCATTCAGCAAAAAAGCGGGTGGGTAAAGGTTGAACACGAAAAAGGCGTGCAAGGATGGATCAAACGTAGTTTATTGTGGGGCTTTTAAACTATTTTTGGACAGGTAGGCCGAAATATGTATCTGACAGACTCCAGAAGCTCTGCAGCAACCAACACCATGTTTCCCGATAAAAAACTAATAGAACAGCGGTTTGCTAAAGCTGCCCTGACCTATGAAAAACAGGCAGGTATTCAACATTCTGTTGCCAAAAAACTGCTGAAAATGATTGATAGCCAGCTCAAAAAAGAACCGGCATCAATTCTTGAAATCGGTTGCTGTACGGGCCTGCTCACTTCCTACCTTGTCCAGCGTTTCCCACAACTTCATACCTTGCTGGTAACTGACCTCTCTCCATCATTTAAACCTTTTATTGAAGAGAAAACGAAACAGCTGAACGGTGCTGTCAGTTTTTTAAGTGGTGACATTGAAACAATTGATATTCATGGGACTTATGATGTTATCATTTCCTCATCTACTCTTCACTGGATATATGATTTACCAGCCCTCTTCAGTAAGCTGCACACCCTTCTAAAAACAGAGAGTATTTTAGCTTTTTCCATATATGGAACAAAAAATGTTCAAGAAATTAAGAGTATTACAGGGATTGGACTCAACTATTTGAACATGGCCCATCTACAGGATGCCATAAGCAGTAAGTTTGAAATTCTTGACAGTGACCAGGCATTAGAACAAGCCTGGTTTTCTTCACCTATGGAAGTGTTGCAGCACCTCAGGCAGACAGGTGTAAACGCTCTTGGTTCAAAAGCCTGGACCAGAAGGGATTTAAAGCGTTTTATCGATCAATATACATGCCGTTTTTCAGGGGAAAAAGGGGTTAGCCTCACTTATCATCCAATGTATTTTGTGGCGCAACCCAGGCCATAGGCAACTGATATCAGGCGCTTCATCTTTACGCCCACGCTCGCTTCGCCTGCTCTACATTACGCTTGCACAACCTTGAAGCAAGCATGGTCAGCCAGCCCGGATTTCTCATCAGCCCAGGTGGTGCCAGGTTCGGTAATTTCTGGTACCTCATTATACCTAGGTATATGTGCTGCCAGAATACTGCCAAAGATGGTGCTGCCTGAGCTAACCTCTGGTGAACATTCTGGCAGAATCTGAGTCAGCTCACTGACATCACGGACATGTGTTTGTATGTATTTCTTCACAAATGAGACAAAATGTTCATGAGAAATATGGGCTAGATCTTAGCCCGCGTTTTAAGACATAATTGTATTTTTTAGTCACTGCTTCCCGGTTCTCCTTATTGGGTGATCACGATTGCCCGTATAGAAAGACTATAGCTGTCAGGCACGCTTCACCAAATCCTGGCACTTGAAAACAGTTACAGACTTGCAGTAAGTGAAATCAGAGAGTTGGATGTCCCGTGAGCAAGCACGCGAAAACAAGAAAAAAATCAAAAGACCTTTTATGCTCAAGGGCGGCAGCGATGGAAATCCTCCTTGCCTGGAGTAAGGGGAAAAAACCATTAGACCTGTATATACATAAAATTGCATCCGGGCTTTCTCCGCAGAATCAGGCGTTTTGTCGATCCCTGGTATATACTGTGCTCAGGCAAAGGCAATATCTGGAGCACGTGATTACTCTTTTCTCCAGATACCCGCTGCACAAAATGAAGCCAAAAACAATCATTACCCTGGAAATCGGCGTGGCACAGCTGATTTTTATGGACCATGTACCCGAATCAGCAGCGGTACACAGCACTGTTGGTGCTTTTAAGGCATCAGGGCAGCCCCGCTGGCTCGTTGGTTTTGTCAACGGATTGCTGCGGACTGTTGCAAAAAACACCGATAGTTTACCTGGTTCTGACAATGCCATGCAGGACAAGCAGCCAATACTGAATCACCCAGAATGGCAGGTGAAACGCTGGGCAGCTCGGTTTGGAAGAAAAATCTGCCTCGAGATTTGTCGAGTCAATAATTATGCACCGGTTTTAACTCTTCGAGTGAATACCCGCCTGCTTAGCAGAGAAGAGCTGGTTACCATGTTTGTAGAGAACAGAATTGCTGCCCGGCTCTGTCCCTACAGTCCTGTAGGCATACTGCTGCCCAGGGCATCTGGGGCAATAACAGAATTGCCCGGATACAGGCAGGGAGCTTTTGCTGTGCAGGATACTTCAGCCCAGCTGGCCACGTTATTGCTTGGAGTGGGCAATCAGGGCAAGCGGTTTCTTGATGGTTGTGCCGGGCTGGGCGGGAAAACAACGCATATTGCCCAGGATCTGCCTGGTGCCGGTACGCTGGTTGCGGTTGAACCTGACCACAGGCGGAACAATTTATTGAAAGAGAACCTCAAACGCCTGCAATTGACCAGCCAGGTAAACATTCTCAAGAGTAACCTGGAAGAATACGCTGCAACGAAACCAGAGCCTTTTGACGGAATACTCCTTGATGTTCCCTGTTCTGGTACCGGGGTGATCCGCAGGAAGCCGGATATCCGTTGGACGAGAGAGCTGGCTGATCTGGAAAAATTGGCAACAAGACAGTCACAGCTTCTTTCACTTGCCTCCTCCCTGGTTGCAGCCGGTGGAAGACTGGTATATGCAACCTGCTCGCTGGAGCCGGAAGAAAATGAACAGATCGTAACAAATTTTCTGAAAAGACATCCTACCTTTTTTCTCGCTGATGCGCGGAAGTATCTGCCAGATTCATCAGCTGAACTTGTGGACAGTCAGGGGTTTTTCCGACCGCTCCCCGGCCCGGAACATGACGGTTTTTTTGCTGCCGTTCTTCAACGACGAACCAGCTTCTTGTAGTTTGCAGCTTTTATGCTTATAATCAGACGCCAGTGACCTATACAATTTCAAGGAGCAATAAACGATGGCTGAAATACGATCTACCATAGATCTGGTTATGGAGCGGGCCGCAAAAATGGGCAGGGCTACACCCGAAGAAATGGAACTTGATTCTGCCAATCAAAAAGGCAGGCAATATGCCGCAGAATATTTGAACGAAAAAAAAGGGCCGCTTACGGAAATGCTTGCCAAAGAATCCAGTAACATGCAAAACGAAGTGAGAAAGGGCATGCTGGACGTTTTACTTCGTAATCTATTCCTTGCAAGGGATGATCCTGGTTTTGAACGGGTCGGCTGCGCCCTGACCGGTTTAATTGAACTGGGAGGCGGGGGAGGAGATATTGCCGGGATATGCCAGGAACTGCAGGGTATTATCGGTCAGTACAGCAAGCATCGCAAACAATATTACGAGCAGCTCAAGGAGCAGATACTTATGCAGATTGAGCAGGTCGTTGCCATGAAAACCGGAAGCTCGGTTGAGGGATTGAACATTGATCCGACCATAGAGCCAAAATTCAAGGAGGAATGGGCTCGTATTGAAGGTGAACTAAACGGACAGTACGAACAGGTGCTGAATCAGTATAGAGAGCAGCTTTCAATGCGATTAGGGGCCTGAACATGAAAAATAATATTTTTCAAAAACGTATAGAAAAGCTCCAAAGACGGCTCAAGCGCAATAAACTGGATACCATTCTTATAACGCAGCCTGAGAATCGAAGATATTTAAGTGGTTACAGCGCCCTTGACCATGGTATCCAGGAAAGTTCCGGTGTTCTTCTCATACCTTGCTCCGGCAAGCCCTGTCTGTTGACCGATTCCCGGTTTATTCTCCAGGCAGAGGAAGAGGCTCCTGATTATCAGATAACCAACTGTGCCAAAGGGTTGCTGCCCACACTCAAAACATTGCTTGGTAAGCTGGGGGCGGTCAATCTTGCCTTTGAAAGCGGATATACCCTGCACTCAACAGCTGATCGACTCACCCAAATGGCTAAAAAAATACATCTTCGCCTCAAACCTGTCAGCGGTATGGTTGAGGAGATGCGCTGCCTAAAGTCTGAACAGGAACTGTCCCTTCTTCGTGAATCCACCCGGATCAATGAAAAGGTGTTTCAATCGGTGTATAATTCCATAGAACCGGGGATGACTGAACGGGAAATAGCCCTAGCCGTTGAATTAACCATGCATGAAATGGGTGCTGAAAGACCAAGCTTTGATACCATTGTCGCCTTTGGCACCAATGCTGCCAAACCGCATGCTGTACCCACGGACCGGGCGCTTGAGGCTGGTGATCTGGTACTCATAGACATGGGCCTGATTTATAGAGGCTACTGCTCGGATATGACCAGGACCTTTGTGGCCGGAAAACCGGGAGATATATTCAAAGCACGCTCACGGCTGGTCCGCAAGGCACAGCTGGCGGGAATAGCAGCCATCAAGGCAGGCGTCACTGGTGCTCATGTAGACAAGGCTGCAAGAGATATAATTAAAGAGGGAGGATTTGCTAAAGCCTTTGGGCACAGCCTCGGACATGGAGTAGGGCTGGCTGTCCATGAAGAGCCGCGCTTGTCGAGCCTAAGCAGGAAGAAACTTCGCGCCGGCATGGTCGTGACGGTGGAACCTGGTATGTACTTGCCTGAATGGGGAGGTGTTCGTCTGGAAAATATGGTGATTGTACAGGAAGACGGCTGTGAAGTTATCAATAATGATACGACTTTTCTGGATATATAGGGATACCAGGAAACCATGCGATACTATATGATTGACGAGCTTTCTTTTCTGGAGCGGGACAACCTGGAAAGCTACCTGAAACGAACATTGAGGCCAGGCGGACTGGACGGGGTCTTTTTCCTGGAAGTTGCGCCTGATCTTCTGGGCGAGGCGCAGCGGGGCCATGAAAAGTGCGGACCCTTTTACTTTTCAGTGATCCTTGAAAGCAGCTCGATAAAGTTTGAACTACTGGTTCGCAGTGCCAGTACTATGCACTGCTCCTGTATTGCCCAGGCGACAAGGGCGCAGCGGGAATTTGTTTTTGACTATGTTGATACCATGCTGGCCGAAGAACTGATCAAAGCATGAACACCATAATAGTCCCTGAAGAGCGGATTATTTTTGCCCTGGGTATGGCTGAACCACTGAACCAGAGAAGGTGCTGCTGGGCCTTTTGTTGACAATGCTGGATGGGCAGAAAAATCTTTTGAGGCGGGGTATAGCTCTTTTTTGCAGGTAGCCGGAAAACAGTAGACTATTTCCTAACGCGGAAAACCCGCAACCCAAGAGACCTTACGTCTCAAATAATTTCTTGTTTTTTATGACAGGAATTGAGGAGTAAGGTACTAAACTTATAATTGTTTTCAGGTCGCCCAGATTTGGGCAGGCGCGATCCCCTCTATGCGGCCAATCGTGATCGCCCGAAGATGGGTGACCTGGGAGCTGTTACGGCTTCAGCATGATTGTTACCCTGCTGCAACCGTGCCAGTTCCTTTGCAGGTTGGACATTCTGCATCAGGCGTGCATACTTCACCGTCACGGTCATCATGTCCTGTCCATTCGCCGTTTGTTTCGCAAACACCATCGATTGTTTTTTTTCCATTACAGGTGGGGCATACAGATTGCTTGCTGTCTTGAGTCATGTTTTTCTCCTTCGTCTATATTGATCATAATAATGAAAAGTTACTATAAAAAAAAAGATAAAAATTTGCAAGACAGCAGACTCTTTTTTGCTGGTTTTCTGTCCCGCATTTTTCCCATGAGAAGATTTCGCCAGAATGTTCATGAAAAATCCGGGGTAGCTGCTTCCTGGTCATCCATCTTCCGTCCGTCACGATTGGCCGCACAGAAAGGCTATGGGTGTCAGTCATGCTTGCGCAAATCCGGGCGATTTGTAAGCGGTGACACAACCTTGAAGCAGGTGAAACCAGGGTGGTATAGGCCCTCAATTAAGCCCTCAATTAAGTAAAGAAAATAATAAAATATAATGGACGTGATACTCCTTGCTGCCATGACGCCCAACAGGGTCATAGGTTACAAAAACACCATTCCCTGGTCCTTAAAATCTGACCTGCAGTTTTTTAAAAAGGTCACCATGGGACACTGTTTACTCATGGGCAGAAAAACCTGGCTATCTCTTAGCAGCACGTTGCCCGGGAGACGAAAAATAGTTTTGAGTACACGTCCTCTGGAAGACTGCAGTGATTGTCTTCACGCCACTTCTTTTGAGCAGGCCCTGGTCTTTTGCGAAAACGAGGAAAAAGTCTTCGTCGTCGGAGGCACAGGCGTTTTTGCGGAAGGGTTGAAACACGCGAGCACCTTATTGCTTACCGTTGTTCACCAGGATTTCATTGGCGATACGTTTTTTCCTGATATACCTGTAGACGAATTTATTCTGCGCGGTCACGTAACACTTCTGGATGACATTCCTTGTACAATTTATGAATTTCAGCGCAAACCCACCAACACCTGACCTGCCTTTCGTGATTGACGCCCACTTCTTTTTATTTTCACCTAACCAGGATTTTGGCAAGATTTGAGTCTGCTCACTGACATCACAGGCATGTGTTGTTATGTATTTTTTCTCAAATGAGACACAATGCTCATGAAAAATACGGACTAACTACCTACAGGGCATGTCACCTCTTTATTTTACTTGCTTCAAGCCTGTAACTTTCTTTCAGCCTGCCCAGATTCAGGCAAGTGCGATTGGCAGTTATAGCTTCTCTATACCGCCAATCGTGACCGCCCGAGAATGAAGTGGCCGTGATCAGTGACCGACAAGCCTGTTATTTGTTGATTGTGTCTGGACATATTTGAAATTCTTGCTACACTGAATCTTAGAAAAACCTAAAAGACGGTCGGCAGCTACTCAATGGGCCATATATCACCCTGGTTGTACTTGCTTTTAAGCCTGTAAACGCTTTCAGCTTGCCCGGATTTTGGCAAGCACGATTGGCAGCTATAGCCCCTCCATGCGGCCTGTCGTGATCGTCCGAAGATGGGTGACCTGAGAGCAGTTACGCCGGAATAAGTATAAATAACTGGTCACGAACACCCATCTTTGCTTGATAACAAGTCCCCGTATACTCTCGTACGCAGGTCTCATTGTGTTTGCTTACCTGCTCGAAACCGGGCCTGCACAAACCTGAGGCACCTATAACCAGTTACACGGCAGAAGCAGAGAATAACGAAGAGATACAGGCTTCGTGGCAGATTACAAAAGGTGCTCTTTCAACTTTTTGCCTTGCAAAAAACGCTGAGTGCTTATCCCCCCAAAAAAATTACATGAGTGAATATGGCTGACAACAGCGGAGCAGAGGCATATGGGCGAATAGTCAACCTGCTGGTTGCGCAGAAAAAACTTTCTTCCAAACAGCTCCAGCATGCTCAACGGGTACACACTAAACTCAGTACCCCTCAGCCCCTGCTGAAGGTATGTGTCGACCTGAAGTATATAAACGAAAGTGATATAAAGGAGGCTGTCCGCAGTACCCATAACATTCGCATCGGTGATCTGTTGACTGAGCTTGGCTACATAACGCCCGATGATCTCAGCGCAGCAATTCGTATTCAGAAGGCAGAGGGAGGAGAAAAAAAGCTCGGTGATATCCTGATAACCCATAATTTTATTGAAGAGCAGCTGCTTATCGAAGTCCTTTCGATCCAGATGGGTTTTCCTCTGGTTGAGCCTAACCTTAATGTAGTTGACATGGATGCATGCGCCAGGATACCCAAAAAAATCCTGATTTCGCACAATCTGCTTCCTGTACACAGTGAGGATGAAAATGCCAAGGTAGCTCTTGCTGATCCGCTTGATCAGACTGCAAAGGTTGCTGCCCGGAAATATTTGGGACAAAAGGTTACCTTTGCCCTGGCCCAGCGGGATGCCTTGCAGAAGACCATTGAGTTGCTGGTGGATAAAAAAAACAAAACCAGGATCTCGGTGGACAACAAAACGGTGGTCGGTATTGCCAATACAATTATACTCGGTGCAATTAACAACAATGCCAGTGATATTCACATCGAACCTCTTCCAGACAGATTGCAGGTTCGTTTTCGGGAAGATGGAGTTTTGCAACATTTCAACACCTATCCACATGATATTATTCCCGCCTTAACCAGCCGATTCAAGATTATGTGCGACGCAAATATAGCGGAAAAACGAAGGCATCAGGGGGGAAGGATATTATTTGAATATGATGAGGGCGAACTTGATTTACGCGCGTCCTTTTTTGTCACTGTTCATGGAGAGAAGATAGTTCTTCGACTTCTTAATAAAAAACAGGAATTGCTCGATATTCAATCCATCGGACTGCAGCCCCGAATGCTCTCCCGTTTTCTTGATGAAGCTGTCTTTCAGCCAAGCGGTGTGCTGCTGGTCACAGGGCCGACTGGTTCAGGGAAGACGTCGTCTATTTACAGCTGCATCCATACCTTAAAAGGACCAAATGTCAGTATTGTCACGGCCGAAGAGCCTGTTGAATATGTTATCGAGGGAATATCCCAATGCTCCATTGACCCCAAAATTGACCTTACCTTTGAAGAAACACTTCGACATATAGTCCGGCAGGATCCCGATATCATTGTCATTGGGGAAATCCGTGATACCTATTCTGCCGAGGTTGCTGTTCAGGCTGCGCTTACCGGCCATAAGGTTCTCTCAACCTTTCATACTGAAGACTCCATAGGCGGACTGATCAGATTATTGAACATGGATATTGCTCCTTTTATGGTTTCTTCAACCGTCGTTTCTGTCCTGGCCCAGCGTCTGCTGAGAAAAGTGTGCCCTTACTGTGCCGTTGAGACAAAGCCTGCCCCCATACAGGTACAGCGAATGAAGACCACCCTGGACTCATTTCATGGAGCTCAGTTCAAAAAAGGACGCGGATGCAGGGAATGCAAGCAAACAGGCTACAAAGGAAGGATAGGGGTTTTTGAACTGCTCGTTTTAGATGAGTTGGTACGTGATGCAATCCTTGAGCAGAAAACCAGTTATGAAATTCGAAATATCAGTATTAATAATTCCGGGCTGGTCACACTTCTTGAAGACGGTCTCGTAAAGGCTGCATCAGGGATGACCACCATTGATGAGGTGCTTCGTTGTCTACCAATCTTTCAACCTCCCAGACCCCTGATGGAACTCAAACGCCTGGTCGGAGTATGAGCATGAGTGAACCGGCTTCTTTTATCGATATTGTTAATCATTTCATAGAATCAGAACAATTCACCCTCCCGGTATTTAATGAATCCGCCATGCGGGTACAGCAGGAGACTGCAAAAAAAGAGCCTGATATCAAAGTGCTGGAGAGAATAATCACTGCAGACCAGTCACTTTCCGGTCAGGTGCTCAAAATTGCGAACACGGCATTTTACAAGGGACTCTCCGAGGTTTCAACGGTCCATGCTGCGATTATGCGTCTGGGGATAAAAGAGATCGGTAATGTCGTTTTACTGGCTGCCTCAAAAAAGCACTTCAACAGTGCTGACAAGCGAATAAACGTAGTCATGAAAAAGCTTTGGCAGCATTCCGTTGGATGCGCCTATGGAGCAGTCTGGATAGCAAAGAGACACGAGTACGGCGTAGACACGAGCCATGTCTTTTTTGCCGGTCTGCTGCATGACGTCGGCAAACTATTCATCCTTATGGTCGTTGAAATTATCAAAAAAAGGTCGTCCAAAACGAAAATTACCGATACTCTGCTCAAAGAAGCCATGCAGAAACTGCATACCTCGCATGGCTATCGTTTAATGATGAAGTGGAACATGCCGAAAAAATTCTGTCTTGTTGCCCGTGATCATGATGAAATAGAGTTTGATACTAAAGACTATCTGCTTATTATTGTCCGGATGGCGAATCTGGTCTGCCATAAAATGGGGATAGGTTTCTTTCAGGATGCCTCGCTGGTTCTTCCGGCAACCCTTGAGGCAAGTCTGCTGAATTTGTCTGAAATTGATCTGGCGGAACTGGAGATTACGCTTGAGGATACCCGGGTACTTTCGTCGTAGAAGGTATCATGTGTGTAGTGGTTCAACGGGAACAGGAAGTTTTCGCTGCTTGAGGTAACATACTCAACCAAAGGAGATTTCCATGAAAAAAACGATACACGTACCGCCCCGAAGAGAAAGTAGCCATCCTCAAACAACACCTTGTCGACAGCATCCCTGTCTCGGAACTGTGTGATCAGTATGATCTCCAGCCAGCGTTTTTTTACCGTTGGCAAAAGGAATTTTTTGAAAATGGGGCTGCAGCTTTGGAGAAGTTGAGGCAAACACAAAGAAGCCTCAATCCTTGAAGATAAAATCACTGCAGACAAAGCTTCAAGTCAAAGGTGAAGTTATTTCTGAGTTAGTGTCTGGCCGCGAGAAGTTAATTTATTGTTTTTGAGGAAGAAAATCGCCTTAACGGGGTGACTTTTTCTCGGTTTCCGGTAAGCTTTATTCAGTAACCATCTAAAAATACTGAATTAAACTTTTCAGAGGCCAGGAAAAGATGCGAAAATCTCACAATCAGCAGCTGATCAGTAGCTGCCTCTGGCAGAAGCAGCCCCTGACCATCCCAAGGCGAAAGATTTGAAAACGATCAGTGATATACTTGCTGACAACGCTGTCATATACGACCTGGTTCTACAAGATCCTGGCTCATTATCAAGCAGTAACGATGCTAAAACCGGTGCCGCTGGTATGAACCGCAGAGCAGGTTATACCTGCAGCATTCGTAAAGCAAATAAAGGGCTGCAGCTACAGGGAACCGGAGTTCTGTCTCGCTGATCCAAGGGCCTTAAGCCTTTTCTGCAGAATACCACCTGGAAAACAGGTAAAAAAATCCACACTGCAAAAAACAATCAAAGCCATATCTGAAGCTACCTGGGAGGAAATGAACAAGGTGCTGCTCAAGTGTGCCCAGGATGAAGGGATTGAAAAAGGTCGCAAGGTGCGCGTAGACTGCACCGTTGTTGAATCCAATATGCATACTCCCCATGATTCAGAATTACCTTTCGATTGAACATGTTGTCTGATTTGAAAAGAAACACATAAAAACAGATGAATGTGATGTCCGTAAGCAGTCTTGAATTTCGCCAAAATGTTCACCAGAGGTCAGCCCAGGCGGCACCATCTTCGCCAGTATTTTGGCAACACATATACCTGAGTATAATGAGTTACCAAAATACTGGCGAACCTGGCACCGCCTGAGCTGATGAGAAATCCGGGCTAACCCTGAGTTCTCATCCCTGAAAAATTACTGAATAACAAGCCGATGCCAAAAGCGTTTACGTGGAGCTGTTTTTTTGTGCTTGTTCTGGCTTTCTTTGTCACGTCTGGCAGATGGTATGAAGAAACAGAGCTGGTGATTGAAGGGACGGCTGCGCAAACAGATCAGTTTTCCGTGCAATGGGATTCTGGAAACGGCTACAACGAGTACGAAAAAGAATCTTTTGCTTTTTTTGATCGCTTGAGCAGGGCAACAGAGCCTCTGCCGGTTTCCATCCGATATATAAAGGAAAAAAACGGTGCTTCCCTATCGCGGGAATTTGTTCTCAGGCAGGTTTCTATCGACGGTCTTTCCCAAAATCTGTCCGCTTTTTGTTCTGAAAAAGATGATAACCACCGCACTCAAGGCCTGAGACTAGACAGACATTGTCCTGAGGTGGTTTTCAACGCGCTTATACGCTCCGGGCTTGAGATAGAACTGCTCACAAATAATCATTCCGGGATAGCAGGTCTTTTCATAGGAGCTGAATACTACAAGAAAGATTTATACATGGCCAATATAGAAGCCAAGACGCAAGTGTACAAATACTGGTTTCTTGATAATGATCATTTTTCAGTGCGGGTGAAGGTGCCGCGCTACCGGATCGAAAATTTCAAGATTTCACATGCCAATGCTGGCGATCAGTTTCTGATACGCTCCATTATGCTTGAAGAAAAAGGCACTCTTTCCCCTGTTCAGTTTCAGACCAGGGGGAACACCACCACCTTTTTCTTTCAGCATGTCCGCCCCCATCATTATTGGAAGAGCATGCAGGGTGGATTTCAGGTCGTCTTTTCCCTGCTGACCACCTGGATGGTATATGCACTTATAAGACAATGGCGAAGGGTTGGGGGGATAAAAGCTTTGTTCAGCGGTCAACGGAAGGTGTTCTGGTTATTTGGCTTTGGCGCTGCCGGAGCATTTTTTTTATGGTTGCTTCCCTTCTGGCCAGGAGTAATGTCAATTGACTCATTAAAAATCTGGCGTGCGGCCTTGTTACCGGAGGTTTTTCTTAACGATCACCCATTGTTTAATGTTGTTTTATACACCTACCTTTCACAGCTCTGGCACAATCCGGCAATCGTTCCTCTTTTTCATATTGTGATGATTTCACTGCTGACAGCCTATGTTTTTGCTTCGATCCACAGTAAGGGCGTACCCATTGTATGGCTCCTGCCATTTTATCTTCTTCTTATCACGTCACTTCCTGTCAGCCTGTACAATATAGTTCTCTGGAAGGATATCCCCTTTGCCCTGTTGATCATTTACTGGGGATATACATTAATAGAGCTTTATCTAGAAAAACGTGAAGGGACCCTTTCCCTTTCTCTCGAAAAAAAGTTAGTTCTGCTGCTTCTGCTGCTTGCCCTCGCCTTGACAAGGCATAACGGTCTTATTTATCTGTTTGTGGTGCCATTGTATTTTTTCTGCCTGGGGCTTGTAGACAGAAAGAGGTTTTTTTGGGTAACAGTTGCAGGGATGGCGGGAATAGTCGCTCTGCTCTTTGTCCTGCAGAAAAGTGAGAAAGCAGCAGATGCAAGCTTCTTTTTTGCTCATACTTATAGCTATCTGCAGGAAGTTTTTTCCGGAAACATTGGCGAGGCCGTTCAGAGGGTATGGAATAATTACTGGGGCATTTTAAACGTTAATCAAACGGTTTATGGCTGGGATTTATGGCATTATTTTCTGGGAGACAGAACCGCATACTGGTTTTTACGACACGCTCAGTGGAATGATGTATATCCGTTTCTTGGTCAGGCCAACTCAGTTGCCAGCGGCCTAAAAGAGATCTTTATGTATCTATATTGGAAGAGTTATGAAGCCCCATGGGTCTATGTTACCTGGAACCCGCTGCATGTTCTTGCCTTGATGCCCGTAACCGTTTTATGCTTTCGCCGTACACCGTTAGCCGCGATATTGAGCAGTTTTATCCTGATTCAGGTACTGGCGCTTCTGGTTATTACCAATATTATGAACTGGCGGTATTATTATTATGTCTGCCTTGGCGGTCTCTTTCTCGGGCCGGTTCTTTTGCTCGATTTTCAGCGCTGGAGAGCAGGGCGTGCAAGAATGAAGGGCCACTGTCAATGAAACATACCTTTTCCATCATTGTTCCCAGTTATAATAGCGGTAAATATCTTGAGCAGACCTTGAACAGTATTCTTGTTCAGCGACATGTCGGCACAGATCTGGAGTTAATTGTAGTTGACGGAGGCAGCACTGATATAACAACAGAAATACTGCAACAATTCAAAGCAGAGATAGATCATCTCATTGTCGAGCCTGACACCGGCCCGGCCAACGCTATCAATAAAGGGTTGATCCTGGCGACTGGAGATATACTTGCCTGGTTGAATGCCGACGATATCTATTATCCCAACGCCCTGATGCGGGCGGAAGAGGTTATGGAAAAGGAGCCGAAGGCCTCCTTTTGTTTTGGGAAGTGCGTGATTATAAATGAACAGGGCCTAGAAATTCGTCAGCCAGTCACCAGGTTCAAGGAGTTATTTTTTCCGATTTCATCACGTTTTACTTTTCAATGTATTAATTATATCTCTCAGCCTGCCATGTTTTTTCGTCGAAATGTCCGGGAAAAAATCGGTTTGTTGCGTGAAGACATGGTTGCAGCCTGGGATTATGAGTTTATACTTCGATTGTGGCAGGATGGCAATGGAGTCCTTGTTCCGGGAGAGCGTCTTTCAGCTTTTCGCTGGCATGATCAATCTATCAGTGGCCAGCATTTCAAGATACAGTTCAAGGAAGAGTATGACGTTGCTGTTGCAGAGAGCGGTGTTTTTTCTTTGCAAAACCTGCTTCACTTTTTTACTCGCTGGGGAATCATTGGTGCATATTCGGTGATGTCAGCCTTGAGAAACAGATAATTTATTGAGTGAAACCAGCTGATGCGTTTAGGTGTTAATACGTTGTTTATGGTTCCCGGAGATGTAGGAGGGACAGAAACCTATGTGCGTAAATCGCTCCTGACGGCAGTGGAGCGATTTACGGAAGTAGATTATGTTCTATTTACGAATAATGAAAATGATGCCCTTTTTCAGGAAATGTTTGCAGGAAAGGCAAATGTTTCCTGTGATTGCTTGAACTTCAATGCTGCAAATCGCCCCTTGCGAATAATTCTGGAACAGATCCGGCTGCCATTGGCGGCCAGAAAGTACGATCTGGATATATTGTGGTCTCCAGGATATACAGCACCTTTTCTTTCTTTTTGTCCTCAGGTTGTCACTGTATGCGACCTCCAGTACAGGCGATATCCGGAAGATATGTCCTGGCTGGCACGAAACACCCTGAATTTCTTGGTACAAGGCGCCTGTCGCAGATGTGACAAGGTGTTGGCAATATCAGAGTTTTCCCGGCAGGAAATAGTTCGTTGCAAATTTGCCCGGAAAGAAAAAGTTCATACGGTTTTGCTTGGAGCAGACAAAGCTTTTGGCCATGAACATTCTTCAAAGGAGATCCGTTCACTTTTAGCTGGCCAGATGTCTGATGATGAACCATATATTCTCTGTGTGGCTCATACCTATCCCCATAAAATGGTGCACTTGCTGGTTGAAGGTTTTGCTGATGTCATGGATCAAATCCCTCATCGACTCATCCTTGTCGGAAAAGAGCGCCGGGGCGAAGGAGCTGTAGCCAGGGCAGTTGGGCAGCTATCAGACAAAAGCCGGTATATCAGATTTAAAAACGGAGTGCCTTATGCTGCATTACTGGCCCTTTTTCAACATGCCGACATGTTTGTGCTGCCATCAGCGTACGAAGGCTTTGGCCTTCCGGTTATAGAGGCAATGCTGGCCGGCACTCCGGTTATTACGACACAAGAGGCTTCCCTGGCCGAGGTTGCCGGAGGAAAAGCATTTTATATGAATGCTGTCTGCAAAAATGAAGTTGCCAGGAATTTGTTACAGGTTTACAAGCTTTCAACAACAAAGAGAAAAGAGCATATCGCCCAGGCCAGAGCATGGGCCGAAACCTTTACCTGGCAGCGCTCTGTTGAAACGATGTTTGAGGTATTCAGGGAAATTGCCTGAAGCATAAGATAAGGATGTTTGAATGAAAAAAGCATTGATATGCGGAGTTTCCGGGCAAGACGGAGGATATCTGGCCCAGTTGTTACTGGAGAAAGGATACACTGTTTACGGTGCTTCCAGAGATGCACAAATATCCTCCTTTACCAACCTGGAATATCTGGGCATCAGGGATCGCGTTACCCCTGTAAGCCTTGCCATAACAGATTTCAGGTCCGTTCTCCAGGTTATTCAGCAAACAGAACCGGACGAAATATATAATCTTGCCGGACAGAGCTCTGTGGGGTTGTCGTTTGAACAGCCTGTTGAGACAATAGAAAGTGTTGCTGTCGGCACGTTGAACTTACTGGAAGCTATTCGATTTACCGGCAAAAATATAAAGCTTTATCATGCCGGGTCAAGCGAAGTTTTTGGTGACACAAAGGGAAGCCCCGCTGATGAAACAACTCCGTTTTATCCAAAAAGCCCTTATGCCGTTGCCAAGGCCTCAGCCTATTGGTTGGTTGCCAACTATCGGGAATCATATGGTCTTTTTGCTGCAACAGGGATTTTATTTAATCATGAATCACCATTGAGACCAAAAAGATTTGTGACCAGAAAAATAATTACAACTGCTTGCAGGATAGCTGATGGAAGCGGAGAAAGACTGTCTCTAGGTAATATCTCTATCTCCCGTGACTGGGGATGGGCACCGGAATATGTTGCGGCCATGTGGCGTATGATGCAATTAGAGCAGCCTGATGATTTTGTTGTTGCAACCGGAACATCACGAAAGCTTGAGGACTTTATTGCCCTTGCCTTTCAAGAGGTTGATCTTGACTGGAGAGACCACGTAGAAATCAAAGAAGAGCTTTACAGACCATCAGATATTGAATTAAGCTCAGGCAATCCTGCAAAAGCTAAACGTATCCTGGGATGGAGGGCGCGACATACTCTCGAAGATATTGTCTCGATGATGGTTCAGGAAGAGCGCCAGGGCAAGCCGATAAAAAAAGACAAGAGGTAACTGCTCACCGCTCACCCCTCTTTGCACGAGCGTGACCCGCCGCATAGAGGGGCTATAGCTGCCAGTCGTGCTTGTCCAGATAGGGGCAGCCTGAGAGCAGTTACACGTTTGAGGCAGGTAAAACCAGAGAGTTACACACCCTGTGAGTAGGTACGACAAGAGTCATTGATCACAGGCACTTCATCTTTGCCTGATCACTCTTTCCCGCATACTCTTGTACACGAACGTCTCACTTCGCCTGCTTACCTGCGGGGAAGAATGCCTGCCCAATTCTTAAGCATCCGTGACCAGTTACACGTCAGAAACAGAGAATAACACAAAAATACAGTCCCCGTGATTGGTTACGATTTCACTCTATGCCCTTTTTACCTCTTATTACATCTTTCATAGAAAACTGGCTGGGAAGCACTACTGATATTTTAATCATTTATATCAGCATCCTGTTCACGGTAACTACCTGTATACTGTACTGGCAAAAAAGGGTAAACTATTCCCTTTGCGCACTTGGTCCTGTTGCGGGAATCTCCGTCGCATATTACACTTTTTTTTCTGCTATTATTCCTTTATCGCAGGAAATGCTTCTTCGCGGGTGGATCAGTTGTCTGTTGCTGTTGCTGACAGGGATCATCATTCTGAGATTTTTCCGTAGAAGTGATGCCCTGTATGATAACATTGCAGCTGCAACAAGCATCTTCATTATTATGCTGGTCTGTTTTGGTGTTGCGCTCGTTGGGGTAAATACACCGCAGGTAATGATCGGTGATGAAGTAACTCATTTTTATATGTTGAAAAGACAGTCCGTAGACCTTTCAACTATTAATTTTTTTTCCTATATTCCCACCGAGTATGGAGATATTGATATACGGAGATACCCGCATTCTTTTGGCTGGCACTACTTAGGAGCAATTGTTTATCGTCTGTTTGGGCATAGTATTGTAGCGGTTCAGCTATATCAGCTCTTTTTTTTAGCACAACTGCTTGTTGCCTCCTTTTTGCTGTCTAGGGACAGAAATAATTACAAGAGTCAGGCTACTGGATTATACCTCGCAACGCTGGGATCGGTACCAGTTACCCTTCTTTTTTCTGTCGCCTTTTATCAAGATATCCCCATGACCGCTCAAGTTGTGACCGCCTTTCTCTGTTTAAGAAAAAGGCGGTGGATTATGGCATCAGCATTTATGGCCTTTGCCATATTTATGAAAGTAACCGCTATTCTGTTCTTTCCTGCCTTTTTTTTCTATTTATTTTTTTTATTATGCAAAAATCAGCAATGGCAAAAAGTTGTTCTTCATTTTGTGTGTTCCATAATGATTGTTCTCGGAGCAACCTGGTGCCTGGGACGGGCAATCAATATATATGCATTGTCTTCTTTTTACCCGCAAAGAAAGGTAGAGAAGATCTGGGCTGTGGCAAAATCTAAAATTGAAATATTGATCAACAGGGACAAACATCCCATTGTTGATCAATATGAGAGAGTTCTTCAATTAGAAAAAAAAGACAAATATGCAGGAAAAAAGACCGTTGAGAACAAACCTGTTGTTATTGCGAACCACCCGGGAGATTTGCGAATAAAAAAGAACTTCTTACTATACGGAGGAGGGGTTTTATGGGTAGTTGTTGTTTTGGGAGCCCTGTCTCAGAGCTTGTATTTTTGGAGACGATTGTTAAAAATAAAGACTACATCTGCATCATCATGGTGGCTTTGGGCTGTTGGCGGGTCATATCTTCTTCTTACAGCATATTTCTGTCACAGTTCTCCTGATGCCCGCTTTTTCTTTCCAGCTCTTCCCTTTATTCTTTTACCTTTATCAGAGAAAGTGGCAAGGATGCCCAAAGCAAAGTACGTCATTGCTGTTGTACTCTCCTGTTCATTGCTTCAGTCTGGCATGGTGTTAGCAAAGGTATATACATTAAGGGATATCTCTATGGAGACAAGATCTGCAATTGATTACCTGCGAAAAAATCTCCCTGATCCGCCAAAGATTTTTATGTACCCGGAAGGCAATTATCGTTATTTTCCCGTTGCACATGAATGGTACTTTGGCTATCGACTTCGTCAATTCTGGAGAGCTGACAATAAAAAAAGAATACAGATGCTGCGTGATAATGGTGTTGGAGCAATAGTGATTAAGAAATATCTGGTTTCGCCGGTAGATGATAAAATTACTAACCTTGGAGTATATCCTGATTATTTTGTTCGCTCCTTAAAGGATGATCCAAGGTTCATACGGGTTTTTGATAATCAAGATATTTCAATATATACATGGAGGGAAACAGTTTACCAGTGACATGTCTTGGCCAGATGATTTATCGTTCACTGTTAGCCGGATTTTTTTATACTTCACTCCAAAAAGGTAACACGCACAGGGTCTGTTGCCACCCTGGTTTCACCTGTTTTACCTATGGATCTGCTCCCGGGCTGCCCAGTTTTTTGGGCAAGCGTGGTTGGCAGCTATAGTCCCTCTATGCGACCAATCATAATCGTCCGAAGATGGATAAGCTGAGAGCTGGTACGATCAGCAAGCATCCTTTTGATATTATTGAGGAAGAAATATGAGTTTGCCGAAGTTGACCCTTGCTGATCTGGCCAGATCTGGGCATGTGACCCGTTGGCACAGTGTACGAACCTCCCGTGATCAAACTCTGGCTGAACATCATTATATGGTTACCAGGATTTCCAGTAAACTGGCCAGGGATATATTTGGCAGTTCGTTGACAGATTCAGGGCTGCTCCAGATAATGGAATATGCATCACTGCATGATACTCCGGAATTATTGACCGGTGACCTTCCAAGTCCCTTGAAGTGGCATATTGATCAAATATGTGGTGAGCATAATCCAATTGATCAAATTGAGCATGAAATCGCCCCCTGGCTCAACCAGATGAAGGAGGAGATTAAAGCCACCCATCCAGAATATCTTGTTGTAATCAAGTTAGCTGATATGATCGACGCTCTGGTGTTTATAACGATTGAAGGTATTGGCACACATGCAAAAAAAGTTATCACGCTTCTTCAAAGCCGGTTTTCAGTAAAAATACAAGAAGCTGAAGAAAAATTTCCACAATATAAATGGGAGCTGTCCAGAAGGGTTCTTGATGAACTTTTGATGAACAGGGACTCTTCCCAGCTCGCTTTTGAAAAAAAACCGTAACAGTTCCCATGGCAACCATCTTTGAGGTGACCTGAAAGCAGCTATAAAAAGAAAGGAAATAACAACAGGTTATGTTTCAATGAATGAACGTGAAATAATACAGCATATCGCCTCTCTGGCAGATCTGTCTGATACATCAGTCGTCCAGGGAATAGGAGATGACTGCGCCGTCATCAAAAAGGACAGCTCTTCAGTATGGCTGCTCACAATGGATACCCTGATAGAAGGCGTGCATTTTGATCGTTCCTGGCATCCTCCGGACTTGTTAGGGAGGAAAACTGTCTCGGTCAATATCAGCGATATCGCGGCAATGGGAGGACAACCCCGATGTATACTTCTTTCTCTGGGAATGCCTCAGGGGTTCGATGATCAGTGGTTTGCTGCTTTTTCCCGGGGAGTGGCTGAAGCCAGCAGGCAGTATGGCTGTTTTCTTGCTGGCGGCGACACAGTACACAGTCCCAATGGATATACCTTTACTGTAACCGCAATTGGTGAGGCCTTGCAGAATCAGGTCGTGTACCGGAGTGGCGCACAGGCCGGGGACCTGATATGGGTAAGCGGCCTCCTGGGAAACGCGGCAGCAGGGCTTGAGCTCTGCCGGAACAAGATAACGAAAAAACCGGAGTACGAAGAACTGCTTCAGGCCCATCTGAATCCAGCGGCCAGAGTTGATGTTGGGCAACAATTGGCGAAATGCGGTGTTGTTCATGCCATGATGGATATGTCCGACGGGGTGGCAACGGATCTGGCTCATTTGTGTCGTCAGTCGCAGCTGGGGGCAACGGTACGGACTGAACTTTTACCACTTTCTTCTGCTCTGCTTGCGGCCTCGCAAGAGTTGCAGCTGTCAGCTGAACATCTTGCCCTGACAGGCGGCGAGGATTATGAGCTGCTGTTTGCGGTATCTCCGCAGCACGTTTCAACTATTGAACATATTGCCAGAAAAGGGGAGCTTGCTTTTTGCTGCATCGGTCAATTTGAAGAAGGAAAAGAAGTCAGTCTTGTTGCAGAAAACGGGGCAAAACGTTCTATTTCCGATGGAGGATTTGACCATTTCAAATCACCTTCCCCGTTATCTTCCAGCAGCAGATGATAATACCATATCCCGCCGCATAGAGGGGCTATAGCGGCCAATCGCGCTTGTCCAAAGATGGGCAACCTGAGAGCAGTTACACGTTTTAGGCATGTAAAATCAGAGAGTTATACACCCAGCGAGCAGTTACATATTATCTTTGTAACGGCAGTTAGCCCGGATTTTCATGAACATTTTGTCTGCTTTAAGAGTAAAGACAGCGAGGTAAATAAGGATCACCTGCCCTGAGGGGCATTACCGTGAAAGGTGGAAACAACCATTGAGGGACATATCACGATGTGGACTCAACCAAACAAAATCGCGCTCTCTTTCCTGTTTCTTGTCTTTATCATAGCCTTTGGCACGCTTGGCTTCAAGCTCATAGATGATTATCCATTACTTGATGCCATGTACATGTGCGTCATCACCATTTCGACTGTCGGTTACGGGGAGGTGCATCCTCTGTCCCCGTGGGGGCGACTGTTTAGCGTTGTCCTTATTATGTTTGGTTTTGTTGTACTTGGCTTTGCTGGTCACTCTCTGGTTGAGTCAATGCTGGAGAAACTGTGGAGCGGCAATGTGCTGGAGAAAAAGATGAAGAAAAAAATCGATCGCCTGAGAAAACATTATATCATCTGTGGATTTGGAAGGGTCGGTGAAGTGGCGGGGCAGAACCTTCAGGAGGCCGGAGTGGACTTTGTGGTAATTGACTCATCTGGCAGCGGAAAGGAGAAGTGTCTGGAACAGGGAATACTCTACCTGGAAGGCGATGCCACCAGAGAGAGTATGCTGCTGAATGCCGGGGTTAAAGAGGCTTGTGGCCTCCTGGCGCTGGCTGGTTCTGATCCGCTCAACCTTTTTATCGTGTTAACCGCCAGGGAGTTAAACCCAACGCTCCATATTATAGCTCGATCCGAGGACAGGCATACAGAAAAGAAAATACTGCGTGCCGGTGCAGACTCCATTATATCTCCTTTTGATTCAGCTGGCCGACGCATTGCTCATCAGTTGCTTGCGGCTACAGGAATGCAGCAGGAGATAGCCATATCTTCTCCTGAAAAACTGGTTTCCAGTCCAAAATGGGTGCCGGTTGGCCCGGAATCTCCACTGCTTGGTAAAACGCTCAGGGAAATAACAACTTCCGCTTCCATGGAGATAATAGGTATTCGGAGCCAGGAAACAGATTACCTGGAACCAGACACGGACAGACGTGTTCAGGAAGGGGATATTCTCTATGTCTTCAAGACCGCAAAAGGGGGAACATATGCTGAGGGAGCAGAAGAAACCAGGAAAAAACTTGTTATTATAGATGATAATCCTGTCATTGTTCGCCTGTTCAGCAGGTTATTTCACAAAGCAGGCTATCACCCTTTTACGGCTGATAATGGAGAGGAAGGTGTTTTGCTCATTGATAAAGAAAAGCCGGCCGCTGCAATAGTTGATTATCTTCTCCCTGGGATCTCCGGGCTGGATGTCTGCAGAACAATCCGGACAAAGCACAACAGTAACGCCATAAAAATTGTTATGTTTACCGCAGAAAATGATGAACAGCTCAAGGATCAATGCCTTGAAGCTGGTGCGGATGCGATTATTGTCAAGAGTGCTGACGCCAGGGAAATTATTCGTACAGTTGACAGTATGCTGTAAGATGTATGGAAACGGGATGGGTGTAGGCGTTATTTCCTTTATAATTATTTAGCAGTTATGGTAGAGTCTTGTTTATGAAAAACTATTCTCCATCTTCACGCGCAGCTGTAACCACTTATTTTGGTCTTCTTGGAAACCGGGTGCTTTATGTCCTTTCAGACCTGGGCAGAATGGGAATTTTTCTCTTCTACTCTTGCCTTGGCATGGGTAAGCGTCCTTTCAGGGGCAGAGAGCTGTTGCGGCAGGTACGGTTTGTCGGAGCTGGCTCCCTGACAGTTATTTTTTTCACAGCCCTTTCCACCGGTATGGTTCTTGGCCTTCAGGGATATTATTCCTTAAGCAAGTTTGGGGCTGAGGGAATGCTTGGTTCAGCCGTATCGCTGTCTCTTATTATGGAGCTGGGGCCCGTGCTTACCGCACTCATGGTAACAGGCAGAGCCGGTTCCGCTATGTGTGCAGAGATCGGTATTATGCGGATATCGGAACAGATAGACGCACTGGAATGTATGGCCATCGACCCTTTTCGTTACCTGATTACCCCGAAGCTGCTGGCTACGATTGTAGCTGTTCCGCTCTTGACGGTTTTTTTTGATGTTGTTGGTATCTTTGGTGGATACCTCGCAGGAGTAAAACTTATGGGGGTTAATGCCGGTGCTTTTTTTGCCGGCATGGAACAAAGTGTTACGAATCATGACATACGGCTGGGTATCATTAAATCCTTTGTCTTTGGCTTGACAGTGGTTTGGATCTGTACCGGGCGCGGATATTTTGTCCATCAGATTCGGGGAGTTGGCTTTGGGGCTGAGAGTGTGAGTAAGGTGACGACCCAAGCTGTGGTTGTCTCTTCAATTTCCGTCTTGATTTTTGACTATCTGCTCACCGCGATCCTGTTGTGAGGGAACGCCAATAATGAAAGCAGTTACAGATGTAAAGCACATGAAACCAAGGTGGTACATGCCCTGTGAGTAATTACTGATGAAGAAAAAAATAAACGATTATGCCGTGCAGTTTGTTGATGTGACGAAAAGATTTGGCACCTCAGATCGACCGCATGTAGTACTGGATAGAGTTAGTTTTTCTCTTCCTGCTGGCAGGACAACTGTCATTGCCGGTGGGAGCGGGCAGGGAAAAAGTGTTATTTTAAAATTGATTCTCGGTCTTTTGCAGCCGGATGAAGGAACTGTTATAGTTGGAGAAAAAGATATAACAAAGATTGGGTACAAGTCACTGCAAGCCTTGCGCATGAAATTTGGGGTTTTGTTTCAGGGGGCGGCATTGTTTGATTCAATGAATGTCTATGAAAATATTGCCTTGCCTCTCCGGGAGCGAACCCGGTTAACTGACAATGAAATAAAGGCCAGGATTGATGTCACCCTGGAGCAGCTGGAGCTGACTGGGCATGACCAGAAGTACCCGGCTCAATTGAGCGGAGGGATGAAAAAACGTGTGGGCCTTGCCAGGGCACTGCAGCTCGAGCCTGAAATCGTGCTCTACGACGAACCCACAACCGGGCTTGACCCGGTTATGACACGGGAAATATATGATTTATTTACAAGAATTCAGCAGGAGCTGGGCTATACAGCTGTAATCGTAAGTCATGATATTCCTGATGTTTTTGCCCTGGCTGATCAGATAATTGTCCTGAATAAAGGGCAGCTGGAAGTTTTTGACACGGTTGAGGAGATTGCCTGTTCAAAACAATCTTTCATTCGTGAGTTTGCTGAAAAAACTGTCGGTATGGCTGTTCAGTAATAAAAAAATAGAGAAGAGAATTTTGTTATGCGTCATACAGGTGTTGAGATAACAGTCGGTATTTTTTTGGTGATAGGCTTTGCCGCTTTCGGCTGGCTGGCACTTCAACTTGGAGAAGTGTCACTTTTTTCCGGTTCGAAAACCTATATACTGGATGCTGAATTTCAAAATATATCAGGGGTTAAACCTGGCTCTGAGATACAGATATCAGGCGTATCAGTTGGTCTGGTAAAAAAAACACGCTTAAATAAAGACGGACTGGCTGTTGTCACCATGCAGTTGGATAAGAGTATCAAGGTACCGATTGACTCTATAGTTTCGGTAAAATCACAGGGGATTCTTGGCGAGAAATACCTGCAGGTGACTTTGGGTGGAGACGAGGAATCCTATAAAGCCGGTGAAGTGGTGCTTGATACCGAATCATCCGTTGATATTGAATCTCTTATTTCAAAGTTTGCTTTTGGTCAGGTAAAATAGGGCCATGCGCATTGTGCGATATCCAAGTTTTTTTATCTTGATTATCGTTATTTTCAGCGTAACGACTCCAGTTTATTCAGCTGATGAACTCGATTTTCTGGATGATGATTTTTATATGGATGAATACGTTGAAGAATCCTGCCCTGATGTACTTGAACAGTATAACAGGGCAATCTTCACATTTAACAGCGAGGCCTACGAGCATGTACTGAAACCAGTTGCAACAGGTTACAGCAAAATTATGCCACAGGATGCGCGTGGAGCTGTTTCGAATTTTTTCAGAAATATCGGGGAGCCTGTCAGGTTTGTAAATTGTCTGTTACAAGGGCGGTTTGAAGAGTCTGCCTGGGTTTTTTCCCGTTTTTTTATCAATACTGTTTGCGGTGTTTTTGGTTTTGGTGACCCGGCTACCAGAGAATTTCATGTTCCTCCCATTGAGGCGACTTTTGGTGAAACGCTGGGAGAATGGGGCATAGGCGATGGATCATATTTTGTGGTGCCCATCCTTGGTCCTTCGACCATGCGCGATTTTTCAGGAGATCTGATCGGTTTCAGTGTCTTGTCTCCTTATACCCTGATTGATGATTACTGGGTCGTGGCGTCCATCCAGTCAGTTGAAATGATCAATAATGTCTCTCTGAACCTGGATAAAATAGAAGATGTAAAAAAATTGAGCTTTGATCCCTATGTCGCTCTACGTGACTATTACTTTCAAAATCGAAAAACGCTTCGTCAACACGACGAATTTGAAGTCAATTTTCACTTTGAACACTAATCCGGCGCGGCTGAACCGAGGTACCAGATCACGGGCACTTCATCCTTGCCTGATCACCATTGCCCGCCTACTCCTGTACACGAACGTCTCACTTCGCCTGCTTACCTGCGGGACATGGTGCTTGTCCACTTTGTTGCACCCGTGACCAGTTACACGTCAGAAACAGAGAATCACGGGGAAACACAGACCCCGTTACTGGCTGCTTCAGGCTTCTTCCCTTGTTGTATTGTAACATAACTGCCCGCAGGGCATGTACCTCTTTTCTTTGTACGGTCACCCTTTCCCGCACCCTCTTATTGACTTACAAATCATTGTATGAATATCTCTATTTTTATTAAATGGTTATATACTTTGGTCATATTTTCACTGGCTTTCTCTTTTTTTTTTGTGTAAGATATATATTTTTACGCAATTCTTTTTTATCTTGCACTGGGGGCTGTATCGTGCTAGTCCGATTCAACGAGATTTCACCCTGTGGAAATCAATACGAACTATTTGAAATTACAGAGAATCGACATGCCAGTTACGCTTCCCTGGGAGATGGATTTCATGCTGCTTGTATCCTGCAGAAAAAAAGCGGCAATAAAGCGGAACTAAAAGGGGAGCTGAAGGTGAAACCCCTTGTCGTGTGTGACAGGTGTCTGGACACTTTTGCTTGTCATATACAAGCAGATTTTCACCTTTTTTTTGAAGTGTTGGCGGGTAATGACCGCAATGTTCGGGAGATTGAGTGTGGCCCCCGTGAACTGGACACCATTTTCCTGGAATCACCTGAAATTGATGTACATGACATATTACAGCAACAAATAGAACTTTCACTTCCTCATAAGAGAATTTGTACTGCGAACTGTAAAGGTTTATGCAGCCAATGCGGTAAAAACAAAAACAAAGAAGACTGCTTTTGCCCGGAAACAGAGCTTGAATCACCATTTGCCGTGTTGTCAAAATTGAAAAAATAAGTACTGGCATATTTTTATACAGGAGAAAACATATGGCATTACCAAAAAGAAGGCATTCGCGTTCCCGAACGCGACAACGTCGCGCTCATGATGCATTAAAAAAACCAAATGTCAGCAGATGTCCTGAATGTGGTGAACCCAAAATGCTGCATCAACTGTGTGGTGGATGCGGTATGTATAAAGGAAAATCAATTGTTCAGCTTGGCGACGAGCTGGACTAGGCTGTCATTGTGCGCATAGCTCTTGATGCCATGGGGGGCGATCACGGCCCTGAGAAGCTGATTCGTGGTGCCATGGCAGCTATTGAACAACGTGCTGATATAGAAGTAATTCTCGTCGGTCCGGAGGAGTACCTTCACCAGTCTGTCGCTGCGATAGCAAGGAAAAATACATATATTTACAATCAATTGTCCATCCAGCATGCCCCCGACATTATTGGCATGGAAGAATCTCCGGTTGACGCGGTGCGCAGGAAAAAAAGATCTTCTGTTATGGTGGGATTTGATCTGGTGAAAAATGAAGAGGCCGACGCCGTTGTTTCTGCCGGCAACTCGGGCGCGACCCTGGCTGCCGGAGTTCGTAAACTTGGTCGACTTCCAGGGATTTTACGGCCTGGAATAGCAAGTTTTTTTCCAACCTTGAAAGAGCCGGTAATGATGATGGATATCGGTGCCAATGTAAATTGCCGCCCACAGCATCTTTGTCAGTTTGCAATCATGGCAGCTTCCTGTTCCAGGTTGCTACTTGCAAGAAAGGATGCCCGGGTCGGGCTGTTGAGTATAGGTGAAGAGACAGGAAAGGGAAATTCCCTGGTAAAAGAAACGCATGAACTCCTGCAGAAAAGCTCTTTGAACTTCATTGGTAACGTTGAGGGGAGAGATGTATATAAAGGTGATGTCGATGTGGTAGTATGTGATGGCTTTGTTGGTAATATTTCGTTGAAAATCAGTGAAGGTCTGGCCGAGGCAGCCATGCTTATGCTGAAAAGAGAGATAATGAAATCCTGGCGGGCAAAGCTGGGATACCTCCTTGTCCGCAAAGCTTTTTCCGGGGTCAGAAAAAAGGTGGATTATGCCGAGTATGGTGGTGCCCCCTTGCTCGGCATAAACGGGGTCGGCATTATCTGTCATGGCTCTTCAAATTCCACTGCTATCCGCAATGCAATTCAGGTCGCATCAGATATGGTACGCAACAGGATCAATGACGTAATCATTGATGCGCTTGATGTGCCCGTAGCTTAACCAGGCAAAATATAATGAGTAAAGCAGTTATACTGGGGACAGGATCCTGCCTTCCTGAAAAAGTGTTGACAAATGAAGAGCTTGAACGGATGGTAGATACCTCGGATGAATGGATATCAGCTAGAACAGGCATCAAAACTCGCAGAATATCAGGGGAAAACGAGTATAATTATCTGCTGGCGGCAGGAGCAGGAAAAAAGGCGCTGGCAAGTGCAGGAGTAGATGCCTCTGAACTCGATCTCATTATAGTTGCCACTCTTTCACCACACAAAATCATGCCGTCAACCGCCTGTTTTGTACAGGCCGAGCTTGGCGCGACCAAGTGCTTTGCCTATGACATCAATGCAGCCTGCACAGGGTTCACGTACGGGCTTGATCTTGCCTCAAAATATATTCAGTGTCAACCTCACATGAAGGCCCTGGTAATTGGTTCTGAAACGCTTTCAACCAGGGTGGACTGGAAAGACAGAAATACCTGTGTGTTATTTGGTGATGGGGCAGGAGCGGCGGTCCTCACAGGAACAGAGAACGGCAGAGGGATATTTGGCAGCAAACTGCATTCAGACGGGACCTTGTGGAAGCTCCTCCATATGGACGGACCTGAAAGCCAGAACGTCAGTTTAAGAACAGAAAACTGGAAAGGAGCGCTTATACGCATGAACGGCAGCGATATCTTCAAACATGCTGTCCGGGCGATGCACAGTGTTGTTGTGGAAGTGCTTGACCAGCATTCGCTGACCATTGATGAAGTTGACCTGGTGATCCCTCATCAGGCCAATATTCGTATTTTGAGAAAATTGCAGGAACGGTTGAAGATCCCTGATGAGAATCTTTTTGTCAATGTTGATAAATACGGCAACACCTCCGCCGCCAGTATTCCTATTGCCCTGGATGAAGCGAATCAGCAAGGGTGTATGAAGAAACATGATGTGGTGTTGCTCTGTACTTTTGGGGCAGGCCTTACCTGGGGAGCCATGCTCATCCGCTGGTAAAATATGTAAAACAAATGAAATCAGGGTAGTACATGCCCTGTGAGTAGGTACATGTAAAGGAGACATTTGTGGAATATCTGTTAACCGAAGAACAGCAGATGATAGTTGAAACTGCCAGAGAGATAACCGACGAAAAAATTATTCCTGTTCGTGCCGAACTGGATGAAAAAAACGAATTTCCCAGGAGTATCCTTGAAGATATGGCAAAGGCTGATCTGTTCTCGATTTTTATTCCAGAGGAATATGGTGGGTTCGGAGGCACCTGCTTTGATATAGTCCTGGCCATGGAGCAGCTGGCGAGAGGGTGTATTGGGGTTGCAACCAGTTATGCGGCAAGTGCTTTGGGAATATTTCCGGTAATTATTGCCGGGAGCGAAGAACTCAAGCAAAAATATTTGCCGGTTATTGCCACAGGTGAAAAATGGTCTGCCTTCGGGCTGACTGAAGCCAATGCCGGCAGTGATGCCTCCGGGATACAGACAACAGCCGTGCTTGAAGGTGACGAATGGGTGCTTAACGGAACCAAGCAGTGGATTACCAACGGAGGTGAGTCCCAGATATATACTATCGTAGCCCTGACAGATCCGCAGAAAGGGGCCAGAGGTGCCTCAATTTTTGTTGTGGAAGATGGTGATCCAGGTTTTTCTTACGGTAAAAAAGAAGACAAGATGGGTATTCGTGCTTCCTCCACGAGAGAACTGATTATGAAGGATTGCCGTATCCCCAAAGAACGCCTGGTCGGAAGAAGGGGAACCGGCTTCATCACCGTGATGAAAACGCTGGATATCTCAAGGCCTGGCATTGCCTCGCTTGGGATTGGTCTGGCACAGGCTGCCCTGGATGAGGCCGCAATGTATTCCAAGCAGCGCGTTCAATTCGGAAAACCCATTATTGCCTTTCAGGCCATACAGCATATGCTGGCTGATATGGCTATTCAGGTTGAAGCAGGACGAGCGCTGGTATATGCCGCAGCACGCCATATTGACAATAATCCAAAGGATATGTCCAAGGCATCTTCCATGTGCAAGGTCTTTGCGACAGATATGGCCATGAAAGTAACCACTGATGCGGTGCAGGTGATGGGTGGCTATGGGTATATGAAGGAGTATCCGGTGGAAAAAATGATGCGTGACGCCAAAATTTTGCAGATATATGAAGGAACAAACCAGATTCAGCGAAACGTAATCGGCCAGGAACTCAACAAGGAATATTCAGCATAGGCGGTCAGGCATGAATATTGTAGTTTGTGTCAAACAGGTTCCTGATGCAAAAGATGTGCGGCTTGATCCCCAAACCAACACATTGACGAGGGAAGGGGTCGAATCCATAATGAATCCATATGATCGTCATGCCCTGGAGGAGGCGGTTAGAATAAAGGAACATTCGGGCGGCAAGGTGGTCGTCGTGTCAATGGGACCGCCACAGGCGCAGCAGGTTCTGCGCGAAGCCATTGCCTGCGGAGCTGATGAAGCGCTTCTTGTTTCAGATCGCGCTTTTGCCGGTTCAGACACGTGGGCAACCTCGTATACTCTGGCAAAGGCAATGACTACCATCGGAGATGTTGACCTTGTCTTGTGTGGTAAACAGGCCATTGATGGTGACACCGCTCAGGTCGGGCCTGGTATTGCCTGCCGACTGAATATGCCTTTTGTAACCTGTGTGCAGAAAACCCGTGAAGTGAAGAGTGGCTACATCATTGTAGAACGCATGATGGATGACGGGTTTGACGTGGTGAAAGTACCGCTTCCCGCCTTAATTACTGTGGTAAAAGATATAAATGAACCAAGAGTGGCGTCGCTGAAGGGAAAGATGAAGGCCAAAAAGATTAATATACCTGTGGTCACTGCAGATGATATTGGCGCAGAACCTCACAGACTTGGGCTGGCAGGTTCCCCGACCAAGGTTGCCCGGGTTTTTTCACCAGAGGCAAGAGGTGACCGCCAGATATTTTCCGGAACAGTTGCTGAACAGGTGCATGACCTGGTCGAACAACTCAAGGCCCATTTATAACATTCCTCTATCCTCGGCCCAAGAGTATCTGTGCCTGAGAAAATGATATAATCCAATGCTGACAATTGATTGTGATAAATGCGTAGTATGTGGGGTTTGTGAGTCAAGCTGCCCTTTTGGGGCAATCAATATTGAAAACGACTGTGCTGTTGTCAACGAAAGCTGTACTCTGTGTGGTTCCTGTATAGAGACATGCCCTGTAGAGGCACTGTCCATTACAGTAGTCAAAAAAGAACGCGCGAAAGACTTGACCGCCTGGTCGGGAGTGATGGTTTTTGGTGAATTTCGCCATGGGGTCATCGCGCCCGTTACCTTTGAGCTCCTGGGGATCGGGCGAAAACTTGCCGACGCAAGGTGTACCAGATTAAGTGTTATCATGCTGGGCGACGATGTCAGGAGGCACTGTTCGTCTCTGATTGCTGCCGGAGCTGATGTGGTTTATCTGGTAGAAGGTAAAGAATTGCGCGACTTTCGAGAGGATGTTTTTGCTGCTGTCCTTGAAGAGGCAATCAGGAGTAAAAAGCCAGAGATTGTTCTGGCTGGGGCCACTGCTATTGGACGTTCGGTCATTCCTTTTGTGGCAACCGCTGTTGGTGCTGGTTTGACAGCTGATTGTACCCGGCTTGGAATACGGGAAAGTGACGGAATGCTTCTCCAGACCAGGCCCGCTTTTGGCGGCAATATCATGGCAACCATTGAATGTCCTGAGACAAGGCCGCAGATGGCGACGGTGCGTCCACATGTCATGCCGGCCTCTATACCTGATGAAAGTCGACAGGGAGAAGTTGAAGAAATAACTGTTGCTGCAGAAGTGCTGGTTTCGAAAATCGAGGTCCTTGACACTGTGACAAGTGATGAGGATTTTGTTAATATTCAGGAGGCAGAAATACTGGTTGCCGGTGGTCGAGGGCTTGAATCAGAAAAGGGTTTTGAACTGATACGAGAGTTAGCTGATGAGCTGGGCGCCGCTGTTGCCGCAAGCCGCGCAGCAGTTGACGCCGGCTGGATACCATATCATCACCAGGTTGGGCAGACAGGAAAGACCGTTGGCCCAAAGGTGTATGTCGCCTGCGGGATATCAGGAGCTGTGCAACATGCTGTTGGCATGCAGTCTGCAGATACAATAATTGCTATTAATCGCGATAAAAATGCGCCGATATTTGATTTGTGCACCTTTGGAGTTGTTGGCGACCTGTATGAGGTGATACCTGCGCTTATCAAAGAGATCCAGGAGGTGAAGCGTGGCAATTGAGAAAAAAGTTGCTTTGGTAACAGGAGGAAGCAGAGGAATAGGCAGAGCCGTCTGCCTTAGACTTGCCAGAAAGGGTGTCACAATTGGTATTAACTTTGTTGCCAATCCGTCAGCTGCTGAAGAAACGCTGGCACAGGTGGAGGCAGTGGGCGGTACAGGTTTTTTGGCCCAGTTTGACGTCGCAGACAGTGAAGGAGTCCAGAAAGCCGTAAAAAAAATCATTGACGAGCATGAAAGCATTACTATTTTGGTTAACAATGCCGGCATAACCCGTGACGCCTTGATGGCACGCATGAAAGAGTCGGATTGGGATGCTGTATTCAATACCAATCTCAAGGGAGCCTTTTTATGCAGTAAGGCAGTGATGAAGTCAATGATGAAAAAACGCTGGGGCCGTATCGTTAATATTGGTTCGGTTATTGGTTTCCTGGGTAATGGTGGCCAGGTAAATTATGGGGCTGCAAAAGCGGGGCTGGCTGGATTGACCAAATCCATGGCCAGAGAACTTGCCGGACGAAATATCACCGTAAACTGCGTGGCTCCCGGATATATTATCACGGATATGACCGACTCATTAGCAGAAGATATTCAGCAGGAGATACTGCGACAGATTCCACTAAAACGACTGGGCACACCCGAGGATGTGGCTGCTGCCGTTGCCTTTCTGACAACCGATGACAGCAGTTACCTTACAGGGCAAACCCTGCATGTCAATGGTGGAATGTATATGAGTAATTAGTAAACAATGCCAGAAAGTATCTGCTCCCAGGCCGCCCATCTTCGGGCAACCTGAAAGCAGCTGCATGCTTAAAATCAAGTGAAATAAGGGAATTATATGCCCTACGAGTAGTTACGCCAGAAAAACAATAAATAATGAAAATGCAGGAGAATAAAATGGCTGTCGAAGCAAAGATGATAGATATAATAGTCGAGCAACTCAGTGTAGATAAAGAGAAAATTGTACCCGGGGCTTCATTTGTTGATGATCTTGGCGCCGATTCCCTTGACCTGGTTGAACTGATCATGGCCATGGAAGAGGAATTTGATGTTGAAATACCGGATGAAGAGGCAGAAAAGATCGTGACTGTTCAAAATGCCATAGATTATGTCGCCAATATTCAGCAATAACTAAGGGGTACCTGCCCCTGTGAGTAGTTACACTAAAGGATGTTTGTGAAGAGACAGGTCGTTGTTACTGGAATAGGGATGGTTACACCTCTGGGCACCGGGACTGAGAAGACCTGGGGCAACTTGGTGTGTGGAAAAAGCGGCATCGGCCCGGTTACCCGTTTTGATGCCAGCGACCAGGCCTCTCGGATAGCCGCTGAAGTAAAAGATTTTGAGTCTGAAAACTGGTTTGAAAAAAAACAGGCCAAAAATCTGGATTTATTTGTCCAGTATGCAATAGTGGCAGCGCGAATGGCCTGGAAGGACAGCGGCCTGTCCATTACAGATGAAAATTGTGAGAGAATTGGTGTCATTACTGGCTGCGGCATGGGGGGCCTGCCCACTATTGAAGAATATAATCAGGTGCTGATAAAAAGAGGAGCCCGTAAGATAACGCCCTTTTTTATCCCTCGCGTTATTCCCAACATGCCTTCCGGGCATATCTCCATGGATTTGGGCAGTAAAGGACCAAACCTGACACAAACTACAGCCTGCGCAGCTGGCACGCATGCTGTGGGGGAGGCCTTTCGGCACATAGCCTATGGTGATTGCGATATTGCCATTACCGGTGGCACTGAATCAGTAATCTGTCCTCTGGCGATCGGCGGGTTCAGCTCCATGAAGGCATTGTCCACCAGAAATGATGACCCTGAACATGCTTCCAGGCCATTTGATAAGGAACGGGACGGTTTTATTATCTCAGAAGGATCCGGTATGCTGGTGCTTGAGGAGGGTGAACAGGCAAAAAAAAGAGGTGCCAGAATCTATGCCGAAATAATAGGTTACGGCCAGACAAGTGATGCCTATCATATTGCCGCCCCACCTGAGGATGGCGAAGGTGCTGCCCGCTGCATGGCGGCTGCGATGCGTGATGCAGGCATTGCTCCTGAACAGGTAGATTATATTAACGCACATGGCACCTCGACTCCGCTCAATGACAGGTGTGAGACGGTCGCGATAAAAACTGTTTTTCAGGAATACGCCAGAAAACTGGCTGTCAGTTCCACCAAATCCATGACTGGCCATATGTTGGGAGCCGCAGGTGGTATTGAAGCAGCTTTTACAGCCCTTACTCTTCATACTGGAATAATTCCACCGACCATGAATCTGTTTTCGCCCTCTTCAGAGTGTGATCTTGATTATGTTCCATTGACGGCCAGAGAGACGAGTCCTGAGATTGCACTTTCAAATTCCTTTGGTTTTGGCGGAACAAATGGTGTCATTGTCATGAAAAAATGGTAACTGTTCCCAGCTCATCCATTTTCGGATGTTCACGATTGTCTTCATATGGAACCTGTTTGTCAGTCCACTTACCCAAATATGGGGTATCTGAAAGCAATTACATACGTAAATCGTAACTCCTCACATCTCACCCCTCTTTGAACGATCACGACCCGCCGCATAGAGGGGCTATAGCTGCCAATCGTGCTTGTCCAAATAGGGGCAGCCTGAGAGCAGTTACCGTAAATCTTGTAAAACAAAGAGGTTATACGACCTGTGAGTAGGTAGGTTTTAAGGTATATGAAATCAAATTGATACGTTCACAGCGAGTATTACCCAACATGTTTACTCAGCAATACCAGAGGTTATTTTTTGAAAATTTCAATTGGTTCGGATCATGGCGGCATAAAGCTGAAGCAGGAAATAGGCAAGCTGCTTGAACTGCTTGGACATGAAGTATTTAATGCAGGCTGTGATTCAGAGGAATCTGTTGATTATCCAGACTTTGCCACAAGGGTTTGCGCACATGTGCTCGCTGCTTCAAGTGAGCGCGGTATACTGATCTGCGGAACGGGCATTGGCATGTCCATGGCAGCAAATCGATTTCAGGGGATCAGGGCTGCTCTTTGTACAGAATCCTTTTCAGCGAGGATGAGCAGGGAACACAATGATGCCAATATATTATGTCTGGGAGAGCGTGTTGTTGGCCTTGAGCTGGCAAAAGATATTGTCCGCACCTGGCTGGAGACGGATTTCAAGGGTGGACGGCACCAGCAAAGAATTGATAAATTCGATTCAAGGTGAACGCCTCCATAGTAACTGATCACAGGCACTTCATCATTGCCCGATCACTCTTTCCCGCATACTCCTGGAGAGCGGAAAAGGGTCCCTGCCCAATTCTGTTGCACCCATGACCAGTTACACGTCAGAAGTAGAGAATAACACTTAAAGTACAGGCCCCGTGATTGGTTTCTGGCGGCTCTTGCCTGAGGTTATGTATGAAGTGCCCGTATTGCAGTCATTTGGAAAACAGGGTAATTGATTCGCGAGTCAACAAAGACAAGACAATTATTCGTAGACGGCGAGCCTGCCTCTCCTGTGAACAGCGTTTTACAACTTATGAGCGCATTGAGTTAATGCTGCCCATGCTGATTAAAAAAGATGGACGGCGTGAACCCTGGGACAGAGGGAAAATAATACACGGGCTGGAAAAAGCCTGTGAAAAACTCCCGGTCAGCCTTGCTGAAATAGACTCTTTTGTTGATGACATTGAGTTGCGGCTTCAGGATGCCGGCGGCAAGGAAATCCCCACAAGTCAGATCGGAGAGTGGGTAATGGAAGCCTTGCCAGGCCTTGATGAAGTGGCATACGTACGTTTTGCCTCTGTCTATCGCCAGTTTAAAGATGTTAACGAGTTTATGGACGAGTTGAAAGTCTTTCTTAACAAACCCAATGAGGAGTAACTTTTTCTGTTATGTCCGATCATGGATATATGCAGCTGGCTTTAGCTGAAGCAAAGAAGGCTGCAGGGAGGACTTCACCAAATCCTGCAGTGGGTGCAGTTATCGTTAAAAACGGTACGGTTATTGGCAAAGGTTTCCACGAGAGAGCAGGACAACCTCATGCAGAAAGAGTTGCTCTGGCAAATGTCACTGATTCCCCTGAGGGGGGGACCATCTATGTCACCCTGGAACCATGTAATCATACTGGTCGTACTCCTCCTTGTACCGAAGCAATTATAGAAAGCGGTATCGCCAGGGTTGTGGTGGGAATGACTGATCCCAATCCTCACGTTTCCGGAAGTGGCATTAACTGCCTTCGAACTCATGGCATTGAAGTTGTCACCGGGATACGGGAACAAGAGTGCCGGGCAATAAATTATCCCTTTATAAAACATATAACCACTGGACTGCCCTGGGTTATTATGAAGGCTGGTTTGAGTCTTGATGGGAAAATCGCCTATAAACATGATGCCGGCGGCGAGATAACCGGCAAGGAATCACACGTACATGTCCACACCATAAGGGATCAGGTTGACGCCATACTCATTGGTGCAGGTACTGCGCTGATTGATGATCCAGGTCTCACAACTCGTCTGCCAGAAAACCGAAAAGGAAAAGACCCTGTTCGCGTCGTTATTGACACCTCGCTTCGTCTTCCCCTGCAGGCAAAAATGTTGTCCCAGGTATCAGGTGCTGCAACCTGGATATATTGTTCACAGGATGCGTCCCTGATAAGACAAGAACAGCTGGAAAAGGCGGGAGCCATAATTTGTCGCATAAAAGCCGGCAAAGAAGCCGGGGTGGAGATGAGTGCCGTGTTGAAAGATCTGGGCGACAAAGGAGTAACTTCGGTGTTGGTTGAAGGAGGAGCAAGGATACATGGCACCTTTCTCCGGGAGGTTCTTTACGACCAGATTTTACTCTACTATGCTCCTTTTGTTATTGGCGATAAAGGGGTAAGCGTTGTCCGTGATTACAGCATAGAAAACAAAGAGGCAGGGCTGAGCTTTGTAGAAACATCGGTGAGACAAGTTGGCCCTGACTTTCTTTTTTCCGGGATACGACAGTATCCGGCGGGATAGACGACGTTTTACTGATAAGACGACGTTCGCTCTTCTTACCCAATTCTTGCTCTTTCACCTGTTCTTCTGTTAGTGAGTTTTTTTCAACAACCTAAGGTAGGATGAAACCTTGAGCAGCAAGTGAATAATATGGTCAAAATTCAACTATATCAAATAGCGGTTATTGCAATTTCCTCAATAATGCTTTTTCAGGGAGCCAAAGGATTTTTTAATAGAGAATCCGGCCAAACTGCCCTGAAATTTTCTGTAAGGCTGGTGGTGTGGGGAGGAATGGGTACAATCGCTGTCTATCCTAACTCAACTCTTTACTTTGCCAGACTGATAGGTATGGAGGATAATTTCAACGCTGTGGTCATGATAGGTTTTTTAATGGTGTTTTTGATTATTTTTAAACTGCTCTCGGCCATTGAAAAAATAGAACAGAATATTTCAGAATTGACCAGAAAAGAAGCCCTGTCACATCTTGACTGTGATGAGGATAAAATTGAATCTGAAGATAATGAGTAATCAGAATTGGAAGAGGTTGGCGATCAGTTTTCTTCTGTTGTGGATCGGGATCAGTTGTGTTGCTTTTGCAGGGATGTATAAATTATGGTGGGGACGAGAACGAGCGGAGTACCTTGGAAAAGATGCTCAGGTACAGAGAACTGTAATATGGAAAAAGGCTGGACTCTCCCAGAAACTATTGGAAGTACTTCCTGAAATTATTCAGAACTGGCCTGATACTGTCATATATCAACAAAAAGGTAACTTTAACCAGCTTTCCTATGCGGGCTACCTTTTGTTGCCCAGACTGCCGGCAAAACACAGAGAGACTTCCTATATATTGAGTGATGATGCCTCATATACCATGAAATATCAAGAGGAAACAGTAAGCGAGAACATTGTTCATTCTCAACCTGGCATTGGAGGCTGGCTGCTTTCAATTTTTCTTGTGTCAGGAATTGTTGCCGGGCTAAAAGTTATATTCAGAAATACCATGCTGACTATTCCTGAATTTTTTGGTCTGGCCTCTTTGATAGTCACTGTTGTCGTGACAGGAACCAGAGCGGCAGGTGGTTCTGCCATACCAGCTTTTTATATTTCAGGCTTTAGCGGCGCAGCTGGTTGGCTGTTAGCGCTTTTTTATTATTGGCGAACTGCTTTCAATTTTCTCAGGCAACATATTGCCAATAAAAAAAATATGGCATCTCATCTTGTTTTTTCACGAAGTAACCTGTTGCTGTTTTCATGTGTCTTGCTCATAGGCATCAGCGTTCTGTGGACTTTATTAATGTCTGTCATTGTTGTTCCGGATGACTGGGATGCCTGGGCAATATGGGGTGCTAAAGCAAAGGTGTTGGCCCTTGGCTCGGGTCCACTGTCTGATGTGACTCTTTTTGGCCATAAAGATTATCCTCTGCTTTGGCCCTCTATATGGGCCTTTAGCGGCTTTTGTTCCGGTGGCTGGGAAGAGATGTGGAGCAGAGGCTGGGGAAGTGTTTTTTTTGTTCTTTGTTTGTGGGAAATGGGTCTTGTCATTCAGCAGGAGACAGGGAAAAAGTACCTGGCATGGACAGGAGCGGCACTTTTTGCTTCTGTACCGATGGCGCCAGTTGTAGTTTCATGGAGTTATGCCGAGGCTCCACTCTGGTTTCTTTTGCTCTCTAGCTTTGGGGTGCTTTTACGATGGAAAAGGCAGAAAAGCATGAGTTTACTGGTGGTTGCTGCTTTATTGGCCCTGGCAGCCGCGTATACTAAAAATGATGCTATGCTCTGTATAGTCCTGATGACTTTCTGGTTGATTATGCAAAAAGAAAACCATCGCCTGCCCGCCCTTGCGATTTTTTCCGTTGTTTTTGTAATTGGTTATTCCCCTTGGTTTTATTGGTCAAGGCTGGTTTTAGATTTGCATTCCCATGCGGCGCAAGGCCTGATTATAACCGCTGAAAGTTTACATCATGCCTGGGACAGAATTCCAGGAGCCGCGAGGAAAATTGTCGCCATGTGGCTTGATGCAAAGCAATGGTCAATCGTTTTATGGGGTGCCCTTGTGACATGGGGCCTGTTAATCTGGCAAGCAGAAGATAAGGCTACTCTGCTTTTGCCTGTTTTTATGATTCTGGGGTATTTTACAATTGTCGTCTTTCATCATGATGATGTGTACTGGTTGGTTGGTACTGCCTGGAATCGTTTGACTCTCCAGGTCTTGCCCATACTTATAACGATATTGTGTGTTGCTTTCTCCAGATCAGTTATGGAAAAAGGCTTCGTCAGACAAATCTATGGCTAAAATCCGGTACAGGCAAATTCCCAGGGTTATGATATAGCGCGATTTCTCTGAGTGTATCGCTTCTACCCCGGATTTCTCCTGAACATGTTGTCTGATCTGAAAAGAAACAGATAAAAACAGATCCTGCCTCAAACGTGTACCTGCTCTCAGGCTGCCCATATCTGGACAAGCACGATTGGCAGCTATAGCCCCTCTAGTGTCCTGTCGTGATCGCCGGAAAATGGGTGAACTGAGAGTACCCGTTACCTTGAACTGTGTATTGTGCGTTTTTTGCCCCTTGTCAACTCCTCCTGAATATTTGGTCTGACTCATAGCTTACCACAGTGTCCAGTTTTTGGAGTCCACCGCCGTTACCCGGATAAGTTGTTTTTGCTGTTGTGGACTCGAGGTGGATATGCTAGAAAGAGCATCACAGTCAAAAAAAGCCGATTGTGCTCAACCGGCTTTAAAAAAACTGGCGGAGAGAGAGGGATTCGAACCCTCGGTGGAGTATAACCCCCACACTCGCTTAGCAGGCGAGCACCATCGACCGACTCGGTCATCTCTCCGAAAAAAGAATACTGTAATATACTACTCTTGCGATATGGCGGAGGGAGTAGGATTCGAACCCACGGAACTTTCGTTCAACGGTTTTCAAGACCGCCGCCTTAAACCACTCGGCCATCCCTCCATACTACAGATGCGGAGTAATTACCATTTCAAGGAGACACTGTCAACCGTCTCCTCGCCATAAAAACGATGAAAAAAGATGTTGTCGGCTCCCTGACACTGGAGTATGAACTGAAAAACCTTACCTGTTTGGACGAAATCACCAGAAACCTGCCCTCTTTATCTACTCTTCAGGGCAGTCTAACACGAAAAACCCGCAACCCAGGAGGCCTTACACCGCAAATAATCTCTTGTTTTTTAAGACAAAAATTGAGGAGTAAGTCACTAAACAATGGTAATTTGTTCAGGAGCACGTCATTTTTGCACGATCACCACTCCCAGTATAACTCCTGTTAAGGTAAAATAATGCACATAGTTCTTCATACCTGCTGTGGCCCCTGTTCGGTTTATCCAGTTGAACAGCTGCAAAAATACGGGCATACAATTACTGGCTATTTTTATAACCCTAATATTCATCCTTTCCGCGAATTCAGAAAACGGATAGCTGCCTTGCGCCAGCTTGCAGATACAGCCAATTTTCAGGTAACAATAGAAGCTGACTACGGTTTAAAAGATTTTTTAAGGCAGGTGGTTTTTTATGAAAACGATCGATGCGTCAAGTGTTATGATATGCGTCTTGAGACAACAGCACTGTACGCTGTCAAGATTGGTGCCGATGCGTTTACCACCACCCTGCTTTACTCGAAATATCAGAAACATGAAATCATCCGGAAAAAATGCGAATATTTTGCTTTAAAATATAATCTTTATTTCCATTACCAGGACTTCAGAGAAGGCTGGCAGTATGGAATCGACAGATCCATTGAAATGGACCTGTATAGACAACCCTATTGCGGCTGCATATACAGCGAACAGGAACGCTATGACAAAAAAATGGGCAAAAAAAGAAAAAAGAAAGAAAAGGTAGCCATATACCATGCATAACATAATCGTTCTGGCAACAGGAAACCAAAATAAAATAAAGGAAATTAAAGCTTTACTTAAAGATACGGATATTGTCATAAAAACTATCAGCGATTTTGGTCCCATGCCGGAAGTGATAGAAGATGGAGCCACCTTTGATGACAATGCCTATAAAAAAGCCCTGCATTACTCCAAAATACTTGGTCTGCCATGCTTGGCCGATGATTCTGGACTGGTTGTACAATCACTTGACGGACAACCAGGGGTACTATCTGCCCGTTATGCAGGTGAAAATGCCAGTGATGCGGAAAACTGTGCAAAACTGCTTGCTGAAATGAAAGATAAAAATGACCGCTCAGCCTCCTTTATCTGCGTCCTGTCTCTCGCCACCCCCAGGGGGCCAGCTCTTACCTGGGAAGCAAAATGTGATGGAAAAATTCTTTTGGAAAAGAAAGGAGAATCAGGGTTTGGCTATGATCCGCTTTTTTATTTTGAAGAATTTGGCAAAACCTTTGCAGAGGTTTCCCTTGAAGAAAAAGGCAGAGTCAGTCACCGGGGAAAGGCGTTGGCAGAGTTTGCCTCTGAAGCAGGTAAAATAAAAAAATGGCTAAAACAGCGCATGGACGAAATTAAACCACCTAAACCAGATCATTCAGCGTTTGAAGATAATGTGCATTAGTCAAGACCTGAGCTTGCCACTGTCCGGTTAAAGGTTTTCAAGAACAGGGTAACTCCTCACATCTCACCCCTCTTTGCACGATCACGACCGGCCGCATAGAGAGGCTATAGCTGCCAATCGTGCTTGGCCAAATAGGGGCAACCTGAGAGCAGTTACACGTTTGAGGTAGGTAAAACCAGAGAGTTACACACCCAGTGAGTAGTTACAAACAGGGTAACCATTTGTATATATTATAGTAATCACTCACTCTCCTTCCCCTCATCAATCATCGTACTCAATTCAACACTGTACATTCCAGCAGATTGTTGAGCAAAGAATTTTTTTGACATCATAGTGAGTCCGTCCTGAACGGGAACTCGAAGCAATTGAACAAATTGGCATTATCCCACCCTATGGCGGGGTTATTATCCATGACTGCTGGCAATCGTATCTTTCCTGTGATCACTGTCGTCATGGTTCAGGACAATAAAGTTCGCCAAAACCTGCTACCGTATCACCAGCTACCTGCAAACCATGGCGAAGAAAGGGTACAACCCACTGGTCGCTATCCACATGACCCTTGCTGGACAGATTTACCCTGATAGGGGTGAATAGTTACGCTCTATCGTAACTATCACAGGATATGTATCACCCTGTCCATAGTCACGTACTCTTTTTAACACCCGGAGACAAAAAGAGATGAACCGTTACAGATTTGCTGCAGCCAGAACCAGACCTGGCAGCACCGAAAGACAACCTGCCGGACTGCCAGGAGTCTCTCACAAAGCTGTCCAGCGTTATGAGCAGGGGCGGCAAGCTATCCCGATACAGGCATCATGAACCAGCGGATTAAAGCTGGCATAGCCTTAAGTGGCGGGATTGATTCAACAGTTGCGGCTATCCTCATGCAGGAAAAAGGGTATGACGTGCATGGTTTTTTCATGCAGCTCCCCTTACCTGATCTGCAAAAACAGACCAGGCTGGCAGCCAGAAGAGCACGGCAGCTGGACATCCCTCTGCATCTCGTCGATCTTAGAGAACAATTTCACCGACACGTCATAACCTATCTTCTCACCACCTATAACCAGGGGCTGACGCCAAACCCATGCGTCATCTGTAATAAAAAGATCAAAGGTAACTTGTTGCTGGATGCTATGCACAGACAAGGCATGGAACTTTGCGCTACCGGTCATTATGCCATATTAAAACGTTCTGGCAGCAAACCAGTTCTTGCCCGCGCACGTGATACCACAAAAGATCAATCGTATTTTTTATGCAGACTGCCCCCTAAACAGCTAGCTTGTCTGGTCTTTCCTCTTGGTCATTGGTTAAAACGAGATGTATACCAAAAAGCAGCACAGACTGGCTTTGATTTTCCAGAAAAAGAAAGCCAGGATGTCTGCTTTTTGAATGGTGATCTGCGCTCTTTTCTGCAGGAATACGGCTGTCTTGAAAAACCTGGTTCTATTATTGGTCCTGCCGGACAAAGGCTTGGTACTCACAAGGGCGTTGCCCACTATACCATCGGCCAGCGAAAAGGTCTGGGCCTGCCGGATGCAACCCCATGGTATGTAACCGGAATTGACATCCACAGCAATCAAGTTAAAGTGGGAAAAGAAAGCGAACTGTTTACGCGATCGCTTTCTCTTTCAAGCTTACACTGGTTTGCCAGGCCGGCTTCATTTCCCTGGGAAGGAAAAATTCAGCTGCGTTCGACCCATAAACCAGCATGGGCGCAGCTGGATATCAGAGAGAAAAACAAGGTCGTTGTAACCTTTAAAAAGGCGCAGCGAGCCATCACCCCGGGACAGTTTGCCGCCTTTTACGAGAAAGATACTCTTATAGGCAGTGGCATAATTGAGGCAGGTACAAGCAGAGCGTTACACACCCAGTGAGTAGGTACTTTCTTCTCAAATTTCGACAAAATGTCCATGAGCAATACGGGTTAGTCACTCAAAAAGAGAAGCCTGCTGCATACGCTTAGGGACAGAACAGGCAAAGTGGGCACAGGCCGCCTCGGTGACCATTCTGCCGCGTGGTGTTCGCACCAGAAAACCGGACTGGATGAGAAAGGGTTCGTAGACATCTTCCAGGGTCGTCTTTTCTTCACATACTGCCGTCGCCAAAGTTTCAAGTCCGATTGGCCCGCCCTGAAAGCGCTCGATCAAGGTAAGCAGGATTCTCCTGTCCATATCATCCAGGCCCAGCTCATCCACATTAAGCATGTTCAGGGCATCGTCGGCAACTTTCCTGTTAATCACCCTGTTACCGGCCACTTCGGAAAAATCCCGAACCCGCCGCAAAAGGCGATTTGCAATCCTGGGTGTTCCGCGGGAACGGCGGCCCAGTTCCAGTGCTCCTTCATCATCGATCTTCACCTTCAGCAGCCGGGCTGAACGCTGGACAATGGTCTGCAATTCCTTTGGTTTATAATACTCCAGCCGCAGGATCACCCCAAAACGATCACGAAGTGGCGGCGTCAGTAAACCGGTTCTGGTGGTCGCGCCAACCAGAGTAAAGCGGGGCAGATCCATTTTGACAGAACGTGCCCCAGGTCCTTGACCTATCACCAGATCAAGCTGGTAATCTTCCATTGCCGGATAGAGTATCTCCTCCACCACATGGTTAAGTCGGTGGATCTCGTCAATAAAGAGGACATCTCCTGCCTGAAGGCTGGTAAGGATCGCGGCCAGATCACCCGGACGTTCAATTACCGGCCCTGAGGTTACCTTTATGCCGGCTCCCATCTCCTCAGCAATAATATAGGCAAGGGTAGTTTTACCCAGCCCGGGAAAGCCATGAAAAAGCACATGATCCAGGGGTTCCCCTCGCTGCAGTGCAGCCTGAATAAAGATACGTAAGCCTTTTTTCAGCGGCTCCTGCCCAATATAATGGTCAAGCGTTTTTGGCCGCAGGTCAACACCATGCTGATCCAGTCGTTGCTCATCAGCAGCAACAAGCCTTCTGCCCGTTATTTCCTCTTCATGCTTCATACGTAACTACTCACAGGGCCAGCAGCCTTTTGCTTTCCCTTGCTTCAAGCCTTACGCTCATTGAGCCAACCCCTGCAGGGAAAGGCGAATCAATTCCTCCACAGCCATCTCGTTTATCGCATCACCATGCTGTTTCTGGACATTGCGCATGGCCTGCCAGGAGGTATGCTGGGGATAGCCAAGGTTTACCAGGGCAGACACCGCATCCTGAAAAACATTACCCTCCTGCTGAGTCGAAGCGACTTGTATAAAGACGCCTTCACTTTCGCCGCCCCCCATCCCTCCGACCTTTTCGCTTAATTCCATACACAAGCGCTGCGCTGTTTTTTTTCCCACTCCGGAAATAGTTGTCAACCGGTTAATGTCTTTCAACCGCAGAGCAGCGCATAATTCCAGTCTGCCGATTCCAGACAGAATCGCCAGGGCAAGTTTGGGCCCAACACCTGAAATACTGGTCAGAAGAATAAAGATATCTTTTGTTTCCTGATCCTCGAAACCAAAAAGAGCAATAGCGTCTTCCCTTACGCTGGTCAGGATAAAGAGGGAACAGGGCTCGCCGGTCGCAGGCAGGGCGTCATAGGTACGGGTGGAAAGAAAAATTTCATACCCCACGCCCTGAACGTCCAGAATGATTGCCCCAGGTGTTTTGTGACGAAGAACTCCGCTAAGAAATGCTATCATGAGTAATTATCTGCTCACAGACGAATGAGCCAATACCTAAGCTGTAACTCCTCACATCTCACCCCTCTTTGCACGATCACGACCCGCCGCATAGAGGGGCTATAGCTGCCAATCGTGCTTGTCCAGATAGGGGCAGCCTGAGAGCAGTTACACGTTTGAGGTATGTAAAACCAGAGCGTTACACACCCAGTGAGTAGTTACCTTAAGCTATAGAAATTCACCCCGCAGCATGTGCTGGGCATGACACAGGGCCACTGCCAGGGCATCAGCAGCATCAGTCGATGGCTTTTTCTCCAGGTCAAGCAAGACGCTAACCATATGCTGCACCTGATCTTTCCCGGCCTGACCATATCCGGAAACAGCCTGCTTGACCTTTCTGGCTGAATAATCAAATACAGGCAGTAAATGCTGGGTTGCGGCAACAATAGCAGCACCTCTTGCCTGCCCAAGCTTCAACGCTGAACGGGGATTGCGATCAACAAATACCTCTTCCACTGCTGCAATCTGAGGTTTATGCGCCAGGATCACCTCACATAATCCGTTAAATATAATGGTCAGACGCCCGGGAAGCTGCGCTTCACAGGTTGTCCTGATGGTGCCGCAGGCAACAAATCCTACCTCACTCCCACTTGCTTCAATGATCCCGTAACCGGTAGAGCGTGAACCGGGATCAATCCCAAGGATGCGAACAGGAGATCCGGTCATGTCAGGAAAGCGAATCCATTAACTCCTCCGGGATATCAAAATTGGCATGCACCTTCTGGACATCATCATGATCTTCCAGATTTTCCAGCAATTTTAAAAGAGAACGCGCCGGTTTTTCCTCTACCAGCTCAACTACATTCTGCGGTATCATGGAAATAGAGGCCTCTGAAAAATTCACCTGACCCTGTTCCAGCCCCTCAACCACATCGTTAAAATCCTCAGGAGCAGTGAGGATCTGAAACGAGTCATCCTCTTCCACGACATCTTCAGCACCAGCTTCCAGGGCGATATCCATAAGTTTTTCTTCGTCAATATCACCTTTATCCACCACGATCATTCCCTTTTTATCGAACATCCAGCCAACACAGCCTGATTCCCCGAGATTGCCCCCGCTTTTGGCAAAAAAATGACGCACATCGGAAACGGTCCGATTTTTATTATCGGTCATGGTTTCCACAAGCACGGCCACCCCTCCGGGGCCATAGCCCTCGTACAGGATTTCCTCATACACTGCGCCTTCAAGATCTCCGGTACCCTTCTTGATGGCGCGGTCAATGTTATCTTTGGGCATGTTTTCCGACTTGGCAGCGGTGATTGCGCTGCGCAGGCGGGGGTTACCTTCAGGATCTCCCCCGCCCATCCGGGCGGCAATGGTTATCTCCTTGATAAGTTTTGTAAAAATCTTGCCGCGCTTGGCATCATTTGCCCCTTTCTTACGTTTAATTGTGCTCCATTTCGAATGTCCAGACACTACCTTACTCCCTTCTCGTTTTTTGATTGCAGCTGGCTACCCCTCTTTCTTCCAGATACCAGGACGGAACCTGCGGCCCAGTATAAACACTTCCCTGCTCTCTGTCCGCGAACTCTGCGGTTTTACCACCTTGATCGTTTGAAAAAAGGACTTGCATTCCTGTATTAAGGCCGGAAAATCCTCTCCCTGAAAGGCCTTGCAATACAGGGTCCCGTTCTCGTGCAACAGGTATGAAGTCAGCTCCATCACCCGTCCTACCAGACGCATTGACTGCTGATGATCTGCATAGTGGCTTCCGGTGGTTCTCGGTGCCATATCGCTGAGGAAAACATGAAAGCCCGGCCATTGTTTTTTTAACACCGACACGATGTCTTCTGCGTAGACATCATAACAGAGCCAATGAATTTCAGCATTGGGTTTTTGCCGGGGGATATCTGTCGGCTGCAGATCAAGCCCGACAACCACACCACGTTCTCCAACCTTTTCTGCTGCATACAGGCTCCAGCTTCCCGGATGACAACCAAAATCTATAACCCTCTGGCCTTTCTTTAAAAAGGTATATTTCTGCTGCGCCTCGTCCAGCTTGTATACTGATCTGGCCGGATACTTCTCTTTCTTTGCTTTATGAAAGAAGAAATCGTTAACTTTTCGCATGCCTTCGTTCCTGACAGGTTCCTTTTTCCTTGATTATACTCCGAGCTAAAGCAAACGCCTCCTGCCGGCTGCGCACAGTCTGCTCTATCTGGGCCTCAACAACGGCGTCGAGAATTATGCGAAACAACGGCCCTGGTTCAAGCTGCAGTTCCCGTATCAGGTCCTTGCCATTTATAAGCGGAGAATTTTTCAGGACAGGCATCACCTGTTCACAGCGCAGCTGTTCTATTTGTTCATATAACAAAACAAGTTCCTTCTCAATTCCCTCGGGGCTCTGCTTTCCTTTTCCTGCAAGTGAATCGGCCAGGGCCAACAGAAATAATCCTGGCAGATCCTCGCCAACACTTTGCAAAAGACGCAGGCAGGCTTTTGGCGTAACCTCTCCCCTGCGGCCAACATTAAGCAGATGAAAAGGACGCATATGATTGGAAACCAGGCGGGCTGCCTGCAGCATATCCTGCCTGCTCCAGCGATATTTTTCTGCAATAGTTCGGACTGTGCGAGCCCCGGCCTGATCATGACCATAAAAGGTAATGCGATCATCGCGGCCATGATCGACGAAACAGGTTTCGGGTTTACCCACATCATGCAGCAGGGCTGATATTTTTAACACACTCCTGTTTTTCTTTACTGCTGCATAGAAAGATATGGAGGAATCATGGCCAAAGTACTGCCTGTACCCTCCAGAGAGCAGCTCCTCCATCTGCACAAGTGCTTCCAGGCTGTGACCGAAAACATCCAGATGGTGGCTTTCAGGTTGCGCCATGTCTTTTCCGCGTTCAAGCTCTGGAAAAATCTGCCAGAGCAGCCCGCTTTTCGTCATAGCTTTGCAGGCAGCGGCAGCCCTGTCCGAAGCCATGATTTCCTCAATTTCATGCTGAATCCTTTCCGGGGAAATACCCGCAATTCTATGGCAATGGTCCTGTATAAGATTTTCAGTATCTTTATCCAGGCTGTAGTCAAGGAGTGAGGCAAAACGGTAGACACGCAGCATTCGCAGGGGATCATGCCCAAAGGTGTCAGCAAAAGTCGCCCGAATTCTTTTTTGCCCCAAATCTTCCAGCCCTCCACAGGGATCTTCCACAAAAAATATCTCCTGCGGCGTCAGGGTTGGTTCCAGTAAGGGGTCAAGACATAAGCCCAGAGAATTGATGGTGATATCGCGGAGCATCAGCTCTTCAGCCAATGTTTCCGCGCCTTCTCTATACGAAGAAAAATCCACGGTCAGCCCGTCAATCACTACTCTGGCCGCATCTTCCGTTCTTCCAAGGGCAATAAAAGTCCCTCTCGTTGCTGCCGCCAGGAGCTCAGCCCAGGCAATGGCAGCGACTGGTACAGTGAAATCAACATCATGACTGACCCTACCCAGAAGAAGATCTCGGACGGTGCCGCCAACCAGATATATCGGGCATTTCTGTTTCTGCTGTATTGAAGAAAGGGCACTCCTCAGCCATGAAGGTAAAAGGGCTTCAAGCTGATGACGGCTAATCACGGAAGAGTGGACGGGGGTGGTCTTGTTTCGGCTCATATCGGGGGCAAGCGTGTTTCTCCACCTGATTTCTCTTCCTGAACGCCGGGTAGAAAGGACTCCATAAGGACAAGAAAAATCCGGCGCAATATACCGCCATTTCAGCGTTGACGTGACACTAAGCTATCTTCCAGGAAGAGAAGACTTCATCTGTCAACGCATCAGTCATGCGGGAGCAAGAGGTGTCACCCTTGTCAATCAAAATTTTCCCTGCCGGGAAATGACCGTCAATTTTTTTGGCAAAACGGGCCACCAGGCCTGCGGCAGCGGCAGCGACTGCCTCCTGGGTCTGGCGATCCTTTATCTCTTTTGCCCGGCGGAGAAGCCCTGCCGGGCCGGGGTGAGAAGGCATGGAAAACAACCAGTCGTCCTTCTGGCGAGCAGCATTCAGCTGGTCGTTCTCTTTTTCATTACGCCCCAGGATAAACCAATATTTCTCCAGCAGCAGAAACTGGCGGCCAATAATCAGCAGCTTAATATCAGCAGGGCTGAGTTTCCTTGTTCCTAAAAGTATTTCTCCACTGTATACTCGTTCTATTCGCCTGCCAAGCTGCTTATCAGTAAGAATACAGCCTCCGCCCGGTTTCGGATAATCGCGAATGCCCAACTCTTTTGCAAGCTGTATCTGTTTTTTTCGTCCTCTTCCGGAAATGGAACACAGCTGTAAGCGATCTACCTTTCCCTCCTTTTCTGCATTCGTTGCAGGGAGTATCCTGGCGGACAGGGGCCGGAGGATAATTCCCTCACAACCAGCATCCCGCTCAATCACCCTGATTGTATCGCGGCGCTGCGACATGGGGCGCTGCCCGAGCACTTCACCGGTAACCAGAAAAGAGGCGTTGTACCTGGCCATCAGCTTCCTGGCCTGTCTGAGCATAAGTATCTTGCAGTCTATGCAGGGATTAAAGTTCTTGCCAAAACCATAAGCCGGATTATGCAGCATCTCCAGATAGCCCTTGCTTATATCGACAACCACCACATCCAAAGCAAACCGGTTTTTCATTGCAGCAATATACTCTTCCTGCCGTTCAAGGAGGTTATAGTCAATAAAAGGGGTGACAAACTTCAGGCAGACAACTGTGATCCCCTGCTGTACAAGCAGTCGGCAGGCAAGAATAGAATCAAGCCCTCCAGAGAAAAGGCCCAGGGCGACGGTATTCAAGAATTACGCTCCCGGCCCTGCTCAATCAGCTCCCTGGCGTAGAGCAAGGTTTTACCTGTCGGCTCCCGGCCTCCAAGCATACGGGCCAGTTCTTCAACCCGGCTTTTCTCATCAAGCCGGTTAATCAGGGTTCTGGTGCTATCTTGCCGCACCTGTTTTTCAATCCGGAAATGAATATCGGCCAGGGCCGCTATCTGGGGGAGATGGGTTATGCACAGCACCTGATGATGCCCGGCAAGCTCCTTGATTTTCAAGGCCACTGCGGCGGCGGCCTGGCCCCCTATCCCGGCATCAACCTCATCAAAAATAACGGTATCTACTTGATCACGCCGGGCCAGGATGCATTTCATGGCAAGCAGCAGCCGGGACAGCTCTCCCCCTGAGGCAATCCTGGCGAGCGACTTTGGTGGTTCCCCAGGATTGGCTGAAAAAAGAAAGGTAACTGTATCCTTACCACTTGGTTGAACGGCATCAGGCCCAAACCATTCGGGAGATTCCACCTTCACCTGAAAAACAGCCTGCTGAAAGTTCAGCGAGGCCAATTCCTTTTCCATGGCATTTCCCAGGCGTTCAGCTGCCTCTTTTCTCGCCCGGGAAAGCTCAACTGCCTTAAACTGCACCTCGGTACTTATTTTCTCGACCTCCACCTCAAGATCAGTTATCTCATCTTCCAGGTGTTCAAGCTGTGCCAGTTCCTGTCTGGCGTTGTCCGAGAAGGCAAGTACCTCTTCCAGAGTCGGCCCATATTTTCGCTGGAGCTGCTTGAGAACGGCCAGACGTTCTGCTATTTCATGTAACCGGCCAGTATCTGACGGAATAGAATCCCTGTATTTTGTCAGTTCCTGCTCTATGTCCTCAACCTCAAAACAGGCTGACACGGCCCGGTCAGCAAGCGCGGTCGCCTCCGGATCAATCCGGGCGAGCTGCTCAAGCCCCTTGCGTGCTTCAACCATGGCGTCAAGCATTGAACCGGAAAACAGCACCGCTGCCTTTCCGGAAATCTCCCTTAAAGCGGCGGAAGCCTTTAACCGTTCCCGCTCCTGAAGAAGCTGTTCGTCTTCCCCGGTCTTGAGCTGGGCACTTTCTATTTCCTGAAGCTGATAGCGCAGAAAATCTCTGTGCTGCTCCTTTTCCTGCTCCTTTTCCTGAAGTTCACGCAGCTGACTCGACATCTTCTGCCATGTTTCGAACAAAAGAGAAAATTGTCTGCGCATGGCCCACAGCTCTCCGTAACTATCCAGGAGGTCAAGATGATTTCGCTCTCTGAGCAGCTGTTGATTATCGTGTTGACTGGCAATATTTACCAAAGCTGCTCCAAGTTCTCCTGCAATTCTGGCGGTGACAAGTTTGTCATTCACATACAGCTTGCTTTTGCCTGTGCTTGCGATTAACCGCCGAATGATAATATCACTGGCACCCCCATCAAGAGCATACCCCTCCAGCAGGCGTTTTACTTCCTGATGCTGGCTGCTGATGGAAAACAGGGCTTCAATATCTGCCTGTTCGCAGCCGCTTCGTACCCAGGACACGGCACCACGTCCGCCACCGAGGAGATGGAGAGCCTGCAGTATGATGGATTTCCCTGCACCTGTCTCTCCTGTCAGCACCACCAGCCCGGCGTCCCGTTCAGAGAGATCACAGTGCAGCTCATCAACCAGGGCCAGATTATTAACACGCAGTTCCTGCAGCATATTCTTTCAGCTGTCACTCATCCCGGTGTGCTTTGAAGAAGCTTCACCACCTCACCAGGATCGGGAAATCTGTTCTTTTCCTTTTTTGAAAAAACCAGGCGGTCATCGCACAGTACCTCAAAAACCCCTCCTGAACCGGGAATAAGAGTTACCTCTACCTGAGAACCAATTGCCTGCCTGATCTCGGCTTCCAGACCGGAAGCCCTTGGTTGATAATTTCACTGAGTACAATAAGTAATTGATATCTGCATAAACACACCTTTTATTGTTTTACCTGATAACTGCTCACAGGGTATGCACCACCTTGGTTTCAAGGTGGTGTACCTCTCTAACCCTAAGAGCTGTTACCCCTGAAAAATATTGTCTCGATTACTGGTATACACTAAAAACAAGTGAAACCAGGGTAGCTCATGCCCTGTGAGCAGTAATGTTTTACCTGTTGGGCTTCAGTCGCATTATCAGCTTGTCTTTTCTATCTAGAAGAAACAGGCTTTCCTTATCCAGGAGATAATATTCGGTTTTGTCCAGCGCATCTATAAAGCGGTTTTCCAGTGAAACCCCATGGGCACAGGCCATACGGGTAGAGACAAGCTTGTTGAATAAAAGAACGTTTCCTTTAAAAAGAAAGGTTCCGTTCAACCTGTTACAGCCGGAAAACCCGCTTACCTGGTTGCCGCTGGCGGTAAGGGTAATACATGGCGCTCTCTGTTTTTCCTTAGGGGTTACCGGTTCCCCTTCTATCTCAACAGCGGTCCACTGGATATCAAATATTGATTTTTTTGTTTTTTTACCTCTACAGTCCTGGTCAAGATATATCCGGTTAAAACTTTTTACTATTACTACATCCCTGTCCCTTAATTTTCTGCCTCCTGGAGTTGGAAAGAGAGAGCCTTCAAAAGAAACCAATAACGCTTCATTTTTTTGATGCGGAGTTTTTCTGTAAACCTTTTCCAGTTCGTTAAAATTTCCGCTGGGGTCAACCGGAAAATTCTTGCCACTGGAACATTCGGTAAGCACATGCCTGTTGCCAATGGAAGAATACATGCCATGCAGTGTCACTGTATCAAGAAAAGGGTCATATTTTTTTTCTCTTGTCAACAAATAACCAGGGACTGTTTCTTTTCTGCCGGAGGCAGAGTCAATCTTATCCAGAAACCTTAGATTGTCAGCATTTTCTACAAGGCAGGTTTTTAAGGTATTCTTGCTTTCTCCAAGAATAACGATGCGTTCTTGATTATTGTACCTCCAATGCCGCAGGTGGGCCTTTATCCATTGTACGTTGTTGTTTACATAGCAGGTTGTACGCATCTGGTAAAGATGATCCAGGCGCAGATTAAGATTAATCTGTAAAAAGTCGCACTCCTGATCAGCAATTTTTCCGGAAAAAGTCGCTGGAAGCTGAACAGGAAAGTCAGTATTTCCTGTTTTTTCTGAATTATCAGAACTGTCATTTTTAACTGTACACCCGGTAAAGGCCTGTATAGATAAAAATGTTATGAACAATATTGCCTGTAAAATTTTCACTCAGATTCTTTTTTTAGGTCTCGGCTAAACAGCTCACTTACAGCCTGTGTGCAGGGTTTATCTTTATAAAGCACCTGGTATACTTGATCTAAAATAGGCATATCAACATTGAGAGATCTAGCCAAAATATAGCATGATTTTGTTGTCTTGATTCCTTCTGCAACATTATTCATCTCGGCTAAAGCCTGGTTCAGTTTTTTGCCGCTACCGAGCTTTAAACCAACTGTTCGGTTACGGCTTAAATTACCTGTACAGGTTAGAACCAGATCACCTAACCCGCCAAGTCCGGCAAATGTAGCCGGATCAGCTCCCATAGCCAGGCCCATTCTACTCATCTCGGCAAGTCCTCGGGTGATAAGTGCTGCTCTGGTATTCAGACCATACCCCAGTCCGTCCGAAATACCTGCGGCAATGGCAATGATATTCTTTATTGCACCACATAACTCTAGACCAATAACGTCAGTTGACGAATAAGTACGAAAATAATCTGTTGCAAAAAGCTGTTGAATGATACGAGCTGCCTTTTCATCGGCAAAGGCAACGGTAACAGCGGTTGGCTGTTTTGTGGCAACTTCAATGGCAAAACTTGGTCCACTCAATGCACCCAAAAAATGCGATGAATCTTGAGTCATTTCTGCCATAATCTGACTCATGGTCATTCTCGATTCTATTTCAATTCCCTTGGTCGCTGAAACAATAAGTGTCCTTTTTTTAAGAATCTTAACTACCTGTTTAAAGACATCGCGAAAGGCATGTGATGGCACCACCATAACTATGCACGAAGCATTGATAAGGGTTTTTTCCAGGTTATCTGATACCTGAAGGGTATCAGGAAAAGACACTTTTTGCAAATCAAGCGGGTTACACCGTTTTTTTGCAAGCAGGTTCATGTGCCCTGGATCATGTCCCCAAAGCCATACATCTTTTCCCTTTCCGCCAAGTAAAACAGCCAGGGCCGTGCCCCAGCTGCCAGCGCCTATTACGGCTATTTTATCAGGTTTTGGTATCATTTTTGTGTCAGCTTTTTATCTCTAACCAATCACGGGGTCTGTACTTTAAGTGTTATTCTCTGCTTCTGACGTGTAACTGGTCATGGGTGCAACAGGATTGTACCGGTACCCTTTTGAGCAGGTACTATCTTTCGTAACTCCTCACCGCTCACCCCTCTTTGCACGATCACGACCCGCCGCATAGAGGGGCTATAGCTGCCAATCGTGCTTGACCAGATAGGGGCAGCCTGAGAGCAGTTACACGTTTGAGGTAGGTAAAACCAGAGAGTTACACACCCAGTGAGCAGGTACTATCTTTCTTCCATTTCTTCCTCTACCTCGTCTTCCTTGACAAGCATGGAAAGAGCCACCACCTTTTCTTCTTCATCAAGGTTTATCAGTCTGACCCCCTGCGTGTTTCGACCAATTATACGAACGTTATCCATGGCCATCCGTATTACCTTGCCAGAGTTAGCAATAAGCATAACCTGATCTTCATCATCTACAGCCAGCACCCCAACAACGTTGCCGTTACGCTCACTGGTTTTTATGGTATATACTCCTTTTCCGCCTCTGGTCTGTATTTTGTATTCTGAAACGGCTGTACGCTTTCCATAGCCGTTTTCTGTAACAGTGAGGATGGAGTCGTCACTCTTGAGTACAGCAACACCCACCACTACATCGTCATCGCCTAAAGTGATTCCTTTAACACCAGAAGCGAGCCTTCCCATAACCCGAACATCAGATTCATGAAAATGTATGGACATTCCTTTTCTGGTAACCAAAAATATTTCATCATTTCCAGATGTTATAGCTGCGGTAATTATTTCATCCTCATCTTTGATAGTCAGACCGTATTTTCCTTTACGAAGAGGTCGTTTATATTCGGCTATGGATGTTTTTTTCACCCGGCCAAGCTTTGTAACCGTCAGCACGGTCTGTGAATCTTCTGCATTTGCGAGGTCTGCAACAGGCAGGATAGCTGCGACTTTTTCCTCTTTACCCAATTCAAGCAGATTAACAATGGCCTTGCCTCGTGCTGCTCTACCTGCCAGTGGCAGTTCATATACCTTACGCCAGAACACCCGTCCTGTGTTGGTAAAAAAGAGAAAGGTATCAAGAGTTGAGGCTGTATACAAACTGGTGACAAAGTCATTTTCCAGTGTGGTCATTCCTTTTACACCTTTACCGCCTCTTTTCTGTGCCCTGTAAAGATTAAGAGGATTACGCTTTATATAACCTGTATGGGAAACCGTAACGACCATTTCCTCAGGAATAATCAGATCTTCAGGAAGAATATCATCCGGAGCGTCAATAATTTCGGTTCGGCGTCCGTCTCCATAAGTATTTTTTATCTCTTCAAATTCCTTTCGAATGATCTGAATAATCAGTGTATCATCATTAAGGACCTTTTTCAGCCATCCAATTTTTTCAATTATCTCTTTATATTCCTGGATTATTTTATCACGTTCAAGACCTGTCAGTCGCTGCAGACGCATATCTAAGATAGTCTGAGCTTGTATTTCTGATAGCTCGTAACGCCTTATGAGTTGTTCCCTGGCTTCTGCCGGATTTGCTGCCGCTTTTATTAATTCAACGACTTCATTAAGATTGCTTATGGCAATTTTTAACCCTTCCAAGACATGAGCTTTTTCTTCCGCTTTTCTCAACTCATACGCTGTTCTTCGATAAACAACTGTGCGGCGATGGGCCAGGAAGTGTTCTAAAACCTGTTTAAGATTGAGAATCTCCGGTTTATTGTTCACTATACAAAGCAAAATGATACCAAAGGTTTTTTGCAGCGGCGTCATTTTATAAAGCTGGTTGAGGATAATATCAGGTATTTCATCCTTTTTCAGATCAATGACGATACGAACACCCTGGCGATCAGATTCATCACGAATCTCTGCGATGGAAGTCAGCCGTTTTTCCTTCATAAGCATGGCTATTTTTTCCACCAGAGCAGCCTTGTTCTGCTGATAAGGAATTTCGGTAATAACTATTGATTCCCCATTTTTTCCTCTCTGCTCTATGTGACTGCGTGAACGAACTGTTATCACTCCTCTGCCTGTCTCATAAGCTTCTCTTATACCTGCCCGTCCGCAGATAAAACCACCTGTGGGGAAGTCCGGACCAGTGATTATCTCCATGAGTTTATGAATACTCACACTGGGATCTTCAATTAAGGCAAAAAGACCATTAATGACCTCGGTTAAATTGTGGGGAGGTATCTTTGTAGCCATACCAACCGCAATTCCTTCTGATCCATTAATGAGAATATTTGGTATCTTTGCAGGAAGCACTGCAGGCTCCTGCAGGGAATTATCATAATTAGGAACAAAATCTACGGTATCCTTGCCCAGGTCAGCAATTATTTCCTGATCAAGCCTGGTCATCCTGGCTTCTGTATAACGCATTGCCGCAGCTGAATCGCCATCCATGGAACCAAAGTTACCCTGGCCGTCCACAAGAGGATAGCGCATGGAAAAAACCTGCGCCATGCGCACAAGCGTATCATAGGCAGCTGTATCCCCATGGGGATGGTATTTACCTATTATATCCCCAACAATTCGGGCTGATTTTATATATGGTCTGTTAAAGGTATTACCAAGTTCACGCATTGCATACAGGGTACGGCGATGAACCGGCTTGAGGCCGTCTCTGACATCTGGCAGGGCTCGACCAATAATAACTGACATTGCATAATCCAAATAGGATTTACGCAGCTCTTTTTCTATTGATATAGTTGGGGTATTTTTTTCTGTAAAATCAGACAAATCTGTCATGGAGTATCCTGGTTTTTACTTAACTACTCACAGGGCATATACCACCCTGATTTCATTTGCTTTACGTCTGTATCTGTTTTCAGCTCACCTGAATCTGGGCAAGCGCGCCTGGCAGTTAGAGCTCCTCTATGTTGCCAGTCATACTCGTCTGAAGGTAAGTGAGATGGGAGCAGGTATGTTTTTACTTAAATATCGAGATCTGTAACTTCAAGGGCATGATTCTGGATAAAATCCCTGCGTGGTTCAACCTTGTCACCCATGAGTGTTGAAAATATATCATCTGCTGTTTCCGCGTCATCTATTTTTACCTGAACAAGGGTTCTGTTTGCAGGATTCATGGTGGTTTCCCAAAGCTGATCTGCATTCATTTCCCCCAAGCCTTTATAACGCTGCAGGTGACTGCCTTTAAAGGTTTCGCTGCGCACAATATTAATCAAATCATGCCAGTTATCTATATGAACTACATGTCTGTTTTCACTGTCCGCACCTTTTACCAGATTAAAGGATGATTGCAGATATTTTTGAATATCTTTATACAAATCAAGTGCTTGTCTGTATTCACTGACCAAAGGTATATTAGGCCCAAGTGTTGACATAAGCAATGATTGTCCCCTGAAAGTAATATCAACCTCCCAGCAGGAAGGTCTCCATCTGCATGGCCTTATATTACCAATAGTTGGCTGCAATGGTTTAAGTTTATCCAGTAAATTTTCAACAAACCCGCGGTCTGAAAATTGATCTGCTGATTTTACTCCCTGTTTCAGTAGGAAAAAGGTCAAGTCTTCCTGGATATTCTGCCTTTCCAGATGAATTAATATCCGTTCAAAATAAGAAAGCTTTTTCAATATATCGACCAACTGGCCGCCGGAAACGAGTTCATTGTCTGCCAGTTCTATAGATAGTGTCTCGCTGGCCAGGGAGTAAAGATAACTGTTGAGTTCATCATCATCTATGAAATATCGTTCTTTTTTCCCTTTACCTAGCCTGTATAGAGGGGGTTGACCTATATAGACAAAACCATTTTCAATCAGTGGTAACATCTGGCGATAAAAAAAAGTGAGAAGCAGGGTTCGGATATGGGCTCCATCTACATCTGCATCAGTCATAATAATAATTTTATGGTAACGAAGCTTTTCAATATCAAATTCTTCTCTTCCGATTCCAGTGCCAAGAGATGCTATAAGCTGTTTTATTTCATCTGAATTCAATATCTTATCAAATCTGGCTTTTTCCACGTTCATTATTTTTCCACGCAAGGGAAGAATCGCCTGTACTGTCCGGTCTCTACCCTGCTTGGCAGAACCACCAGCAGAATCCCCTTCCACAATAAAAAGCTCTCTTTTTTTAGGGTCTTTACTCTGGCATTCTGCCAGCTTTCCTGCCATCATAACTGACAGGCCGCCCTTTTTTCGGGAAAGTTCACGTGCTTTTTTTGCAGCTTCTCTTGCTCTGGCCGCTTCAACCACCTTGCTTAATATTCGCTTTGCAACCGCTGGATTTTGTTCAAGATAAACGGAAAGCTTTTCATGACACGTGGTCTCAACAATGGATTTAACCTCAGAGTTTCCAAGTTTAGTCTTTGTCTGACCTTCAAACTGCGGATTTGGCACGCGGGTAGAAATAATACAGGTCAACCCTTCACGTACATCATCCCCGCCCATCTTTTCTTTTAAATTCTTGGGAACTACATCATCACTGGCATATTTATTTATACATTTGGTTAAAGCGGCTCTGAATCCAGCTACATGAGTTCCGCCTTCCTTGGTATTTATATTGTTTACATAGGAAAATATTCGTTCTGAGTACCCATCAAAATACTGGAAACAAATCTCAACCTGAACCTGTTCCTTTTCACCAGTTATCAATATTGGCTCCTGGTGTACTGGCGTTCTTTTTCTATTCAGATATTCAACATAGGAAGATATTCCACCTTCATAATAAAATTTATCTTCTTCCCCTGAACGCTCATCTTTTAAATAAATTCTTACGCCTTTATTTAAAAAGGCTAACTCACGAAGCCTGTTTTTTATTATTTCATATTTATAGACAGTTGTTTCTGTAAAAATAGCCGGATCAGGCTGAAAAGAAATTGTTGTTCCAGTTTTTTCTGTTATTCCTTTTTCCTCAAGGTCGCTGGTACGCTCACCGTATGCGTAGGTCTGGCGGAATATTTTTCCGTTTCGACATACTTCTGCAAATGCGTGCACACTCAAGGCATTGACAACTGAAACTCCTACGCCATGCAGTCCACCTGAAACCTTGTAGGTAGAATGATCAAATTTTCCACCTGCATGGAGGGTAGTCATCACCAGCTCAAGTGCTGACATATTTTCTGTAGGATGCAGATCTACCGGTATCCCCCGGCCATTATCTCTTACTGTTACACTGTTATCATGAAGAATAGTCACATAAATTCTATCACAATATCCTGCTAATGCTTCATCTATTGAGTTGTCAACAACTTCATAAATTAGATGATGTAAACCTTCTTCTCCTGTATTACCAATATACATAGAAGGTCTTTTTCTAACAGCTTCAAGACCATCAAGAACTTTTATATTTTCAGCACTATATAATGTAATATCATTTTTGTTATTTTCTTTTTCCTTCACATTATTCCTTGTATATATAATTTATAATTTCATTGGCATTATTATACTTAAAAATCCTTTATCATCAGAAGAAGTTATAACACAAGGGCTTTTATCTGATAATATACTTGCTTCTATTTTTTTTCCTTCTACAACTTGAAGAGTATCAATAAAATATCTACAGTTAAACCCTAAAGAAAGGTCTTCCCCTTCATATTCAACATCAAATTCATCTTTAGCTGATCCATAATCTGCATTTTGAGAAGTAAGTAATATATTATTATTACTAATCTCTAATTTTATTGCATGAAATATATCTTCTGTAAATAAACTAATTCTCTTTAAACTTTCAAGAAACCTGTTTTTTTCTATAGTTATTATATTATCTTCAACTAAACTATTTAATATTGATTGATAATCTGGAAACTCTCCTTCCATTAATCGTATAATTAATAAAGAATTATTACTTTTAAAAACCGCCTGTTTTTCTTCAATACCGAAAGAAAAAATATCTGTATTTTCGCAAAATTTTCTTATTTCTTTAATACCTCTTCTTGGTATAAGTGTAACCGGATTCATACTCAATTCACGGGCACTTTCATCAACCTGTTTACTCATTATGGTTAACCTGTGACCATCAGAAGATATCATTTTTAAAAAAATTGAATTATCTTCCTGTTCTGTCTTTTGAAGAAGAGCCGCTGTCAGGCTGAACATATTTTCCTTGTCAAGAGCTATTGAAAAATATGTTTTATCAATAAGATCAGCCATAATTTCGCTGTTCAATGCAACCATCCTGCTTTCATCATATTCGGGAAACTGAGGAAATTCGTCAGTTACCATACCTGCTAATTTATACACACTGGGTCCGGCAGTTATTTCAACCCAATTATTCTCTTTTTCCTGAAAACTAAGCACCTGTGAACCTGATTCCCTGGCTACCTCAAACAATTTTTTAGAAGGGAGTGTTAATGTTCCGGTTTCAAGTACTTCAGCTGGAATAATCTGTTTTAAACCGATCTCTAAATCGGTTCCTGTTAAGATAATCTCATTGTTATTCACTTCAAGAAGTACGTTGGTGAGAATGGCAAGGGTTCCTTTTCTGTTTGTTATATTTTGCTGTGTACTTATGGCACTCAAAAGTTCATCTCTGTTAACATTAAATTGAAAAGCCATAATTTTTATTCCTTATTTAAAAAAAATATTGTTGTTATTAAGAATGTTATTCTGTTTATTATTTATATAACTAAAAGAAATTATTTGATATTTATATTTTATAATTTTTGTTGATTATTCTGTATAGAAAGAGGAATACTGCCTGATTCAAGATATCAAAAAAAAAGTAACAAAAACATAAACAGGTTATGAACAATTTTTTTGTACCTGCTCTCGTCTTTATTATCGTAACCAATCACGGGGTTTGTGCCTGGATGTTATTCTCTGGTTCTGACCTAATTGGTCACGGGTGCAACAGAATCGGGCAAGCACTCTTTTTCGCTGGACAAGAGTATGCGGGAAAGAGTGCTCGGGCAAAGATGAAGTACCGGTGATCAGTTATCTATTATCTTCAGACTATCTATAGCTGCCAATCGCACTTACCTAAATCCGGGCGAACTGGAAGCAGTTATAAACGTAAAGCAAGTGAAGCCAAGGTGGTGCGGGTGGTGCACATGCCCTGCGAGTAGTAACAAAATAATAAAATAAAACTGAAAATTCAAATAAATATTAGTAATCGATTACCTTTTTTCGGGGAGTATAATGGCAGAAAGAAGTATTATAAGAGCTATGGAAAAGGTCTGTAACCATGGTATTGATACCGGAGTATTTCCTGGATGCTCCGCAGCTGTAAGTTACAAAAAAGGTTCTTCCTGGAAAAGATGCGTATATGCAGCTGGAAAAGAGGGAAATGTATATGGAAACTCAAAGGTAAATGAATATACCTTTTTTGACCTGGCTTCCTTGACCAAGCCGCTTTGTACAGTTTTATTGCTTCTCCATCTTATAGACGAGCAAGCTGTTTGCTGGGATACTCCTCTAGGTTCCATTTTTCCGTTAAAAAAAGAATGTGACAAAAATCAAATAACCCTGACACATCTTCTTTCGCATAGTTCAGGGTTACCAGCGTATAAACCTTTTTTTAAGCAAAGCCCTCCAGTTTTTGATAAAAATAAGAAAAAATTTATATTTGACAGCATTATTAATGAACATCTTCTTTTCCAACCTGGTAAAAATAACTGTTATAGTGATCTAGGTTTTATGCTTCTTGGATTTGCCATAGAAAAAATAAGTGGTAGATCTTTAAATGAATTTTACAAAGAAAAAATAACAGTTCCTTTAGAACTTGAAAATAATCTTTTTTTCCTACCTCTTGATAATAATCAACATATTGAAAAAGAAAAAAAAGTAGCTTTTACAGAATTTTGTTCATGGAGAAACAAATATATTCATAAAGAGGTCCATGACGAGCATTGCTGGCTTATGGGTGGCGTTTCCGGTCATTCCGGTCTTTTTGGTGATGTAAATGGAGTTCTTTTTCTTTGTGAATATCTTTTTGATATCTGGCAGGGAGAGAGTAATAAAATTTTTCTATTTGAAAAAGAAAATGTTAGGAAGATTTTTAGAAAACCAGGTAAAAATAAAACATGGTATTTAGGGTTTGATACCCCAACAAAAGGAAAATCAAGCAGTGGTCATTATTTTACAGCAAAAAGTGCTGGTCACCTTGGTTTTACTGGAACATCTTTTTGGATGGATCCTGAAAAAGAGGTAATTGTCATTTTATTAACAAACAGGGTTCACCCAAGCAGAGAAAATACAAAAATAAAACAATTCAGACCATATTTTCACGACCAGTTAATGGTACTTATTTAAATAAGTAAAATAAAGCTAAAGGTAACTGCTCTCAGGTCACCCATCTTCTGGCGATCGCGACCCGCCGCATAGAGGGGCTATAGCTGCCAATCGCGCTTGCCCGAATCTGGATAACCTG
>PDWJ01000359.1_pt1 | contig 68787 bp, 60 predicted proteins | sample 1430881 | NCBI WGS metagenome assembly PDWJ01 (sample SAMN01162460, study PRJNA174530) | Oral metagenome, whole genome shotgun sequencing project. | biome: Marine environment; feature: Marine mammal; material: Swab sample of the gingival sulcus; isolation source: swab sample of gingival sulcus... | reverse complement strand
AAAAAGTTAGTCAAAAGATGCAGCAAAACGGCATTGATTACTTGCTGATTAACGCGCCGGATTCGGTTCTTTATCTGACCGGACAACTGATAGCGCCGGGCGAGCGCATGATGGTCGCGCTAATCGATAAGCGCGCAGAACTTAAATTATTTGTACACGATATGTTTAAAGTCGATTTGCCCATCGGCGAGGTCACTTACTTTGGCGATAGCGACAACCCGGTGCAGATTTTGAGCGAACGGCTTAAAAACGACGTTCGCATCGGCATTGACAAGGAGTGGCAGGCGCGGTTTTTAATGCCTTTAATGGAAACGCACAGCGCCGAATACGTCTTGGGTTCCGCCTGTGTCGACGACGTCAGATTGATAAAGTCTGCCGCTGAGATCGCCTTAATGGAAGAAGCGTCAAATATAAATGACAGGGCGATGTCGATGGTTTATCAATGGCTCTGTGAAAACGACGAAAGCGAACTCGAAATGCAGGGCAATATTAAGTCGTTCTTTAGCGAATTGGGTGCAGAGGGGATATCCTTTACGCCAATTGTCTGTTACGGCGCAAATGGCGCCGAACCACATCACGAACCGGATGAAACGATGCCATCAGAGGGCGCGGTGCTGGTCGATATGGGTTGCGTCTATAAAAGTTATTGCTCCGATATGACGCGCAGTTTTTATCGCGGAAAGCCGACCGAAAAGTATTTAAAGGCGTATCAAGCGGTACTGTCGGCTAATTTAAAGGCGATTGCGGCAGTAAAACCGGGCGTCAAGATGAGCGAAATAGATGCGGTCGCCAGAGGTGAAATTGAAAGCGCCGGACTCGGTGAATACTTTATCCACCGCACCGGTCACGGCATCGGCATCGTCGTACACGAATTTCCCGACGTCAGCGCCAGCAGTGATGCGGTCTGCCAACCCGGCATGTTCTTTTCAATAGAACCGGGCGTCTATTTACCGGGCGAGTTTGGCATACGCATTGAAGACTTGGTAATGGTGACAGAGGACGGCTGTAAAGTAATAAACAATTATCCAAAGGAATTACAACTAATATAAAATATAATGAGAAGAAAAGGGTGTATATCACACGAAAGGAGGCAATATGCGCGCGGTAAATGTAAATGCGGATTATTTGAATGTTGACAGGGAAGCGTTGGCGCCTTATTTAAAGCGAGCGGAGTTGGCGCAAGAAAAGCTCTATGCGGGCAGCGGTGTCGGCAATGATTTTATCGGCTGGGTCAATTACGCGGCTGAACTGAGCGACGAGTTAATTGCCGACATCGAACAGACGGCGCAGCAAATTCGAGAAACTGCCGATGTCTTGTTAGTCATCGGCATAGGTGGTTCGTATTTGGGTGCGCAGAGTGCGCTTAAAGCACTTTTGCCGCCCTTTGACAACGAAGTTAAAATAAAGGCGAGTAGTGGCTTGCGAATCTATTTTTTAGGTCATCAGATGAGCGACCGCTACATTAATGCACTACTCGAACACATCGCCGACGATGAAGTTTGCGTCAACGTCATATCAAAGTCCGGTACGACGACTGAACCGGCTGTGGCGTTTAGAATCGTGCGCCAATTTATGCAAAATAAATACGGCGACGACTACTGTAAGCGCATTGTTGCGACGACCGATAAAGCGCGTGGCGCCCTCAAGACTTTTGCCGACAGCAAGGGCATTAAGAGTTATCAAATTCCAGACGATGTGGGCGGGCGCTATTCAGTTTTCACGCCGGTCGGTCTGCTGCCAATTGCCGCTGCCGGCATCGATATTCGCGCTCTAGTCGGGGGTGCACAAACTGCCTATCGCGAACTCAAAAATGCCGATTCGGATAATGCGGCGCGTCATTACGCTGCGCTGCGCCACTATTTATACGAGAAGGGGCACAATGTCGAAGTGCTCGTCAACTACAATCCAGAATTATCTGATTTAGCGGAGTGGTGGAAACAACTCTTCGGCGAAAGTGAAGGCAAAGATGGCAAGGGTATTCTACCGCACGCCATGAATTTCACGACCGACCTGCACTCGCTGGGACAATACGTACAGGATGGCGAGAGGGTATTGTTTGAGACGGTTATCGACGTCGTCGATGACGATGCCGGTTTAATGCTACCGCGCGACGAAGAAGACCTCGACGGCTTAAACTACTTAACCGATAAATCGATAGCGCAAATCAATCGCACGGCAATGCTTGCGACAATACTCGCTCACCGCGAAGGCGGCGCGCCCAATATTGTGCTGCAGCTCGCCAAGTTAGACGCCTATCACCTCGGTTATCTGTATTACTTCTTTATGTTGGCATGTGGCATTAGTGGCTATATGCTCGCCGTCAATCCGTTTAACCAACCGGGGGTAGAAGACTATAAGAAGAATATGTTCGCCTTGCTCGGCAAGCCGGGCTATGAAGAACTGGCGGAGAAGTTGGGGAAGTAGAAAGTAGAAAGTTGAAAGCAGAAAGTAAGACCGCTAACCGTTGGTCAGTTGGTCGGTTGGTCAGTTGGTCGGGAAAACCGTTAAAACCAGTCGAAAGTAGAAAGGATATTGAGGAAATAGCATGATAAGAGATATACAAGAAGTATTGTTTGACGAGGCGAAACTAGATCAAATCGTAAGTCGACTCGGCGCGCAAATTACAGAGGACTACCGCGGCAAAGACTTGCTGTTAGTAGGCATTTTAAAGGGCGCCAACGTCTTTATGGCAGATTTAATGCGCAAGATTGATTTGCACGTTCAACTCGACTTTATGGCAGTTAGCAGCTATGGCATGTCGACCGAGAGTTCGGGCGTCGTGCGCATCTTAAAAGACCTCGATCACGGCGTTGAAAATAAGCACGTTTTAATCATTGAAGACATTGTCGACAGCGGTTTGACATTGCATTATTTAATGGATTATTTGGAGGCGCGCGGCGCGTTGTCAATTGCCGCCTGTACATTACTGGACAAACCGGATCGTCGTAAAGTCGACGTCGCCATCAACTATGTTGGCAGCCCCATTCCCGACGTTTTTATCGTCGGCTACGGCATTGACTACGCCGAAAAGTATCGCAATTTGCCTTATATTGCGTCCCTAAAACCGGAAGTATATACGAAGTAGAGGTGTAAAATGAAGTTAAATAAATATATTGATCACACAATTTTAAAGCCGCAGGCAACAGCGGCAGATGTTACTAAATTATGTCGCGAAGCCGATCAAAACGCCTTCTTTTCAGTTTGTGTCAACCCGCATTTCGTCGCTTTGGCAAGCGAGCTACTAGCGAATTCAACGGTTGCGGTTTGCAGTGTTATCGGCTTTCCATTGGGTGCTAACACGACGCAAATCAAGGCCCAGGAGGCGGCGCAAGCCGTTGCCGACGGTGCGACAGAAATCGATATGGTCATCAACGTCGGCGCGCTATTAAGTGGCGATCACGATTTTGTCGAGGCGGATATTGCCGCCGTCGTCAAAGCGATTAATGGGCGCGCCGCACTTAAAGTAATTATTGAGACTTGCCTGTTAAACGACGATCAGATCGTCGCAGTGTGTAAAATTGCCAAGGCGGCAGGTGCCGACTTCGTCAAGACGTCAACTGGCTTCAGTACGGCTGGCGCAACGGTGGAACACGTCGCTTTAATGCGCAAAACGGTTGGTCCGGATATGGGCGTTAAGGCGTCTGGCGGCATACGCGACCGCGCCAAGGCTTTGGCGATGATAGAAGCCGGTGCAAATCGACTGGGAACCAGCAATTCATTGCAAATAGTTTCAGCGGATTAGTCTGATTAAATGTGAGGGGGCTATGGAGAACAAACTCGAACAGGTTGCAAATTTTTCTGAACACTTAAGTTGCGTAAGGCGTTTGGTAACTTGCTGCTACGCCAATTACGAGCCCTTTAAGGGGCAGCGCACTGGCGCCGTCGACTGTCAGAAGGGCGACTTAAAGCGTTTTGAGTCGCTCCTCAACGCGCTAAACAGTGCCGATTGCAATGATTTAGCCGACGTCGTTAAAGATATCAGTTATACGATGTTAACGGGTCCTGTGCTGCGCGATGCGGCAAATTTCTTGACTGTCTATCACAATGCCTATACATTGCGCCAAATTAAAGACGAAGCATCGCTCAACGCCGTGATTGCCGAAGTTAGAGGCGTTGGCTCAGACGACAGCATAAGCGATTTTTTAGAGACGTTGGCAGACTATAGTTTTACTTATAGTCAATCCGTCAGACGACTTTTGTTGTCGTTTTTAAATGGCAAATTAGTCCACGGACACGAAGACATTCGCCATTTGGCGGCTAAAGTGATAGCGCAATTGATTTATGACTGTCGCCGCGACATTGTAGACGATGCCGCTAAAGAAGCCTATTTTTTGAATCGTGTAAAGCTGCAAGTCGACAAGTTTTTACAGCGCGACGTGACGATGTCCAATTTGCAAAGCGAGTGGATCGGCGCATCGCTCAGCAGATTTGTCGGCGCCTTAGTTAAAAAGTGCACTGCGCAAGAAATCGGTACCTGCGTCGAGGCGATTTTAGACAGTTTAGAAAGCTATTTGCAGGACGAGAGTTGTTCTTCTTACATTATCGATACACTCGGTGCGTTGCCGATTGAAAAGTGCAATCAGCGATGCGCCAATCAAATAAACGCGATGTTATCGGCGCTTATTACGAGCGGTGACGACATCACAAGATTGGAAGTTTTATATCTATATAACGCACTTAAAACGCGTTGTCAATACGTTGCAATAGCGGGATTAGATGACGTCTTTAGGCGCGATACCGCTTATCCAATCGTACTGAATGACTTGTATTATCGCATTAACGTCGACGACTACAATCGCTTTAAGGGAGATATCGACGTCAACGCGATGTATTTAAGTAATTTAAAGGCGGCGACGCCAAGGGTCGTCAAGTTGATACAAATTGACCTATTGCTCAGCGCCATTAAGGCGGGGCGCGTCGATGCCTTTTACACCGCCATGCACTTTTCAAATATTTTAAAGGTGAGTGGGCACATGTTGGTTAGAAGGCGCGCCGGTATCGCCTTAATAGAGGTGTTTGACCAGCTTTCCAATGGTCAAAAAAATGATATCGTCATCGAATTATTGCGCTCTTTGGAAATACAGAGTTACCGCTTTGCCAAGTTGGTACCGGAGGTGTTGGGCGCCTTAGTTGCGCGCTTACCAGAGGTCGAATTCTACGAAATTCTATTGGACTTTAGCGAAAAGGTAAAAGTGTTCGACGAATCCGTCGCCATTTCAATACTCAATGCAACGGCGCTGGCGATTCGCTCTATTGGCGATCGCGTCGACTGTACAGAACAGCTCGAAGCGCGTATTGCAGCATTACTAAAAGTTATGTTTAATGGTCTGTTCCATTATAAACCGGCGATTTCGCAACACGCCATCAGAGTGTTTGGGCGCTCGATATATCGCCGCAAACTTGACCAGCGCGTCGCAGCGCTCGTCTTTAAGCGCGCACTCAAAAAATTATTAGTGGCAATGACGCGCGAAAGCGATCAATTCTTTACGCATTTGACAAAGGCGGCAACGCTCAATGCGCTGTCCTATCGCCTAAACCGCTATAGCGGAGAAGCTGCCGATCAAATCTTTGCGGCACCGCAAAAAGTGGCATTTTTCCCCGGTTCATACGATCCCTTTTCAAAAGCGCACTTAAAGAGCGCCGTCGCAATTCGCGACTTGGGATTTGAAGTCTATTTGGCGGTAGATGAATTTAGCTGGTCAAAGCGCACGCAGCCCAATCGCATTAGGCGAAAGATTGTCGAAATGTCAATTGCCGACGAGTACGACATTTATTTATTCGGTCAAAAGTACATTGTCAACATCGCCAATCGCGATGACCTTTTAATGCTCAAAAAAACCTTTGGCAAACGCGAGGTCTATTTGGTAATGGGGTCAGATGTCCTGACCGGCGCCTCGGCGTACCGCCGCGAGGATATAAAAGACGTTATCAATTCGTTTTCACATGTCTTATTTGTACGCGCCGACGGCATGAGTAGCACTGCCGACGACGCGGCATTGGAAAAGGCAATCGCCAACCTCAAGGGCGATGTCATTAAATTGGCGCTGTCTAAAGAAGTCGAGCACATTAGTTCTACGCAGATAAGACAGTGCATCGATCGCAAACGCGACATTTCAGAATTGACCGAGGAAAAATCGCAGCAGTACATCTACGACACTTCGCTATATCGCCACGAGCCGCGCTTTAAAGACACCATGACGATAAGGTCGACCAGCGTTACAGTTGTCGAAACAATTGACGAAGCGCTATTGTTGGAAATAAGCCAGCAGTTCAATTTAGACATCGCTGAACTTCATCGCCTAATCGACGACAAGCGGCGCGATCAGGAGCTGCGCATATTGTTGATTAGAGACATAAATAACGACAATCAGTTAATAGCTTATTCGATATTTCATTGGCTGCGCAGCGGCATGATTTATCACGAGTTTCCATCCGATATGCTGAGCGCCTATATCAGAAAGCACGCGATTGGTCGCATTGTCATTATCGACACGATGATGTACAAGCCCGACCATCACTTTAAGCACCTCGAACAGGTTATTTTAACGGAGACCTTGGCGCATTCACTTGCCAAGGACTATACCTACGCAATATACAAAGATGCATTTGACAACGCCGACCCGACAATTGCGCAGGTCTTGCGCCTACAGGGCTTTGTCGACTATTGCGACGACGCCGGTATGATGATTAAAACGGTCGATATGACCAATCCAATTACCTTGAATTTGGATTGCAAGTCGATGATTAAGGCGCCGTATCGCAATTCGCCAGTCGTCAACGCCGCCATTGAAAAGGCGAGACGTAAGCTGCAAGAATCGCTTTGCCAATTCAAGCCGGGTCACCTGGTGCTGTCGTTTGATCGAACGATGATATACGAGCACTTGATTAAAAAGATTTGTGACGTCAATGGCGTTTCGACTGTCGAAGCCGTGCCGCGCGCCTTGGGCGACAACATGTGCGTGACGTACGGTAATCTATTTAAACGTTGGCGCATTCCCAATACGGTGACAAAGGCATTGCACACCGAGCGCTTTTACAATGACGACTACCGCTCTTACGAGGTGCAGAATCACCCCAATTATCTCGATATAGACATTCAAACCAGAACGATTAAATCGTTTCAAAGACCGGTGATTTTAGTTGACGATATCATCGACAAGGGATATCGCTTAAAATCCATTTTGAGTCACTTTGACCAAGAGCAAGTCGAAATCAAAAAACTGGTCGTCGCAACGCTGTCGGGGCGCGGTAAAGCATGGCTGGAGATGAATGGCATCGACGTCGCCTGGGCGTATTATATTCCCAAGATTAAATATTGGTTTAACGAGTCGATGCTCTATCCCTTTATCGGCGGCGATGCGGTTAAGAGGCAAAGTGCGCAATACGGCGCCGCGCTTTCTTCGATTAATCTGCTGTTGCCCTATGTATTTCCGCAATTCTTAAAAGACTTTGCCGGCGATCGCATGGTCAATTTTTCGCAGACTTGTTTGAGTAGCGCCAAGACCATTTTGCAGGCGCTCGAAGCGGAGTACTTGCAGATGTACGGTAGGGGGCTAACGCTAATGGATTTATCTGACGTATTAATTGCACCGCGCTTGCCTTATAAGAGCGATTTTATCGCATATAAAAAGAACAGTCGTCCGTCCGATATCGTAGCTGCCGATTTGAATTATTTGTCAAAGATTGATCACTGCTATGGAGCGTCATATGAATAATAATAAATGCTATGAGGGCATCATTGCTTCAGAACGAGACGCGCAGAGTGGCGTAAACGGGTTGTTGTTCAATGCGCCGTCTAAAGGCGATAGTGCCTTTTTCTCAAATGCGTGGAGCGAGCGCTGGTACAAGTCTTTTAAGGCGCCGTTTCGCCTTGCCGTCATAGGGCTGGGCGACGTCGGATTGAGCGTCGCCGCCGGATTAAAATTAATTGCTTCGCCGGCAATTGCCGAGATTGGCATATACGATATTGCCGAACAGCGCGTCGCCGCCTGCGAAATGGAAATTAGTCAAATTAACGGCTTGGACTTTCAGTCGACGCCGGTTGTCATAAAAGACGATAAAAGCTTGTTTGATAGCGACGTCATCGTCTTTACGGCTTCTAAGGGCGTACCGCCATTGAATAGCGGCGTAAAAGACGTGAGGATGTATCAATTAGAACAAAATGCTGAAATCGTCAAGCACTATATAAAGCTTGCGGTCGACGCGAATTTTGAAGGCATGTTTTGCGTCATGTCCGATCCGGTCGATTTGCTTTGCAAAGTCGCACTGGATTACGCGCAATCACTTGATTCCGAAAAGTGGCATGCGCTGCGCGTGCGCGGTTTTGGACTGGGCGTGATGTACGCGCGCGCGCAGTACTACGCCGAAAAGCTGGGCATTGACGACTTTATGCAAAAGGGCAGGGTCTACGGACCGCACGGCGCGGATTTAATCGCAATAAACGACGTCGCTGCCGGATTCGATTATGAACTTTCGCAAAAATTGACAGCGTTGACTATAAATGCCAATTTGGCGGTGCGCGAAAACGGTCGAAAGCCCTACTTGGCGCCGGCGCTCTCTTCTGGCGCACTCTCTTTAGTCGCCATGTTGGAGGGGCGTTGGCAGCACAGTGCAATTGCCTTCGACAACGTTTTCTTGGGCGTTAGAAATAGAATGACAGCAGCGGGCGTCGAACTCGATCGGATAGCTTATAACGAGACAATAGCGACTTGGATTGAGCAAACGATTGCCAATTTGGAGCGTCAGTATGAAGCGTTACATACTAAGTAATGATCCGTCAGAAGTGCTTGCGCAGATCGTCGACCGCCTGCTCGGACTGGGCGATTATCAGTTAATCGACCGCCTGCAGGGCATTCGCTTAATGGCGGGCGACAGTTTAATCGTCGCCGCCGACGTCGATATTTTAGGTGGTAACACGGCGATAAACCGCTGTATCGCCGAGTATTTAAAAGGCGCAGATGCTCGCTTTAACGGCGTAAAAATAGGCTTTGTGGTCTGTTCTAAGAGCGGTTACTATACAAAGAATTACGCGCAGCGCTTGGCGTTTATCTTGAATATGAACGGCGCCTATTTTAATGGTCACGCCCTATTTGAAATCGTCGATCAGTACAATAATTTTAGAACCTGGCAAAAGCAATACGATTTGTCGTTGCGCGAGGTGTGCTACGAGCGATTGATTGTTTTTCACAAGGGATTCATCGAAGAAGGTGGAGTTGCCAGAAAAAAAGTTTTGGCATTACACGCTTCGGAGCGCAAGCGCAGCAATACCTTGGCGCTTTGGGAAATGGTCGCACAGAACATCGACCTGCGCTATATGGTTAAAACGCTACACGTCGAAAATGGCGAAATTGTCGACTGCAAGGGGTGTGACTTTAAGACCTGCCTGCACTTCGCCGAAAAGAACAGTTGCTACTACGGCGGTCGCGTCACCAAAGAGATATTACCGGCGATAGAATGGGCAGACGTCGTCGTGTGGATATGCCCCAATTACAACGACGCCGTTTCGGCAATGCACACGGCTTTAATCAATCGCTTGACGGTTTTGTATAGAAAGATATCGCTGCGCCACAAGCAAATCTACGGCGTCATCGTGTCCGCCAATTCGGGCAGCGACGTCGTGGCAGCACAGCTGATAAACGCACTCAATTTTAACAAGGGGTTCATGGTTCCACCAAAGGCGATGATCTGCGAAATCGCCAATGATCCGGGCGCAATTTTAAATGTTTCTGGTATAGAACAGCGCGCTGCCGACTTTGCCAAAAATATAATGCAAAATAGCAATTTATAGATAGTTCAGAATAAAATTTTACTAGTTGCAAAAGAGCCGAGAAATAGAGGAGTACTTATGAAGAGTATTATCATTGTAACTGCGTCGACCGGTGCCGGTCACAATCAGGCAGCTAACAGTCTTAAAGAACGCTTTGAAGAACGCGGTATATACGTCCACATCGTCGATATGTTTAAGGCGACGAGCAAGGGGATAAACGCCCTAATTTCAGATGGTTATAAGATTTTGGCGACAAAGCTACCAAAGGCGTATGGCGCCTTTTATAAATCATCGGACCGCAAAGTAATCAATAAAACTATTTTTAAGAATGCCTTTTTGGCGACTGAATTGCGCCTCAAGTGGATATTTAACGAATTTCAACCCGATTTAATTATTTCGACACATCCATTTGGCGCGCCGATAATAGGTAAATTAAAAGAAAAGGGGAAAATCAACATACCCTTTGTACAAATTGTGACGGACTTTAAGGCGCATTACGCCTATATTCACGAGCAAGTTGACGCCTATATTGCAGCCAGTAATTTTACAGCCGACTCGTTGACGCAAAAGGGCATAGCACCGCAAAAAGTACATGTCTACGGCATACCGGCGCGCGAGGCGTTTACGCAAAAAAACTATCGAAAATTCAGTAAAGACAGACCCTTTCAGTTGCTGATAATGGGTGGCAGTATGGGGCTAAAAGCCATCGAAGAGGCGGTTGCGGTTTTGTTAACTTTTGAAAAGAAATTGAAACTGGTCGTCGTCTGCGGCAACAATCGCGATTTATATGACAAGTTACAAAGGCGCTACGCTGAGCAAATTGACAGCAGCAGACTCGAAGTGCTCGGCTTTGTCGACACGGTACACGAATTAATGGATAAGTCCGATTTAATTATATCGAAACCGGGTGGCTTGACGACCACTGAGGCGATACACAAGTCGATTCCGATGATTATTCCCTTTGCCATACCCGGTCAAGAACAGGAAAATACTAACTTTTTGGTAGAAAATGAAATGGCGATTGAAGTGCAGGATATGACTGAACTTCACGATCACATTGAACTCTTAATCGACGATGTCGAGCGCTATCAAAAAATGGTCGAAAACATGACGCGCTTAGCTAAACTGTATAGCGTCGACGCCATTATCGACCTCTGTTCGTCCTTAATTGACAGCGAATAAATGTTGGTACGGGGCAACTCTAAAAAAAGAGCACGCTATAGATAATGCAGCAGCCGCTCTACTAATTTTGCGGTCATCCCCCAAATCACCTTGTCTTTGTAGTAGTAAAAGAGAACGACATAATCGCGCCCTCGCCAATTATAGGTTTGCGTTTCGCCGATTTTGTGATAGGGAAAGTCTTGCCGCGGTATCAGTTTTGTCTCGACGCGATAGCTTTCCGGTCGCTGCGCTTTTAAGTGTTCAATGGGCACCGTAAAAACGGAGTCGACTTCATCTTTGTTAATATTTAAACTGTCTGGATCTACGTCGCGCAATTTTGCGACGTAGGGGCATAAGTGATCGCCGGCAGAACTAATGAAAGAATCCATCGGGCCAATTAGCGCGATGTTTTTTTTAGTGATGCCGAGCTCTTCACAGCACTCCCTAATAGCGGCGTCTTTGCAGCTTTCATTTGGTTCGACGCGACCGCCCGGAAAGCAGACTTCTCCCGGCTGTCGGCGCATGAGCTTGGAGCGCGTTTCAAACAGCAGATGCCACTGTCTATCTATTTCGACGAGGGGAATTAGTATGCCGTATTCTCGACTGATATCGATAATTTTGGGTTTGTGTTCTGCGAAGTAATCAATTCTCATAAATTAACCTTTATGCGCTTTAAAAGCGCTTATAAACTTGTCCATTTTCGCCTCGCCAGCTGCGTCGTTGGCGATGACGCCGGCGTGTTCGAGTCCTTTTACAAAAGTGTCGGCGACAATTGCCCTTACGCACTGCGCGGCGTCTTCGCCTTTGTAATCTCTCTTCAAAGCATCGTATATGTCGGCAAATCCAGCGCTACTAGCAGGTAGGTCTAAAAAGTCCACATCGTCCCTTAGTCCACGCGCTAAATCGTCACAGGTCTGCTTTAGGCGCCCCGGTAAAATGGCATAGCCCATCACTTCAATGAGTCCGATGTTCTCGCGTTTGACGGGGTGGATTTCGGGGTGCGGGTGATAGATGCCGTCGGGGTATTGTTCACTTGTCAAATTGCTGCGCAGCACCATATCCATTTCATATAAGCCGTTTCGCTTGCGCAGGATTGGCGTAATCGCGTGGTGCGGTTGATCTGTATGTGCAATCAATGAGTTTTCAGAATCGCTGTAGTCCTGCCAAAAATTTTGCAGTTTAGTACACGCCAATATTAAATCATTGCGCGACTCGCTCTGCAGGCGCAATGTCGTCAGCGGCCAGTTTAGCCATGTGGTTTTGACAGTGTCAAATAAACTGTAAGCGTAGTCGCGATAGGCGGTGGCGTCGACAATTGGCATTTTGTAATTGCCGCCCTGGTAGTGATCGTGCGCCAGCATGGAGCCGCCGACAATCGGCAAACCGGCGTTAGAGCCGATAAAGTAGTGCGGGAAATAGTCGACGAAATCGCACAACCGGCGGTAGGTGTCGCCGTTGACTAGCATCGGTGTGTGTTCGTCTTTAATCGCAATCATATGTTCGTTGTAATAGGCGTAGGGCGAGTACTGAATAAACCAGTTTTCGTCATTTAACGTTATGTCGATTGTGCGCAGCGTCTGTCTGGCGGGGTGGTTGAGATGACCGGCAAAGCCGATATTATCTTTACACAATAAACACTTTGGGTAGTTGGACTGCGCCATCTTGGCAGCTGCTGCAATTGCCTTGGGATCTTTTTCCGGTTTGGATAAGTTAATACTCATCGTCATAGCGCCATAAGCGGTAGCGTGCTGCCATACGATATTTTGTGCAATACTGTTGACTTTGACGTAGTCAATCGACTTCGAAAAGTCAAAAAACCAGTCTGTGGCGCTTTTTGCAGATTGTTCGTAGCGCTGCCAGAAATCGCTTTCAACGCTAGATGGCTTTGGTACGATTAGCGCCATCAACTTAGTCTCAAATAAATCGCTGTAGGGCATAGTGGCGGATTCGATTATATTTTGTCGCGCTGCCCACTGACTGATGTCGGCGAGTAATTGCCCAATACTCTGTATCGGCTCGGCGGCTGTCACAGTTATTTGGGCACCGTTTATTTGCAGGTAATCGGCGATTCGATTGCGCGTGTAGATGATATCTTGTGCTTTTAATAAATCTTTATCTAAGGCGTATTGAATTAACGCCGCTGTCATTTTGTAAATATTTTTCATATCCATCCTCTTTGAAGTTATCTAGCATTTTTATTTCGACCGTCCGCGTCTTTGTCATGTCGAGCGGAGCGCGCAGCGTGTAGTCGAGACATCTCGGTTTTGACTTTGCTCTTCTATTGCCTGTAAGTTACAACATTGTCACGTCATTTCAATTCATTATAGACAATAATGCGCCGCGTTGCAACTATCATTAACAAATTAAAAATGCGATTATACAATATTTTTAAAGTACAACTTTTTACGAATCATATAGTATTTTTCATGCATAGTGTTAATAATTCGGAATTATTGTATATCATTGTGCAAAACTACGTTAAACGAGTTAAAAAGTGTGAAAAGTGGGTATAATAAAAACTGATTGTTCAAAACGATAGCGATTGAAATTTATTTACACGTATAAATAGTTTTTTATTGACTTTTATATCGATATTCTGTAAATTTTAATAAGGTCCAGAATTGCCTGTTTATGCATCTGGGTTTGTTTTAGAACAAGTTGTAATAATTAAAGTATCTGAGGAGGAAACAAATGAAAAAACTTACGGCATTGTTATTGGCACTCGTGCTGATGATTTCTATGGTAGCGTGTTCGTCAAACGAACCGAAGCCGGCTGACGACGGTGGCAAGGCGAGTACAGATTTACCGAAACTCGGTGTGACAATTTACAAAGTTGACGACAACTTTATGTCTTTCGTTAGACGTGCAATTGAGTCAGAAGCCGAAGGCAAAGCTGAATTGATGTTAGAGGGTTCACAAAATGACCAAGGTAAACAAAATGAGCAAGTCGACATCATGATTTCTAAAGGCGTTAAGGCTTTGGCGATCAACCTGGTTAACCCGCAGTCAGCAGCTGCAATTATCGACAAGGCAAAAGCCGCTGAATTACCAGTTGTATTCTTTAACAAAGAGCCGAGCGCAGAAGATATGGCGAGCTACGATAAAGCTTGGTATGTCGGTACGATTTCAGCAGAGTCTGGCGTTATTCAGGGTGAAGTCATCGCTGAAAAATGGCAAGCTAACCCGGAATGGGATAAAAATGGCGACGGCGTTATGCAATACGTCTTATTAAAGGGCGAGCCGGGTCACCCCGATGCTGAAGCTAGAACGAAATATGCCGTTGAAACACTCGTTGAAAAGGGCATTAAAGTAGAAGAGCTCGAAAACCAAACTGGTATGTGGGACTCTGTAAAAGGTAAAGAATTAATGGATGCTTGGGTTGCTAAGCACGATAACGAAATCGAAGTCGTCATCGCCAACAACGACGGTATGGCACTTGGTGCAATCGAGTCGTTAAAAGGCAATGGTTTCTTTGAAGGCGACAAGCAAGTTGCCGTATTCGGCGTCGACGCAATTCCGGATGCATTACAACAAATTAAAGATGGTTTCATGGCTGGTACAGTATTGAACGATGCCAAAAACCAAGGTAAAGCTACTTTAGAATTAACGCTTAACGTTGCCAATGGCAAAGACCCCGTCGAGGGAACTGAGTGGAAACTTCAAGACAAGGCTGTACGCGTACCTTACGTTGCAGTTACATTCGATAATATCGAATTTGGCGAGAACGCTTACAAGTAGTCACTAAAATGATAGGCGAGATGCCAAAGGCATCTCGCCTTTTGCCTAAGGAGGAACAATTGAAAGACGGATTCTTATTAGAGATGACGGAGATACACAAGGGTTTTCCCGGTGTAAAGGCATTAGACGGCGTTCAGCTTAAGGTAAAGCATGGTTCCGTGCACGCTTTAATGGGTGAAAACGGCGCCGGAAAATCGACATTGATGAAGTGTCTTTTTGGCATATATAAAAAAGATCAGGGCACCATTAAACTGGATGGTCAAGTAGTAGATTTTAAAAACTCAAAAGACGCGTTGAATAACGGCGTATCGATGGTACACCAGGAACTCAATCAAGTTTTAACGACGCGCATCATGGATAACATTTGGCTCGGACGCTTTCCCAAAAAGGGCATCGTCATCGATGAAGCCAAGATGTACGTTGATACTAAAAAAATATTTGAAGAACTCGACATACATTTAGATCCCAAGCAGAAAATGAAAGACTTGCCGGTATCCGAAAAGCAGATGGTAGAAATTGCCAAGGCGGTATCGTATAACTCCAAAATACTGGTGATGGACGAACCGACGTCTTCGTTGACCGAAAAAGAAGTCAATCATCTATTTAAAATTATTAGGGCATTAAAGGCCAAGGGCATTGGCATTATATATATATCGCATAAAATGCAGGAGCTCGCCGAAATCGCCGACGACGTGACGGTATTCCGCGATGGCAAGTGGATTGCGACACACGAAGTCGCCAATATTTCTACCGATGATATCATAAAGGAAATGGTCGGGCGCGACTTGTCGGAGCGCTTTCCCAAGAAGACAAATCAGCCCGGCGAGACGATTTTAAACGTTAAAAATCTCAGTACTAAATACGCGCCATTTGTCGAAGACGTCTCGTTTGAACTGAGAAAGGGCGAAATACTCGGCGTAGCCGGTTTGGTCGGCGCGCGACGCACGGACTTATTAGAGGCAATCTTTGGCAGTCGTACATTATCCGCCGGTGAATTGTATTTGCACGACAAAAAAATCGATAATAGTACGCCGATAAATGCGATTAAAAACGGTTTTGCGCTGGTCACTGAAGAACGCCGTGAAACCGGTATATTTGGTGAATTGTCGGTTAAGTTTAACTCGACGATATCGACGGTAAACGTCGATAAGTACCTAAAGTATTTAGTTGCACTAGACGATGGCAAAATCAAGCGCGATACGGAATGGGTAATCGACAGCATGAACGTTAAAACGCCCAAGATGTCGACTAAAATTCAGTCTTTATCGGGCGGTAATCAGCAGAAAGTAATCATTGGCAGATGGCTTTTGAGTACGCCTGAGGTGCTGTTACTCGACGAGCCGACGCGCGGCATTGACGTCGGTGCCAAGTTTGAAATCTATCAGCTGATGATCGATCTCGCCAATCAAGAAAAGGCGGTCATTATGGTTTCGTCGGAAATGGCGGAATTGTTTGGCGTCACCGACCGCATTTTGGTCATGAGTAACGGACGTATGGCGGGAATTGTCGAAACGGCGAGTTCTTCGCAAGAAGAAGTCATGAAGCTGGCTGCAAAACACCTATAGTCGGAGGAAAAAATGTCTGAAAAAACGAAGTCATTTGACAAGAAAAAGATTATTGAATTATTAATTGACAATGCGATATTTGTCATATTGCTATTAATTTTGGCGGGAATTATCGCCATCGAACCATCGTTTATATCGATGCGCAACTTTAGTTCTATTTTATCACAGGCGTCGACGCGCATCATCTTCGCACTCGGTGTCGGTACAATTATCGTCACGCAGGGTACTGACCTCTCGCTCGGTCGTCAGGTCGGTTTGGCGGCGGTCATCTCGGCATCGCTCTTACAAAGTGTCGACTACGCCTACCGCATGTATCCGAATTTACCGGAATTGCCGATTATTTTGCCGATTATACTAGTCATGATCATTACCGGTCTAATCAGCTTTATCAATGGATTTGTCGTCGCCCGCTTAAAGGTCGACCCGTTTGTCGCAACGCTCGGCATGATGATTATCGTCTACGGCATCACGTCGATTTACTTTGACCGCCCGCCGTTTGGCGCGCAGCCGATTGGCGGTTTGAGCAGTAAATTTAAGGAGTTTGCGCAGGGCAATATGTTCGGCGTGCCCAATCTGGTCATCTATGCAATACTGACGATTATATTTATGTGGTTCTTGTGGAACAAGACGAAATTCGGTAAAAACATCTTCGCCATCGGCGGCAACATCGAAGCGGCAATCGTCTCCGGTGTCAACGTCCAAATGTACTTATTGATGGCGTATACATTAGCTGGTCTACTCTACGGACTAGGTGGTTCCATGGAAGCTGCCCGCATCGGTTCGGCTACAAACAATACCGGTAACATGTACGAACTCGACGCCATCGCGGCGTGTATTGTCGGTGGACTGTCGTTTGCCGGCGGTATTGGTACCATTTCCGGAATCGTCGCCGGCGTGTTGATATTCCAGGTCATGGCATATGGTCTGACATTTATCAGCATCAGCACCTACTATCAATTTATCATCAAGGGTATGATCATTATCATCGCCGTTGCAATTGACAGTAGAAAACACCACAAAAAGAAATAGGGCACAATATGAAAGAAAAATTATTGCGCGATTTTGCTGTACAGTATGACAACAATAAAGACGTAGCGCTGTTCTTTGCGCCCGGTCGCGTTAACTTGATCGGCGAGCACATCGATTACAACGGGGGCTACGTCTTGCCCTGTGCGCTAAAAAACGGCACCTATATTGCGGCGCGTTTGCGCTCAGACCGTCAAATCAATCTCTATTCGGCCAATTTTACCGAAGTCGGCATTTGCCATTTTGAATTGGCGGAGCGCTACTGCAAAACGGGGCAGTGGACGGACTATGCAATCGGTACATTACAAGTGCTACAAAATGAAGGCTATCACTTTGATTGCGGTTTTGATTTGTATTGCTACGGTAATATTCCAAATGGCGCAGGGCTATCGTCCAGTTCTTCGCTGGAAGTCGCCGTGCTTACATTTTTAAACCACTGTTATAACTTTGCTATCGACAAAGTGACTATTGCGAAACTGGCGCGTCGCGTCGAAAATGACTTTATTGGCGTCAACAGCGGCATTATGGATCAATTTATCATTGCGATGGGGCAGGCGGATAAGGCATTATTGCTCAACACCGATACGCTGGCTTTCGACTATATACCGCTCAATTTGGGCGACTATCGCCTAGTCATCGGCAATACCAATAAAAAGCGCACGTTGGCAGATTCTAAGTACAACGAGCGCTTTGCGCAGTGTCAAACTGCGCTGGCAGCACTATCTAAAAACTTTGGCATAGCGGCGCTCTGTCAATTAAAGGCAGAACAGCTCGAAGTGGCACTGGCAGCGATTGAAGACGACGTCGTAAAAAGGCGCCTGCGCCACGTCGTAACAGAACAATATCGTACAATCGATGCGGCAGAGGCGCTGCGTAGAGATGATTTAATTGAATTTGGCAAATTGATGAATGCGTCGCACGCTTCGCTGAAAGAAGACTACGCAGTCAGCGGCAGAGAACTCGACACCTTGGTCGAACTGGCGCAAAAGCGCAGTGACGTGATCGGCGCGCGCATGACTGGCGCCGGCTTTGGCGGCTGCATGATTGCACTCGTTCAGAAAGACGGCGTCGCCGATTACATTGCCGAATTAACCGAAAAGTATACTGAAATCATTGGTTACGCCCCCACCTTTTACGACGTCGCAATCGGCGATGGGGGCGGGAGAATACCACATGTCATCTCGACCGACTAAAGGGAGCGGAGAGATCTCGCTTTTCCTTTCCACTTTCCACTTTCGACTTTCCACTGCACTTTATATGTATTCCTTAGTCACAAAGGGCGATTGATTGCCGTAGAGCATCGCCTGATAATAGCAATTAAATTTAAGCGTATCGCCGATGGCGAGCGCTTTTTTACTATCCGTGATGTCGACGATTAAATGGTCGCTGCTGGCGCCAAAAATTTTAATTTCTGGATCAACCGGCAAGAGCCCCTCGACGGAACCAAAGTCGCGCTTGCCGAGCGCCAGTAGGGCGCGCTTGCGAATGCCCAAATCCTGATATTCCGGCGTATAGCCAAAGGCGTCGATAAATATTTGTCCAATTGGGTGCGTCGCCTTTTCTTTAATTTCTATAATCTCAGCTTCCATCGTGTACACGTCTTGTTGTAAATCGGGCATGTCGACCTTCCAAATGTCGATTAAGTCGCGCGCCAGCAGAGCGCCTTCGCCGACTCTTAAGTGATTGATGCCCGCCGGCACATCGCCACTGTAGACCAATGGTAGCGTCGTCGTGGCGCCGCCCGAGACGGCTTCAAGTTTGCGTCCGATTTGCGCCTCGATTTTTTGGGCAATGCCGACCAGTCTGCCCAAATTTTCACCATCCGGTTTAATCGCGCCGTAACAGCCCAAATTGGTACCGATGCCGTAGAGCTCCAGGTGGCTGTAGTCGCGTTCGATTTTTAGCGCAGTCTTAATCAGATCGTCCTCATCGAAAAAGACTTCGCGCAAATCGCCCAAATCCATCATCAATAAGACCTTGTGTACTTTGTTCTGCGACTTGGCAATTTGTTGCGTCGCCTCTATAGTAATCGGTTCCGATTGAAAGCTGATGTCGGCGTATTTGACGACGTCTTCCAGTTCTGAAAGCATTGGGATTCTCAGAAGAATAACTTGTCCTGTAAAACCGTCTTGACGCAGTCGCTTAATCGTCATTACGCGCGAGTCGGCAATTCCGACACAGCCGGCTTTACACATCGTTTCGGCAATGTTAAAATAACTGTTCTTAGTGTCGTCACTCGCCTTGACCACGCCAAAGACGTCAATACCTATTTTTTTGCAGCGCGTCACAATCGCGCGATAGTTGCTTTCAAGATGTTTCATATTAATCGTCATAATTGGATATTGTTTAGACATATAACCTCCTCGCAGAATAATTTTAAAAAAGACCGTTAACTATTTAGCATCGTGCATCTCGCTTTTAAAACCCGAGATTTCTCGATTCCGGCTCTGCCTTCACTCGAAATGACAAAAGCGCTATTGTCATCTCAATTGAATAACTACAATTTCATTATAGCATATAATACTTAAAAGTTGTAAGAGGAGTATGCTAAGGGCGAGAGTACTTCGCTTCAATCGCGATAAAAAGTGAGCCCCTCGACGTTGCGGAGATATAATTAAGATTTGACACTAGCTATTTTTCTTGAACCCTGCCGCAAAGTGTGTTATCCTAGGTTAAAGGTAATGATTAAGATTATTCTCAATTACAGAGAGTGGACAAGTGCTGAAAAGTCCATGGAGAATGTGCTACTTATGAACTGACTGCGAAAGACAGTCCGTTTTCACGCGTTAAGTGATGGTATATCCGATGAGAGATTTGCCGAATGGCAAGTAAATAGGGTGGTAACGCGGGTTTTCTCGTCCCTATTGGGTTATTTCTCATCTTTTTGTTTTGGGAGGGTTTTTATGAAAGCTATGGGATTAAATGAAATACGCAGTAAATATTTAGATTTTTTTGGTAGAAATCAGCACCTCGTGCAGCCGTCGTATCCGTTGGTGCCGTTGTCCGATAAGACTTTACTTTTAATAAATGCTGGCATGGTGCCGCTAAAGGACTTTTTTACCGGCGCCGTCAAGCCGCCGGCGACGCGCATGGCGTCTTGCCAAAAGTGCATAAGAACCAACGACATTGAAAACGTCGGCGTTACTGCTAGACACGCTTCGTTCTTTGAAATGTTGGGTAACTTTTCGTTTGGCGACTACTTTAAAAAAGAGGCGATTAGACTGGCTTGGGAGTTCGTCACAAAAGACCTCGCGCTCGATCAAGACAAAGTGTGGGTGACGGTTTATAAAGAAGACGACGAGGCATATGACATTTGGCACGAACAAGAGGGCGTCGCCAAGAATAAAATCGTAAAACTGGGCAAGGACGACAACTTCTGGGAAATCGGTACCGGTAGCGGTCCTTGCGGTCCCTGTAGCGAACTCTATTACGATCGCGGCGAGTCACATGGCTGCGGCAGTCCAGATTGTCAACCGGGTTGTGAATGCGATCGCTTTGTCGAGTTTTGGAACTTGGTATTTACGCAATTTGAACAGTCGCCCGACGGCAGTTACGAACCGCTCGCCAAACCAAATATCGACACCGGTATGGGTTTAGAGCGCATCGCCTGCATAATGCAGGACGTCGATTCAATTTTTGACATCGACGTGATGGTCGACATCAGAGATGAAATTTGCAAGATGGCGAACTGTCAATATGGCGCAGATGCCGTCACCGACGTATCGATTAGAAAGATCACCGACCACATTCGGGCAGTTGTCTTTTTGGTGACCGATGGCGTATTGCCAAACAACGAGGGGCGCGGCTATGTCTTGCGCCGACTGCTCAGGCGGGCAGCGCGTCACGGTAAAAAAATTGGCATAACAGATAACTTTTTATATAGGCTAGCCGACAAAGTCATCGAAATCTTTGGCGACGCTTATCCGGAACTGGTCGAGCGCAAGGACTATACCAAAAAAGTTATTAAAATAGAAGAAGAGCGCTTTGCACTGACCATCGATCAGGGATTGGCGATTTTGGACGGCTATATCGACGCGCTGGTTAAAGCGGGTGAAACTGAGTTGAGTGGCGAATTGGCATTTAAACTGTACGATACTTACGGTTTTCCAATCGATTTAACGACTGAAATCTTGGCGGATAAAGAGATGACGGTTGATGAAGATGGCTTTCAGAGTGAAATGGAACAGCAGCGCGCGCGCGCCCGCTCGTCGCGCGACAGCAGTACATTGGGCTGGGCAGATGGAAAACAACTGGCTTTAGATCGCGTTGAGACCGAGTTTTTGGGCTATTCAGAACAGTCTGCTGAAGCTAAAGTATTGGCATTAATCGTCGACGATGAGCAGCGCGAATCAGTCGATGTAGCTGGTGAGGTCATCGTCGTCCTCGACCGCACGCCATTTTACGCCGAAAGCGGTGGCCAGACCGGCGATGGCGGCGTCATACAAAACGGCGACGTAAAGCTCGCCGTCTTCGATACGCAACGCGATCAAGCCGGTACTTATTTTCATCACTGTAAATTGCAAAGTGGAAAATTGGCAGTTGGCGACGTCGTGCAGGCGCAAGTCGCCGGCGCCGAGAGAATGTCGATTGCGCGCAATCACACGGCGACCCATTTATTGCACAAAGCACTTAAAGACGTCTTGGGCGACCACGTTGAACAATCCGGTTCTCTGGTCGAAAGCGATCGCTTGCGCTTTGATTTTACGCACTTTAACCCGCTTTCAGCTGATGAAATTAAGCGCGTCGAAGCAATTGTCAATCAAAAGATTTTAGATAGTTTGCCAGTTGACGTCGTCGAAATGCCGATTGCCGAGGCAAAGGCAAAAGGTGCAACAGCGCTGTTTGGCGAAAAATACGGCGATGTCGTCAGAGTGGTCAGCGTCGGCGATTACAGCGTTGAACTGTGCGGCGGCACACACCTGACTAACGCATCGCAAATCGGACTGTTTAAAATCGTCTCCGAAACCGGCGTCGCAGCTGGCGTCAGGAGGATAGAAGCGATTAGCGGACGCGCCGTAGAGACGTTATTAAATCGACAAATGGATTTGCTCGATCGCCTAGCGCAGACGCTAAAGACGTCAGAACAGTCACTTTTACAAAAGGTTGAACAGCTAATCGAAGACAATAAGTCTTTAAAGCGCGAACTCGATGCAACTAAGCAACAGGCTGCCAACAGCTCGTTAGACGATTTAAAGGCCGCAGCGCAAGAAGTCAACGGCGTTTCGGTGATCAGCGCCACATTTGACGACCAAAAAGCCGATGTGTTGCGCAACTTAGCCGATCAATTGACGGCTGACGAAGTGCCCGTCTTGGCTGTGTTGGCAAATAAAAATGGCGAAAAAGTCAACTTTATCGCAATGGCAAATAAAGCTGCCGTCGACAAGGGCGTACACTGCGGTAACGTCGTTCGCGAGCTCGCCAAGACTTGTGGTGGTGGTGGCGGCGGACGCCCCAATATGGCTCAAGCGGGCGGCAAAGATGCTTCCAAGCTTAAAAATGCACTTCAACAATTGCCAAATTTGTTATAAAATAGTAGTGAGAAATTTCGAGTGAATGGTTACGACAGGGTGAGCGTTGTCGTGTCGATTAAATATTGCGCCGTGCGCATAGAGGAGGAACTCATGTCTAAGACGATTAAATTCAAATTCGATAACGAAGAAGATTTACAAATAAGAAAAATAGTCGAACGCGTCTACGTGGCATTAGAAGAAAAGGGCTATAACCCAATCAATCAAATGGTGGGTTATTTGATTACGGGCGATCCGACCTATATCACATCGCAGTCCGACGCCAGAAATTTAATCAGAAGTGTCGAGCGCGATGAAATATTAGAAGAATTGCTCAAGTATTTTATCGCCAACGAGTAAGCGATGCGAACGCTGTCATTAGATGTGGGCGATAAGACGATTGGCATCGCCGTAACCGATTTGCTCAATATTACAGCGCAGGGGCTGGAGACGTATTACCGTACGACGGTTAAAGCCGACGTCAAGCATATTGAGGCGCTCTGTCGTGACTTGACCGTCACTACAATCGTCTACGGCAACCCGCTACACATGAACGGCGATGTCAGTCAGCAATCGCAAAAGGTTTTTAGTTTTATTAAACAACTCCAAAAAAAGATTCAGTATGGCACTGCAATTGATTGGCAGATAGACTTTTGCCCAATCGATGAACGGCTGACGTCAATGCAAGCCGAGGGCATTATGAAGATGGCAGATTTGTCGCGCAAAGAACGCGCTAAACACGTCGATAAAATTGCAGCCCAGTTGATTTTAGAACAGTACTTAGCCACGAGGTGAAAATGGACAATACAACGCATATAACAATGCTCGATGAAAATGATAAATCGGTATCGATGGAGGTCGTTGCGTCTTTAAAAGTGAACAATGTCGACTACGCAATTCTGAAAGATGCGGCGCGTGACGAAGACTATATTTTTAAGGTCAGCGGCGACCCCGAAAATCAAACGTTTGAAATGGTTGAAGACGAAACCGTTCTACGCGAAGTTGTCGATGCCTATTACGAATTAATTGACTAATAATATGATTATCCCAGATTATTATAGGTTAATTACTTGTTTTTTTGGTCGTTCTATGTTATCATCTAAATAATAATCAGTTGATAATCGACTTAGGAGGGACTATTTTGGATTCCAGTGAATTAAAGAGTATCTTACGCTCAAAAGGGTATAAGTTGACGCCACAGCGCAGGGCGGTGCTGGACGTTTTACTAAAGGGGCGCGGTCAACACTTAACAGCTGAGGAAATATACGACGAAGTTAGATCTGATTGTCCTGACATTGGCTTGGCGACCGTCTATCGCACGGTGCAATTGCTCAGCAATATGAAGATTCTGATGAAGATGAACCTAGAAGACGGCATTACCCGCTACGAGATGAATTTGGACGAGGAACACCATCATCATCACTTGATTTGCGAAAGCTGTGGTAAAATCTACGAAGTAATGGACGATTTACTAGAAGACGTCGAGTCGAAAGTAGAAGCAGAATACAATTTCAAAATATTAGATCATAAATTAAAATTTTACGGTGTTTGCAAAGATTGTCGCTAGCGCTTAGTACAATTGCAAATTTGCTGCACCGACTGAGCCCGGGTGTTTGCGTGTGAAACGTGGATCCGGGTATTCTTAGTGTGGAGGTACAATGAAGAAAGTATTAAAAATTATTCCCTTGGGGGGATTAAACGAAATCGGAAAGAATATGACAGCCTATGAATACGGTAATAATATCGTCATCGTAGACTGCGGTGTTAAATTTCCGGAAGATGAAATGTTGGGTATTGATTTGGTCATTCCCAACTTTAATTATCTGATTGAAAACAAAGAAAAGATTAGAGCACTGTTAATTACGCACGGTCACGAGGATCACATTGGTGGCATACCGTTCTTTTTACAAGACATCGACGTTCCGATATACACTGCAAAGTTGACGGCGGCGTTGATTAGGCGCAAGCTCGAAGAGCATCCGCAGCTTCCCGAAGTGCGCATCAATGAAATAACTGACGGACAAGAGATTAAAATCGGTCCCTATGTCGTGGAGTTTATTCGCGTCAATCACTCAATTCCCGACGCCATGGCAATTTGCATAAAAACGCCCTTGGGCGCTATTATTCAAACCGGAGACTTTAAAGTCGACTATACGCCAATAGACAATAAACCGATTAATCTACAGCGCTTTGCCGAGCTCGGTCACGAGGGCGTCTTGGCACTTTTAGCAGATTCTACAAATGCGGCGCGCCCCGGCTATACGATGAGCGAGTCGAGTGTCGGCGATACGTTTGAAACGCTTTTTAGACACGCCGACGACAAGCGCATCATCGTCGCCAGCTTTGCCTCAAATGTGCATAGATTACAGCAAATCGTCAACGCGGCGATTATCAACGATAGAAAAGTCGCCTTTTCCGGTAGAAGTATGCTCAACACCGTGCGCGTCGCGACCGAAATCGACTATCTCAACATACCGGAAAATGCCTTAATCGACGTCGAAGACGCCAATCGCTACCCCGACAACGAAATCTGTATCGTCACGACCGGATCACAGGGCGAATCGATGGCGGCGCTCACCAGAATGGCAAATAACGATCACTTTTCGGTACAGATTAGAGAAGGCGATTTAATTATCTTGTCATCTACGCCGATTCCGGGCAACGAAAAGAGCGTCAGCCGCGTCATCAATAAGCTTTACGAACAGGGCGCTGAGGTGGTCTACAATAAACTCGCCGACGTGCACGTGTCCGGTCACGCCTGTCAGGAAGAGCTCAAAATTATTCACAGTTTGGTCAAGCCAAAGTACTTCATTCCGGTACACGGCGAATTTACCCACTTAATGCAGCACGCTGGACTAGCTCAAAAAATGGGCATGGGCAAAGACGATATTTTCATTATTGAAAACGGCGACGTCATCGAGTTTAGCGCGCAAGGCGCCAAGCGTGCCGGCAAAGTGGAGTCCGGGTCGACTTTAATTGACGGTCTCGGCGTCGGCGATATCGGCAATGTCGTCTTGCGCGACAGGCGCATATTATCGGAAGAAGGTCTCATTATGATCGTCGTTGCAATGAATGGCGATGGCAAGTTTTTAAGTGGTCCAGATCTCGTTTCGCGCGGCTTTATCTACATCAGAGAATCAGAAGAATTTATGAATACGGCGCGCCAAAAGTTACAGAGTAAAATGGCACACATCGAAAATGAGGGCATAAAGGAATGGGCAAAAGTCAAGTCCTTGCTTAAAAATGAACTCAGTCAGTACATATACCAAGAAATGCGTCGCCGTCCGATTATTTTACCGGTCATCGTCAACATTCAATCTTAGGGGGAAATGTGAAAAGAATACTGTTGGCAATCGTCGTACTGACGATGCTATTGACTACCGCTTGCAATACGGAAGAATTGATGCGCGCGGTCGACCCAAACGATGACAACGAATACGACTTCACCGTACCAAAAGGTGCCGGAACAAAGCAAATTGCCAAACTGTTGGAAGAGGCGGAACTGATCAATAAATCGTACGCCTTTGTCGCCGCCGCCAAGCGTCTAAAGTTGGACGACAAGTTAAAAGCCGGCGACTACAAGCTAAAAAAGTCGATGACGACGGAGCAAATCGTCCAAAAAATCGCCGCTGGTGAAGTCTATATCGACCTCGTAAAAGTGACGATACCGGAGGGCTTTGAATACGTCGAAATCGCCGATCGACTGGAAAAAATGGCGCTTATTGACCGCGCCAAATTTGACGATTTGGCAGAAAACTATAATTTCGACTATCGCTTTTTGACGCCCGAGCGCGAATACGAACACAGGTTAGAGGGCTTTCTCTATCCGGCGACTTACGACATTAAGGCGGGTAGCGATGAACTGACAATATTAAAGACGATGTTAGACACCTTCGATAAGCACTTTACCGAGCAGTATTATCAGCGCGCCACCGAGCTCGGCTACACAGTCGATCAAATCGTCACATTGGCATCTGTGGTGGAGCGCGAATGCGTTGTCGCCGACGAATTAAAGCAAATATCTGCGGTTTTTCACAATCGCTTAAACGATGAGTATAAGCTAGAAGCCGACTCGACAGTTCAGTATATTACCAAAGAGCGCAAAGAAAAAATGCTCAACTCTGACATTGCGGTAGACACGCCCTATAATACTTATATGTATCCGGGGCTGCCGCCGTCGCCAATCTGTAGTCCGAGCATTGCGGCAATTGAAGCGGCGCTCTATCCGGCGGATAGCAAATTGTACTACTTTGTCGTAACCGGCGACAATGACGGGCGCCATAATTTTTCGGAGACTTATCAGCAACATCTAAAATACAAGCGCGAAGCCGAAGCTAAATTAAAGAAGTAGCGTCGCGCTGATAAAGGCGTTTTTGTCATTTCGAGTGTAATCGACATATCTCGGGTTTTAAAAAGCGATTCAAAGGGGAGTATATGGCATTTGTCAAGCACAACGTCGCCTGTTATATCGATAAAAAAATGCAACCGACCGATTCTGCTATCTGTGCGATCAGGTCGACCGGCATCGCGTACAATATACCGGTTATCAGTGACGAGGTTGCCGCTTTTCTATGCGTTCAGTTGGCGCTGGTCAGACCGCGCAACATTTTGGAAATTGGCACTGCAATTGGCTATTCCGGCGCCTTGCTGCTAACGCAAAGCGCAGCGCATTTGACGACAATTGAACTCAATCCGGCGAATTATAAAATGGCAGAGCAACACTTTGCCGACTTACAGCTGAGCGGTCGCACCACAATGCTATTGGGCGACGCCGCTGAACAGCTCGAAGCGCTGCCGCAAAATCACTACCAGTTTATCTTTATCGACGCCGCCAAAGGACATTACTTAGACTATTTTAAGAAGTGCGACAAGCTGCTCCAAACGGGCGGCTTGATTATTGCCGACAACGTGTTGCACAAGGGCTACGTAGCCGGCGAACCGCATCCGCGGCGCCAGCGCACGATTATTCAAAGAATGAATCAATTTATCGACTATGTTTGCAAACAGCCAAACTATACCAGTTCGCTACTATCGCTGGGCGATGGCGTATTGATGGCAGTAAAGAGGACTATATGAATAGAATAGAACTATTGGCACCAGCGGGCGATTTAGAAAAACTTAAATACGCCGTCATCTACGGTGCCGATGCCGTATACATCGGCGGCGAAATATTTGGCATGCGCGTCAGCGCCAAAAATTTTAGCGTCGAACAGATGGCAGAAGGCATTGAATTTGCGCATCAACGCGGTGCCAAAGTTTATTTGACGCTCAACATAATACCGCATAACGAAGATATTGCCGTACTGCAAGACTATTTGACGGCGATTGCCGAGCTGCCGTTCGACGCCTATATCGTCTCTGACCCGGGTGTGTTAAGCGTCGTAAAAGAGCGCTTTCCAGACGCCGAACTGCACCTCAGCACGCAGGCAAATAACACCAACTATCGCAGCGCGCTATTTTGGCATCAGTTTGGCGTCTCGCGCGTTATACTGGCGCGCGAACTCTCTTTTGCAGAAATTGCCGATATTAGAAAAAACGTACCGGAAACACTGGAGCTAGAAGCCTTTGTACACGGCTCAATGTGCATTTCTTATTCGGGGCGTTGTTTGATTTCAAACTACATGACGGGGCGCGACGCCAATCAGGGCGCCTGTGCGCACCCCTGCCGCTGGAAGTACCATTTGGTCGAAGAACAGCGACCGGGCGAGTATTACCCAATCGAAGAAACCGAGGGCGGCACCTACTTTTTTAATTCCAAAGACCTCTGTATGATCAAACAAATACCACAGCTCGTCGAATCGGGTTTGGCGAGCTTAAAAATTGAAGGGCGCGCCAAGACGATTTACTACGTCGCCAGCGTCGTCCGAGCCTATCGCAAGGCGCTCGACGACTACTACGACAATCCGCAAGACTATCGCTTTGACAACACTTTGATTGACGAAATAAAAAAAGCCAGTCACCGCGAGTTCACCAGCGGCTTTTACAACGAAAAGGCAGCAGATGATTCACAGCTTTACAGCAGCAGCGCCTACATTCGCGATTACGACTTTATCGGCATCGTCAAAGATTACGATGCCGCGACGGGTTACGCCCGCGTCGAACAGCGCAATCGTCTGTTTAAGGGCGATGCCATCGAAATTATGGGCAGCGGCTTCCGCGGCTTTGCGCAGACTATCGAAGAACTGTTAGACAAAGATAAAAAGCCAATCGATGTCGCCCCGCACGCTCAACAGATAATTTACATTAAAATGGATCAAGCGGTGCGCGAGTACGATATACTGCGTCGCGCGGTAACTAAATAAATTGCTTTTAGAAACAGTGTTTGACTTAGCTACCGTAGCCATTTGCAGCTCGGTAGCTTTTTTTATTGTAACTTTCCAAACTATAAACATTGCATTTTGGTTTAACATGTCAGTGGCTATTGCCGATATTATAGTCGCTGGAAGTATTGTTATAATCAAAAGGGCAGGCGAATGGAGCGCTTATGAACGATTGGATTATTGGCATGTTAGTTTTTTTATACGGTCTGGCTATTGGCAGTTTCTTAAATGTAGTTATTTATCGCATGCCATTAGGTCAGTCGTTTGTGGTAGGGCGTTCGTTTTGTCCGAGTTGCCAGCATCAACTTTCGGCGCGCGATTTGGTGCCACTATTTAGCTACTTGGCGCAATTCGGCAAGTGTCGCTATTGCAAAGCGCCGATATCAGCGCGCTATCCGCTCGTCGAATTATTAAATGGCTTGTTGTTTTTTCTCGTTTACAAAAAGTGGGGGCTGACAATCGATGCACTCTTCGACGCCATATTGTTATCTGCCATCCTCGTCGCAGCCTTGATCGATTATGACACCCATAAAATTCCCAATCGCTTAAACGCCTTTGTAGCGCTGTCAGCACTTGTCAAATTATCATTAGACTTCAGTCGTTTTAGCGCAGTGCTGCCGGGCATTCTATTGATGATTGCCTTCTTTGCACTGGTTTTGGGACTGTCATTTCTACTTAAGCGCACGCTCTTCGGCATGGGCGATATCAAATTGCTCTTAGCGCTCAGTTTGTACTTTGATTATTCGTCATTATTAGTGTTGTTGGCAATTGCCTTTAGCGTTGCCGGTCTGATGACGCTGATGATGTTTTCGGTTGGCGAAAAGTCGCTTCACAGCCGTCTGCCGATGGGACCCTATTTTGCCATTGCCACTGTTTTAACTGTGCTTTATGGCGATTTATTGATATTATTTATAAAATAAAAATGGAGTAAAAATGGTTAATAAAAAGAGAATTGGCGATTTATTGATCGAGCAGGGCTTAATCAGTTTTGAGCAGTTGCAAGTCGCCTTGGAAAAGCAAAGAGAGCTGGGCGAAAAATTGGGCAATGTTTTAATTCAGCTAGACATGATTTCCGAACAACAATTATTTAAGACATTGGAAATACATTTTGGCATACCCTATGTCGATATTAACATGATAACCATCGACCCCAAAGTGCCCAAAATCATAACTGAAAACCTGGCAAAGATGCACAATCTCATACCAATTAAGCTCGAAAAAGGGCGCTTAACCGTAGCGATGTCCGACCCGCTCGACATGATTGCTAAAGAAGACATTAGCTTTGCGACCGGTTTTGAAATCGACGTCGTCGTGTCACCCGAACAAGATATAAAACGCGCAATTCGGCGTTACTACGACGCTTCGGAAAGAGCCGAACGGGCGGCGCTCGACTACATTAATCAAAATGATGAGGTCGAGGACGAGGACGACGAAGAAAGCGCTGGTGTCGTCAATTCGCCAATGGTGCGTTTGGTCAATACCATTATTGCGCAGGCGATTCGCATGCGCGCCAGCGATATTCACGTTGAACCATTTGACGATAGGGTGCGAATCAGGTTTAGAGTCGACGGCGTACTGCGCGAAATCATGACGACGCCAATCAATACCCACGGCGCGATTGTCGCGCGCATTAAAATCATGGGTAAAATGAATATTTCGGAGCGCCGCATACCGCAAGACGGACGCATCGAAACGACGATAGACGGCACGGAAATAGACATGCGGATTTCGGTTTTGCCGACTGTACACGGCGAAAAAGTCGTCATACGCCTGCTCGATCACAGCAATATCATATCGAATTTGGAAGAACTGGGCTTTAACGAAGAGAACAGTCGCAGAATAAATAAAGTTTTAAGCGTACCAGAAGGCATTATTCTAGCCACTGGTCCGACTGGCTCCGGTAAGACGACGACGCTTTATACGCTATTGCGCAAGTATAATCAGATAGACAGAAATATTATAACAATTGAGAATCCAGTAGAGTACCGCTTGGACGGCATCAATCAGGTGCAGGTAAATAACAAAGCCGGGTTGACATTTTCCAGCGGCTTGCGTTCGATTTTGCGACAGGATCCCGATATTGTAATGGTCGGTGAAATACGCGATAACGAAACGGCACAAATTGCAATACGCGCTGCGATTACCGGTCACATCGTCTTGTCGACGCTTCATACCAACGACACCGCCAGCACATTGACGAGACTGGTAGACATGGGAATTGAAAATTATTTAGTTGCTACGGCTACCGTCGGCATACTGGCGCAGCGCTTGGTTAAGCGAGTTTGTCAAAAGTGCAAACATGCTTATCAAGCCAGCGCCGACGAAAAGCAGCGCTTGTCAATCGACGCGGATCAGCCTTTAACGCTGTGGCGCGGCAGCGGTTGCAACGCTTGTAATAAAACCGGTTACAGCGGCAGAATCGCCATACACGAGGTGATGATTGTCGACCGCAAAATTAAAAAAATGATGTTTCAAAACGAAAGCGCCGAAACCATTAAGCAATGCGCCGTCGAAGCGGGCATGTTAACGCTTTACGACAGCTGCAAAGAGCGGGTTTTAGAAGGCGTGACGACTGTAGACGAATTGATGCGCGTGGCGTATTCAATAGATTAGGAGCATATTTTGAAAATGGATGATATTTTAAAGAACGCCGTGGCGATGGGAGCATCGGATATACACATAACAGTGGGGTCACCGGTAATCTATCGCTTAGATGGCGTTTTAAAACCGATTGACGATCGCAAATTGATGCCGCAAGACGCCGAAGACATCGTCCTCAGCATGATGAATCAACAGCAGAAAGAAAAATTTGCAGAAAACGGCGAGGTCGACTTTTCCTACGCGCTGTCCCACGTCGGTCGCTTTCGGGTAAACGCCTTTATGCAGCGCGGTACTATGGGTATGGCAGTGCGCGTCGTCGTATTAGACATTCCCAAAATTAGCGCGCTGGGTCTGCCGCCCGTCGTCAGGGAATTGACTGAAAAGAAAAGTGGACTGATTTTGGTTACCGGTCCGACCGGAAGCGGTAAATCGACTACGCTGGCGTCGATGATCGATGTCATCAACGGCAGTCGCAACGACCATATTATTACAATCGAAGACCCAATTGAATATCTTCACAAACACAATCAGTGTATCGTCAATCAGCGCGAAATCGGCGCCGACTCAAAGAGCTTCGGCAACGCCTTGCGCGCCGCTTTACGTCAGGACCCAGATATTATTTTAGTCGGCGAAATGCGCGACGCCGACACGATGCAAACGGCAATCACCGCCGCCGAAACGGGGCACTTGGTCATGTCGACACTGCATACAAAGAGTGCGGTTGAAACAATTGAACGGATTATCGACGTATTTCCGCCGCATCAGCAAAATCAAGTGCGCATTCAGTTGGCGTCGATTTTGGAAGCGGTCATCTCGCAGCGCTTGTTGCCCCGTGCCGACGGCAGCGGACGCGTCGTCGCCTACGAAATACTGATCGCCAATCGGGCGGCGCGCAATTTAATTCGCACCGGGAAAACACATCAATTGCAGACGGTGTTGGAAACCGGTAGTCAGTTTGGCATGGTGACCATGGCTAACTCGCTGCTGCGCTTGCACAAAGAAGGCAAAATAAACCGAAAGATAATGACCAGTTATTTACCTGATGACATCATTGCCAAGTTGCGTATGGAACGCTATTAGGAGGCATTATGGCACAGTCATTTGAAGTGCGTGAAATAGACTTATCGGGGAGCGTAGTCACGTCGATTTACAACGCCGAGAGCGAACAGATGGTGCTCGATATGATAAGGCAGAAGGGGCACACGCCGGTTGCAATACAATTGGCATCCGACATCAAGGCGGCGGATAAAAACATTGAATTATTTCCGCGTCGAATCAAGACAAAAGACCTCTTCATCTTTTGTAAACAAGTCAGCACCATGCTCCATGCCGGCATGCCGCTTATCGAGACGCTAATCGTCATAAAAGAACAATCTATCAACAAGCGGATGCGCAAAGTCAGCGGCGAAATGATTGAACAATTACAAAAGGGCGAAATGCTTTCTTCTTCAATGAAGCGCCACGATAAAGACTTTCCCAAGGTTTTAATTGAAATGGTCGAAACGGGTGAAGTCTCCGGTAACTTGGACGGCGTGTTGGACAAAATGGCAAATCACTTTTCGAAAGAGCATAAAATTCAACAAAGAGTTAAAAGTGCAATGATCTATCCGATTTTTATCGCCATTATAGCGATTGCCGCAGTCGTATACTTATTGACAGCGGTAATGCCGACATTTGTCGAATTATACAGCGACAGTGACGTCGAATTGCCGGCGCTCACTCAAAAAATGCTCGATTTTAGCGATTTTTTCGTCCATTATTGGTATGTACTGATCATTGCAATCGTATTTGTGATATGGGCGGTCAGGCGCTTTTTTAAATCGCCGACCGGAAAATACGTCTTTGACTACACTGTCTTAAAAATCCCATTCGTCAACAGGGCGGTAATAAAAATTGCCACTGCGCGCTTTACCAGAACGCTGGCGATGTTATTGTCGAGCGGCATACCGCTATTAGATGCTTTACACTATTCGACAAATGTTACAAATAACGCGATAATCATTAAAGGAATTGGCGGAGTTGCCGATGATATTAAAAAGGGGATTAATTTGAGTGCAATTTTAAAGCGCGTCAACACATTCCCTAAAATGATGATATCGATGGTTAAAGTCGGCGAAGAATCGGGTGCAATCGAGGAAATGCTCAATCGTAGCGCAAATTTCTATGAAGACGAGTTAGAAGAGGCGATTAAGCAGTTAACTTCTCTGATTGAACCATTGATGATTCTAATGGTAGCAGCTATGGTGGGATTTATCGTATTGTCGATGATACTGCCAATGTTTGAAATGTTCAAGACGGTTAATTAGGAGGATTAAGTATGAACATCTTAAAAGCGAAGCGTAGGAAAAAGGGATTTACATTAGTTGAACTTATTGTAGTCATCGTAATCTTGGGGCTTTTAATCGGCATTGCCGTACCGCGCTATAATCAGATTTCTGCAAAGGCGAAGACGACTGCCGACGAGGCGACGGCGCGCACGATTATTAGCGCAATTCACTTAGCGGCAGCCGATCACGACGGCGATGTTGGAAAAGTGACTGCCACGGACGTGTCAAAATTAGTGTCTGTACAAGTTGAAAAAACCCACAATCCTTCTGGTAATAACTGGGGTTTTACATATGACAGCACTAATAAGGTAATAAAAATTTTCCACAAACGACAACAGATAATGTCTAAATAAGTCGATTAAAATTTACTTTTTTGAGGCGTCGAACTATCGCACAGCGCGCGACTATTCGGCGTCTTTTATTGTGTACCAATTGCGATTAAAGAAACTGCTAAAATTGCCGATGTATATAAAAGAGCACTAGTAATACGAATTTTGCGGCAACTTTGATAGGTCGATTAACTCGTCGTGGCTCTGCTGCTACTAGAGTGTTCAAATGATTAATTAGGAGGATTGTATATGAATATCCAAAAAGCGAAGCGTAGAAAAAATGGCTTTACCCTAGTTGAACTTATTGTGGTCATCGTCATCTTGGGATTATTAATCGGCATTGCCGTACCGCGCTATAATCAGATTTCTGCAAAGGCGAAAACGACTGCCGACGAGGCGACGGCGCGCACGATTATCAGCGCGATCCACTTGGCAGCCGCTGATCACGACGGCGATATCAGTGCTGTGACCCCCGGTGAGGTTTCGCGTTTGGTGTCAGTTACAGTGCAGTACGCCCAGTCGCCATCTGGCGAAAACTGGGGGTATACATATAATCCCACTACTAAAATAATATCTATTTATCACAAAAATAAACTGATAATGAAGAAATAAGCTTTAACGCTTATTGAATGCCGTCGGTATGAGGCGTGAACTATTGCACTACGTGGCGATTGGTTGACGCCTTTTGCAGTTAACTATAAGTAGGTAGTCTATGAAAGTACTCAAAAAAATAAAGAGCGAAGAGGGTTCCGCCTTGTTGTGGGCGATTACAATGATGATGATCTTAGTGGTTTTTAGCGCTTCGATTAGCTTGATAAGCGCCCAAAACAACAAGCAAATCTTACATCAGTACAATGTTATCAAGGCGGGCTATGTCGCCGAGGCGGGCGTCGAGTTGGCGTATCAAACGCTGTTATACAACAATCACGGCAGTCGATTAATCGATCATTTAGACAGTTTTTCAATGCCGCGCCGACACAGCGAAAACATCGTTCAAGATGGTCGCGTGGTCGGCAGCTTTAACGCCGAAATAGACGTTGCGAGCAGCGCAGGCGTCGATTGGGTGGTAATAACTTCGGTTGGCAGCTTGACCAATTCTGAAATTAAAGTGGCGCGCGTCTTAAAGATAAATCGCAACAATAGTGAGGAGATCATCCGCGATGAACGCTTACAGTAAACGAAAGGGCGTCACCCTAATAGAATTTTTGTTAGCTGCACTCATCGGCGTTACCGTCATTATGGTAATCGGTAGTATTTTGTTTTTTTCATTGCAGACTTTACCGCATAGCGAACGCGAGTACGATGTGCAACAGGCACTGCGCATGTCTGCCGATGTCGCCACTAAGAAAATCGAGTCGGCTACGACACTCTTTTTATTGCCCGACCAAAAACTGAGCGATGCAGATTTAAAGCCGCATTGGAATTATCTGGGGCTGAGCGCTGATGGAACTGAAATTGTAAATTATATATACGATAAGGACAGTGGTGCACACAGCAAACAGATTTTAGCGCGTGGCAATTTGGCGTTTATCTATGATTTTGTCGCCAGTAAACGCGCCGATAGCAATATAATTGATTTTGCGATAAGCGCAACTAATCAGGCGACGTCCGCCGTTAAAACGTTAACCGTTTCAGCGCGACCGATAAACGCCAACTATATTGACGCGCCGACGCTGGGCACACAATTGTCTTATGCATTTGCTTATCGCGATCGACAAATAGCAGACGAAAAAACGGTAGCCGCCGTCTCCATTTTGGTCGACGCCTCTGCCAGTATGAATGACGACTTAGCGGGCAATCTGACGGTTGACGATAGCGCTAAGCGCATCGTCGCGGTCGAGAATGCATTACTCGGTCACGCTGACAAACAAAATGTAGTAAAGGGCATTATAAACGAATTTAGCGCTGAAAATGCCGTTGAAATGGCGTTGATACCGTTTAATCTAACTGCCAACATACCGCTTCCCAACAAATTTTCGACAGCTGCCGACGACAGTTTAATCCACCGCTATCAGTTTTACGACGTCGCCTCAAAAGCTGAGCGAGAAGATTTATTTAACGCGGTCAGAAAGCTTTCCGGCGTCGTTGGCAACGGTTCAAATGTCGGCGATGCCCTGCGCAGAGCTTATTATAGCCATCTGCGGTTTGCAAATGAGGTGCAGTCTTCAAGCGAATACGGCGCCGGTCACAGCACGGAAAACTATATCATAGTCGTATTGGACGGCGCCGCAACCTACGCCTCGTCCGTCGGCGGCACGTCGAGCGATCGCTTTAAAGACGATGCCGGTGATCAACCATATCTGTCGATCAACGCCGACCCAGCCAAATGGTTCAGCGCCGGCATAATCGGCTATGGCGACAAGACTTCAACGCCAGCCGAACAGTACGTCAGATTGTTTGGCGATAAAATTAAAACGCTAAACAGCGGCATTTACATCGTGGCTTACACCGAAAACGCAACTGAACTGACGCAGATAAGGGATATTGCCAATGTGCTTGGCGTAACCAATGACCATTTTTACCCTGTGACGACAAGTTATGATATCGATGCCATTATGACAGATATTAAACAAGCTATAGTAAAAGATTTATGGACTGTGCGCGGACCAAAGTAAGGTGATTTAATGAAACGTAAAGGCTTTACACTTATCGAAGTGATATTAGCAGTAATTATAATCTCAATAATTTCAGCTGGTTTTATGACGGCGTTGCGCGCTAATTTTATTTCGCTTTCGGCGGGCAAGCGCAAAACCGACGAAGTACTTGCCAATAAATCTTTGATTGACGGCGAAATAGAAAAGACCAGATTGTCTTTAAGTGACGGTTCGCTCGTCGCGAACAAGACGGTGGCTAATCCCTTTAATCTCTTGCCGTCGATTGAGCTCTACCAGTTGCAGCGCACGACGGCGGGCAAACAATTTGTGACATGGGTGGGACCAAAAGAGCAGCGCGGCTTTATGCGTGCTGGGCTACAAGACGTCTCGCTAGAAGTAAAAGGCGCATCAAACACCTGCGTTTTTTACCACGCTCAAAACGGATTGTTTTTAGAAGGCGATTACGCTGTCAAAGCGGGTACGGAAAGCGCTTTTGATAGCGTCGTTTACGATTGGTATATTTCGCGTCCCGAGTTTAATATTGCAATTCGTGACGCAGCGCTGATCAACGAAAGTGAATGGGGTACGCGTTATCCGCAGTTTCCAAACGACTACGTCTTATTAAAAGGCGACGCTGGACGGCGACTGAATATAGTTCCCGATTATGCAAATAGACACATTTTACTCAATGTAACACCGCTCGATAAAAGCGGCGTTGCCGGTGAAGCGATGCAAAGCGCACCACAATTCTTTAGCGGGCTGCCGACTACAGATTATTTGACAACGCATTTTGACGCCAACTTAATCAATTTGCAGAAGGCGCAGAGCAATAGCGGCGAGGTCTACGGCGATCGCCTAAATGCCTGGTATGACATAGCAAACAACCATTATTACAATATTGCAGAAGAGGCGCGTCCAATCGTTCAGCGGCAACCTATCGATGGCGATTTCGTCGCTCAACACGTGCAGTTTGACGCGTCTACACACCTTACAATAAACAATAGCAGCTTAGTTGATTATGGGAATTTTAGTGCATTTATGCTGATAAATACTCTAAACGGCGGACCGGTTTTTGACGATACTACAACTGTGAGTAATATGACTACGGTTGACGTCAATGGCGATTGGCGTATAGTCGTCTGCGATTTACAGTGCTCCAGTCCATATATCCGTCTCGGTTACGACAACTATAAGCTGGCAGAGCTAATCTTATATAATCACTTATTAGAGCGCTCCGAAAAGCTTGCGCTACTGCAACATTTGGCAAATAAGTATCGTCCGCTCGCGCCGCGCGACAAGGTTCAAAGCATAAATGACATTACCGAAACTACAACGTTGGGAGAACTGCATATTATGCCGGTAGCGGCTTTAGCAGTAATGTCGGATGGCAGTCATCGACGCGTTCCCGTCGTTTGGGACGACGTCGTGACAAATGAGCAAATTGGCGTTTTTAACGCGCGTGGTCACCTGCTGGGAGATGAAGAAAAGCAACTGACTTACAAGTTAATAGTCGAAGAAAGCACTACTGAAAATTAGCGGAGAAGCGGGAATGAAAAAGACGAAAAACTACAAAAAGACATTGGTTTTAGATATGGGAAACCGTTATATCAGATGTGTAGTCGGTCGTTTATACAGCGGAACGATAAAAGTTGATACGACGTTTAGCATTCCACTAGATGAGGGCATATACGAAAATGGCGTTATTTTGGACAGTGGACGGCTCTGTTCGGCAATCGTTTCAAATCTGCGCTTACATCACGTCAAAGTGAAAAACTGTGTTGTCGTCACCGAAAGTAGAGAAATCTTAAAGCGAATTATTTCAGTGCCGCGAATTGCTGAGTCCGATATCAAAAATATGTTGAAGTACGAAATTGGTCAGTATTTGCCAATTGACTTAGAGGACTACATTTTACAATATCACATCTTGGGTACAAGCGAAAAAGAAGAGGGCAAGGTAGATGTCGAAATCGTCGTTATGCCAAAAGAAATCGCCAAGTCGCATTTTGATTTATTGCTCAATGTCAATTTAAAGCCGGTGGCACTGGATTTAAAGAGCGCTTGTATGTTGCGTTTGCTCAACGCCTGTAACGAGCTAGACTACGATAAAGTCTACGCGACGCTCGACGTCGACTACGAAAAGACGGAAATCAATATCATTGAAGGCAACCAAATTCGCTTAAATAGAATCATCGGTTCTGGTTTGAAGGATTTTAATACGGTTTTGGCGAATAACAATATAACCGATCGCGTTAAAATAAGACAAATATACGACGCCGTTTCGCAGTACGGTCTCGTCAATTATAATATCGGCATGGAAGAACTGGGCATTGTAATCGACGATCAATTATACAGTGATATCATTACCTTTTTTACTGATTTGATGAGTCAAATTGAACGCGTTTTTAAGTATTTTACATCGCGTAGTTTATTTAATTCGATCGATCAAACGATTATTTACGGCAATTTGAGTATGGTCAATAAAATCGATAGTTTTTTTGAAAGTAACACCAATTCGCCCACAATGATATTCCAACCCTGCAATATTAACGTCTGCGACTGTGAACTAACCGGCTCGGAGTTCCCGCTCTACGTCGTCGCTTTGGGTGGATTGTTAAAAAAATAGGAGCGTGCTGTGTCAAACTATAATTTTTTTAGTCCCTATATTGCAGTTCCCAGAAAGACCAACTACAAGCTGATCGTCTACTACGTGATCGTCGCTATTATTATTGGCGGATTGCTATTGGCATATTTTCACATGGAAGGGCAGATTCGCGCGACGCGCGCCGAAGTCGAAGTGCTCAATAATCAGGTGTCCAGCCAAAAAACTGCCGACAATCTAAGTGATGTAAAAAAGACAAAACAGTCTTTAGCTAAAATGGATATTGCGCTCAGCCAAATGATGATATTAAAAAAAATCAGTGCCGAAATGGATAATTTTGACGCTTCTCTTTTAACTGCCATTCAAAGCAGTCTCCCGCAAAATATCTTCGTCAGCGAGATAAGTGTCGACGCGCAGTCGGTTAAATTGACAGGCTACGGCATCGATATCGAGGTCGTCACTTTATTTAGTCATCAGCTGGAGCAACAATTAAACGGCGCTCACGTATCAATCGATTCAATCGTACAAGATGGTTATAACTATTATTACGATATTGTCATCAAAGGAGCTGGAGGCTACAATGAAATTAACTAGAGGCGAAAAGCGATTGTTAGTCGTTTTGCTCCTAATTCTGATAATGGCGGCGTATTATTACTTTGTATTCCTCGTGCAGGAAAAGACATTAGAAGCGCTACAAGATGAAAAGACAGATTTAAACGAACGCTGGGAGCAGACGTCTGAACAGCTAAAGGTCGGCAAAGTCGACAAGCATCACTTAGAAAGCGTGCAGACGCTAATCGACGAAAACGCCGCTTACTTTTACGGGTCGTTATCGCAGAGTGAATTTTTAATGATCATTAATGAAATTGCCAAAAAAACGGGTGTGGAAATCGTCGATATTGAGCTCGATTACAACACGCAATCCGTTCAGGAGTACATACTTAACAACTATTTACAAGATGAGAGCGCGACTGAAGCGACTAACGCAGAAATGAGTGCAAGTGGTCAACCGATGGGAGAGATACATCGCCAGCGCGCCGAAATCAATTGTCGGGCATCCTACCAGACGCTGAGCGATTTCATTAACGAAATAAACAGTTCTACTAAAAAGCTCAATATCGCCGAGCTTAAATTGACGGCTGGCGAGGGTGAGCTGCTCGACTGTCGCCTGGCGGTCGGCGTAAATCACATGCCGGCGCTCGATAAGTACATCGATAAAAATGACGGTGCGAATCGCTTTGCCTTAGCCGCCCAGCAAAGGAAGCAAGAGGCGATGTTTAACCCCTATCAGGATTACGACGAACGCATTAAACGCGCTCAAACAGACCGTGCGGCGCGCTTTGAAGATCCCACAGTGGCTTTAAATCAGCCCGCTGAAACGCCGGATTTGGAGACTGTCGAAGCGCCGACTGAACCCGCTGAAGCCGCTCGACTACTGTTTGACTTTCGCAATTTAGACTACTTCTTTGCCGGCAACAAGCCGGAGATTAACGGCACGCTAACATTGCAAGACAATGCGCTCAGCGATCACAAAATTGCCTTTTTAAACTATCGTTTTCACGATTTAAACGGCGTAAATCAAGCCAATGTCGTATTCCCTGAGCAAGTTGTGATGTGTCGGGACTACAGCCGCAAATTGCGCTTAAAACTTTATAGCGAGCAGGCGCAGCACAACGCCGTGAAAGTAGAAATTATCGACGCTGTCGCAAATCGCTACAGCGCTAGTTTTGACAGTGTTGCCGACGCTGCGGATTGGCAATACGCGTACGCCGATTTACCGTCTGACTTGCACTATCCGATTATGATAAAGCGCATCTATGTCGAAGGCGATGGCGTACAGCAGGACTTGAGCGGTGAACTGTATTTAGATAGCTTGGCGGCAATTGAAGCAGAAGGTCAAGGAGAAATTGAGGAGACGCTAGAATGAAAAAGCTAATAAAAATAACACTTTCGATAGTACTTGTTTTGACGCTGCTATTTACTGTTATTCTGGCGTTGCCGAGTGAGACGAGTACGTCGACTGATGATAACAGCCAAAGTAGTCCGACGGAAGAAAAGGAAGATCCAGTAGAAGTGCAGGGCGAGACATTTGGCGAAGTCGATGGCGCTTTGGCGGGTAAAAAAGACTTTGGCAACAATCAAAAATGTGACTATCAAAGTGCCATGCGCGGTTTGGGACAACTGGTTGGCGTATACCGATTAAACCTCTATAAAGAAGCCGATAAACGCAAGTTCTATGAGGCGTATCGCAAGGCGTTTAAAAGCGCTTATTTGGAGAGTTTTAGCGAATCGACGCTAAAGCAAAACAACGGCCCCGCCGAGCGCGGTTCAGTGAACGGTGAAAAATTGGGTAGTGCCGAGGGCGTTTATCACGCCGACATGGATATCTTAAACAACGTCAAAAGCGACTGGCTACGCGATTATCAGCTTTACATAGATCAAAAGTCATTAACCGACCGCTATCAATTGCAGTTACAAGACCCACGCTATAGCGAACACTTTATCGTCTCGTTTAAAGCGGGGTTTAAAACCGCTTACTGCGAGCGCTATCAGAATGAAACTGCCGACCAAAAATTGAATGGCAATGTCTTTCAAAAGGTCGTTTATCAAAAAGACTGCCAAATCTACGATACCGAAATATCCGATTCTCAGACGGCGTGGCTCGCCATCGACAAGGCAACGGTTTATCAAGACACTTATTTGTCATTGCAACGCATTTCCAACGAAGTCAAATTGGGCGATGCCGAGTGTGAGCCGATTTCCGGTTTGTATAAAGTGGCGATTAATCAGTCGCGTCAAGCGCTCAAATTGTACAAACCAATCGAACTCCACTTTGTTTATAACGACAATCCGAATATCGGCGTCTATCAGTGGGTATACAACCACTGGGAATATCAACAGACCAAACGCAATAAAGATAGCGTATCAATTGAAATACCGGCGGGGCAATACAATGGCGGTAAATACGCACTGTTTATCGACAACGGCTTTGTTCAACCGGTAGACAGCGTCTACAGTTGGGCGTATAGTGACATTGTTTTGGCGCTGCGCCGCGACTACCTGCCGAACGGGTTAAACTTTAGACCTAATCAGTCGATGACGCGTTTAGAACTGGCAAACTTGCTCTATCAAATGCTGCGTAGTCGTACGGGATTCCAAAATCGCGAAATCGCCATCAGTGATAAAATTGCTTTTTCCGGTAGTGAAATGGCTGTGCAATACGCACTGTCGTCGGGCTATATGCAAACTGACGAAAACGCCGCTTTTAATCCGTCGCACTACGTCTCGTATCAAGAGTTTAGCGATATCGTGAAGCGCGTCGCCAAAGATGAAAACTTTGACTACGCCGATATCGCCAATAAAATGTTTTACGAGCACTACACGCTGTCGAATTACTTAACGGATAAAACTGCCAATCCAACGCGCGCAGAGATACTATTTACACTAAATCAATATGTCAATTAAAATTCTTATTACAATTGTATTTACAGTTTTATCGTACGCGACGACTGCCTATTTTTTTGCATTCGGCGAAGACGTGCGCGTCAATAAAAAGTTCCGGTATCTATTATTGGGGCTTTTTTACTTAGCCGTTGCAGCGATGCTCTATAAATACGACGCTTGGCGGACGCATTTATCCTATGCGTTAACCTGTAGCTACGTATTTATGTTGACATCTGTCGCACTCGTCGATTTGTTTAGTCAATACATTTACGACTACATGCTAATCGCTTACAGTTTAATCAATTTTGGCATCGGCGCGGTTATGCGCGGAATATCTATCGATAGTGTCGCCGGCATCGTTACAGGATTGTTTTTTTATGGTATAATATACACAGTTGCGCGCTTTGTCTATAAGCGCGAGGCGTTCGGTATGGGCGATGTCTTATTACTCGCCGCAATCGGCGTCGTATTAGACGCTCGGTCGACGTTTATAGTGGGATTTTTGGCATTTTACGTCTCGCTGGTTCATTTGCTAATACAATTTATAGTCAACCGTAGGCTGAACAGAAAAGAGGCGATAGCATTTGGACCGTCGATTGCAGTCGCGGGACTAGTCGTATACTACGCAGTTGATAAAATATTGACATTTTTTTAATAATATACATCATATTCGTTAGTGAACTAGATTTTTATGTCAATCGCTGTTATAATAAATTGTTAATACTCAGCGTATTCACGCCAGTGCGTGAAAGGCACTCTAAAATTTGGGTAGTGGTGTGAATAATCTGGGTTAATCTAATATTGGAGGTATTTTAATGATTTCAGCTGGTGATTTTAGAAAAGGCGTTACGTTTGAAATCAATGGCGAGCCATATGTCGTCGTCGACTTTCAACACGTTAAGCCCGGTAAGGGTGCAGCGTTTGTCAGAACCAAGTACAAAAACTTGATTAACGGCGCAACGCGCGAAGAAGCTTTTAACCCCAACGAAAAGTTCCCCAAGGCGAGAATTGAAACTAAGAGCATGCAGTATCTTTACAACGATGGCGACTTGTATTACTTTATGGACAACGAGACGTTTGAACAAATCCCGTTGACCCAAGAACAAGTCGAAGAGGCAATCGCCTTTCTCAAAGAAAACGATAACGCCATGCTTAAATTTTACCAGGGAAGTTGCTTTTCAGTAGAAGCGCCTAATTTTGTTGAATTAGTCGTAACTGAAGCAGAACCAGACGTCAAGGGCAATTCGGCTTCAAATATTACTAAAAAAGCAATTGTCGAAACCGGTGCCACAGTAAACGTGCCGCTTTTTGTCAACGAAGGCGACAAAATTAAGATAGATACGAGAACGGGTGAATACCTGTCCAGAGTGTAATTAGAGTAAGAGTAAGGGAGGATTTTATGACTCATTTAAAGGAAAATGTTTCTTATTTAAGAGGTTTAGTCGAAGGTTTAGAGATTAAGAAGTCTAAAGATGGTAAAGTATTTCACGCAATCATCGACGCGCTCGACGAAATGGCAGTTGCAATCAATGCGCTCAATGAAGACATTAAAGATTTAGATGCTTATATCGATGCCATCGACGAAGATTTAACTGATTTAGAAGATGATTTCTACGACGAAGTCTATGACGAATCGTATGATGATTTAATAGATGAGGACGAATTGTATGAAGGCGATGACGAAGTCGTAAACACCGAATTGCCGATGTTTGAATTTGAAGGTTGCGAGTGCTGCAACAATTTATCTTGCCCGGAATGCGGCGAAATGATCTACATCGAAGATCCGAGCCTCTACAATCCGGACTTTTGTGAAATGGAAGTATCTTGTCCGATGTGTGGCGCCAATATCCGCATGGAAAAACGCGACCGCTCGATTAACGATGCCGTCTATACTACTAATGACGCCATGCAATATGACAAAGCCGTCACGAGTTCTGAAATAGATGAGGACGAAGTTGACAAGGGTGAAAACTTTAAAGATTTAATTGCTGAGTATCAAGAAAAAGAAGACTAGTATAGCATCTTTTGAATTGCGATTAACCAGTTTGCACCCTTGTAGTGTAAACTGGTTTTCATCTTTATTCTGGGTTATAATGGAGGGAATATGTCTGATACCAGTAAATTGAGGGAATTGCAGCATGGCGATGTCAAGATTGCCAATGAGGTCGTTGCGATTATTGCAAATATCGCCGCCGCCAAAATCGACGGTGTCGTCAAATTAAAGGGCGGGATCGCCAGCGATATTGCCGACGTATTTGGCGTAAAGCAAAATCACAAGGGCGTCAAAGTCAATACCGAAGCCAATACGATTGAGTTAGACCTCAGTGTCGTCGTCAGTTACGGTTCGGTAATACCGCAAGTCGCGCGGCAAATTCAAGAAAAAGTTAAAGAGTCGATCGAGTCGATGACTGAATTGGAAGTTCAAAAAATAGACGTACACGTCGTCGGCGTCAGTGCAGCCGATGAGCGTCAAGTGGCTGACTAATGAGTAGGCGCGAGGAGAGACAGCGCCTGCTGGAACTGATTTATCAATTGAATATTACTGGCGACGAGGCGTTGCCGCCCAGAGATCTCGTCGACTTATCGGATTATCAAAAGTCCGTCATTACGGCATTTGTCGATAATCGCACGGAAATCGATCGGCGCGTCGACGGCGCCTTAAAAGATTGGCGGCGCGCGACGATTGGCAAAATTGATTTATCCTGTATTCAGTTGGCGCTCTGCGAAATGCTCTACATCGACAGTATCCCGCCTAAAGTGTCGCTTAACGAGGCGATTGAATTGGCGAAAATATATGGTGATGATAACACGCCGAAGTTTATCAACGGCGTTTTTAGGACGTTAAGCGATGATCTTGGCATTTGATACCAGTAATTATACGACTTCTGTGGCGATATTAGACGGTTCTCAAATCGTCGTCGATAAGCGGCGTTTAATTGGCGTCAAACAAGGGGAGCGCGGCATCAGACAATCCGATGCCTTTTTTCAGCACATGCAAGTGCTCGACGAAGTCGTCGAATCAATTGAACCCTATTTTGACGCGCTTGAGGCAATCGCCGCATCGACCAGACCGCGACCGGTTGTCAATTCGTACATGCCGGTTTTTCGTGCGGGGCACGGCGTCGCTAAATTGTTGAGTAGTGCCTTGAAACTGCCGCTTTATTGCTGTTCGCACCAAGAGGGACATCTATATAGCGCGCTGCGCGACAAGACGATGCCGCAATCTTTTTTATTTTTACACCTATCCGGTGGAACGACTGAAATTCATCGCGTAGACCAAACTACCGACGGCTATCAGCTGTCGCCAATTGCCGAGACGGCAGATATTAGCGTTGGGCAATTAATAGATAGGGTTGGCGTAAATAGCGGTTTGTCATTTCCCTGTGGACAACAAATGGACGACAGAGCCGTCCGCGCGGCGTTCGCGAAGGCACCGCGTTTCAAAGCGAAGACGCAATTTAATTTATCCGGGTATGAAAATTACTTTAATAAATGCTTGCGAGAACAGCCGGCAGAAGCGGTCTATTACCATCTGTTTATGACGATAGAAGCAATTCTAGAAGCTTTGATAAAGCTAGCGATTGCAGACAGCGGCTTGTCCAATGTTCTCTTGGCGGGGGGCGTCGCCGAAAACAGTTACATACGCAATGAATTAATTAAAAATCAAGCTGCTATCGGTTGCAATATCAGTTTTGCAACCAGTCGCTACGCGTCAGATAATGCAGTTGGCGTCGCCGAATACGCGCGGCATATGAGGAGGCACTATGATTCTTGATGGCAATGCTTTAGCAAAAAATATATTAACTGAAAACAGTCGGCGAATAGCGCGCTTAAAAAGCGAAGGGGGACCGGTTGGACTCGCCATCGTATTGGTGGGCGACGACGCTTCTTCAAAGCTATATGTCAATATGATTATAAAACAGTGTAAAAAAGTTGATTTGCCGGTTGAATTATTCGAATATAAAGAAAACTACAGCAGCGAGAGCGTAATCAAAGCAATTGAGAATTTGAATGACGACGCGCGCTTTTCCGGCATTATCGTACAGTTTCCGCTGCCCAAAGGCATCGACGAAAATGGCGTCCGCGAAGCGATTGCGCCACACAAAGATGTCGACGCCGCAGGTACGCGCAACATGGGTCAATTTTACAGCGGTGCGCAGTGCTTCAAACCGTGTACGCCGCTCAGCATGCTGGCATTGCTAAAGTCTTGCGAAACCGATTTGACCGGCAAAGACGCCGTAGTCATCGGCAGAAGCAATGTCGTAGGCAAGCCGATAGCCAATATGTTATTATCGGAAAACATGACAGTTACCATTTGTCATTCCCGGACAGAGGACTTGGCGTCACATATAAAACGCGCCGATGTTCTCATGTCGGCGACCGGAATTAAACATTTGGTCACTTCCGATATGTTAAAACCGGGTGCCGTTGTCGTCGACGCCGGTATCATCGTCGAAAAAGACGCCGTTTACGGCGACGTCGACCCGACTGGCATCGCATCTGTTGCCAAAGCTTATACACCCGTACCGGGCGGCGTTGGACCGGTTACAATTGCCAAATTGATCGACAACGTCGTCGACGCAGCGGAGCGCTAATGGCAATATGAAATTACGCGATTTAACAGTGAGCGAGGCGACCAATTATATTAGTCGCCTGTTCAGTAGCGACCCGATTCTCAACGCCTGTAGCGTGATTGGCGAATTGTCCGGTCTAAAGCGCTATCCGAGTGGGCACGTTTACTTTAGCGTCGTCGACGAGCACTCAAAATTGCCCTGTGTCATGTTTCGCTCAGACGCCGAACGCTTTGCCGGATTGCATTTAAGAGACGGCGACCGCGTCAAATTACAGGGACGCGTTGCCGTTTATCAACGCGAAGGGCGCTATCAAATGATATGTCACAACATAGCGCGCGACGGTGCAGGCGAGCTCTTTCAAAAGTTTTTGTTACTGAAAGAAGCGCTGTCCAAACGCGGTTATTTTGCTGCGGAACGCAAAAAGGATCTACCCGAAATTCGACGCATTGGCGTAATTACGTCAAAAGTCGGCGCTGCAATCGAAGATTTCACATCTATTCTGGCGCGCCGCAATCGCCTAATACAAATCGAACTCTACCCCAGTCTGGTGCAAGGCAGTGAAGCGGCTAGACAGATAATCGCCGGCATTGCTTATTTTAATCGCGTACAATCGGTCGACGCAATTGTCATCACGCGCGGCGGCGGGTCAATCGAAGATTTGTCTTGTTTTAACGATGCCGAACTGGCAGAGGCAATTTACCATTCCGAGTTGCCAATTGTGTCTGCCGTAGGACACGAGGTCGACTTTACAATCGCCGACTTTGTCGCCGACCTGCGCGCTGCGACGCCATCGGCTGCCGCCGAACTGATTAGCGTGCCACTGTCTGAGAGCGAACGCGAAATGAAACGACTACTGAGCAATATGAACGGCGCCTTAAAAAACAGAGTGAGCGCATTGACGACTCAGCTTAATAATAATCACCCGACAAATTTGCTCAGCGCTGTTCGGCGCTTAGTCGAATACAACAAACTGCAAGCCAGCGCTACATTTGATCGCTCTGCTGGCGCGATTGAGGCGGCTATAAAAGATCGCCGTCAAAGTGTTGAGCAATACTATAAAACTATTTTTTTGCAAAATCCGGAGCGACTCTTAGCGCGCGGTTATTGCTACGCCAAAGATAAAGACGGCAAACTTATCAGTACAGTACGCGCAGTTGAATGTGGCGATGACATTTCACTATTTATGTCTGACGGCAAACTGGTCACTACTGTTAAAGAGGTTATTAAATGACAAATAAAAAATTGCGAGATTATATGCTCGAATTAAAGCGTTCGGCGCAGTTGGTTGACGATCCAGAGACGCCGCTGGAAGAGGCGATTGCCGCCTATCAAGCCGGTGCTGAAGCCTATCAAAAATGCATGGCGATTTTGGAGAGTGCCGAACAAAAGATAAAAGTTATCGACGAAAGCTTACAAAGTGGTGAGCGCGATGTCTAAACAAAGTGATTTGACGGCGCTTACAGCTTTGGCAAAAGACAAAATCGATCGCTATTTGTTGGCGTGTTTAAAGCCCAATAATCAATTCGACAGCGCGCTCATCGAGGCGATGCGCTATTCGGTCGGCGCCGGCGGTAAGCGCTTACGCGCCATTATGTTATTAGAAGCACATCGCAACTGCGGCGGCAAAGACGATGACGCAATGCCGTTTGCAGCGGCGATCGAGTTCATCCATACTTACTCTCTCATTCACGACGATTTGCCAGCGATGGACGACGACGATTTAAGGCGCGGCAAACCGACCAATCACGTGGTCTACGGCGAGGCGATGGCGATACTGGCAGGTGACGCCTTGCTCAACTTTGCCTTTGAAAAGATGATCGCGCACGTTATGACACTGCCCGATAAAGGCGCCGGCTTAAATGCCATACAAACAATTGCCGCAGCTGCCGGCGTAAACGGCATGCTGGGCGGTCAGGCGATGGACATCAGCGCCGAGGGCAAGGCGATTGAAGTCGACGTGTTAGACTATATTCACACCCATAAGACGGCGGCATTAATCGAGGCGTCGCTTGTGGCTGGCGCCCAATTGGCGGGTTGCCCGCAGTCTGACGTCGTGCACTATAAATCTTTTGGGCATCATCTCGGCATGGCATTTCAAATCGTCGACGATATTTTAGACGTCGCTGGCGACGCCGCCTTACTGGGCAAGGCGACCGGTGCCGACGATGCACACCACAAGGCGACATTTCCTGCATTATACGGCTTGGCTGAATCGCGCAAGCAGGCGCAACAACACACCGCAAAAGCCATGGCGGCGCTCGATAAAATTGCCGATCGTGATAGTTATTTACACGCGCTCAGTCGCCATTTGTTACACAGGGTTAATTAATTTAGTTGGAGAAATAATGAGGTTTTTTACAGAAATAATTGAAAATGATATATTTTTAGTGGCATTGCTGAGCTGGTTTATCGCTCAACTTATGAAAGTTGTCTTGGTCTTGCTGATTGAAAAGCGCTTGGACTTTTCGCGCATTATCGGCTCCGGTGGTTTTCCCAGCTCGCATACTTCATTTGCGATGGGGTTGGCGACGGCGGTCGGTTTAAAATACGGTTTTAGTTCGACCTTGTACGCAATTGCATTGGCGTTTTCACTGATTGTCATGTACGACGCTTCGGGCGTCAGGCGTGCGGTTGGCAAACAAGCTGAAATACTAAATACCATAGTTGAAGACTTTTATACCAATAAAAAAGTTGCCGATGACAAGTTGAAGGAGCTGGTCGGTCATACGCCGTTTGAAGTTTTGGCGGGCGCCATCCTCGGCATAATTGTTGCAAATTTCATATTCTAAAGCGCGACGGATTGTGCGCCGCGCCTACTGGGCGCTATGCGATAGCTAAGCCCGTCGCCTAATAATAACTGGGGAGATAAATGGAATACAAGCTGTTACCTAATATTGCTAAGCCAAGTGATATTAAGTATTTTTCTAAACATAAATTGGCGCGTTTGACTGCAGAACTGCGCGCCTACATCGTCGAAGTCGTCGCCCTGCGCGGTGGTCATTTGGCATCTAATCTAGGCGTGGTCGAACTCACCGTTGCGCTGCATTTGGCATTTGACAGTCCGACCGATCAAATCGTCTTTGACGTCAGTCATCAGGCGTATGTACACAAGCTTTTGACAGGTAGATTCGAGTCCTTTAAGTCGTTGCGACAACACAAGGGCATAAGTGGATTTGTCAAGCGCAGCGAATCGCCACACGACATCTTTAATGCCGGTCACGCATCGACATCGCTGTCGGCGGCACTCGGATTGGCAAAAGCGCGCGATATCAAAGGGCAAGATCATCACGTCGTTGCAGTAATTGGCGACGGTGCGCTGTCTGGCGGCATGGCGTATGAAGCGCTAAACAACATTGGCAACGACCATTCTAAATTAATTATAGTTTTAAACGACAACGAAATGTCGATCGATAAAAACGTCGGTAGCATCAATAAATATTTGTCGCGCATTCGCACTAACCCCGGGTATTACAAGGCGAAGGCGGACGTGCACAGCATCATCGATAAAATACCGACAATTGGTAAGCCGATTGCAAATTCGATATCGCGCGTCAAAGAATCGATTAAGCAATTAGTCGTGCCGGGCATGCTATTTGAAGAAATGGGGCTGACCTATATTGGCGTCGTCGACGGACACGACATCGAGGCGCTGCGCAATACGTTTGAAAGCATTAAAAATGTCGATGGCCCGGTTCTGATTCACGTCCTCACCAAAAAGGGCAAGGGCGTCGCCTACGCCGAGCGGGATCCGGAAAAGTTTCACGGCACGAGCCCATATAACGCCACCGATGGGACGGCATTAAAGGCGTCCGCTGCGGCGACCTATTCGCAAGTGTTCGGTAAAAAAATATGTGATTTGGCAGCTGCTGACTATAAGATTTGTGCGATTACGGCAGCGATGCCGAGCGGTACCGGCTTAAAGCAATTTGCCGGCACATACCCCGATCGCTTCTTTGATGTCGGCATTGCCGAAGCGCACGCCGTGACATTTGCAGCTGGACTGGCAGTCAATGGCATGAAGCCCTTTTTTGCAGTCTATTCGACATTTCTACAGCGCGCTTACGATCAGCTGATTCACGATGTCTGCATTCAGAATTTGGCGGTCGTATTCTGTATTGACCGCGCCGGCTTGGTCGGCAACGACGGCGAGACGCACCACGGCGTATTCGATTTATCGTACTTGTTGCCAATGCCCAATATGATGGTGTTATCGCCCAAGGACGGCGATGACTTAAACGCTATGCTCAACTATGCGACGACCGTAAAGCAACCGCTTGCAATTCGCTATTCGCGCGGTGCCTGTCAGCTTAAAGATGCCGTCATAGCGGACTTTATGACGCCCGATGTGATTAGCTATGGCGATCGCTTTAACTTGATAGCGCTTGGCAGCATGCACAGTGTGGCGCGCGCCGCGCTAGAGCGCTTAAACGAAGCTGGCATCGCCGGTAGGCTGATTACGATTAAGTGTTTAAAGCCGCTCGACCGCTCTATATTACAGCATCTCAATGGCGCTGCTCCGATATTTAGCTTAGAGGACAACAGCTTAATCGGCGGGTTTGGCAGTTATTTTAGGCAGTGCCTCGACAACTGGCAGGTGTCACTAGAGTTGATTAGTTTTGGCATTGAAGATCAATTTGTCGGTCACGGTGCCGTCGACGAATTGTTGCAAGAACTCAGGTTAGACGCCGCGTCGACTAGTGCGCGCATTGCCGAGCATTTGGCGGCGCAGAAATGACGCGGCTCGACGTTGAACTAGTAGCGCGCGACTTGGTCAAATCGCGCGAACGCGCCAAAACTTTGATTAAGCGACAATGTGTAAAGGTAAATGACCGCATCGTCCTGAAACCTGCGCTACAAGTCACAGCTGACGACGTGCTGAGCGTCGTCGATTCGGTGCATCCATACGTTGGACGGGGCGGTTTGAAATTGCAAAAAGCGCTGTGCGCATTCGCCGTCGACGTCGCCGGCTTCAACTGTTTAGACGTCGGCGCTTCGACCGGAGGCTTTACCGATTGTCTACTTAAAAACGGCGCTAAAAAAGTCTATGCGCTGGACGTCGGTCACGATCAACTCGATCCCATTTTGCGAGCAGATAAGCGCGTCGTCAATTTGGAAGGGGTCAACATTCGACATGTAAAGTTAGCTGATTTTGACGAACAATTTGACTTGATTACTGTCGATGTCGCCTTTATATCGAGCGCCCACGTAATACCGGCAATTGCGCCATTGTTTGCCAAAGAGACGCGCGCGATTGTACTGTTAAAGCCGCAATTTGAAGTCGGCAAGGCAGGGCTCGGCAAGAACGGCGTCGTCAAAGACGACGAACAACACTTTAAAGCATTAAAGAATTTTATAAAAACTTGCGAATTAGAGCGATTAGTTGTTAGAAAAATTGATTTTTCAGGTATAAAGGGTAATAGGGGAAATATCGAGTATCTTACACTTATAGATGGAGGTGAAGAGGGTATAGTGTGTTGGACTGAATCAGCTATTCGCAAGATTGTATCAGAAAGTCACAAGTGTTTAAATCAGTAAAAGAAAGGAGAAATTTTGAAGTACTTACGTCATGCAAAAATACATCAATTGATTAATGAACAAGAGGTGGAAACACAGGAAGAACTCGTTAAATTATTAGAAAAAGAGAATTTTAAAGTTACCCAGGCGACTATTTCACGCGATATTAGAGAATTGCGCTTGATTAAAGTGCTCGCCAATAACGGCAAGTACAAATACGCTTCAATTAAAGAAAAGAACGAAATTATCACTGAGCGCTTTATCAAGGTCTTTAAAGAATCGGTCGTCAATATCGATCACGCCGAGAGCATTATCGTAATAAAAACCCTGCCGGGAGCAGGACAGGCAGCGGCGGCTGCACTCGACGCCATCGATCGCGACGAAATCGTCGGTACGTTGGCGGGCGACGACACAATTTTTTTGGTCGTGCGCAACAAAAAGGACATTCAGCAGACTATTGAATTTTTAGTTTCGTTAACGCGTTAGCGTCACGCGGAGTGCTATGTTAATTAAAGTCATCATCAATAATTATATACTAATTGATAATTTGGAAATCGATTTCGATCGCGGTTTAAATGTGTTAACCGGCGAAACTGGTGCCGGTAAGTCGATTATACTGGGTGCCATTAGATTGGGGTTAGGCGGCAGAAGTTCTGGCAATGTAATTAGAAACGGCGCAGATAAGGCGGTCATTCAAGTCGTCTTTGTAGTCGACGATTGCATTGCCGAACGCCTTTCTGAAACAGTTGACACATCTGATGGCATGGTTATTTTTAGGCGCGAAATGCATCGCGGCGGTAAGTCGATTATGCGCCTAAACGACTGTGTTGTAACGCTTAATCAAGCTGCCAAAGTCGCCAATTTATTACTCAATATTCACGGTCAAAGCGATTATCAGCTATTGTTTGACAGCGAGGGACAGCTGTCTTTAGTGGACGCTTTTTTGGAGCAATCGGCAAGCCGAATTAAATCCGATTTGGCGGCTGCCTATCATTCGCTTTTTAAAATAAAAAAACAGCTTGACAGCTTATCTGACCAACCCGAATTAATAGAGCGCGAAATCGATTTAATTAAGTTTCAAATGGACGACATCGATAGCGTTGAATTGACCGATGATGACGAAGATGTCGAAGCGCGTTATAAAAAAATCAATCAAGCTACACAGCTCATTCAGCGTTTATCGGAAATGAATTACACGATTGAAAACGAAGACGTCGGTGATTTGACGCGTTTGTTGAATCACTTGTCGCGCTCAGCTGGCGAATTGATAGATCAGTTTCCATCGTATGGCGAGGCAATTGAAAAAATAGATGACTTTTCATTTTTCCTCGCCGAATTTCAGCGCGATATCTGCGCCGACATCGACGCCTTGACAATTGATGAAGCCGAGCGCAGCGCAATCGAAAACCGCTTGGACGCCGTCAACGCGCTCAAAAAGAAATACGGTCAGACGATCGACGACATAGCGACCTACCGTCTATCGCTCGACGAACGCTTGACGACATTGCAAAATATAGCGGTTGAAAAGGAAACTTTAAGCGCCGCTTATCATCGACAAAAAGAAATCTATTTATCGCTCAATACTAAATTGTTGACAATGCGTAAACGCGCTGCCGACGCCTTTGTTAAGGTGCTAAGGGAGGAATTAGCCGAGCTCCAATTTAGCGACGTGGCGTTGGAAATCGTATTTAATAAAAGAAAACAGTTTACCGAACTCGGCTGTGAAGATGCTGATATTCGGATCAGCTTTAATAGAGGTGTCGCCGCCGAGTCACTGCGCAAAATAGCGTCCGGTGGCGAAATTTCGCGTTTAATGTTGGCGATTAAAAATATTGTCGCCGAGCGCGACCGAGTACCAGTATTAATCTTCGACGAAATCGATAGTGGTATCAGCGGTTTGACGGCAGGGGTCGTCGCCGATAAATTGTATCGCGTCGCGCGTTATCATCAAGTGATTTGCATTTCGCATTTAGCGCAAGTTGCCTTGATGGCGGATCGTCATTTTCTAATCGTCAAGGACACTATGGAAGACCTGGCGATTTCAAGGGTCTATCCATTGACTAAATCACAGCGCGTCGCGGAGATTGCCAGATTAATATCGGGTAAGCGCGTCGATGCGATGCAATTGCAGCACGCCGAACAATTGCTCGCGCGCGCAATGCGCGACCAAAGGGATATCGCCAATACTATCGGAGTTAAATAAATGATTTTTGACATCGACATACTTAAATACGCTTTTTACGAGACGGTCATCATATCATCTTTAATGTGGATTATCAGTCCGCGGGCGGTATTGCGCAACACTAAACTGGCGCTTTTGACAATTCCAATGATTTATCTTTACCTATTGATAATTCCCGTCAATGGCTTGTTTACGGTTACGTTATTTGCCGCGTTTTTGATATCTTTACGCTATTACTTTTTTAACGAATCGTGGCGCATTGCTTCGCGTCAAATCGTTGGACTGTATATCCTAAAATTTTTGGCATTTTATTTAGCTGCCTTTTTGGTCTTGATGAAGAGCGCGCATTTGACGACTTATCAGCACATCTTTAAGACGTCTAATGTTGAACTCGTACAGTTTTCGTTACTATATTTGCTCATTTTAATCGTACAATATCGGTTCGCCGTCAATTACATCAATAAAATCAGGGGCAGAAGTTTTTATTTAGAATTATCTAGCTTGCTGACAATACTATTTGGCGTCATCGTCTACTTTTTGATTAGCAATATGGTTTACCGTTTTTACGCACTCAACATCAATGCAATATTAAATATCGCCAACTTCAACATTTTGATGACCTTGTCGATGAATGTCATCGTCTTGTTGTTTTCTTTAGTCTTGTTCTTGTTTGCGACTTACAAGTCGACTAAGAACGAGTTTAGCAATTTTCAAACCGAGGCGCAAATCGATAAATTAACCGGCTTGTTGACGCGCGTCGACGGCATGCGCCAACTTGAGCGCGTATATCAAAAATCGCTTATTCAGCACAGTAATTTTGTCATCTGTTTCATCGACATCAATGACTTAAAAGTAATAAACGATCACTATGGACATCGCGAAGGCGACTACGCCATTCAACAGGTTGCCAAAACCGTTTTGAGCGAGCTGCGCGATACCGACTTTGCCTTTCGCTATGGCGGCGATGAATTCGTCATCGTCTTCGACAACTGTCGATTGCAAGATGCGCGCAATGCGTGGCAGCGAATAGACGATCAATTAGAAATTATTAATAGAGCAAAATTAAATCAATATAAACTCCAGGTGAGTTATGGCTTGTCTTCGCATCATCAAGATAAAAAATTGGGTTTAAAACATCTGATAGAACTCGCTGACAGCGAAATGTATAAGCGAAAGAGAGAGGTGAAACTAAATGGTCAATAGGGTGATAATGATTATAATGGACAGTTTGGGCGTTGGCGAGTTGCCCGACGCCGCAGAATTCGGCGATATCGATGTCAACACTTTGGGACACATCGCCGATAATACGGCAGATTTTAAGATTCCGCATTTAAGAGAACTGGGAATTGGCAATATCGACGGCGTCGATGCCTTAGCGGACGTCGCTCAACCAATTGGCGCCTTCGGTCGTCTAGCCGAGGTTTCCAAGGGAAAAGATACGACGACCGGTCACTGGGAAATCGCCGGATTGGTCATAGACACGCCATTCAAGACATTTCCGCAGGGCTTTCCCAAAGCAGTCATCGACCAATTCGAAGCGGCTACCGGCAGAAAGGCACTTTGCAACAAGCCGGCTAGCGGTACGCAAATAATCGAAGAGTTGGGCGAACAACACATCGCCAGCGGCGACGTCATCGTCTACACGTCCGCCGATAGCGTATTTCAAATCGCCGCACACGAAGATGTCGTGCCGCTCGAAGAATTGTACGAAATGTGCGAAAAAGCGCGCGAAATTTTGCGCGGTGACTACGCCGTCGCGCGCGTAATCGCCAGACCATTTGTCGGCGAACCGGGTAGTTTTAAGCGCACTGCAAATCGCCGCGATTATTCCTTAAAGCCCTTTGGTAAGACCGTATTGGACAGTCTTAAAGAAGCCGATTACGAAGTGAGGGCGGTCGGTAAAATCGTCGATATTTACAATGGCTGTGGCATTACGCACGACATACATACAAAGAGCAATATGGATGGCGTCGATCAGACGATTCACTATATGAAAGACGATTTTAAGGGGCTAATTTTTACTAATTTAGTTGATTTTGACGCCAAATTTGGACATCGTCGCAATATACCCGGCTATGCCAACGCACTTGAGGAATTTGATTTGCGCTTGCCGGAAATCATCAATGCGATGAATGACGACGATCTTCTCATATTGACGGCAGACCACGGCAATGATCCGTCTTATAAGGGTACTGACCACACGCGCGAGTACATTCCGTTTCTCGCCTATGGCAAAGCCGTTAAAGCAAACGTCAACTTGGGCACGCGTCGTTCGTTTGCCGATATCGGCGCGACAATTGCCGACATCTTTGGCGTGGAAATGACCGCACACGGCGAGAGTATGAAAAAGTTGATATTGGGAGAATAACATGCGCATTTATGACATTATAAAGAAAAAGCGCGACGGCGGCGAGCTCAGTCGCGCGGAAATCGATTACTTTATCAAGGGCTATACCGCCGGAGAAATTAAAGATTATCAGGCTGCGGCGCTCTTGATGGCGATTTACTTTAAAGACTTAAACAACGCCGAAACGATTGCCCTTACGGAGGCGATGATGCACTCCGGCGACGTCGTAGAATTGTCGGCGATTGCGGGCATAAAAGTCGATAAACACTCTACTGGCGGCGTCGGAGACACGACGACAATGGTCTTGGCGCCACTGGTCGCCGCCTGCGGCGTGCCAATTGCCAAGATGTCCGGCAGAGGGCTCGGACACACCGGTGGTACAGTTGATAAGCTTACGGCAATACCCGGCTTTCAAGTCGAGTTGACGGCAGACCAATTTGCCAAAAATGTCAATCAGTACGGCATTGCCGTAATCGGCCAGTCTAAAAATATTGCACCTGCCGACAAGAAATTGTATGCACTGCGCGATGTCACGGCGACAGTCGAAAACATTGCGTTAATCGCCAGTTCGATTATGAGTAAAAAATTAGCTGCCGGTTCCAACGGCATCGTATTAGATGTCAAGACCGGTTCGGGCGCGTTTATAAAAGATGAGGCAGGCTCCATTGAGCTCGCCAAGGCGATGGTCGACATCGGCAACGGCATGAATCGTCAGACTGTAGCAGCTATTACCGACATGTCGCAACCGCTCGGCTTTGCGATTGGCAACAGCATCGAAGTAATTGAGGCAGTCGAGACCTTAAAGGGCAATGGACCGAGCGATTTAGCTGAACTCTGTTTGACTTTGGGGGCACATATGGTCGTCATCGGCGGCAGGGCAGAGCGCTTTGAAGACGCCTATAATATGCTAGTCGAAGCCATTGACAGCGGTCAGGCGCTTGCAAAGTTCCGCGACTTTGTAGAAGCGCAGGGCGGCAACGGCGACGTCGTAGACGATTATAGCATACTGCCAACGGCACCAGTCGTGCACGAGGTGTGCGCGGCGCAAAGTGGTTACATCAGCGCATTCCAGTCTGAAGAGATTGGACGCTGTGCGATGCTACTCGGTGCCGGTCGCGCTAATATCGAAGCCGAAATCGACCTCAGCGCAGGTATTAAGTTAGCGCGCAAAATTGGCGATAAAGTGGCAAGTGGCGATTTACTGGCGACGTTTTACAGTAGTCGGTCCGAAAATCTTAGCGCTGTCGAAGCGATATTCTTAGATGCAATCAGTATAGTCGACCAACCTTGCACTGCGCCTGAGCTCATCAAGGCAATCGTCACGGCGGACGAGATAGTTAAATGTAAATAAGTAATCAATAATAGAGAGCTCTCGCATTTCAAACCCGAGATTTCTCGACTTCGGCTGCGCCTACGCTCGAAATGACAAGTGCGGCGCGCGCTTTTAATTATAAACCCAGAATATTCACACCAGTGCGTGAATATTCTGGGATAAGGATTTAGATGTTTATGAGTTACCAAATGAATCTGGTATTACCCAATTTTGAGGGGCCGCTGGAATTGCTGTTGCACTTATTGGAAAAGAACGACATCGACATTTACGATATTCCAATCCATACGGTGACCGAGCAATTCCTCGCCTATCTCGAACAATTAGAGGAAAATAGCCTCGACGACATCAGCGAATTCGTCGTCATGGCAGCGCATTTGTTGGAAGTCAAGTCAAAGATGCTGTTGCCAATACACGGCGAAGACGACGAGACGGCGCCAATTGGCGAAGACGATCCACGCTATGAATTGGTACAGCGCTTAATTCAGTACAAGATATATAAAGATGCCGCGACGACCCTACAGCGCCAGCACGATGAAAATGCCGGTATACAAATGCAGCGCATCAGCGAGATCGAGCGCTTTAAAGAAACGCTCGAAGAAGCCGATGACGGCTTGCAAATAGACATTTCATTGTTAGTCGGCGCACTAAATGACGTCATCAACAGAATTCCGGTATACGATTTAACGCGGCGCAATTTTTTTGAAAAACTGGTGCGCGACCACTATACGATTGAACAAAAGTTAGTATACTTAGAAGAGATGTTCGAGCAAAAAACCAAGTGGACGTTTAAGCAGTTGGTGGGAACGGCGCGCGATAAAATGGAGCTTATTATCACGTTTTTAGCGCTTTTAGAATTCTTGCGCGACAACGCGCTAAAGATTTATCAAATGGAATCCTTTTCGGAAATAATTATAGAGAAAGAAGTATTATGAAGCAGAATTTAACGCAGCAAATCGAGGCATTGCTATTCGCGTGGGGCGATGCCTTATCATATCGCAGAATTGGCAACATATTAGAAGTCGAAGTCGACGAGGTCAAGGCGGCAATAGAAACGTTAAAGGCACAATACGCCGATGCGTCGCGCGGCATTCACCTGATAGAAGTCAATCAATCCGTCCAGTTGGCGAGTAAAAAAGAAGTCGCCGACGTGGTCGAAAAACTGTTTAAAACCGATAAAAAACGCGGCTTATCGGGAGGTTTACTAGAAGTCTTGGCAATTGTCGCCTATCGTCAGCCGGTCACTAAACTGGAAATCGAGGCGATTCGCGGCGTAAAATCGGATCGCGCACTGCAAGCTTTAAGTGCGCTCGACTTCGTATATGTTTCCGGCAAACTGGAACAAATCGGCAGACCTAATTTGTATAGCACGACGACGCATTTTTTAAAAAAATTCGGCTTGCGCAATTTGCGCGAACTGCCGCCGATTGAATCGTTTGATCGCTTACAAATCGCCTTGACGAGTGAGGAAGAACAAATAATTAATGAGTAGGACGAGTAAGAGTACAAAGCGTACTAAAAAAACGACTAAAAAGAATACTAAAAAGAATGCCAAAGCGCAAAATAACGGCTTGCGCTACGAGGTCAAACTGACGCTGCTGCTCGCGGCGACGGTCTTCATTTTTTTGGCGATGTTTAGCAATGCCACCAGTTTTGTCGGCGCCTGGATACGCGACGCCTTGACTGGTTTGTTTTCGTATTACGCCTTTATCTTTCCGCTGTTTGCATTTGCCTGCATCTTCGTATCGATCAATAAAAATCTGGCAGCTTACCGCTGGCGCGTCTACTTTTCTTCAGTATTGATTAGTTTGGCGTCTTTACTGGCGCTCGGTCTGATGATGGCGAAAGACAATCAAGCTGATATATTTGCGCCGGGCGGCATTGTCAACAGCTATTTGTCGGGACAACAATTGACGTCGCTTGGCGTAATTGGACAGCTTATTTTTGCAATTGTCAACGGCGCAATTGGGCATTGGGGAACCGTCGTCGTAATCTGTACGGCGCTGATGCTGTTTTGCATCTTTACGCTCGGTATCACGCCGACTAAAATTGGCAAATCGATGGGGCGCTCAGCCAGTGCCACCGGTAAGAAAATATCGGAAACCGGCGGCAAAATCGGCGAGAGCATAAAAGTCAGCGTCGAACAAATAAAAGAGGAAAGGGCAAACGCCGACAAACAGCGCGATAAAAAACGGCTTATCGATTTAGTAAAGTCGGCAGACTTTGCCGAAGCTGAAAGCGCTGCGGACGAATCTTTGACGGCTGTAGACGCAGTTGACGAGGACATCGTCAAAGATACAAAAATTGTCGACGATAGCGGCGTAGCCGACTACGGCAGCATAACGATTATCGACTATGACGATCAGCGCAAACCGTTTAATCCGGTCGAAGCGTTTGACGAGGTAGACGAATCGGTTGACGAATACGTCGATGAAATAGCGCCGGAGGCAGTCGCCGAGTCGCAAAAACCGGGCGTTGCGGCAATTAAAGATCTAAAGACAATAAAGAAAGAAAACGCCGTCATCAGCAGCGCCGAAGTCGACGCTGTAGAGTCTAAAATTACTGAAGAAGTCGAAAAATCGTATGAAAATTATCGCATTCCGCCGATGAATTTGCTCAATTACGGTTCATCCGGGCGCACTGAAAAGGACAATCGCGATATTTTGGCGAAGGCAAAATTGTTAGAGCAGACCTTGGCTGATTTTAAAATCGACGCCCACGTCGTACAGGTTAGCAAGGGACCGATGATTACGCGCTTTGAAATTCAACCCAGTCCGGGTGTAAAAGTTAGTAAAATCGTCAATTTGAGTGACGATATCGCGCTCAGCTTGGCGGCGATTAGCGTGCGCATCGTCGCGCCGATTCCCGGCAAGGCGGCAATTGGCATCGAAATTCCGAATCAAAACACGTCGCTTGTAACGCTGCGCGACGTCATCGAAAGCGATTTATACGACGCTGCGCAGTCGCCCATTTGCTTCGGGCTGGGCAAAGATATATCGGGGCAACCAATCGTCGCCGACTTGTCTAAAATGCCGCACCTGTTAATTGCCGGTGCGACTGGTTCCGGCAAGAGCGTCTGCGTCAATACGATTATTACCAGCATACTGTATAACGCCAAGCCGGACGAGGTCAAGTTTTTAATGATCGACCCGAAAGTCGTCGAACTCAATGTCTACAACGGCATCCCGCATCTGATATTGCCGGTCGTAACCGATCCCAAAAAGGCGTCGATCGCCTTAAATTGGGCGGTTCAGGAGATGACCGAGCGCTATAAACAGTTTGCCGACAACGGCGTGCGCGATATAACCAGTTTTAACAAGCGCGCCGAAAGCGATGAGGCAATGCGCGTGATGCCGCGCATCGTCGTGATTATCGACGAATTGGCAGACCTCATGATGGTCGCGCCGAATCAAGTCGAAGACGCCATCTGCCGCTTGGCGCAAATGGCACGCGCCGCCGGCATACACTTAATCGTCGCCACACAACGACCGTCGGTCGACGTCATCACCGGCGTCATCAAGGCAAATATTCCGTCGCGCATTGCCTTTGCAGTTTCATCGCAAGTCGACTCGCGTACCATTATTGACATGGCGGGCGCCGAAAAATTGCTCGGCAAGGGCGACATGCTATACTATCCGGTCGGCAAGCCGAAACCGCTACGCGTACAGGGCTCGTTTATCTCCGAGGACGAGGTCGAGACGGTCGTCAAACACGTCATCGGGCAGGTCGACGGCGAATTGCACTACGACGATGTCTCATTAGATGACATCGAACACGCCTTGGCGACGGAAGAAGGCGATGACATCGATGAACTGCTCGCCAACGCAATTGAATTTGTGGTGCGTTCTGAAAAGGCTTCGACTTCGCTATTACAGCGCCAATTTAGAATAGGTTACAATAGGGCGGCGCGCATGATTGACGAAATGGAAGTGCGTGGCATCATCGGTCCGAGTCGCGGCTCGAAACCGCGCGAAGTGCTGTTGACCTGGCAAGAATACGAAACGGCGGCACAGTAATGACATACCAATACTATATTGAAACGCTGGGCTGTTCGAAGAACTTTGTCGACTCTGAGATTATGATGGGGCGACTAACTAAAGCTGCCTATCGGCAAGTTTTCGATCCGGCATCGGCAGACATCATCATCGTCAACACCTGCGGTTTCATCGAATCGGCTAAAGAAGAATCACTCGATACCATATTTGAATTACTGGATTACAAAGAACGGGGCAACTGCCGCTACTTTATCGTGGCGGGTTGCCTTTCGCAGCGCTATGCCGCAGAATTAGCGGCTGAAATACCACAAATTGACGCCTTTGTCGGCACGACGACCTTTGACGATATCGTCGACGTCGTCAAAAAGCTACAAGTAGCTAAAGGCGATGCGACGCTCTATATCGACAATTGCGATCGCGTTACGCTCGACGATGGCGTGCGCCGCATTGCAAAGGGGGCGGTGACCGGCTATTTAAAGATTTCCGAGGGCTGCGACAATCGCTGTACCTATTGCATCATCCCCAAATTGCGCGGTCGCTATCGGTCGCGCACGATAGAGTCAATCGTCGCCGAAGCCAAACAAATGGTCGCCGCCGGCATAAGTGAACTGATCGTCATCGCACAGGACACGTCGCGCTATGGCATCGATATTTACGGCACTTATAAATTGCTCGACTTATTGCGCGAACTGAATGCCTTAAACGGCGTCAGATGGATTCGACTACAGTATATGTATCCCGACATATTGGATGAAACGGTTATCAGTGGCATTGCCGAACTCGCTAAAGTCGTCAATTATTTCGACATACCGGTACAACACGGCAGCAATGCCGTATTAAAGCGGATGAACAGAAACACTAGCGTAGAACACATCGAAAGCGTTATTCAAGCGATTCGCAAGCATTGTCCGGACGGCACTGTGCGCACGACGATGATCGTCGGCTTCCCCGGTGAAACGGAGGCAGACTTTGAAGCTATGATTGGTTTTGTGAAGCGCGTGCGCTTTGATCGCTTAGGCGCATTTGTCTATTCGCGCGAAGAGGATACGCCGGCTTATAACATGCCCAATCAAGTTGCCGGCGACGTCGCCGCGGCGCGCTACGCCGAACTGATGACCGTACAACAAGCCATTTCAGAGTCCTTACAGGCTTTAAAACTAGATACACATTGTGCGGTTTTAATAGAAGAAGTCGTCGAAGAAAATAATATTTACGTGGCGAGGACAGCCTATGATGCGCCGGAAATCGACGGCGTATGCTATGTGCACAGTCACGGCAAGCAACTCGCCAGCGGCGATTTTGTAACGGTGAAAATAACTGATACTTTAGAATTTGATATTATAGGAGATTACGTTGAACACTGCTAATAAATTGACAATTTTCCGCATCTTGCTGGTGCCGCTATTCGTATACTTACTGTATTGCCAGACGGCGGTTATGCGCTACTGGGCGCTCGCCGTATTTATAATAGCCGCAATCACCGACTTTGTCGACGGCTATGTCGCCAGAAATTACGACCAAATTACCAATCTCGGTAAACTATTGGATCCGGTCGCCGATAAAATTCTAGTCGTTTCGGCGTTAATCGCCTTTGTCGACCTGTCCGAAATACCAGGCTGGATCGTCATCGTCATCATATCGCGCGACTTCTTCGTCGACGTACTGCGCATGAACGCTGCGGCGCAGGGCATCGTATTGGCAGCCGGCAAGTGGGGCAAGCTCAAGACAGTTGTCCAAATGGTCGCCATAATTTTGATTTTAGCAAACAATTATCCCGCTGTAATGATAAACTTGCCACTCGATCAGATTACGCTCTATTTGGCAGTTTTCTTAACAGTTTTATCGGGCGCTGAATACACAGTTGCCAATTGGAGGAAACTCAATTTATGATGCACGCTGCAATTTTATCAATTGGTACCGAGTTAATTACCGGTCATACACTGAATACGCACGGTCAGTACATTACGCAAAAACTAAAGGCGTTTGGCTACGTCGTCGACTATCATCTGTGTTGCGACGACGATCAGACGCAAGTTGTAAAATCGTTGCAGTTCTTAGCCGAACAGTGTGACTTAATTATTACGACTGGCGGCCTCGGACCAACGGTCGACGACATTACGCGCGACTGCATTGCCGATTTTTTAGGGTTGCCACTCGTTGAAAACGAAACTGCCAAACGGAAACTAGAAGACTATTTCACCAGTAAAAATTATAAGCTCACTAAAAATAACTATAAGCAAACACTGTTTCCGCAAAATGCCACTATTATCGTCAACGAGCGCGGCACGGCGGATAGCTTTATTTGCAGCAAAGACAAATTAAAGATCATGGCGTTGCCCGGACCGCCGCGCGAAATGCAACACGTCTTAGAGCGTTCGCTCAGTTATCTGGTGCAAGATGGCGTTAAATACGCGAGGTCGTTAAAGCTCTTTGGCTGCGGGGAATCGTCGATAGACGATATGATAAAAGATATCGACAGCAGCGGCACGCAACTCGGCATCTACGCCGGTGGCGGCGTCATTACGATCCGCGTTTCGGCACACGACGCCAGCGAAGAAGCCGCTAAAGCGCGCGTCTTGCCAGTTTATAGCGCCATTGAAGCGCGCGTAGAGCAATACATCTACGCCCGCGATGAGTTGACTTTGGCAGAAGTCGTCGTCAATTTGTTGCTCGAACACGAACTGACGATTGGCGTTGCCGAAAGTTGTACAGGCGGTCAACTGGCAGCTGAACTCACTGCTATTGCCGGCGTCTCAAAGGCATTTATCGGCGGCGTGGTAAGTTATAGCAACGCGCAAAAAATGCGCTTACTCGGCGTATCCGAAAAAACGTTACAATTACATGGTGCAGTCTCCGCTGAAACGGCGCTGGAGATGGTGCAGGGACTCATTAAATTGACCGCTAGCGACATTGGCGTCGCCATCACCGGAATCGCCGGACCGGGCGGCGGCACTGCTGAAAAACCAGTCGGTCTAGTCTACATCGGCATCGCCTACAAAGGGCAGTTTTTTGTAGAGCGCTACAATTTCAAGCGCGATCGCGCCAAAAATAGGCAATACGCGACGCTGACGGCTTTGAAGTTGGTGCGCGATAAAATCGTCGAAGAGTATTCGAGTGTGCAAGCTGCATTTTAGTAGTAATTTTTGCACTTTTTGACTTGAATTATGCCATAAAAAAACATATAATATACCTATTAGAACAAATGTTCGCTATAGCTACTATGGAGGTTGCAATGGACGGTAGAAAAAAAGCACTTGAATCAGTGATGAGTCAAATAGAAAAACAGTACGGCAAGGGCGCCATCATGCGCTTGGGAGACAATCCCATTAAAATGAATATGGACGTCATCTCGACCGGCTGTATGGCGATTGATATCGCACTCGGCATCGGCGGCATTCCAAAGGGCAGAATTGTCGAAATTTACGGTCCGGAATCCTCCGGTAAGACGACTGTCTCGTTGCACGTCATCGCCGAGGCGCAAAAGGGCGGTGGGGTAGCTGCCTTTATCGACGCCGAACACGCGCTCGATCCAATTTATGCGCGCTCAATTGGCGTCGACGTCGACGAGTTAATCGTCTCACAGCCGGACACCGGTGAACAGGCGCTTGAAATCTGCGACGCCTTAGTGCGCAGTGGCGCGGTCGATATCATTGTCATCGACTCGGTTGCGGCACTCGTTCCAAAGGCAGAAATTACCGGTGAGATGGGCGATAGCCACATGGGTTTACAGGCGCGTTTAATGTCGCAGGCGCTGCGCAAGCTGACGGCGCTGGTCAACAAGTCTAAGTGTTCTGTGGTATTTATCAATCAGCTCAGAATGAAGATTGGCGTCATGTTCGGCAACCCCGAAACGACGACCGGCGGCAACGCCCTCAAATTTTACGCCTCGATGCGCCTCGACGTCAGACGCATCGAATCGATTAAGTCGGGCGACAGTATCATGGGCAACAGAACGCGCGTCAAAGTCGTTAAAAACAAGTTGGCACCGCCCTTTAAAACTGCCGAATTCGACATTATGTACGGCGAGGGCATTTCTAAAGTGGGCAGCACCTTAGATGCCGCCGTCGACGCCGACATCGTCAAAAAGGCGGGTGCTTGGTACAGTTACAACGGTGAAAAACTGGGGCAGGGGCGCGAAAACGTCAAGACTTATCTAAAAGACAACCCGGTAATCTATCAAGAAATCGAAGGTTTAGTCAAGCGCCATTATTTATCATCTGCTGAAGATGAACCTACTAACGAAGAATAACATGAGGCATAGTTGTTCAGTCAATTTGTCTACAGCCTGCACTCCCGCTTTGCGGGAGTTTTTTATTTGTCAAAAACAAATATCACATCTTTTTAGAGAGTACCTATTTACAAATCTTAAAGCCTTTTTAACGCACTGGTGTAAATCCGGGATAATTGTTTAAAAAAATCAAACTTTTTAAAAAATTACGTTTATGCTATACATAAGACAATAAATAAGTATTATTCGTAAAAAAATATCGATTTTACATAAATTTTTTTTGTCACATTTTGTGACAACGTTTGTCACAAGCTGATTTTGTCAACTGTTTTTGCCTCAGACACCTTTTTTTTAATTTAATATTATGTCATAATTATAAGTAGCGTAGCGAAATATTTACCACAACTAAAGCATAAAGGAGGAAAAAGACGTGAAAAATTTCAGAAGAGTAATATCATTAATACTAGTATTTGCTCTCGTAGTGAGTCCAGTGCTAAACATGGTAGATATTACCGTCTATGCAGATGGTGGCTTTATCTACGCTGATGACGCACAGACCATTATTACGGGATATGACGGTCCAGGTGGCAATATTATCATTCCAGCTGGCGTCATCAGGATTGAAAACGATGCCTTTAAAAATAATACGTTAATTACTGGCGTCGAATTTCAGGAGGGCATTCAGGAAATCGGCGACAGAGCCTTTCAGGGCTGCACCGGTTTGAGCGGCGGTTTAGTCATCCCCTTTAGCGTGACCAGTTTGGGTGAATATGCCTTTAGTGGCTGTAGCGGCTTTAATGCCAAGCTGGTTTTGTCTAGGCAATTGACCACATTAAACGATGGCGTATTTTCCAATTGCTCTGGGTTTAATAACGACCTTACTGACGGCAGTTTAATCCCAGAGAGCATGACGACAATCGGCTATAACGCATTTAGCGGTTGTACGGGTCTTACTGGCACGTTGACGATTCCGGATAATATTACGACGATCGGTCACGAACATATTATAGTCGGTAGCGGCGTAACGCATGTGTACAGATATTATCCTCCATTTCAGTACTGTAGTAATGTTAAGACGATAACGCTCAAGAATCCGATGGTTATTAATACTGTCAACACCTTAATTTCGGGTATGACGACGCTTCAGACGGTCTACGTACCACTCGAGTCATACGGCGCTTATCAAAATGCGCTGAATCTACCAGCTGGCGTAAATTTACGAGCGATAGATAACGATGACGAGTTTATAATTGACGAAAACAATGTACTCGTCGGTTACCAAGGCGCCGGCGGCACAGTGGAAATTCCAATGCATGTCTATAAAATTGGCTATCGCGCCTTTAAAGATAAGACGGCAGTAACTGAAATAGCCTTTAATGAAACCCTAGAGGAAATAGGGGTAGAAGCTTTTGCGGGCAGTGGTTTAAGCGGTGATCTCTATTTGCCGGAGGGGCTTAATACAATTGGCGACAGGGCATTTTCTAATATTACTACGCTAACGGGCGATTTGACGATCCCCGATAGCGTAACGACGATGGGCGACGAGGCGTTTAGAGAATGTACTGGCCTTAATGGTTCACTTGACTTGGGCAATGGACTCGAGAGTCTGGGAAACTCTGCCTTCTACGGCTGTACGGGCT
>PDWJ01000352.1_pt1 | contig 68800 bp, 44 predicted proteins | sample 1430881 | NCBI WGS metagenome assembly PDWJ01 (sample SAMN01162460, study PRJNA174530) | Oral metagenome, whole genome shotgun sequencing project. | biome: Marine environment; feature: Marine mammal; material: Swab sample of the gingival sulcus; isolation source: swab sample of gingival sulcus... | reverse complement strand
GAGCTTGTCGAGCTCGCCCTTGAGGACGGTGTAGAATCCCCGCAGGATCTCCTTGAACTGGAGGTGGAGCTCCTGCTTGCGGGCCTCTACGGTGTGGGTGAGGGGGTTGTCGTACTCGTCGATGAGGATCACCACCCTCTGCTGGGTCTGCTGGTGCGCCGTATGTATGAGCCGCTGGAGGCGCGCGCCCAGGTCCGCCTCCCCCTCGTCGAGGCCGTAGCGCTCCTCGTAGACCCCGAGCTGGTAGCCCACCATGCTGTGGATGGCCTCGACGCTATTGTGGCTCCCGATGCTCATGTCGAAGCGCAGCACCGGGAACTCCGTCCAGGCCTCTGCGCCCTTCCGCCCCTCCAGCTCGGCGAGGCGCAGCCCCTCGAAGAGCTCGCGCTTCCCCTCGAAGTAGCACCTGAGCGTGGTGGTGAGCAGGGACTTGCCGAAGCGGCGGGGGCGGCTCAGGAAGGCCATGTCCAGCGAGTTGGCCAGCCTCCATATCAGCTCCGTCTTGTCGATGTAGTGGTAGCCCTCCCGGCGTATGGTCTCGAAGTCCCATATCGACATGGGCCATCTCTTTGTCTGTTGCATAGCAATTCCTTTATTACTTCAACTCAACGCAAAGGTACGAAATTTCCCGTGGCTCGCCCCGCTCCATTCCCGTTCAGATGTCGTACCTTTGCCGGGCCGAGCAGGCCAAATCGCATCATTTCGCATATGAACATCGCCATCATCGGAACCGGCTACGTCGGCCTCGTCACGGGGGCCTGCCTCGCCGAGCTGGGCATCAGGGTTAGCTGCGTGGACTCGGACGCGGACAAGGTCAACGCGCTCCGCCAGGGGGGCATACCCATCTACGAGTCCGGGCTGGAGGCCATCGTGCGGCGCAACGTGCAGGCCGACCGGCTGCGCTTCAGCACCCGTCTGGAGGAGGTCCTGCCCGATGCCGAGCTGGTCTTCATCGCCGTGGGCACCCCGCCCGGCGAGGATGGCGCGGCCGACCTCCGGCAGGTCGTGGAGGTCGCGCGCACCATCGGCCGGCACATGCGGGCCTACAAGCTCGTGGTGACCAAGAGCACCGTGCCGGTGGGCACCTCCGAGCGCGTTCGCCGGGCCATCCAGGGGGAGCTCGACGGCCGGGGGCTGCGCCTCGACTTCGATGTGGCCTCCAACCCCGAGTTCCTCAAGGAGGGCGATGCCGTGGACGACTTCATGAAGCCCGACCGCGTGGTCATCGGGGTGGACTCGCCCCGCGCCCGGGAGCTCATGACCCGCCTCTACAAGCCCATGCTGCTCAACAACTTCCGGGTGCTCTTCATGGACATCCCCTCGGCCGAGATGACCAAGTACGCGGCCAACGCCATGCTGGCCACCCGCATCAGCTTCATGAACGACATCGCGAACCTCTGCGCGCGGGTGGGGGCCGACGTGGGCATGGTCCGCCTGGGCATCGGGAGCGACACCCGCATCGGCAAGCAGTTCCTCTACCCGGGCTGCGGCTACGGCGGCAGCTGCTTCCCCAAGGACGTGAAGGCCCTCATGCAGACGGGGCGGGAGCACGGCTACCCCATGCGCGTGCTGGAGGCCGTGGAGGCCGTGAACGATAGCCAGAAGCGGCTGATGTTCGCCAAGTTCCACGACTACTTCGGGGGCGATGTCCGGGGGCGGCGCGTCGCGGTCTGGGGCCTCTCCTTCAAGCCCGGGACGGACGACATGCGCGAGGCCCCCTCGCTGGTGCTGATCGAGAGCCTGCTCGCGGCCGGCTGCGATGTCTGCGCCTACGACCCCGTGGCCATGGGGGAGGCCCGGCGGCGCCTGGGCCCGTCCGTGACCTACGCCCGGGACGTGTACGAGAGCGCGCTCCATGCCGATGCCATATTCCACGTCACCGAGTGGAAGGAGTTCCGCATGCCCAGCTGGGAGGTCATCCGGCGGTCGATGCGCACGCCCCTCATCGTCGACGGGCGCAACGTCTTCGACCCCGAGCAGCTGACGGGCTTCGACTACCTCTGCATCTAGCGCGGGCTGCGCAGGGCGATGCCCCCGGGTGGCGCAACCCTTTCGGGGGCACTATTTTCCCCCCGTGCGGCCGATTGTTCACCCCTTCCCCCAAAAATAGTACCTTTGCGCTACATATACTGCAGCGCATGGAATCGAAGCATATCATCGGCATCACGCAGGGCGACCCCAACGGCATCGGCTACGAGGTCATGCTGCACGCCCTGTCAGACAGCCAATTTGCCGAAATGTTCACCCCCGTGGTATACGGTTCTGGCCGGGCCCTGGCCTACTACCGGAAGGTGCTGGGGCTCCCGGCCACCAGCCTCAACGTCGTCCAGTCGGCCAGCCAGGCCAAGCCCAAGCGGATAAACCTCGTGGAGTGCATGCCCGAGGCCCCGCTGGTGGAGATGGGCCAGCCCACCCAGCAGTCCGGCCAGGCGGCCCACCTGGCGCTGGAGCGCTTCTTCGAGGACTACGACCAGGGCCACGTGGACGCGCTGGTCACCCTCCCGGTCAATAAGTCCACCATGCAGTCGGCGGACTTCGCCTTCCCCGGGCACACCGAGTACCTGGCCCACAAGACCGGCGGGCAGGAGCCGCTCATGCTCATGGTCTCCGACCGGCTGCGCCTCGGCGTGGCCACCGGGCATATCCCCCTGGCCGGGGTCCAGGGCCAGCTCACGGCCGAGCTGCTGCATGGCAAGATTGACACCCTGCACCGCATCCTCCGGCAGGACTTCGAGATTGACCAGCCCCGCATCGCCCTCCTGGGCCTGAACCCCCACGCCGGCGAGGGGGGCCTCCTGGGCGCGGAGGAGCTCACCCTCCTGGAGCCCGTGGTGGCCCAGGCCAACGCCGCGGGCAAGGTCGTCGTGGGGCCCTACCCCGCCGACGGCTTCTTCGGCGCGGGCATGTGGGCCCACTTCGACGCGGTCCTGGCCATGTACCACGACCAGGGCCTGACCCCCTTCAAGACCATCGCCTTCAACCGGGGCGTGAACTACACCGGCGGGCTGCCCCTGGTACGCACCTCCCCGGCCCACGGCACGGCCTACGACCTGGTGGGGAAGGGGCAGGCCAGCAGCGAGTCCTTCCGCGAGGCCGTCTACCTCGCGCTCGACATCGTCAGGGCCCGCCAGCGGAGCCAGGCGCTGCGGGAGAACAGCCTCAAGCCCAGAAAGGAAAGCACCAGATGATAAAAACGCAGCGGGCAGCCTGAGACCACCGCCCACCCCGCGGCCGCCCTCCACGACTAACACCTCGCCAGAAGGATGTTCGAATACATCAAGGGACCACTCGTAGAGATTAGCCCAACGCACGCCGTCGTGGACGTGGGGGGGCTCGGCTACCTCATCCAGCTCTCGGCCCACACCTACGCGGCGCTGCAGGGGGGCAAGGAGGCGCGGCTCTACCTCCACCAGATACTCCGCGAGGACACCAACACCCTCTTCGGCTTCCACAGCCCGCAGGAGCGGGAGCTGTTCCGCCTCCTGATCTCGGTCTCCGGCGTGGGGGCCAACACCGCGCGGATGATCCTCTCGGCCTACAGCCCCGGCGAGCTCATCGCCATCATACAGGGCAGCGACGATGCCCAGCTACGCCAGGTGAAGGGCATCGGCGCGAAGACGGCCCAGCGCGTCATCGTGGACCTACGGGGGAAGGTCGACACCCTGGCCCCGGCCGGCTCGCCCGCCGCCGCCCCCGCCGCCCGCACCGCCCAGGCAGAGGCCCTGGCGGCCCTGCTCGCCCTCGGCTTTCCCCGGCCGGCCGCCGAGAGGGTCCTACGGAGCATCGCCACCCAGGAGAACGACGCCAGCGTGGAGCAACTCATCAAGCTCGCGCTCAAGCAGCTATAAACCTACTAAACAGCCAGCCATCTTGCTACAAGTTAAGCCACTTCATCCTGTACACCGCCTGGCCCTCAGTACTTCCGCATTGCCCGCGCCCCGCGCCCTACGCCTGGTGCTGGCCATCCTGCTGGGCCTACTGGTGCACCCCGCGGCCGGGCAGGGCACCGACAGCGAGCAGCAGCTCTTCTTCGCCCCCGCGCCCGACCAGGGGCACAGCGTGTCCTACGACGCGAAGACCCAGAAGTACACCGTCCGCCAGAAGGTCGGCAACCTCACCATCGGCCAGCCGCAGATCATGTCGACGGAGGAGTACCAGGACTTCCGCCGCGAGCAGTCCATGCGCAGCTACTGGGCCAACAAGCGCCGGGGGCTGGACGAGGACCAGACCGCCGGGGGCAGCCTCCTGCCCACCCTGAACGTGGGGGGCGAGGGCTTCGACCGCATCTTCGGCTCGAACACCATCGAGATCGTGCCGCAGGGCTCGGCCGAGCTCCTCTTCGGCATCACGCACAGCAAGACCGACAACTACACCATACCGGAGGACATGCGCTCCAACACCGCCTTCGACTTCAACACCAAGCTGCAGGTCAACCTCAGCGGGCGCATCGGGACCAAGCTCCGGATGGACGTGAAGTACGACACCGAGTCCACCTTCAACTACGAGAACAACGTACACATTATATATACCGGCACGGAGGACGAGATCATCCAGCGGATAGAGGCCGGCAACGTGGCCCTCGACCTCCCGGGCTCGCTGATCACCGGCTCGCAGTCGCTCTTCGGCTTCCGGACCGACCTCAAATTCGGGCGGCTCTACATCCAGACCGTCCTCTCCCAGCGCAAGGGGCAGTCGCAGTCCATCGAGGTCAAGGGCGGGGCGCAGACCAAGCTCTTCGAGCTGCGGGCCGACGAGTACGAGGCCAACCGGCACTTCTTCCTCTCGCAGTACTTCCGGGCGAGCTACAACCAGGCCCTCTCCCAGCTGCCGCTGGTCCTCTCCGGGGTGGAGATCACCCGCACCGAGGTGTGGGTCACCAACAAGCGGGGCAAGTTCGACAACTCGCGCGACTTCGTGGCCTTCGTGGACCTGGGCGAGACCGCGGGCCACATCTTCGCCCAGGGCCTCTTCCCGCCCAACCCCGCCGTCGCCCTGCCCTCCAACGAGGCCAACACCCTCTACGCGGAGATGGTCGCCCGGCCCTCGCTGCGCTCCCTCCCCGACGTCACCAGCACCCTGGCCCCCCTCCAGCCGCAGAACTTCCGCAACGGGCAGGACTACGAGAAGCTCGAGAGCGCCCGCCTGCTGAGCAAGGAGGAGTACACCGTCAACCAGAAGCTCGGCTTCATCTCCCTCAAGCAGGCGCTCAACGCCGACGAGATCCTGGCCGTGGCCTTCGAGTACACCCTCGGCGGGAAGACCTACCAGGTCGGCGAGTTCTCCACGGACGGCGTGGAGGCCCCCAAGGCGCTCATCCTCAAGCTGATCAAGGGGACGGACCTGGCCCCCACCATGCCGACCTGGCGCCTGATGATGAAGAACATCTACCCGCTGGGCGACTACCGCATCGACGGGGCCCACTTCGAGATGGACGTGCTCTACCAGGACGACGACATCGGCACGCCCGTCAACTACCTCTCCGAGGGCGATGTCAAGAACCAGCCGCTGCTCTCGGTGCTCAACCTCGACAACCTCAACCCGCAGGGCGACGCGGGCCCGGACGGCATCTTCGACTTCGTGGAGGGCATCACCGTCCTCGCGGCCTCCGGCCACCTCATCTTCCCCGAGCTCGAGCCCTTCGGCGACTACCTGGCCCAGAAGATCAACGACCCGGCCGTGGCCAAGCGCATCGCCTACACCGAACTCTACGACTCCACCCTCACCGTCGCCCGCCAGATGGCCCAGAAGAACAAGTTCATCCTCAAGGGCGAGTACCGCGGGGCCAACACCTCGGAGATACCGCTCAACGCGCCCAACGTGCCCAAGGGCTCGGTGGTGGTCACGGCCGGGGGCAAGAAGCTGGTGGAGAACACCGACTACGTGGTGGACTACGTGCTGGGCTCGGTCCGCATCATCAACCAGGGCCTGCTCGAGTCGGGCACCCCCATCAAGATCTCGCTCGAGTCGAACCTGGGCATCGACTTCCAGGTCAAGACCCTGATGGGGACGCACTGGGACTACCGCTTCAACGACAGGTTCAACCTCGGGGCGACGGTGCTCAACCTCTCGGAGCGGCCCATGACCAAGAAGGTGACCTACGGCAGCGAGTCGCTCAACAACACCATCTGGGGCCTGAACACGGCCTACCAGACGGAGGTCCCCTGGCTCACCCGGGCGGTCGACTACATCCCCCTGATCGACACCAAGGAGAAGTCGCGCTTCACCGCCTCCGCGGAGTTCGCCCAGCTCATCCCGGGCCGCTCGCGCCACCTCGACAAGCGGGCCGCCGTGTACCTGGACGACTTCGAGGCCAACAAGTCGCTCATCGACCTGCGCATGTGGAGCTCCTGGGCCATCGCCTCCACCCCCCAGGGCAACCCCGAGTTCCCCGAGGGCGAGCTCTCCGACGACCTGCGCTACGGGATGAACCGGGCGCGCATCGCGTGGTACACCATCGACCCCCTCTTCCAGAAGAACGGGGAGAACACCCCGCGGCACATCCGCAGCAACGCCGACTACCAGTCGTCGCACTACGTCCGCGAGGTGGAGGAGAAGGAGATATTCCCCAACCGCAAGAAGGACGGTGGCGGCGCGCCCGTCACCCTCCCGGTGCTGAACGTGGCCTACTACCCCTCCGAGCGCGGGCCCTACAACTTCGATGCCGATGCCGTCAACCCCGATGGCACGCTGGCCAACCCGCAGTCGCGGTGGGGCGGCATCATGCGCGACCTGCCGATTACGGACTTCGAGCGGTCCAACATCGAGTACGTGGAGTTCTGGCTGATGGACCCCTTCGCGGAGGACCCGGCGGCCGATGGCGGGGACCTAATCCTCGACCTGGGCAACATCTCCGAGGACATCCTGCGCGACGGGCGGAAGCTCTACGAGAACGGCCTGCCGGTGGACGGGGACGCGTCCAAAGTCTACGAGTCGAAGTGGGGGCGTAGCCCGGTGGCCCAGTCGTCGGTCATGGCCTTCGACAACGACAAGGATGCCCGCCAGGCCCAGGATGTCGGCCTGGACGGGACCTCCTCCCAGGATGAGAAGAGCTACTTCGCCGACTACCTCGCCCGGCTGCAGGCCAAGCTCACTCCGGAGGCCTACCAGCGGGCCGAGGCCGACCCCTCGTCCGACGACTTCCACTACTTTCGGGGCACGGACTACGACCAGCAGCAACTCCCCATCCTGGACCGCTACAAGTACTTCAACAACACCGAGGGCAACAGCCCTACCGCGGAGCAGAGCCCGGAGGCCTACCCCACCTCCGCGACCTCCACCCCGGACGTGGAGGACCTCAACCGCGACAACACCCTCTCCGACAACGAGAGCTACTACCAGTACAGGATATCGCTGCGACCCAGGGACATCGCCGTCGGGCGGAACTACATCGCCGACAAAATAACCGTCGACGCGACCTTCCCCAACGGCAAGGAGAGCCAGGTGACGTGGTACCAGTTCAAGGTGCCGGTGCACGACTTCAAGCGCCGGGTGGGCTACATCCGCAACTTCAAGTCGATGCGCTTCATGCGTATGATGCTCAAGGGCTTCGATCGGCCGGTGGTGCTGCGCTTCGCCACCCTGGGCCTGGTGCGCGGCGAGTGGCGGCGCTACAACATGTCCCTGCTCGAGGCCCAGGAGAACCTCGGGGGCGGGGCCTCCGTGCCGACGGTCTTCGACATCTCGGCCGTCAACATCGAGGAGAACGCCAACCGCAAGCCCGTGAACTACGTGCTGCCCCCCAATGTCAGCCGCGAGATCGACGCCTCGTCCCAAATCCTGGAGAATGAGCTCAACGAGCAGGCCATGGAGCTGAAGGTGCAGAACCTCCAGGACGGCGACGCGCGGGCCGCGTACCGCAACGTGTCCTACGACCTCCGCCAGTACAAGCGCATCGCCATGGACATCCACGCGGAGGAGATCCCCGGCCAGCCGCTCAAGGACGGCCAGCTGACCGCCTTCCTGCGCATCGGGTCGGACTACACGTCCAACTACTACGAGTACGAGGTGCCCCTGACCCTGACCCCCGAGGGCTTCTACTCCAACTCCAGCGACCGCGACCGCAAGACCGTCTGGCCCGACGACAACGCCATCTCCATCGACATGGCCCTGCTCCGCGGGGTGAAGCTCGCGCGCGACGATGCCCGCCGGGCCAGCGGCAACGCCCTCTCGGTCAGCGCGCCCTACACCGAGGAGCACGACGGGCGGCGCGTCACCGTGGTGGGCTACCCCAGCATGGCCAAGGTCCGCGTCCTGATGGTCGGGGTGCGCAACCCCAAGCTGCCCCGCCCGGCCGACGACGGCGCGCCCAAGTCCGGCATCATCTGGGTCAACGAGCTGCGCCTCTCCTCCATCGCCAACAAGGGCGGGTGGTCGGCCATCGCCTCGGTCAACACGCAGATGGCCGACTTCGCGAACCTCTCCCTCGGGGGGCGCATCGAGACACCGGGCTTCGGCTCGCTCGAGTCGCGCATCGGCGACCGCGCCAAGGAGACGACCTACCAGTACGACGCGGCCGCGAACCTCGCCCTGGGCAAGTTCTTCCCCAAGCAGTGGGGCGTGAGCCTGCCGCTGTACCTGGGCTTCGGCGAGACCTACAAGAACCCGCAGTACAACCCCCTGGACGAGGACGTGCCCTTCGATGAGGCCCTCGAGCATCTGCACGGACAGGAGAAGGACTCGCTCCGGGGCATAGCCCAGGACTTCGAGCGGCGCAAGAGCCTCAACGTGACCAACGTGCAGGTCGACCCCCAGAGGAAGGACGGCTCCGGCCTCTACCCCTGGGACGCGAAGAACTTCACCGCCTCCTACGCCTACACCGAGACCAACGCCCACAACGTGAAGACCGAGTACCGCGACCACGTCACCCACCGGGGGGCCATCGGCTACCAGTACAACGCGCCCGCGCCCTCCATCCAGCCCTTCCGCAACGTGGGCTGGATGCAGAGCGAGTACCTGGCCCTGATCCGCGACTTCAACTTCTCGCCCTTCCCCAAGCAGTACACCTTCCAGACCGACATGACGCGCTCCTACCTCGAGCAGAAGCGCCGCAACCTCCGCAGCCCCCTGCTGCAGCTCCGGCCCACCTACGCGAAGTCCTTCGAGTGGAACAGGTCCTACGGCCTGCAGTGGGATCTGATGCGCAACCTCAAGCTCGAGTTCACCGCCAACAACCTGGCCACCATCGACGAGCCCGAGGGCCCCTCCTCCCTGCCCGGCGACCCCAGCGTGCGGCAGAACTGGCGCGACACCGTCCTCCGCTCCCTGAGCCGCTTCGGGCGCAACAAGCGCTACAACCAGCACCTGGGCGTTACCTACCGCGTACCCGTCGACAAGCTCCCCCTCCTGTCCTGGCTCACCGCCAACGCCAGCTACTCGGCCGACTACCGCTGGGATGCCGCCCCCAAGCTCCCCAAGGGCTCCACCATCGAGGTGGGCAACACCATACAGAACTCCAACACCATCAAGCTCGATGCCCGCGCCAACCTGGTCGCCATCTACAACAAGATACCCTACTTCAGGCGCATCAACGGCGACTTCGAGCGGCTGGCCAACGGGAAGTCCCTCAGCGAGAAGCCGGAGTACGACACCGTCGTCTACCAGAAGGGGGGCATCAACCTCGCGGCGGGTAAGCGGCGGAGCATCAACCACAACCTCAACACCCGCGAGGTGACCGTGGTGGTGTACGATGCCGACGGCCGGGAGGTCCCCGTGACGGTGGACGTGAGCAGCGCGCGCCGGATTCGGATAACGTCCGAGACCAGGCAGCGGGGTGCGCGCGTGGAGGTCAAGGGGGTGCGCCTACGCTCGTCCTTCACCCCCAGCCGCGCCGGCGACCTCCTCGCCCGCCTGGCCCTGAGCGTGCGCACCGTCTCCGCCTCCTACTCCGAGACCAACGGCACGCTCCTCCCGGGCTACCTCCCCGGCACGGTGATCTTCGGTAACAGCCGGCGCGGCGGGTACTTCGCCCCGGGGGCCCCCTTCGTCATCGGCTGGCAGGACCGCTTCTTCGCCGCCAAGGCCGCCGAGCGGGGCTGGCTCACCTCCGACACCACCATGGTGAACCCCTACAAGTACACCCACTCGGCCACCTGGAGCTACCGCGTCTCCATCGAGCCCTTCCCCTACGTCCGGCTCGAGCTCAGCGGCTCGCGCACCCTCTCGCGCAACCGCACCGAGTTCTACCGCCAGCTCTCCGACGGCCAGTTCCACGCCCTGAACCCGAGGGTCGGGGGCGCGTTCTCCATCTCCACCATCCTGATACCCACGGCCTTCCAGACCTCCAGCCGGGAGAATGCCTACATCTCCGAGCCCTTCCAGCAGTTCTCCGACAACCGCCTGGCCGTGGCCGAGCGACGGGCCACCCAGCGGGCCCAGGGCGGCGTGTACAGGATGACCCCGCGGCCCGGCGGCTCCGGCTTCCCCGACGGCTACGGCCCCCTGGCCCAGGAGGTCCTGGTGCCCTCCCTGCTGGCCGCCTACCAGGGGCGCAGCGCCTCCAGCGTGTCGCTCACCCGCTTCCCCATCATCCCCCTGCCCAACTGGCAGCTCACCTACGACGGCCTCTCCCGCATGGAGGCCATCAAGCCCCACATCAAGCAGCTCACCCTGCGCCACGGCTACAAGGCCAGCTACACCATCGGCGCCTACCACAGCGCGGAGGACTACCTCCCGGGGCCCGACGGCTACTCCTACCAGCGGAATAAGCAGGACGACTTCACCCCCGAGTACATCATGGACAACGTCTCCCTGAGCGAGTCCTTCAGCCCCCTCTTCGGCGTGGACCTCACCTTCGTCAGCTCCCTCAACACCCGCTTCGAGGTGCGCAAGAACCGCAGCCTCTCCATGAGCTTCGCCAACAACCAGATGGTGGACCAGGACACCTGGGAGTACGTCCTGGGCCTCGGCTACCGCTTCGGCGAGCTGCCACTCCTCATGAAGAACGAGCTCGGCGGGGCCCGCGTCGTCAAGAGCGAGCTACGCCTCTCGGCCGACTTCAGCATCCGCAAGACCCAGAGCGTCCTGCGCAAGCTCGAGGAGCGGACCAACACCCCCACCACGGGCCAGTGGGGCTACTCCCTCAAGTTCGCGGCCGACTACCTGCTGACCAGCCAGATAACCCTCCGCGCCTTCTACGACCGCCTGGTCACCAACCCGCTCGTATCGCTGGCCTACCCCACCACCACCAACTCCTTCGGGGTCAGCCTGAAATTCACCCTGGATAAGTAGCCGCAGAGCATGCCGCAGGACAGACGACCATCCGGCCCCTAGGCCACCGCGCCACCCCGGCCCGACATGCCCGGAGGCCCCGTGCCGACCTCCGCGATTCGCGTATTGGCGTAGCATTTCCGGCCGTTCATCCGCCGTCCTTGCCAGTCTCGGGGGATAGTGGTACTTTTGCGTAGGCTGGCCCGGTGCGACCACCCACCCACCGGCACGCCCGGACGCGCATCCGTCGGGCTCATCGGCATCGCGCCCCCGGGGCGGAGCCGCAACAGATTTAAGGAGAGAAATGATGGGAAGAAAGAAGGTCTCAATAGCAGTACAGCTGGCCGCGAGCATAGGCTTTGTGGTGCTGGCGCTCGTGGTGACAACGGTCATCTCCCTGCTGTACCAGGCGCAGAACCAGCGGGCGAGCGACGCGCTCAACCAGAATGCCCTCCCCTCGCTCTCGGTGCTGGAGGAGTGCCGCGAGCTGGTGGTGGCCAGCGAGCTGCTGGTCAAGAGCTGGGTCTTCGCGGAGAAGCAGGAGCGCACCCCCGACAAGCAGCGGCTCCGCAAGCTCATCGGCACGGACTACGGCGAGACCTACGGCCGGGTGCGCGAGCTGGCGAGCGAGTGGCCCGAGGAGGACCTGGCCGAGCTCGAGAAGATGAACCGCATCGTGGTCGACAGCCTCTTCCCCCTACACCGAGAGGTCATCGAGAGCCTCGCCTCCTTCGAGGCCTACGACGACTTCATGGTCCTCTCGATGGTCACCCCCCTGGTGGAGACCAACGGCCGCATCATCACCACGACGGTGCGCGCCCTGGAGAAGCTCGAGAACCTCATCCAGCGGCAGAAGGTCCGCGTGGAGACGGCCAGCGCCGAGGTGCAGCAGCGGGCCGAGACCTTCAGCACCTTCCTGCTGCTGAACTCCATCATATCCGTCGCCCTGCTGCTATTCATCGGCTGGGAGCTGCAGCGGCGCATTCGGCGCGCCCTGGCTGAGATGTCCAGCACGGTGGAGGAGGTCGCCTCGGGCAACCTGACCCTGGACATCCACTCCGACCGCGGCGATGAGTTCGCCCAGCTGCTCAAGGGCCTGGCCGACATGGTGCACCAGCTCCGCCAGATAGCCATCTCCATCAGCGAGGAGTCCGTGGCCCTGAGCCACTCGCGTGACGAGCTCAGCGGGGTGGCCCACGAGGTCAGCGAGGGGGCCGCCATCCAGGGCAGCGCCGCGGAGCAGATCACCGCCTCCATGTCCGGCATGATGGACATGCTCACCCGGATGAACGACGAGGCGACCAGCACCCAGACGGCCTTCGGGGCGGTGCGCGAAGACCTCATCCAGATGCGCGACGAGAGCAAGAAGAACCTCCAGGCCATCGGCACCATATCGGAGCGCATAGAGGTGGTCAACGAGATAGCCAACCAGACCAACATCCTGGCCCTCAACGCGGCCGTGGAGGCGGCCCGGGCCGGTGAGCATGGCAAGGGCTTCGCCGTGGTGGCCATAGAGGTCCGCCGGCTGGCCGAGCGAAGCCGCGAGGCCGCCGACGAAATCCTGCTGGTGGCCCGCGAGACGGTGCAGGACACCAAGCGAGTGAGCGCCCTGCTCGACAAGATTAGCCCCCAGATTGACAGCACCTGGGCCATCCTCCAGGCCTTCGCCGAGAACAGCAAGCAGCAGACCCTCACGGCCGAGCAGATCAACAACGGCATGCAGCAGCTCAACGATATCACCCAGCGCAACGCGGCCAACGCGAGCACCCTGGTGCGCAACTCGAGCGACCTGCATGAGCGCAGCGAGAGCCTAGACCGCACCATCCGCTACTTCCGCATATAGCCGACCCAGCGCCGGGGGCGCGCCGCTGGCTAGGCTCCGTGGACGAGCATCTGCGGGGGAGGGTTGATGAGGTAGACCCGCCGGGTGGCGCGGGTGATGGCCGTGTAGAGCCAGCGGAGCAGGTCGAGGTCCACCGGGAGGCCGGGGTATATCTCGGGGTCGATGAGCACGGTGTCCCACTGCCCGCCCTGGGCCTTGTGGCAGGTGACGGCGTAGGCGTACTTGACCTGCAGGGCGTTGAGGTGCGGGTTTTGCCGCAGGAGCTTCCTTTCGACCTTCCCCTCGTGCTCCTCGGCCAGCTGCTCGCGCACGGCCTGGTAGAGCTTGCTGGCGGCTTCGCGGGGGAGGTTCGGCGTGGTGGCGTGCAGAACGGCGGACATGGCCGTGGCGCTGATGGTCTCCGCGCTGCGCTCCTCGAGGGTGAACTCGAGGCTGGCGAAGTCGAGGTCGTAGAGGTGGCTCCGGTCGTACACCCGCTCCAGGCGGATGATGTCGCCGTTGGCCAGGAAGGGGATGCTCTTGTGGCCCTTGGTCCAGAAGTAGGAGTTGCGGCAGACCATGAGGCGGTCGCCGGGGGTGAGGTCCTCCTCCCGGTCGAGTATCTGCCGGCGGATGAAGTCGTTGTACAGGTTGGCCTTGCGGTTGGAGCGGGTGAGTATCATCGTCTCCTCCGCGTGCTCGCCGAGGTAGCGGGTGGAGAGTATGTCGAGGGCATCCTCCGGGGGCAGGGTCTGGAAATCCGGGAAGCGCTCCACATCGAACTGCGGGAGCTTGATGCTCGGCGCGCGCATCAGCTCCCGGATGTCGGTGGCGTAGTGGAGTATGCCCGACTCCTCCCCTTGGCGTACGACCTCGCGGAGGGCGGCGGTCTCCACCCGGGGGAACCACCGGGCCATCACCCGGGGTGCGAGCGCTGGGCTCTGCGACTGCCCCACGGGCGGCAGCTGCGCATCGTCGCCCACCAGGAGGAGCCGCCCGGCATCGGCCTGCAGCACGAAGCGCACCAGGTCGGCCAGGAGGCTCTGGCCCGTGGAGAAGCCGTTGCCCGGGTTGCCATCCCCGACCATGGAGGCCTCGTCGACTATGATGATGGCGCCGGGGTGCTCATTCTCCTTCGGGGTGAAGCGGGGCGCGCCGCCCGCGCTCTCCTCCACCTGGTAGATGGTGCGGTGTATGGTGCTGGCGAAGTGGCCCGCGGCCCGCGAGAGCACCTTGGCGGCCCGGCCCGTCGGGGCGCACAGCAGGAAGGGGATATCCTGCTCGCGGAGCGTGCTGACCAGGGCCCCCAGCAGCGATGTCTTGCCCGTGCCCGCGTAGCCCTTGAGGATAAAACAGCCGTTGGCTTGCTCTGCTGCCAGAAAATTCGCTACTTTTGCCAGTGCGTGCGTCTGATCGTCGGTGGGACTGTGCCTGAAGTGGCTGAGGACGGACTGGTAGAGTATCTCTCTGAAGGTCATGGCGATACGTGCTGGTGTTTCTTTCTCCGCGGCCCCGGGGTGCCTCCCCGCCCCGTCGCGAAGGTAATGTAAGAGTGCATATGAGGCGTGTAGTAGTTCTCCTATTGGCCGCGGTGGCGGCGGTGCTGGCCTATCTGCTCGTTGAGAGCATCATGGAGCCGATACGTTTTGAGCAGGCCAAGGACGCGCGCTACGCCGTCTGCATCGAGCGCCTGAAGCAGGTCCGCAAGCTGCAGGTGGCCTTCCGCTCCGAGCGGATGCACTACACGGCCAGCTTCGACTCGCTGATCGCCTTCGGCTACACCGACTCCTTCCGCGTGGTGCGCCAGGTGGGCTCGCTGGACGACTCGCTGGCCGTGGCCCAGGGGCTGGTGCGCCGCGACACGCTCACCATCAGCGTACGCGACAGCCTCTTCGCGCCGGGCTTCCCCCTCGACTCGCTCCGCTTCGTGCCCTTCACCGGGGGGCGCAGCGAGTTCTGGATGGACGCCGGCAGCCTCACCACGGCCTCGAAGGTGACCGTCCAGGTATTCGAGTGCCGGGTGCCCAACCGGGTCCTGCTCGAGGGCCTCGACCACCAGTCGATTGTGAATATGGACGATGTGGCCGAGCAGCTGGGGCGCTACCCCGGCCTCAGGGTGGGGTCCATGACGGAGGCGACCAACAACGCCGGGAACTGGGAGTAAATACCGCCTATGAGTAGAGTAGAGCTTTTCGACGAGACCTTTACCCCCGGTGTCGCCACGCCCGTGGACCTCGTGGTGGCACCCACACGGCGGAGCTGCAGGCTACTCCTGCACGACAGCACACGCAGCCATTTCGTGGGCCTGGTGGAGTTCCCGTGGACGGTGCGCGCTGGCTCGGACTGGGGCCCAGTCTTCGCCCAGCTGCGGGAGGCCTACCCCTGGCTGGCGAGCGAGTTCCAGTCCGTGTCCCTCCTCTGGGATGCCTGCTGCTACACCCTCCTCCCCCGGGAGTACTACCTCCCCGAGGAGGCCAAGAGCATACTCCAGGCCGTGGCGCCGGTGGCCTCCCTCGACGCGGTCTACGTCGGCGAGCTGGACGAGGAGGCCCTGCTGCTCTACACCGTGCCCAGCGAGATGCTCAACGCGGTGCGCGACCAGTGGGGCGAGTTCGCCGTGCTGCATAGCACCCTGGCCCTCTGCCGCTTGGCCCAGGAGGACTTCAGGAAGGCCACGGGTTTCCTGCTGTATCTGGCCACCGATGCCTGCGCGGCCATTCTGGTGCAGGAGGGCGAGCTGCTGGCCAGCGTCCCCTTCTGGCCGAGCTGCGCGGAGGATGTGCTCTACCGCCTGGCCGGCATCTGCGAGGCCAACGGGCTGGTCCTCTCCGAGCTATCCTACCGTCTCTGCGGGCCGGGCTTCGAGCCCTCCGTGGTCGATGCCACACGGGGCGACGCGCCCCTCGTCGCCACGGAAGCCGTAGACGATTTGCTGTGGCAGTACATGCAGAAGGATGAGGGGCGCTGGACCATCGGCGAGCGGGGGGTGAGCTACCTGCTGGGCAAACGCATGGGCGAGTACTTGCCGCTGTTCGGCGCGATGGAATGCGTATAGTCGGCGGCCAGCAGCAGGGCCGGGTCTTCCACTCCCGGGGCTTCACTGGCCGCCCGACGATGGACCGGGCCAAGGAGGCGCTCTTCAACATCCTCTCGAACCGGCTGGACTTTGAGGACCTCATCGTGGCGGACCTCTTCGCCGGGACGGGTGCCATAGGCTTCGAGTTCGCCAGTCGGGGGGCTGGGCGCGTGGTCCTGGTGGAGGCCAATCGGAAGCACGCCCGTGAGATTGCGCGCAATGCCGCAGACCTGGGTCTGGAGCGGGTGGAGGTGCTGACCCTGCGGGTGGAGAGCTGGCTCAAGCGTGGTGATGCCGGGAGCTACGACCTCATCTTCGCCGACCCGCCCTACGCGCTGGGCGTGGTGGCCGAGCTACCGGCGATGGTGCATGCCTCGGGGAGCCTGCGGCCCGGCGGTCTGCTGGTGGTGGAGCACGCCCCGGGCCAGACCTTCGGCGCGTGGGAACCCGGCTTTAGCCGCCAGTACGGCGATGCGGAATTCTCCTTCTTCCAGCTCGATTAGCCCCTTGGTCGGCACCTCAGGAAATCGTCTATTAGTTTGGTTTAGAGGGAGCTGAGCACCTTCCGTATGGTCGGGTAGGTCTCGGTGGCTTTTTCCCTGAATTCCTGCATCGGGAGCCAGGTCAGCTCCGTGATTTGCTCCTCGGCCTGGGGCGTGAGCTGCTCCGGCTTGCTGGTCCGCATCTGGAACCATGCGGTCTCCTTGATGTGCCACTGCCCCTCGAGCTGGTAGATGTGGTGGGTGGTGGTGAGCGGCCTCTCGATGCGGAGCTCGGTCAGCCCCGTCTCCTCCTGCACCTCGCGCAGCGCGGCCGCCTCGTCCGTTTCGCCCCCCTCGATGTGGCCCTTGGGGAGGTCGAGCATCCCCCGTCGGGTCATGGCCAGGGCGCGCTCCTGGGGGTCGAGCACCAGCCCCCCGGCGGCGCGGATTGGCGTGAAGAGCGGGAGGAGGCTCTCCCAGCAGGAATTGTCCGGGCAAGGGGCGATGTAGAGCTGGTGGATGAAGTCGTTGGAAACGAAGATTTCTAGTACCTTTGCTGCGACTTCGGGGGCGAAGGGTCTCAGGATGAGGGTGTGCTCATCGAGCAGCGTTTTTGTATCCGCCCTGCTGATGGCGCAGCGTTTGAGGCCGTATGAGAATTCAAATAGGTTCATTATGCAAGATAGACTTCTGGATATCCTCTTGGATATAAGGGCGATACATCTCAGCAGCGATAAGCCCTTCTCCTGGGCCTCAGGCTGGCTCTCGCCAATCTACTGCGATAATCGTAAGGCTCTTTCATCCCACGAAGCTAGGCAAATTATTTGTGATGGCATGAAGGCTTTGATAGCCAGCCGTTTTTCTGGGGTGGAGGGCCTGGTGGGTGTGGCCACTGGCGGCATCGCCATGGGCGCCATCGTGGCGCACGAGCTGGGCCTGCCCTTCGCGTACGTCCGCCCGAAGCCTAAGGACCACGGCCTGGGCAAGCAGATAGAGGGCTATGTGGCTCCCGGCCAGCGGGTTGTGGTGGTGGAGGACCTCATCTCCACCGGCGGTAGCAGCCTCTCGGCGGTGCGCGCGCTCCGCGAGGAGGGGCTGGAGGTCGTCGGGATGGTGGCCATCTTCACCTACGCCTTTCCGCAGGCGGCCGAGGCCTTCGCGCAGGCCGGGGTGGAGCTGCACACGCTGGCCAGCTACCCGGCCCTACTGGCGCGCCTGAAGGCGACCGGCCAGCTCGATGAGCGGGAGGTGGAGCTGCTGTCCGACTGGCGCGAACGCCCCGAGACCTGGGGGCGCGACTAAAGCGAGGATGGATGGATAAGTTCGAGAGCAAGATAACCCGTTCGTCGGCCAGCGCGGAGCAACTCTACACCCGTTTGCAGAGCCTGGAGATTCTGTCGGCTCTGGTGGACCGCGAGGAGGTGAGCGAGATGGAGGCCACGGCCGACCAGTGCACCTTCAAGCTCAAGGGCGTGGGCCGCATGGGCCTGAGGGTGGTGGACCGCGAGCCCTTCAAGACGCTGAAGTACGCGGATGTGGACGGTAAGCCCCTGAGCTACAACGCCTGGGTGCAGTTCAAGGAGCTGGGGCCGGGCGATACCCGTATCCGGATTACCCTGCATGCCGACCTCCCCTTCATGATGCGGGCCATGCTCAAGGGGAAAATTCGCAAGGGTCTGGACCAGGCCGCGGAGGCCATCGCCGCCATGCCGGTGTAGGTGGCGGCTAAGCTAGGCGTACGATGCGGATTTTGATAATGGCCGATGCCGATAGCGCGCACACCCTCAAGTGGATAGGGGCCTTTCGCGATGCGCACGAGGTCTGCGTGTATAGCTTCACCGCGCCCGCGGCGGGGCAGCGCGTGCTGGAGGGCATCGCGGTGCATCTAGCCCCGGCCGATGTCCTGCACGAGGTGGAGGCCAAGGGGCGTTGGTGGCGGGCGCTGCGCCTGGTCAAGCACCTGCGCGGGGTGGTCCGGGCCTTCGCGCCGGACGTGGTCCACGCCTTCAACCTGTCGAGCTACGGCGTGCTGGGCTCCTTCCTGGGCTTCCACCCCTTCGTGGTCTCCACGCTGGGGCTGGACGTGTACCACTACCCCCGGCGGGACGCGGTGAGCCGCTTCCTGACCCGCCGGGTGTTCAAGAAGGCCGACGTGCTGCTGTCGACCTCGGAGGTCATGGCCCGGGAGTGCTCCAAGTACACCGATAAGGAGCTGTGCATCACGACCTTCGGCGTGAATACGGACCTCTTCCGCCCCGTGGAGGTGGAGCGACCGTGGGGGGAGAAGAGCTTCGTGGTGGGCAACATCAAGCTGCTGGGGGCCTTCTCGGGCCAGGATTTGCTCATCGGGGCCTTCGCGGTGCTGTGCGAGCGCAACCCGGAGGTGGACTGCCACCTGGTGTTCGTGGGCGACGGGGCCACGCGCGGCGAGCTGGAGGCGCAGGCGCAGCGGCTGGGCATCCGCGAGCGGGTGCACTTCGAGGGCCTCAAGCCGCAGGAGGAGCTGCCGCGCTACTACTCGATGTTCGACGTGTCGGTGTACCTCTCCCGGAGCGAGAGCTTCGGCGTGGCGGCGCTCGAGAGCCTGGCCTGCGGCTGCCCCGTGGTGGCGAGCCGCGCGCCGGGCTACGAGGAGACCCTCGTGGACGCGTGCAGCATCCGGGTGAGCATCGACAGCCTGGAGGCGGTGGTGGGGGCGATGCAGGTGCTGCTGGACGTGCCGCAGGTCCGCGAGGAGATGAGCGTGGCCGGGGTGGAGCATGTCCGCACGCGCTACTCCTGGGCGCGCAGCGTGGAGGAGATGCGGGCGGTGTACCGGCGCTTCCCGGCCCGGGGCTAGGGTGGTGGCGGGGTGCGGGCCTACGTTTACTGTCTGTAAAGTGGGTCTCTTTCCGCTTTCGGCATGCCATTCTTGGGAAATTTCGTACCTTTGCGCAAAGTTTAGGTGGATAGAGGGGGCAGAAGGCCCCCTTTTTCGTGGTACGTAATTTGGTAGCCTGGTATATCGGATGCTCGACGGTGCGGTAGTGCGTGGGTGGTTGTCGGAGTACACGGCGGACGACGATTTCTTCGTGGTCGAGGTGGCCTTGCGCCCCGGCGATGAGCTGGAGATAGAGGTGGACCGCGACGGTGGGCTGAGCAGCGATGAGTGCTCGGCGATTTGCCGCTTCGTCAACGGTAAGCTGGAGGCGCAGGGCGAGGACTGGTGCGTCACGGTGGGCAGCCCGGGCCTGACGACGCCGATGCGGGTGCCCCGCCAGTTCCTGAAGAACGTCGGGCGGGAGGTGGAGGTGCTGCAGGCGGACGGGCGCAAGCTCCGGGGCCGGCTGCTGCGCGCCGGGGAGGCGGGCTTCGCCATCGAGACGGAGGAGAAGGTGCGCCGCGAGGGCAAGAAGCGGCCCGAGATGGTGGCGCGCGAGCTGGAGTTCGCATACGGGGGGGTGAAGTCGGTGGTGCTGGCGCTCGGCGGGCGATAGAGTTGTTTTGCGAGAGTAGGGCAGAGAAAATATTGGGGACATGAATAACAAGCAAGATCTGATACAGTCGTTCCTTGAGTTCAAGGAGCAGAAGCGGATAGACCGCCCGACCATGGCCGGGATTCTGGAGGATGTGTTCCGCTCGGTGCTGGTGCGCAACTACGGCAGCGATGATAATTACGACGTGATTATCAACATGGAGAAGGGGGACTTCGAGATATGGCGGGTCCGCGAGGTGGTGGAGGACGGGGAGGTGACCGACCCGAACCGGCAGATATCGCTCAGCGACGCGCGGCGGATCGAGGAGGACTACGAGGTGGGGGAGGACGTATCGGAGATGCTGAAGTTCGAGGATTTCGCCCGGCGCAACATCCTGGCGATAGGGCAGAACCTGCGGGCCCGGATTTCGGACCTGGAGAAGGGCAACCTGATGGAGGAGTACGGGGGGCGCATCGGGACGATGATCACGGCCGAGATCCACCAGATACGCAAGCGGGAGGTCATCCTGCTGGACGATGACGGCCACGAGCTGGTGCTGCCGAAGACCGAGCAGATCCCCAGCGACTTCTTCCGCAAGGGGGACACGGTGCGGGGCGTGATCGAGAGCGTGGAGATGGGCAACAGCGGCCCGCGCATCATCGTGTCGCGGACCTCGCCCAAGTTCCTGGAGTGCCTCATGGAGCAGGAGGTGCCGGAGATATTCGACGGGCTGATTACGATAAAGAAGGTGGTCCGCATCCCGGGGGAGCGGGCCAAGGTGGCCGTGGAGTCGTACGACGACCGGATAGACCCGGTGGGCGCGTGCGTGGGCATGAAGGGCAGCCGGATACACGGCATCGTCCGGGAGCTGCGCAACGAGAATATCGACGTAATCAGCCACACCAACAACGTGTCGCTGCTGATCACCCGCTCGCTGAGCCCGGCGAAGATCTCCTCGATGGAGATAGACGAGGAGCACCGCACCGTGAGCGCGTACCTGCTGCCGAGCGAGGTGTCCAAGGCCATCGGCAAGAACGGCTACAACATCCGGCTGGCGAGCCAGCTGACGGGCTACAACATCGACGTGTTCCGGGATGCGGACAACGAGCAGGACGAGGACCTGAGCCTGGATGAGTTCGCCGACGAGATTGATGCCTGGGTGATAGAGGCGCTCAAGCGCATCGGCTGCGACACGGCCAAGAGCGTGCTGGACATGAGCCCCACCTTCCTGGTGCAGCACGCGGACCTGGAGGAGGAGACGGTGAGCTTCGTCCTGGATGTGCTGCGTCGCGAAATCGACGAGGGGGTGGAGGCCGATGCGGAGTAGCGTTGGCGGGCGAGGTTTTATGGGAATACATGTAGAAAGGAAGCGGCTTATATGGTAAAGTTAAAAGACGGAGTGCGGTTGCAGGCGGCGGCCAAGACCCTGGGCATAGGTGTGGCGACCCTGAAGGAGCTCCTGGCAGAGCGCGGCGTGACTGATTTAAGCCCCAATTCGAAGCTCGATATACGCTCCCTGGAGCTGATCAAGGAGAAGTTCGAGCAGGTGGAGATCCAGCCGAGCTCGCCCGCGCAGCCGAAGCCCGAGGTGGCGGAGGGGAAGGCCCCGGCCGAGAATGCGCCCGAGCCAGCGTCGCCCGAGCCGGCACCGGAGACTCCGCCAGCCGCCGTGGAGCCCCCGCCCGCCAAGCCGAAGCGTAAGCCGAAGGTCGCAACGGAGCCGACCCCGGCCGAAGCGGCGGCGAAAGCCCCGAAGACGACGAAGGCCAAGCCCAAGGCGACCGGGGCGGAGAAGCCCCCGGCCCCGTCGCCCGCCGCAGCGCCGCCCGAGCCGCAGCCCGCACCGGAGGAGCCCAAGGTGGAGGCCCTGGTGGCCCCCGAGCCCGCGCCCGCACCCGTGGTCGAGGAGGAGAAGCCCAAGAAGGAGGAGAAGGTGGAGCAGCCCGCCGCGCCCGCCGAGGAGCTGATGCAGACCGAGCGTGAGAAGGAGATTTTGGACCGCGACCCCGGTCTGACGGTAGTGGGGCACATCGACCTGGATGCCATCAACGAGGGGCCGCGCCGGGGGAAATCCAAGGCGACGAAGGGCAAGAAGTCCGCCGCGGCATCGGTATCCGAGCCCCCCGCCAAGCCGGAAACCCCGGTTGAAAAGCCCCAGGAGGCGGATGCTGCCGCCCCAGTGGTCGAAGCGCAGCCGGTGGAGGAGGCCCCCAAGGATATTCAGGATACCCCGAAGGATGCGCCTGCGGACGCGCCCAAGGATGCGACCAACGATGTGCCCGCGGAGCCGACCGAGGAGCTATTCCGGGCCAGCGTGGAGAAGCTCAGCGGCCCGACGGTGGTCGGCAAGATAGACCTCTCGACGGTGAAGGACCGCCGGGGGCGCAAGCCGGAGGCCAGCGCGTCGCCGACGGGCGGGGTGCAGAAGCGTCGGCAGCGCAAGCGGGCCGATGGCACGGTGGCCGGTGGCTCGCAGCCGGGCGGGGCATCGCAGCGCCAGAGCGAGAAGCGGCGCGGCGCGAAGGGTAAGACCTCGGGCAAGAAGGCCAACGACAGGGCGGAGATATCGCGGGAGGAGATCGAGGAGAAGCTCAAGCAGACCCAGGAGCGCCTGGCCAGCAAGCGGAGCAACACCCTGGCCAAGGGGGCGAAGTACCGCAAGGAGAAGCGCCAGCAGGCCGAGCTGCAGCGTGAGGAGCAGATGGAGCGGGCCGAGCGCGAGAGCCGCATCATCCAGGTGAGCGAGTTCGTCTCGGTCAACGAGCTGGCGGGCATCATGGACGTGCAGCCCAACCAGGTGATAGAGGCGTGCATGAACCTGGGCCTGATGGTGGGCATCAACCAGCGTCTGGACGCGGAGACGCTCACGCTGGTGGCCGACGAGTTCGGCTTCAAGCTCGACTTCGTGGGCATCGACGTGGAGAGCAGCTCGAAGGAGGCGGATGCGCCCGAGGACCTGAAGCCCCGCCCGCCGGTGTTCACCGTGCTGGGCCACGTGGACCACGGTAAGACGACCCTGGTGGACACCATCCGCAAGACCAACGTCACGGCCAGCGAGGCGGGGGGCATCACCCAGCACCTGAGCGCCTACAGCTTCACCACCGCCGAGGGCCGGCAGATTACCTTCATCGACACGCCCGGCCACGCAGCCTACACCGCCATGCGGAGCCGTGGCTCGAAGCTGGCCGACGTGGCCATCATCATGGTGTCGGCCGAGGATGGGCTCATGCCCCAGACCAAGGAGGCCATCAACGCGGTGGCCAACTCGGGGGCCAAGATGGTGTTCGCCATCAACAAGATAGACAGCCCGAAGGCCGACCCGGACCGGGCCAAGAAGGAGCTGGCCGACTTCAACTACCTCGTGGAGGAGTGGGGGGGCAAGTACCAGAGCCAGGACATCTCCGCGAAGTTCAACAAGAACGTGGACCTGCTGCTGGACAAGGTGCTGCTGGAGGCCGACCTGCTCGAGCTGCAGGCCAACCCGAACAAGCGGGCCGAGGGCGTGGTGCTGGAGTCGATGGTGGACAAGGGCCGGGGGCACTGCGCGGTGGTGCTGGTGCAGGCGGGCACGCTCCGCAAGGGCGATAGCATCGTCTCCGGCGGCTTCTACGGCCGGGTGAAGGCCATACTCAGCGACAGCGGCCAGGACGTGAAGGAGGCCGGGCCCTCCTCGCCGGTGATGGTCGTGGGCCTCAACGGCGCGCCCCAGGCGGGCGACTCCTTCCAGGTGGTGGAGAACGACAAGGAGGCCCGCCAGATCGCCGCCAAGGTGAGCACCATCCGTCGCCAGGTGGAGCTGCGGGCCCGCAAGCACACCACCCTCGACGAGATCGGGCGGCGTATCGCCATCGGCAACTTCAAGGAGCTGAACCTGATAGTGAAGGGCGACGTGGACGGCTCGGTGGAGGCTCTCTCCGGCTCGCTGGCCGCGCTGAGCACCGAGGAGATACAGGTCAACATCATCAGCCGCGGGGTGGGGCAGATCACGGAGACGGACGTGAACCTGGCCAGCTCCTCCGATGCCATCATCCTGGGCTTCCAGGTGCGCCCCTCCGTGACGGCGCGCCGCCTCGCGGAGGCCGAGCAGATCGACATCCGGCTCTACTCGGTCATCTACGACGCCATCGAGGAGCTCAAGAGCGCGATGGAGGGCATGCTCTCGCCGGAGGTGAAGGAGGAGGTGTCCGGCACGGCCGAGGTCATGGAGACCTTCCGCATCTCGAAGGTGGGCACCATCGCCGGCTGCATGGTCCGGGAGGGGAAAATCCAGAAGAGCAACAAGGTCCGCATCATCCGCGACGGCATCGTCATCTACACCAGCGAGCTCTCGAGCCTCAAGCGCTTCAAGGACGAGGTCAAGGAGGTGGTCAATGGGCAGGACTGCGGCATCGGCATCGCGGGCTACAACGACATCAAGGTCGGCGACCAGATAGAGGCCTTCGTCGAGGTGGAAATCAAGCGGACGCTGGGCTAAGCGATAGCAGGCTTACACGATGGACAGTGCAGCACTACACGCCATAGGGCCGGTGGACGGTCGCTATGCCGGCAAGACCAAGGCCCTCGCGGCCTACTTCTCCGAGTACGCGCTGATACGCTACCGGCTCATGGTTGAGGTGGAGTACTTCATCGCGCTGTGCGAGCAGCGCATCCCCCAGCTCACCGGCGTGGACGTGGCCCGCTTCGGCGAGCTCCGGGGCTTGTACCTCGACTTCGACGACGGGGCGGCCCAGCTGGTCAAGGCCATCGAGCGGAAGACCAACCACGACGTGAAGGCCGTGGAGTACTACCTCAAGGAGCGGCTCGACGGGCTGGGCCTGGGGGACTACCGCGAGTTCGTCCACTTCGGCCTCACCAGCCAGGACATCAACAACACCGCGTTCCCCTACATGCTCAAGGATGCGGCCACGGCCGTCTACCACCCCGAGCTGCGGCGGGTCATCGGCAAGATCGCGGCCGTGGCCAGCGACTGGGAGGACGTGCCGATGCTGGCCCGCACCCACGGGCAGCCCGCCTCGCCCACCACCCTGGGCAAGGAGATGCTCGTGTTCGTGGCCCGGCTGCGGGCCCAGCTCGCGCTCCTGGTCAAGGTGCCCATCTCGGCCAAGTTCGGCGGGGCCACCGGCAACTTCAACGCGCACCACGTGGCCTACCCGGACATCGACTGGGTGGCCTTCGCCAACAGCTTCGTCAACAACCGCCTCGGCCTGGAGCGCAGCCAGGTCACCACCCAGATCGACAACTACGACATGCTCGCGGCCATCTTCGACGCCATCCGGCGGGTGAACGTCATCCTCATCGACTTCTGCCGCGACATGTGGATGTACATCTCGATGGACTACTTCCGCCAGGCCGTGCTGCCCGACGAGGTCGGCAGCTCGGCCATGCCCCACAAGGTGAACCCCATCGACTTCGAGAACGCCGAGGGCAACTTGGGCCTGGCCAACGCCCTCTTGGACCACCTCGCGCAGAAGCTCCCCGTCAGCCGCCTGCAGCGCGACCTGACCGACAGCACCGTCATCCGCAACATCGGCGTGCCGCTGGCCCACACCAGCATCGCCTTCCAGAGCATCCTCAAGGGGATGGACCGCATATCGCTCAACCCGGAGGCCCTGCGGGGCGACCTGGAGCGCCACTGGGTGGTGGTCGCCGAGGGCATACAGACCATCCTCCGGCGCGAGGGCTACCCCGGGGCCTACGAGGTCCTCAAGAGCCTGACGCGCACCGACGAGCCACCCCGGCGCAAGGAGTTCGTCGAGTTCATCGAGAGCCTGCAGGTCTCCCCCGCCGTCAGGAAGGAGCTCCTGGACATCACCCCCTTCAACTACCTGGGCCTGAAGTCCTCCCCCCTCTACGGCGACGATATCTAGCACCCCATGAAGGGATTAGGGAAGATACTCCGTTTCCTCTGGCCGTATAGGTGGTATGCGGTGGCCAACATCGTGTTCAACGCGCTGGGGGCCTTCTTCTCGCTCTTCTCCCTGGCCCTGATGGTGCCCTTCCTGGGCGTGCTCTTCGGCACCAACCCCCTGGTGGAGCAGATGCCCCGCTTCGCCCTCTCGGTCGACACCCTCCGCGACATCGTCTACTACTACATCTCCCGCATGATACTCGAGCACGGCCGCGAGGTCGCCCTCCTGTGGGTCATCGCCTTCGTGGTCATCAACGCCCTGCTCAAGAACCTCTTCACCTACCTGGCCCTCTGGTTCCTGGCCGACATCCGCAACGGCGTGGTCCGCGACGTGCGCAACCTCCTCTACCAGAAGATACTGGCCCTCCCCATGGGCTACTACTCCGAGGAGCGCAAGGGCGACATCATGAGCAAGATGGCCAACGACGTGAGCGAGGTCGAGGCCAGCATCATGCGCTCGCTCGACATGTTCTTCAAGAACCCCGTCATCATCCTGGTGCACCTGAGCGGCCTGCTCCTCATCAGCGGCAGCCTCACCCTCTTCGTGCTGGTCCTGCTGCCCATCTCCGGCCTGTTCATCGGCCGCATCGGCAAGAACCTCAAGCACCAGAGCAGCCAGACCCAGCAGCAGCTCGGCAGCCTGCTCGCCTCCATAGAGGAGACCCTCAGCGGCCTGCGCATCATCAAGGCCTTCAACGCCGAGCGCAAGACCTACGAGCACTTCGCCCGCGAGAACGAGGACTACACCCGCCTCCAGCTGGCCATCAACCGGCGGCGCGACCTGGCCAGCCCCCTGAGCGAGTTCCTCGGCACGATGGTCATGGGCATCGTCCTCTGGTACGGCGGCAAGCTCGTCCTCGATGCCCAGCAGCACCTCACCCCCCAGGCCCTCATCGGCTTCATGGGCCTGTTCTACATGATACTCAACCCGGCCAAGAGCTTCAGCTCGGCCTACTTCAACATCCTCAAGGGCATGGCCAGCGCCGACCGCATAGAGACCATCCTCCAGGCCGAGAACCCCATCCAGAACCCGCCCAGCCCCCTCCCCGCGCCGAGCTTCGCCTCGGGGATAGAGTACCGCGACCTCCGCTTCGCCTACCAGACCGGGCGCGAGGTGCTGCGCGGCGTCAACCTGCGCATCGAGAAGGGCATGACCGTCGCGCTGGTCGGTCAGTCGGGCAGCGGCAAGACCACCATGGTCGACCTCCTGCCCCGCTTCTACGACCCCCAGCGGGGTGCCATCCTCATCGACGGGCACGACATCCGCGAGTACCGCGTGGAGGATGTGCGGGGGCTGATGGGCAACGTCAACCAGGACCCCATCCTCTTCAACGACAGCTTCCACAACAACATCGCCTTCGGGGTGGAGGGGGCCACGAGGGAGGAGGTCATCGCGGCGGCCAAAATCGCCAACGCCCACGAGTTCATCATGGCCACCGAGCGGGGCTACGACTCCGTCATCGGCGACCGCGGGGGCAAGCTCAGCGGCGGGCAGCGGCAGCGCCTGAGCATCGCCCGCGCCATCCTCAAGAATCCCCCCATCATGATACTGGACGAGGCCACCAGCGCGCTCGACACCGAGAGCGAACGCCTGGTGCAGGAGGCCCTCGAGAACCTCATGCGCAACAGGACATCGCTGGTCATCGCCCACCGCCTCTCGACCATCCGGAACGCCGACCTCATCTGCGTGATGCAGGATGGCCAGATCGTGGAGCGCGGCCACCACGAGGAGCTGCTCGCCCGCGAGGGGGGCGTGTACGCGCGGCTCTACAGCATGCAGGTATGAGAGGACCATTGCATTTGCCCGGGGCCTACGTCGCCCCCACGGGCGACAAATACGCACAACTATGAGAGCTGAAGGGTACACCGCTTTGTTGGACCGGCTGCTGGACCTCGCCTTCCTCGAGGACCTCGGCCCGGGCGACCTGGCCACCGAGGCCCTGGTCGATGCCGCGTCGCGCGCCAGGGCGAGCCTCACGGCCAAGGCCGGGGGCGTGGTGAGCGGCCTGTGGGTGGCCGAGCACACGTTCCGTCGGCTCGACGCGTCGGTGGGCATGCGCGCCCATGTCCAGGACGGGGATACCGTCGGCCCGGGCGATGTCCTGGCCGAGGTGGAGGGCAACTTCGCGGCCCTGCTGAGCGCGGAGCGCATCGCCCTCAACCTGCTGCAGCGCATGTCGGGCATCGCGACCCAGACGCGCGACTTCGTGACCGCCATCGGCGAGCGGCCCACCCGCTTCCTCGACACGCGCAAGACCGTGCCGGGCCTCCGCGCGCTCGACAAGATGGCCGTGCGGGACGGCGGCGGGCACAACCACCGGATGGGCCTCTACGACCTGGCCATGATAAAGGACAACCACATCGCCGTGGCCGGGGGGATAGCCCGGGCCGTGGAGCTGGTCCGCCGCAGCATACCGGTCTACACCCGCATCGAGGTGGAGACGACCACCCTGGCCGAGGTGCAGCAGGCGCTGGATGCCGGGGCCGACATCATCATGCTCGACAACATGCCGCTCGACACCATGCGGCGCGCCGTGGAGCTCATCGGCGGGCGGGCCCTGACCGAGGCCTCCGGCAACATCACCGTGGCCACGGTGGCCGGGGTGGCCGCAACGGGCGTGGACTACCTGTCCTCCGGCGCGGTGACCCACTCCGTGAAGGCGCTGGACATCTCCATGCGCATAGTCCCACTGTAGGTTCTCATCCTGGCCGGAGGCCCTGAGAACGAGGCACAAACCATTTTCGCGTAGGACTTTTAGCTTATGACAAGGGAAGAGATTGTAGACCGAATAGGCAAATTGAAACGAGAGCGCAACGCCGTCCTCCTGGGGCACTACTACGTCCACCCCGAGGTGCAGGACATCTGCGACTACGTGGGCGACAGCCTGGGCCTCTCGCGCCAGGCGGCCGCCACCCAGGCCGATGTCATCGTCTTCTGCGGGGTGCACTTCATGGCCGAGACGGCCAGCATCCTGGCGCAGGACAAGACCGTCCTCATCCCGGCGCGCAACGCGGGCTGCTCGCTGGCCGAGAGCATCACGGGCCAGCAGGTGCGCAGCTGGCGCGAGGAGAACCCCGGGGGGGTGGTCATCTCCTACGTCAACACCACCGCCGAGGTCAAGGCCTACACCGACTGCTGCTGCACCTCGGCCAACGCCGTGCAGGTGGTGGAGCACTACCGCCAGGCCGAGAAGATACTCTTCCTACCCGACTGGAACCTCGGCCACTACATCCAGCTCCAGACCGGCATCCCGATGGAGATATGGCGGGGCAACTGCTACGTGCATGCCGACTTCGTCACGCCCCTGGTGAAGGCCCGCATGGCCGAGTACCCCGAGGCCGAGGTCCTCATCCACCCGGAGAGCCCGGCGGCCCACGACGCGGCGCTCCTCCAGGACCCCCGGGTGTACATCGGCTCGACCAGCGGCATGATCAGCAGCGCCCAGCGGGCCGCCGCCCGGCAGCTCATCGTGGCCACCGAGGTGGGCACCCTCCACAAGATGGGCCAGGCCGCCCCCGACAAGGAGCTCATCCCCCTCACCGCCAGCGCGCTCTGCCGCCACATGAAGCACGCCACCCTCGAGCAGGTGCTCAACGCGCTCGAGCGGAACGAGCATGAGGTGCGCGTGCCGAGCGACTTGGCCGCCAGGGCGAAGCGGTCCATCGACGCGATGCTCGCCATCGGCTAGCCGCTCCGGCCGGGGAGCCGGACAGCAATAGGTATGAATCAGCGGGCGCGCGCCGACCATCCGCCGGGCGGGGCGTGGCCACAAGGACAAAGGATAGGAGGGTAAGCGCATGGTGGCATTGACAGACAACCTGGGCGGCCTGCTCAGGGACACGATAGTCCGTTGCTGGGACCTCCCGGCCTTCTCGGAGTACCAGGGCAGCACCATTAGCTACGGCGACGTGGCCCGCGAGGTGGAGAAGATACACACGCTCTTCCGCCTGGCCGGGGTGCAGCCGGGCGAGAGGGTGGCCCTGGCCGACCGGAACAGCCCCCACTGGGCCGTGGCCTACATCGCGACCCTCACCTACGGGGCGGTCATCGTGCCGGTGCTGCACGAGTTCAAGACGCACATGATGCACCACATCGTCACCCACTCCGACGCCCGCATCCTCTTCGTGAGCCCCTCGGTGTGGGAGGAGCTCAACGAGGCCGAGATGCCCCAGCTGCAGGCCGTGGTGTCGCTGGCGACTTGGGATGTCCTCTTCGACCGCTACGAGGGCGAGGTCGACCTGGCGCGCGGCACCATCGAGCGGGCCTACGCCGAGAGCCACCCCGAGGGGATATCGCCTGCGCGGCTTGACTACCACCCCGGCACCGGCGAGGAGCTGGCCGAGATCAACTACACCTCCGGCACCTCCGGCTTCTCCAAGGGCGTGATGCAGCCCTACCGCGCCCTCCTCTCCAACATGCAGTTCGCCGAGGGGGCCATTGACCTGCAGCCCGGCGACAACGTTATCAGCATCCTGCCCATGGCCCACGCCTACGGCCAGGCCTTCGAGTTCCTCTCCCCCTTCCTGCGGGGCTGCCACATCCACTTCCTCACCCGCATGCCCAGCCCGAAGGTCATCATGGGTGCCTTCCGCGAGATTAAGCCCCGCATCATCCTCATGGTGCCCCTAATCGTCGAGAAAATCTACAAGCAGCAGGTCCTCAAGGTGCTCTCCCGCCCCCGTATCCGCTTCATGCTCCGGCTGCCCATCATCGACCGCGTCATACAGAAGCGCTTCCACGATGCCCTCACCGAGACCTTCGGGGGCAACTTCATCGAGATCATCGTCGGGGGCGCGGCCCTCAACCACGAGGTGGAGCTCTTCCTCAAGAAGATCGGCTTCCGCTACACCGTGGGCTACGGCATGACCGAGTGCGCCCCCATCATCACCTACGCCTCGTGGGACAGCAACCGCCTCTACAGCACGGGGCGCATCGTCCCCAACATGGAGCTGCGCATCGCCGAGCCGGACGCGGAGGGCGTGGGCGAGATCCAGGTGCGCGGCGCGAACCTCATGCAGGGCTACTACAAGCGGCCCGACCTGACGGCCGAGGTGTTCACCCCCGACGGCTGGCTGCGCACCGGCGACCTGGGCACGGTCGATGATGAGGGCTTCGTCTACATCCGTGGGCGGCGCAAGAACATGATACTCGGGCCGAGCGGGCAGAACATCTACCCCGAGGAGATCGAGGGCCTGCTCAACACCATGAGCTACGTGCAGGAGTCGCTGGTGGTGGAGCGGGATGGGCGGCTGGTGGCCCTGATCGTGCCGGACTTCGCGGCCGCCGACGCCGAGGGCCTCTCGCCGCACACCATCGAGGCCATCATGGAGGACCACCGCAAGGAGCTCAACCAGGAGCTGCCGGCCTTCAGCCAGCTGCAGGAGTGCGTCCTCTACCCCGAGGAGTTCGAGAAGACCCCCAAGAAGTCCATCAAGCGCTTCCTCTACGAGATTACCCGAGAGGAGTAGGGCGGCGGGGCGTTCGTCCTGGGATTTGGCCCGTGCGTCAAAGGGGGCGCGCCGCGGCCCGCCCGTTTGGCAAAGAATGCCTATCTTGCAGCGGATTTTAACGGATGAAAGGAAGAACGATGAACATGAAGCGTAGAATTCTGCCGGCCCTGCTCCTGAGCCTGTCGGTGGTCGTGGTGGCACCCTCGTGCCAGAAGGATGATGATAAGCCCAAGCAGAATACGGAGCACGCGGCGGCCCTGGCGGAGGCCCAGAAGAAGGCCGAGGATGCCAAGAAGCGGGCCGACGAGGCGAAGCTGACCGCGGACCGCGCGGAGGAGAACCTGAAGACGGCCGAGGTGCGGGTGCGGAAGCTGGAGAAGGAGCTGGCGGATGCCAAGGTCGCCAACAAGGATGTGGCGGATGCCCAGAAGATGCTGGCGGATGCCCAGAAGGAGTACGAGAAGGCTAAGCAGGAGTACGAGAAGGCCCGGCAGGCCCTGCAGAGCGAAGCCGAGAGGAGGGTGGATGAGGCTCAGCAGCGGGCCCAGCGCGCCGAGGAGAAGGTGAAGAAGCTGGAGGAGGAGCTGGCGGAGGCGAAGAAGGCGAACCAGAATGCCGCGGAGATCGAGAAGAAGCTGGAGGAAGCCAAGAAGGAGGCCGAGCAGGCCAAGAAGGAGGCCGAGGACGCGAAGAAGGCGCTGGAGGACGCGAAGAAGCAGACACCGGAAAAGAGCGAGCTGGAGAAGGCCGAGGATGCGCTGAAGGCGGCCGAGGCGAAGGCGGAGCAGAGCCAGAAGGACTACGACGCGAAGGTGAACGAGCGCGAGCTGGCCAAGACCGGGGTGAACAATGACCCGCTGGTGAAGTCCGCGGCGGACATGGTGAAGGAGCTCATCAACACGCCGGAGATTCAGCAGTTCTGGAAGGTGACGGGCGGGGCGCACAAGGAGCTGGAGGATAAGATGAAGCAGAACGAGCAGGCGCTAGAGGATGTGAAGTCGGTGGAGGACCTGATGAAGGAGATTGATGGGCTGATAGCGGAGGAAAAGTGGACGGAGCTGAAGGACAAGGTGGTGGAGATAGAGCAGAAGGCGGGGAATCTCTTCGAGTCTGCTAGCAAGGTAACGAACCTAAGTGGCCACGTTGGCAGGGCCGATGCGCTGAAGTTTGCGAAGCTGGAAACCTTCGTTGAGCACGTTATAAATACGCCGTCCACCACCACCAAGGAAGGGGCAATCGAAAGCCTGAAGGCTAGGTGGAATGAGCGGAAGTGGAAGCCGGAGGACCCGCAGCTGAAGGCTGAGAAGGAGAGTGTCGAGCAGCTCGTGAAGGATGCGAAGTCCTATCTCAACGGCAGCATGGTGGAGCGGATGCGGAATGGGCTGAAGATGGCCGATGAGGCGCATGGCCGGGGCGAGTACAACAAGATGATTGATACAAATAATGGCATATACGCCACGGGGAAGGCTAGCTCTGTAGAGATAAGGTTAGCACCGAGCATCAAGGACTGGGAGGAGAAGCTGAAGGCGGAGCGGAAGATACTCAAGGATGCGCTGTGGCAGGAGACGGGGAAGGGAGACCCGTCTGACCCAGGGAAATTCGATTACGCGAAGACCAAGCCCCTCTACGATGCGTTGGGCAATCGCGATGGGCGGATGAAGCAGCTGGATGCCGATGTGGAGAAGCTGCAGAAGGCTGTAGAGGATGCCAAGGCCGAGGTGGAAGCGGCCAAGAAGAAGGTGGAGGAGCTGAAGGCTAAGGGCGAGTAGCCTGTGGCATTGGAATAGCTGGGCTGGGCGGGGTTTCCTGCCCGGCCCTTTTTATTGGGCATTCCCCGCGGCGCGCGCTGCCCATCTCGCGCGGATTTCCTACCTTTGCCTACCGAACGTAAAGCACCCCCGACCATGCGGCAGCGCTACATCAACCCCTTCACCGACTTCGGCTTCAAGCGCCTCTTCGGCGAGGAGGTCAACAAGGACCTGCTCATCGACTTCCTCAACGCCCTGCTCCAGGGCCAGCAGACCATCCGCAGCCTCACCTACCTGAAGACCGAGCAGCTCGGCGGCACCGAGTTCGAGCGCAAGGCCATCTTCGACCTCTACTGCGAGAACCAGCGCGGCGAGAAGTTCATCGTCGAGCTCCAGCGCGCCAAGCAGATGTTCTTCCGCGAGCGGACCATCTTCTACTCCACCTTCCCCATCCGCGACCAGGCCCGGCCCAACGACTGGGACTTCCGCCTGCGGGCCGTCTACACCATCGCCATCCTGGACTTCGCCCTGGACGACGACCCCGGCCCGCCCGACAAGTACCGCTACGACGTGCAGCTGGTGGAGACCGAGCTCGGGCGGGTCTTCTACGACAAGCTCACCTACATCTACCTGGTGATGCCCAAGTTCCGTAAGGCCCCCGGGCAGCTCGAGTCGCGCTTCGAGAAGTGGCTCTACGCCATCAAGCACCTGGGGGCGCTGGAGCGCATGCCCGACGGGCTGCGGGGGCGCATCTTCGAGAAGTTCTTCGAGAAGGCCGAGATTGCGAAGTTCAACCCCGACGAGCACGTCTCCTACGAGGCCAGCCTGAAGATATACCGCGACTGGAAGAACACGCTCGACAGCGCGCACCACGACGGCTTCATGGAGGGCAAGGAGCGGGGGCTGGCCGAGGGCATGGAGAAGGGCCACGCCAGGGGGGTCGAGGAGGGGATGGAAAAGGGGCGCAGCGCCGCGGTGGAGGCCATGGTGCGCTCGCTCCTGGCGCAGGGGGTCGAATTTGCCATCATCGCCCAGGCGAGCGGCCTGCGCGAGGAGGAGGTGCGGCGCATCGCCGAGGGGAGCTAGCCTCCGCGCATCGTGCTTGGCCGGAAAATATGCCACCCGGGCCGCCAAAATGCACTCGCAACAAGGGAAATGGCCGGCATGACGATGCACGCTAGGTCGGGGCGTGGCGATGGGGAGTTCCCCCCCGTGGAGCAGCTGCCGCCCCCCGTGCGCGCGTACTGGAGGAGGCATACGCAGAGCCTACTGGCCGACATCAGCTCAATGGTGAGTGGCTCGGAATGCTCCGGACCCCGCGACCTCGCCTTCCATCTGCCCACCATCGCCACGTGGGATTGCCCCGGGATGGAGCGGCACATCGTGCGTAATGCGGATGGGGAGCTTGCCGAAATCCGATACAGCATCGCTTCCCGTGAGGTGCTACGCCTCGTGGCGAGCATGTGGGAGGGGGGTAGATTCTCCCCGATTCGCCCCTTCTTCGCGGGCCCGTATGGCGGTTTCCACTTGGCCCCAACGGCCGACCTCACGGTGGGCATCTATCTCCTGCTGGACATGTGGCCCGCCTTCTACGCTCAGCATGCGGCCGGGGCTGCAGCCATGATGGAGCGGCGGATGCGGATAGATGCCGCGGTGGCGGATGCGCTCGCCGATTTGCCCCTCCCCCACAGCCTTGACCACCGGGGTGAGCGTCCCTACCTCCTTGTGCGCCTGGGGCTTGATGCCGTCCTCGAGCTGCAGCTCCCGCTGGCGAAGGATAGCCTGCTGGGCCATAACCCCGGGGGATGGATTTCCCGTGTGGCGGCGGCATGCCGAGAAAGTAGGCTGCCCTTCACGCTCCGGGGGAAGAGCCCCGGTACCGCGTGGGGCAAAACCCAAGAGCATGCCCCAGAGCTACTTGCCCGCGAGCAGCTACGCCACGGCTACAGGGAGCAGTGGAAGGGGCTAATCCGTGGCTTTCTGGAGAGAGATGGGGGTGCTGTCCACTCGCTGGAGGAGGTGCTGGGCTGGCGTGTGCCCGGCATGCGGATGGAGGCGCTCCGGGATGCTGCCGGGCGTATCGTTTGGGTGGATGCCTACCTCTGCGATTGGGGTGCGTCCGATTGGACCGCGTTGCGGGTGGGCGAGGGCTCGGTGCGGCTCCGGCTGGACGTGCAGCAGTCCTTCGATTGGGACGGGAGGGGCGACCTCCGCGGGCTGATGGTGGCCCTCCCCTCCCTCGTAGCGCGCATGCAGAGGGAGTATGCGCATGGGGTCAGCAGGGAGGGGAAGGTCATTCGGCTCGTTCAGGCAAGCGTCAGGGAGGTGGTGCGCCAGGTGCCGGAGGTGGTCGGCCGCCCGTACATGCTCCGGCTCTTCGAGCGGGTTCACCTGCAGGTAGGGATGCGGGGTAGGCGTGTGCTGCACTTCAACGTGCGGTATGATGATTGCCCGGATTTCATGGTCCACCTCGGGGGCGCCATACGCCAGCTCGACTGCCTTCTCGAGGAGGTGCGCGCGCCCTTCTGGGTGCTTGGTGATGCGGAGTGCCGAAGGCGACACCCTTCCGCCTACGCGAAGCTGCGTAGGGGCGAGTAGGGGGTGTAGGCCAGATTTTGACAGGCCGGGGTGGGGCGCTTAGCGCTGGGATGAGCGCGGTGCGCAAGTTCTGGGCCTACGCTTGCTAAGTTCGAATTATGTATTACCTTCGCGATTGGATTTGGGGGTATAGCTCAGTTGGCTAGAGCGCTTGCATGGCATGCAAGAGGTCGTGGGTTCGACTCCCACTATCTCCACCGTCCGCGGGAGTAGCTCAGTTGGTAGAGCATCAGCTTCCCAAGCTGAGGGTCGCGGGTTCGAGTCCCGTTTCCCGCTCTGGGGTAGGTGGCCTTGTGGCTAGCCTACCCCTTTTTGCATAGGCCTAGGTGCTGGGCCAGCGCGACGTAGTGACCAAGCCGAAAGCCCGACGATATGACGCTTCTACTCAAGTACACCCTCGCCCTTCTGTTCGCCATCCTGTCGCTGGTGCTCATCTCGTGGGGCAGCGAGAAGCCCCCGTCCAAGCCCCCGGCCCGCGATGAGGCGGACACCCGGCTGCTCTCGCTCTGGGAGGCCTCCTCGCGCGACCAGGCCGACACGAGCCTCGGCCGGCAGGTGTGCCACGAGCTGGCCTCCCGCCTGGAGTCGGCCGGGGAGATTACCGCGCGCATCCCGCATCTCCAGGGCATGAAGGACCTCCTCTCGCCCGATGGCCTGCTGCGCATCATCACCTGGCAGCACGAGCTGGCCGACCGGAGCTACCTCTACATGGGCCTGGTGGCCTACCGCGCGGGCAAGCGGGGCGAGCTGCGCGTGGCGGAGCTGCACGACCGCCTCCTCCCGGTGGGCGACGGGGCCATAGAGCCCGCCTGGGAGGGCATGAGCTGCGGGCCGTCCGACTGGCTCGGGGCTGGCTACTACGACCTCCAGCCCTTCTCCTACGCGGGCGGCCAGAACTACCTCCTGCTCGGGGTGGCCGGCGGGAGCCCCTTCGTGCAGCGGCGCGTGGTCGAGACGCTGGAGGTGCGCCCCGACGGCACCCTCCGCTTCGGCGTGCCCGCCATCCGGGGGCTACGCTCCCGCCACAGCCGCCTGCTGTTCAGCCACAGCGCCCGGGTGGCCATGACGGTGCACTTCCTGGACGACAGGCGGCAAGTGCTGCTGGACCACCTCTCCCCCCCCTCGCCGCAGTACGAGGGTCTGCGGCAGTTCTACGGCCCGGACTTCTCGCAGGACGCGCTCCGCCTCCTCTCCTCGGGCGAGTGGCGCTTCGAGAGCGACGTGGTGGTGGAGGCCCCCCGCAGCCGTGGCCGCTGAGGGATACGGGCAAGCACCAGCGATAATCCATCATGATTTCGTATATTTGCACCGTGCGGGTCGGACCCGGCCGGATTGAGAAATTGCCGCGCGGTAGGGCGCGAAAACACGACTGAATGGACAAGATGCCCTGGACGATAGACCAGTTCGCCGATGTGCGAATCATGCGCTACGAGGTGCCCGCGTGGGCTTCGCTGAGCCCTCGGCAGAAGGAGTTGCTCTACTACCTGGGCCAGGCGGCGCTGTGCGGCCGGGACATCCTCTGGGACCAGAACTATCGATACAACCTCGCCATCCGCCACATTCTGGAGGGGATATACGCTGGCTACGGAGGCGTGCGTGAGGGGGCTGACTGGGAGGCCTTCCTGGTGTACCTCAAGCGCGTGTGGTTCTCCAACGGCATTCATCACCACTACGGGGAGACGAAGATAGAGCCGGGTTTCGACGCGGCCTACTTCACGGCCCTGGTGGAGGGCACCCCGGAGGCGAACCGCCCCGAGAGGCTGACCAAGCCGGAGGATTTGCTCCGCTTCGCGCTCCCCATCCTCTTCGACCCGCAGGTGGCCCCCAAGCGCGTGAACAAGGCCGAGGGGGAGGACCTGCTCGCGACCTCCTCGACGAACCTCTACCGGGGTGTGGGCGAGGAGGAGGCTGAGGCATTCTACGCGGCCCAGGCCCAGCAATGCGGCGACCCAAAGCTCTCCTACGGCATGAATAGCCAGCTGGTGAAGGAGAACGGCCGGGTGCTCGAGCGCGTCTGGCGCGTGGGGGGGATGTACACCGAGGCGCTCGAGCCGGTGGTGGGCTGGCTCGAGAAGGCCCAGCGCGTGGCCGAAACGCCCGAGCAGGCGCGGACGATAGCGAGCCTGGTGCAGTTCTACCGCAGCGGACGGCTGGAGGACTTCAACGCCTACTGCCTGGCCTGGGTGAACGACACGGCCGCGCTGGTGGACTTCGTCAACGGCTTCATCGAGAACTACGGCGACCCCCTGGGGCGGAAGTGCACCTGGGAGGGCTACGCCAACTTCAAGGACCTGGAGGCGACCGAGCGCGCGGAGCTCCTCTCGGCCCATGCGCAGTGGTTCGAGGACCACTCCCCGACGGACCCCGCCCACAAGAAGGCCAACGTGCAGGGCGTGACGGCCAAGGTGGTGAACGCGGTCCAGCTCGGGGGCGATTTGCATCCCTCCTCGGCCATAGGCATCAACCTGCCGAATGCCGACTGGATACGGGCCGAGCACGGGTCCAAGAGCGTGACGCTCGAGAATCTCACCCATGCCTACGAGAAGGCCTCGGAGGGCAACGGCTTCCTGGAGGAGTTCGCCGCCTCGCCCGAGGAGGTGGCCCGCAGCCGGGAGTACGGCACGCTCTCCAGCTCGATCCATACGGACCTGCACGAGTGCCTCGGCCACGGTTCGGGCCAGCTGGCCCCCGGGGTGTCCGGCAAGGCGCTCCGGAGCTACGCCTCCACGCTGGAGGAGGCCCGGGCCGACCTCTTCGCCCTCTACTTCATCCGCGACCCGAAGCTGGTGGAGATCGGCGTGCTCCCCGGGGCCGGGCAGTACGCCGAGGCGGAGTACGACGCCTTCATCCGCGGTGGCCTCCTGACCCAGCTGGTGCGCATCGCCCGTGGCGCCTCGATCGAGGAGGACCACATGCGCAACCGGGCCCTGATAGCCCGCTGGTGCTACGAGCATGGCCGGGAGCAGGGCATCATCAGCATGGGGAAGCGCGACGGGAAGACCTACGTGCAGGTCCATGACTACGACGGGCTGCGGGCCCTCTTTGGCGAGCTGCTCCGCGAGGTGCAGCGCATCAAGAGCGAGGGCGACTACGAGGCCGGGAAGGCCCTGGTGGAGACCTACGGCGTGAGGGTCGACCCCGACCTGCACGAGGAGGTGCTGAGCCGCTACGCCGCGCTCAGGCTCGCCCCCTACGGCGGCTTCGTCAACCCGGTGCTCGAGCCGGTGATGGAGGGCGATGCCATCGTCGACGTGGAGCTACGCTACGTGGACGACTTCGCCGCGCAGATGATGGAGTACTCCCAGCGGTACGGCTTCCTGCCCTACAGCATTGATTAGTAGAACAAAACAGCAGTGAGGATATGAAAACGACCCCGCTCTACGCGAAGCACGAGCAGCTCGGCGCGAAGATGGCCGAGTTCGCGGGCTTCAACATGCCGATACAGTACGTGGGCATCAACGAGGAGCACATCAACGTGCGCGAGCGCGTGGGCCTGTTCGACGTGGCCCACATGGGCGACTTCTGGGTGAAGGGCCCGAAGGCGCTGGATTTCCTGCAGACCATCAGCTCCAACGACGTGTCGGTGCTGGTGGACGGCCAGGTGCAGTACGCCTGCTTCCCGAACGAGGAGGGGGGCATCAAGGACGATTTCCTGACCTACCGCGTGGATGGCGAGACCTTCCTGCTGGTGGTCAACGCGGGCAATATCGAGAAGGACTGGCAGTGGGTGACCGAGCAGGGCAAGAGGTTCGGCCTGGAGGCCGGTCGCGAGCTCTACGATGCCTCGGGCGAGATGGGCCAGGTGGCCGTGCAGGGGCCGCTGGCGATGAGGGTGGTGCAGCAGCTCACCGACTCGCCGGTCATGGACCTGGGCTTCTACACCTTCATGAAGGCGGACGTGGCGGGCATCAAGAACGCCATCGTGTCCATCACGGGCTACACGGGCGCGGGGGGCTGCGAGATCTACGTGGCCAACGAGGACCTGCCCAAGCTCTGGGACGCGCTCATGGCCGCGGGCGAGGCGCACGGCATCATGCCGGCCGGGCTGGGCGCGCGCGACACGCTGCGGCTGGAGATGGGCTTCTGCCTCTACGGGCACGATATCAGCGAGGAGACCTGCCCCATCGAGGCGGGGCTGGGCTGGATCACCAAGCTCACGGACGCGAAGAAGGGGCTGGTGGGCCGCGCCGCCATCGAGCGGATGAAGGCCGAGAAGCCGGCCCGGCGGCTGGTGGGCTTCGAGATGCTGGAGCGGGGCATCCCCCGTCAGCACTACGCGATAGTGGATGCGGAGGGCCGCGCGATTGGGGAGGTGACCTCCGGCACGATGTCCCCGATGCTGAAGAAGGGTATCGGCCTGGGCTACGTGCAGTCGGCCCACGCCAAGGCGGGCACGGAGATCTACATCCAGGTCCGCGGCAAGAACCTGCGGGCCGTGACCGTCAAGCTCCCCATCTACAAGGCAAACTAGGCATTCTCACCGGGGCGCATCGTGGCGGTGCGCCCGCATTTACCCACACTACACCCATATGAAGTACTCCATCCAGACAGTCCTCTCGACGGCCCTGCTGCCGCTCATAGAGCTGGAGGATAAGCAGGTGGTCGTGATTGACATCCTCCGGGCGACGACCTGCATGTGCACCGCCCTGGCCAACGGGGCGCAGTGCATCATCCCGGTGGCGACCCGCGATGAGGCCCGGGCGTACAGCGAGCGGGGCTACCTGGTGGCCTCCGAGCGCGACGGGATGAAGCTGGACTTCGCCCACTTCGGGAACTCCCCCTCGGAGTTCGTGCCCGAGCGGGTGCGCGAGCAGGAGATCGTCTACTCCACCACCAACGGGACGCGCGCCATCACCTCCACCGGCCGGGCCCGCACCGTCCTCATCGGGGCCTTCACCAACCTCTCCGCCCTGGCCGACTACCTGACCCGCCAGCCCGACGCGGACTTGGTGCTGGTGTGCTCAGGCTGGAAGGGGCAGTTCAACCTCGAGGACACGCTCTTCGCGGGCGCGCTGGCCGACCGCCTCCTGGCCTCCGGCGCGTACACCGTGTTCGACGACCCCACCAACGCGGCCCTCGACCTGTGGGCCAGCGCCCGCGCCAGGCTCCCGGCCTACGTGCAGCGCGTGACCCACCGCAAGCGCCTGGAGAGCATCGGCGTGCTGGACTCCTTCGACGACTGCTTCCGGATAGACAGCACGCCCATCGTGCCGCAGTTCGTCGCCGGGCGCATCCTGCCAGCCCCCTCGGCCCGGGGCTAGCCCCCATGCGGCTATTCTTTCAGATTTTACCTAGCTTCGCGGGGTGAAAATTCTTCTCCATCTACTGCTGGCGCTCCCCCTGATGGCGTGCGCCCCCACCGCGCCCCGCTTCGCCCCGGCCGAAGTGCCCGCGGACCACGCCGTGCGCGCGCCCCAGCTCCCCGAGCGCCTCGCCTTCGCGGGCGAGGAGGTCCCCCTCGACCGCATCGACGTGCGCGAGAGCCTCGACCACGAGCTCTGCCTCACGGCCAACTGGCACTCCCGCGTCACCCTCCTGCTCAAGAAGGCCCCCCGCTACTTCGCGATTATCGACCCAATACTCAGGGCCGAGGGGATACCGGCCGACTTCAGGTACCTGGCCGTGGCTGAGAGCACCCTCGACGAGCTGGCCGTCTCCCCCTCCCGGGCCGTGGGCCTGTGGCAGTTCCTCGCGCCCACGGCCAAGGAGTACGGCCTGGAGGTCAGCCCGGACGTGGACGAGCGCTACCACATCGAGAAGTCGACCCTGGCCGCCTGCCGCTTCCTCCGGCAGTCGTACGAGCGCTTCGGCTCGTGGACGCTGGCCGCCGCGAGCTACAACATGGGCCGGGCCGGCATCGCGCGCCAGTCGGAGAAGCAGCTCGAGGCGAACTACTACAACCTGCTGCTGGGCCCCGAGACGGGACGCTACGTCTACCGCATCCTGGCCTTCAAGCTCATCATGGAGTACCCCGAGCGCTATGGCTTCAGCATAGCCCAGGAGGCGCGCTACAACCCCCGGAGCTTCCAGCGGCTGGAGGTGGACTCCACCATCGACAACCTGGCCTCCTTCGCCCAGCGGCGGGGGGCCAGCTACAAGCTGCTCAAGTGGCTCAACCCATGGCTGCGGACCAATGCCCTACCGGTCGACTCGGGGGCGGTGTACACCATCAAGCTCATGGACGACAAGGACAGAACCCAATAGCCCATGGCCAAGGAAGAAGTCGCAAGGGGGCGCGTCGCGGCGTCCGTCAACGAGGAGGAGTACCTCGTGGTTGAGGGGGCCAGGGTGCACAACCTCAAGGAGGTATCGGTGACCATCCCCCGCGACGCCCTCACCGTCATCACCGGCCTGAGCGGGAGCGGGAAGTCCTCCCTGGCCTTCGATGTCATCTACGCCGAGGGGCAGCGCCGCTACATGGAGACCCTCAGCGCGTACGCCCGCCAGTTCGTCGGCGCGATGGAGCGGCCGGATGTCGACTACGTCGGGGGCCTCTCGCCCGTCATCGCCATAGAGCAACGCACCACGGGCAAGAACAGCCGCTCGACCGTGGGGACCATCACCGAGATCTACGACTTCCTCCGCCTCCTCTACGCGCGCGTGTCGGTGGCCCACTCGCCGGTCACGGGGCAGGTGCTGGAGGCCCACACCAGCGAGCAGATTCTGCAGCGGGCCCTGCACCACTTCGACCAGGAGAAGGTCGCCGTCTGCGTCCCCCTGGTCAGGGGGCGGAAGGGCCAGTACGAGAAGCTCTTCGTCCAGCTCATCGTCCGGGGCTACGTGAACGTGCGGGTGGACGGGGAGATACGCCCCATCAACCCGAAGATGGGCCTCTCCCGCTACGGCTCGCACGACATCGACCTGGTGATAGACCGCTTCACGGTGCAGGCCACGGACCCCGACCGCCTGCGCCAGGCCCTGCTCGAGGCGCTCAACTACGGGGACGACCAGGTCCTGGTGGTGCCGCTCGACCCCGAGAAGTCCGACCAGGGGCGCTACTACAGCCGCACGCTCATGTGCCCCGAGAGCGGCTTCGCGCTGCCCAAGCCCGAGCCGCACACCTTCTCCTTCAACTCGCAGTACGGCGCGTGCCCGGTGTGCCGGGGGCTGGGCTACCGCTACGGCTTCTCCCCGGCCACGCTCATACGCAAGCCCAGCGCGCCCCTGCTCAAGGGGGGGCTGGAGCGGGTGATCGACTACAGGCCCAAGCTCCACCAGCTGGAGGAGATAGTCTTCAAGTGGCTCGACAGCAACGGCTTCAACCCCGATGCCTCGGCCGACGACCTGGGCCCCGAGCGGCTGCACGAGCTCATGTGGGGGCAGGACCCGGTGGGGGGCGACGTCGTGCCCTCCATCAGCGAGGTGAGCATGGGTCGCCGCAGCTTCCCCGGCCTCATCCCCCTGGTGGATGCCTACTGGGGCGATGCCTACAAGAACGAGGTGCCCGACGAGATCCAGGCCATGATGTCCGACATGCCCTGCCCGGTGTGCCACGGGGCCAGGCTCCGGGAGGAGTCGCTCTGCTTCCGGGTGGACGGCATGAACATTCACGAGCTGACCAGCCTCCCCCTGGGGGAGTTCCAGCAGTGGGCCCAGGGCCTGGAGGACAGGCTGGGGGAGACCGATAGGGTGGTGGCCCACGAGATACTCAAGGAGGTGCGCGCCCGGCTGGGCTTCCTGCTCGACGTGGGCCTGGGCTACCTCTCCCTGGGCCGCTCGGCCAATAGCCTCTCGGGCGGGGAGAGCCAGCGGATACGCCTGGCCACCCAGATCGGCACGCGCCTGGTCAACGTCTTCTACATCCTCGACGAGCCCTCCATCGGCCTGCACCCCCGCGACAACGACAAGCTCATCGCCTCGCTCCACACCCTGCGCAACATGGGCAACACCATCATCGTGGTGGAGCACGACGAGGACATGATGCGCTCGGCCGACTACCTCATCGACATGGGCCCGGGCGCCGGGCGCAACGGCGGGCAGGTGGTCGCGGCCGGCACGCCCGCGGCGGTCCTCGCCTCGCACTCGCTGACGGCCGAGTACCTCAACGGCGCGCGGAGTATAGAGGTGCCCGCCCAGCGGCGCGAGGGCAACGGGAACGTATTCAGGATATTCGGCGCGGCCGGCAACAACCTCAAGGACGTGGACGCCGAGTTCCCCCTGGGCAAGTTCATCTGCGTGACGGGCGTGTCGGGGAGCGGGAAGTCCACCCTGGTCAACGACACCCTGCAGCCCATCCTCAGCCAGGCCTTCTACCGCTCCCACAAGGTCCCCCTGCCCTACAAGCGGGTGGAGGGCATGGAGCATATCGACAAGGTCATACAGGTCGACCAATCGCCCCTGGGCCGCACCCCGCGCTCCAACCCGGCCACCTACACCGGCGTGTTCACCGACATCCGCAAGCTCTTCTCCATGACCCAGGACGCGCAGATCCGCGGCTTCAAGCCCGGGCGCTTCTCCTTCAACGTCAAGGGCGGGCGCTGCGAGAACTGCAAGGGCGGGGGCTACGAGACCATAGAGATGAACTTCCTGCCCGACGTGTACGTCCTCTGCTCGGAGTGCCACGGGCTGCGCTACAACCGCGAGACGCTGGCCGTGCGCTACAAGGGGCGCACCATCTCCCAGGTGCTGGACATGACCATCACCCAGGCCGCGGAGTTCTTCGAGGCCGTGCCCTCCATCTCCCGCAAGCTGCAGGCCCTCTGCTCGGTCGGCTTGGGCTACATCAAGCTCGGCCAGTCCTCCACCACGCTCTCCGGGGGCGAGTCGCAGCGCGTGCGCCTGGCCGCCGAGCTGGCCAAGCGACCCTCCGGCAAGACGCTCTACATCCTCGACGAGCCGACCACCGGCCTACACTTCGAGGACATACGCCTCCTGCTGCAGGTCATCGACTCGCTGGTCGACCGGGGCAACACCGTCATCGTCATTGAGCACAACCTCGATGTCATCAAGCACGCCGACCACCTCATCGACATCGGCCCGGAGTCGGGGAGTGATGGGGGCGAGATACTCTTCGCCGGCACGCCCGAGGAGCTGGCCCGGGCGGGCGTGGGCCACACGGCCCGCTACCTGCAGGACCTGCTCTAGGCCGCGGCCCGGCGCACCCCGGCTTACTCCTTCCAAACAATTCGCTACTTGCAGCCAAACAGGCTAAAAATAGGCCGTAATACGCTTTAGAACAGGCTGTTATCGCCCGTCCTTTAGCGATTACATTTTCAAATAGCCCGGGGCCCTCCGGAATGCTTTGCCCCCTCGGTGCATGCCCCTACCTTTGCAGTGCCAAGAGATAGAAAGTAGTATAAACCCTATAAAGGAGGAAATTGAAATGGCATACGTAATCAACGACGGCTGTGTAGCATGTGGCACCTGCCAATCCGAGTGCCCGGTAGAGGCAATCAGCGCTGGCGACATCTTCAAGATTGACGCTAGCCTCTGCACCGACTGCGGCTCCTGCGCGGCTGTTTGCCCCACGGGCTGCATCAGCGAGGGCAAGTAGGCCCGAGCAACGAGGTATAGGCGGGGTGTCTACTGGGTAGGCACCCCGCTTTTTTGGGTTTGTAGCTTTCGAGGCCAAAAAAGGCGGGCCCCCACCAGAGGCCCGCCTTTGTCAAAGCCTGCCCCTAGTCCTTCTCTATCCGTATGCGGGCATCCACGGCCGTCACGCCCTTGGCGTTGCCCAGCAGCGGGTTGAGGTCCATCTCCATTATCTCGGGCGCGGCCTTCACCAGCGCCGATACGCGCACCACCACCTCGGCGAAGGCCTCCCGGGGTATGGGCTCCTGCCCGCGCGCGCCGTCGAGTATCTTCACGCTGCGCAGCCGGCCAATCATCTGCAGGGCCTCGGGCGTACCGATGGGGGCCAGGCCCGCCTGGGTGTCCTTCAGCACCTCGATGAAGATGCCGCCCATGCCGCAGAGCACCATGTGGCCGAACTTGTCGTCGCGCTTGGCCCCCACGAAGAGCTCCGCGCCCGAGAGCATGGGCTGCATGAGGATGGCCGTGGTGTCCTTGATCTTCATCATGCGCTCGAACTCGCGGACCACCGTGGCCTCGTCCTTCACGCCGAGCACCACGCCCCCCACGTCGCTCTTGTGCACCGGGCCCACCACCTTCATCACCAGCGGGTAGCCCAGCTTCTGGGCCTCCTCCTTGGCGCAATTTGGGCAGCTCACCACGGCCTCACCGGCCCGCCGGATGCCCGCCGCATCGAGCAGCGCCTGTACGCCCTCGGGCGCGAGGTAGCCGTTGGGCGCGCCGTCCACCACCCGGCGGATGGCCGCCACGTCGATGGTCGGCATCTCCGGCTGGGCGGGCTGGGGCGCGTCCGTGCGGGCCGTCAGGCAGAGGGCATCGCCGAAGACCACCTCCTCCGGGAAGTAGAGGTGCCCCTTCTTCACGAACTCGCCAATCTCCTCGGCCACGTTCACCACGCTCGGCAGGATGGGGAAGATGGGCTTCTTGCACTCGCCGATCTTCCGGGCCAGCACGTCGTAGACCTCATGCACGGGGAAGAGGCCCGGGCTCCCGAAGATGACGGCCATGGCGTCCACGTCGAAGTCGCGCTCGCAGGCATCGATGATGAGGCCCAGGTGCTCGGCCGTGCCGGTGGCCAGGAAGTCAATCGGGTTGGCCACGGACGAGCCCGGGAAGAGCTTCTCGAGCAGCGCGTCGGCCTTCTGGCCCTGGATGGGGGGCACGTCCAGCCCGCCGTTGGAGAGGGAGTCGGTGAGCATCACGGCCGGGCCGCCCGCGTGGGTGATGATGGCCACCCGCTTGCCCTCGAGCCGGGGGCTCATGAAGATGGCCCCAACGGTCAGCAGCTCCTGGCGGCCGCGGCAACGGACGATGCCCGCCTTGCGGAACAGGGCATCCACAGCCACGTCCGGGCTGGCCAGCGCGCCCGTGTGGGAGCTCGCGGCCCGGCTGCCGGCCTCAGACCCCCCGGCCTTCACCGCGGCGATGCGGCAGCCCTTGGCGATGAGCGACTGCGCGTGCTTGAGCAGCTTCTCCGGCTTGCTGACGCTCTCCACGTAGAGGAGCTTCACCTTCGAGTCCTTGGCCGGGTCGAAGGTCTGGTCCATCCACTCCAGCACCTCCTCCACGCCCAGCTGCGCGCTGTTGCCCACCGAGAACACGGAGTTGAAGCTGATGCCCTGGGTGATGCCCAGCTCGAGGATGAATACGGCCGTGGCGCCCGAGCCGGTGATGAGGTCGGCCCCCTGGGGCTTGAAGGTTGGGATGGGGCGGGTGAATACCCCGGTGTAGTTGGCGTTCATCAGGCCGATGCAGTTCGGGCCGATGAGCGAGCCGCCCACGGACTCGATGATGTCCACCACCTGCTTCTCCAGCTGGGCCCCCTCCTCGCTCTCCTCGTGGAAGCCGGCCGAGAGGATGATGAAGCCCCGGGTGCCCTTCTCCCGGGCGAGCACCTCCACCGTCTTGGGGCAGAACTTGGCCGCGATGGCGATGATGGCGCACTCCACCTGGGGCAGCTCCTCCACCGTGTGGTGGCTCTTGACGCCCTGCACCGTGTCAGCCTTCGGGTTCACGGCGTAGATCTGCCCCTTGTACCCGTACTTCAGGAGGTTCTCCAGGGTGCGCCCCCCGGGTTTGAACACGTCGTCCGACGCGCCCACCACGACCACGCTCTTGGGGTCTATCAGCTCTCTTACTATCATTTGGCCTACGATTTATTTGGTTAACAATCCCGCAGGACCCGCCTAGCCCCCGTGGGCCTCCAGCCACCCGGCGAAGCGGGCTATCCTGTCCTGCGCCTCAAATTTACCAATAAATCCGATTATTTCACCCAGGTCCACGCCCCGCGGGGCTCCCACCAGCGCCAGGCGCAGCGCGTTCATCACCTTGCCCATGGGCCACTCCTCCCGGGATATGAGCGTCTTAAGGCCCTCGGCGATGGCCTCTGGCTGGAAGCTCCGTAGGCTGTTGAGGTACGTGGCAATGGCGTGTAGGCGCTCCGGGGTCTCGGCGTTGCAGTGCTTCCTGACGGCCGTCTCGTCGTAGGTCTGCGGGGGGCGGAAGAGGTAGTCGCACTCGGCGTAGAGCTCGCCCAGCAGGTTCACGCGCTGCTTGACCATGTCCAGGGCCAGCAGGGTGCGGTTGGGGTCGAAGCAGCAGCCCGCCTCGTCGAGCTGGGTGCGCATGTGGGGTAGCAGGTCCTCGCTGGGGGTCAGGGCCATGTGCTCGTGGTTGAACCACTTGGCCTTCTCGGGGTCGAAGCGCGCGCCCGATTTGGCGACCCGCTCCAGGCTGAATGCCTGGGCCATCTCCGGCAGGGTGAGTACCTCCCGCTCGCCCTCGGGGTGCCAGCCCAGCAGGGCGAGCATGTTGAGGAAGCCGGCGGGGAGGTAGCCGTCCTCGCGGTAGCCCCGGTAGGTCTCGCCCGTCTCGGTTTGCCAGGCCAGGGGGAAGACCGCGAAGCCCATCCTGTCGCCGTCGCGCTTGCTGAGCTTGCCCTTGCCGGTGGGCTTGAGGATGAGCGGCAGGTGCGCGAACGCGGGCATGGTGCCCTCCCAGCCGAAGGCGCGGTAGAGCAGGTAGTGCAGGGGGAGGGAGGGGAGCCACTCCTCGCCGCGGATGACGTGCGAGATCTCCATGAGGTGGTCGTCCACGATGTTGGCCAGGTGGTAGGTGGGCAGCTCGTCGGCCCGCTTGTAGATGACCTTGTCGTCCAGCAGGGCGGTCTGCACCTCCACTCGGCCACGGATGAGGTCGTGCATCACCAGCGTCTCGTCCTCGGGTATCCGGAAGCGTAGCACCCAGTCGCTGCGGCTCTCCATCAGCCTGGCGACCTCCTCGGGCTCCATGCTCAGGGAGTTGGCCAGCCCCCCGCGGGTTTTCGGGCCGTAGGCGAAGACCTCGCCCTTGGCCTCGGCGGCTGCCCGTAGCTCGGCGAGCTGCTCGGCGGTGTCGAAGGCGACGTAGGCCCATCCCTTCTCGAGCAGCTCCTTGGCGTAGCGCCAGTAGATGTCGCGCCGCTCGCTCTGGCGGTAGGGGCCGTAGTCGCCCCCCTGCTGCACGCCCTCGTCGGGCCGTAGGCCGCACCACTGTAGGGCCTCGAAGATGTAGTCCTCCGCGCCGGGCACGTAGCGGCTGCTGTCCGTGTCCTCGATGCGCAGCAGGAAATCGCCGCCGTGCTGCCGGGCGAATAGGTAGTTGAACAGCGCGGTGCGCACCCCGCCGATGTGCAGCGGGCCCGTGGGGCTGGGCGCGAAGCGTACCCTTACTCTTCTCTCCATTGCTCTTTGCGTCTGTATGCGTAGTATTGTTCTAGGTCCTTGGCTATCTGCGCCTTGAGGTCCTCCAGGCTGGAGAAGCGCAGCTCGTCGCGCAGCTTGTGGGTGAAGTGTATCATCAGCTCCTGGCCGTAGAGGTCGCCCGCGAAGTCGGGGAAGTAGGCCTCCACGCTGGGGATGCCCGTGTCGTCCACGGTGGGCCGCGTGCCGACGTTGACTATGGCGTGCATCACGTCGCCCCCCTCGGCGGGCTGGGCGTAGCCGAGGTAGACCCCGTAGGCGGGCAGGAGCTGCCAGCTGCTCTTGGGGGCGATGTTGGCCGTGGGGAAGCCGATGGTGCGCCCGATCTGCCGGCCGGGCACGACCACCCCGGAGAAGCCGAAGTCCCGCCCCAGGAGCACGCCCGCCTGCTCCACGTCCCCCAGGCGGAGGGTCTGCCGCACGAGCGTGGAGCTGACCTCGCGGCCCCCCATGCGCAGCGCCTCGCCCTGGCCGACGGCCATGCCCAGCTCCTGGCCGAACTGCTGGAGGAGGCGGAAGTCGCCCTGGCCCCGGTGGCCGAAGCGGTGGTCGTAGCCCATGAGCATGCCCCGGGGCTGGAGGAGGTCGTAGAGCCGACGGAGGAAGTCGCGGGGGGGGAGGGCCGCCATCTCGAGGGTGAAGTCCAAGATGAGGGTTGCGTCCAGGCCGGTCTGCTCGAGGAGCTGCAGCTTGTAGTCCAGGTCGGTGAGTAGGCGGAAGTTGCCGGGCTCCTGGCCGAGCACTATCCGCGGGTGCGGCCATAGGGTGACCGCCACGCTCGGCACGCCCTCGCGCTGGGCCATGGCCCGCAGCCCCCCGATGAGCGCGCTGTGCCCGGCGTGCACGCCGTCGAAGAACCCGAGCGTGACCATCGCCCCCTGAGAACTCACCTCCCCCGGCCCATGCCATACCTCCATCGGCTGCGTATGCTTTTCGTGTAGACTGCGGTTCTGCGCACCGGTTCTCACCCCGATGTGTCGGCAAATTTAGGGAATTCCGCTGAACTTCGGCTTTGGGGGGTGGGTATTGTAGCGCATGCGCGGCAGGGACAAAAAAATCGCTCCCCCGGAGGGGGAGCGATGCGCCTACATTTTATAGTGCTATACAAGTGCGACCCCGTAGGGAAGTTATGCGCTAGCACTTTAATGCTGCAAAGGTATGAAATATTCTCTAGTGGGCAAATTTATCAGGGAAAATGGATTGGAATGTTGTCCCAACTTGCTCCTGAATGATGGGTTTAGCTCTATAATCGTTGAAGAGGTTCTCCATCTTGCGCAAAAAATCACTATAGATTGCTTCGTCCTGTCCTTTTAGCAGGAAGAGGAGGATTTTTAGTACACCTCCGAGACCACTTTGCTCCCCTTGGTTCATCTTGCCAGCGGGCCCCCGTCGAATGGGCTTGGAGAGTCTCATATCGTACACAATACCAGCATGTGCGCAGAGATTTCTGGTGAAGAGTACAACTTTTAAGTAGGATTCTAGAATCTTCTCGTTCTCGATGCCATAGAGTGTCGCAATTTGCAGACGGGTCTCATGGCTCCTGATGGCAGAGTACAGCCTAACCACTGAGCCGAATGTAAAGGCCTCAATTGCCTTCCAAACAGGAGCGAATTTGTCGTTTTTGTGCAAAGCGTGATGCCGCCCAATCGCAGTGGGCTTTCTTTTGAGCGAATTGTACTCTTGCCGAAATTTGCTATTCAGGAATGAGTCGTCAATGTGCCGGCTGTCCGCGTACCAGCATGGCGTTGGGTGGTATTCTGGATTATTGGAGACGTGATACACCAGGTTGCTCTTAAAGTGCAACTCCACCTCACGGATGGCCCATAGTATATTGAAGGATAGCTCTTTGTCAAACAGGAGAAGGGTATATGCATCATCGAAGGATGCCCCCTGTCTGTACTGATGGGTTCGTGGGCATTTTTTGCTCCGGGCATTTATTTCGAGTGGGAAGCAGTAGGCCCCGAAACGGTAGTATCCTACGGTTTGAAGCATCTTTGCGGCAAGCGTTTTATCGTGGATGGCCATGCCCCGTTCTTGCATCAATCTGATTTGCTCGTCAATGGTTGTGGCCTTTTTCATGTTTTTTAATAGTAGATTCTGTTTTGCCACGCTAGCTTGCTTGTTTCGGAGTTTACCCCTATGTGGTCGCAAAGGTAGCGAAGAATGGCAATTTGCTTTCGAACATCGTTTCATCCGGAGTGATACTACATGCCACATGCCAAGGGCTGATGCACCAAATCTTCAGCTTGAAGATTTCCCCTGCCAAGCCTGCCGCCCCCCTGCCCCTCGCCATCTCCTTGCGAAAAATATTACCTTTGCCTCTGCTGTGGCAACGTAATCCGGGTGTATGGCGGTCAAACTGCAGGTGAGGTATAGCTTCTTCGCGTTGGCGCTGGGGGTCAGCGCGCTGGTGTACATCGTGTCCTCGGCCTTCATCGTATCGTCCGACCGGGCCGCGCTGCTCCACGAGGCCTACACCCAGATGCGGGGCTCGGCCGACCAGGCGGCCCAGGGCATCGCCGCCTCCCTGCAGGAGGAGCTGGCCGTGGTGGAGACCCTGGCCGCGAGCTTCAGCCAGCGGGGCGAGCTCACCCCGGCGCAGTGGCGGCCGCTCTTCGTGCGGCAGATGGAGCGCGTGTTCGAGGACCACCACGGGCGGATATCGAACCTCTGGGAGTGCGCCGAGCTCTCCTCCTTCGTGGAGGGCTACGACAAGCCCTACGGCCGGGAGTTCTGGCAGGTCGTGATGGGCGATTCGGGGCGCACCGTGGTCTCCACCCGCATGCTGAACCTGAGCGGCGACAGCAAGCTCTACGGCGAGTTCAAGGAGCGGAACCGGGCGGAGCTCTTCGAGCCATACCGGGACGTGGTCTCCACCGGTGGGCAACGCAACGTCCTGATGACCACCCTGGCCGCGCCCATCCAGATCGACGGGGAGTTCGTCGGCATGGTGGGGGCCGACCTGCCCCTGACCTGGCTGGACGACTACATCCGGGAGGTGGAGGCCTATCCCGTGGTGCAGGCCTTTTTGGTCTCCCAGGGGGGCATGGTGGCCGCGCATACCCAGGACTCGATGGTGGCCGCCCCGATCGAGAAGCTGTTCGGCCGGGTGGTGGCCTCGGAGAACCTCCGGGAGGCGATAGCCCGGGGACAGGGCAAGACCTTCATGTACGTGGACCAGGAGGGGGAGCGCTTCATGGTGCACCTGGTCCCCATCCGGGTGGGGCGCCACTCCCGCTGGGCCATGGGGGTGATCGCCCCCCAGAGCGCCATCACCAGCACGGCCGACCGCTCGTACCGGATGGCCCTCGGGGCGATGTCCCTCGCGCTCCTGCTGCTGGCCCTGGGCCTCTACTTCGCCTCGGGCTACGTGGCCGGGCCAATCGGGAGGCTGGCCAGCTCCCTGGATGGCCTGCGGCGTGGCCACCTGGACGACGCGCTCCTCCTGGAGCCCGGCGCGCGCTTTGACGACCTCGGGCAGCTCTCCGCCGCCTTCAACGAGGTGCTCCGCCGCGAGCAGGCCATGCGCCAGTTCGTGGATGGGGCGGGCCGGGCCGACTACAGCCCCGAGCTGCCCGTCCGCGGCCAGCGCGACGAGCTGGCCATCGCGCTCCACACGATGCGCGACACCCTGCGGGAGGAGCGCGCACGGCAGCAGGACCAGGCGGAGGAGGCCCAGCGCAAGGCCTGGGTGAATACGGGCATCAAGGGCCTGGGCTCCCTGCTACGGAAGCACAACCGCAGCGTGGAGGACCTAGCCGCCATCATGCTGCCCCGCCTGGTGCGCTACATGGACGCCGCGCAGGGGGCGCTCTACCTCCGCGACGAGGAGCTATTCGCCGCGAAGGGAGTGGCGGAATTCTACCTGGTGGAGGCCTTCGCCTGGGACCGTAAGCGCTACCTCTCGGCCCGCTTCGAGCTGGGGGTCGGCTCGGTGGGCTCCTGCGCGATGGAGCGTAAGCCCCTGCTGATGACCGACCTACCCGATGGCTACTCCCGGGTCCTGGCCGGGGTGGGGCAGTCGCAGCCCCGCTCGGTGGTCCTGATGCCGCTGCTGCATGGCGGGGTGCCCATCGCCGTGCTGGAGATAGCCACCATGCACAGGGTCGAGCCGTACCAGATTGACTTCCTGAAGGCGGTGGCGGTGTCGATGGCCTCCAGCCTGGCGTCGCTCGAGGCCCGCCGGCGGAATGGGCAGCTGCTGGCCCAGGCGCATCAGCAGACCGAGGAGCTACGCGGGCAGCTGCAGGAGATGGAGCGGACGGTGGAGCAGCTGCGGGCGAGCGGCCAGATGTGCGAGCGGGAGCAGGCCGATGTGGTCAATCTCCTAGCCTCGCTATCCGGCTCGCTGCCCTACGTGGTCTACGGCCCGGAGGGCTACCCCGTGGAGGCGAGCCGTGCCTACCACGCGCTGATGGGTACGCGCCCCGAGGACCTGAGCCGGGTGCATTTCACGGAGGCGATGCGGCAGCCGGGATGGGGAAGGGCCGACCTCGACGAGCTGTGGGCGAACCTGTGGAAGCCCCAGGCCCCGGGGCAACGCCTGGTGGTGGAGCGGGAGGTGAGGGGGGAGCGGCTGCGTCTGGTCGAATTCTTTGTACCTATACAGGGCCCGGAGGGCAATATTCTGCGGCTTATGCGTTTCTTGACTGAGACCTAGCGCGTATGGTGATGTATCTGGCTCGTATGGTGGGGAGGACTCGGGGGGTATGGCTGCTGGCCCTGCTGCTGGTGGCTTGCGCCTCGGTGTCCCGGTCTCAGGACCGCTCGGTGGTCGTCCGCCTCGAGGTGCTCCAGCACGACGGCGAGCCCTACAGCGGGGCGCTGCTCCTCGAGTCGGTGGGGGACGGCACCAAGCTCACCGTTGAGGTGAATGATTACGGTCTGGCCTTCGTGAGCCTTGTGCCCTCGACGCGCTACGCGGCCTCCTTCCCCGGGATGGGCAAGCTGAGCTACTTCACCAGTCCGTCCCGTGGCGAGAAGAGCATGGAGCTCAAGCTGCGCCTGCCCAAGAAGGGCCTGAAGGGGGCGCGCGCTGGGCGGGGCGTGGTGCTCTTCTCCTACACCGATACGCTTGGCCAGCCGTGGTCCGGGGCGGAGCTGCTGTGCCGCGCCGCCTCGGGCAAGGTCTACCGGAAGCGGACCAAGCGGGACGGCACGCTGCGGCTGGAGGTGCCACTGGGCCAGCAGTACTGGTTCAGCGTGAAGGGGGCGAAGGACTTCGAGACGCATACCTTCGCGGCGGAACCCGCCCTGCAGACCGCGGAGATCTCCCTCAAGCTCGGCGCTCGCCCTTCGCGCGGAACGCGCAGCAAGCCGAAGGCCAAGCGCGAGCGCAAGGTGGCCAAGCCGCCCGTGGCCAAGAGCTCGCCCCCCCCGCAGCCGAAGGCGAGCAGCCAGCCGAAGGTGGTGTACGACTTCCGGCCCAAGGCCAAACCCGTGAACCCCAAGCCACCCGGGGTGATGGTCTCCATGCCGACGAACTACATCCGCACCCGGAAGGACAGCCTGGGCTATGCGCGCCGCAGCATGAAGGCCGCGACCAAGGGCCGACGGCGGGCCGCGCTGGTGGTCCCCCCGCGCGAGAAGCACAAGCCCATAGTGGCCAAGAAGGTGCATCAGGGGGTGCTGATGATGCGCAAGGCCTACCGCGAGCTCGAGCGCGAAGACCCCCACCTGGGCCGTAAGGTGCGGATGGAGCTCTTCCGCCCCCTGCACCGGTCGGACTTCCAGAACGTGGTCTTCGTCATCGACGTGACCTGCAGCATGGACCAGTACATAGAGGAGTACCTACTGTGGCTCTCCCTGGCCAACAACCAGAGCCGGGTGCACGGCTGCGTGTTCTTCAACGACGGGGACGGCCGGCCGAACGAGGAGAAGCGCCTGGGGCGGACGGGCGGGGTGCGCGCCTGCAGCTCCAACCTCGACAGCACCTGCCAGTGCCTGGTGGAGAGCATCGCCTACGGTTGCAGCGGCGACGACCCGGAGAACGACGTGGAGGCCCTCCTCTACGCGCAGTCGCGCTTCCCGAATGCCTCGGCCCTAATCCTGGTGGCGGACAACCGCTCGTCGGTGCGCGACATAGAGCTCCTCCGCCGGGTGCAGATGCCGGTGCACGTCTTCCTCTGCGGGCTGGAGACCCTCGCGGGCAAGCTGCCGCCCCAGGAGGACTACGTGGGCATCGCGAGCCGGACCGGCGGCACGCTCCACACCCTGCGAGATGATATTAACCAGCGGGCGCTGATGCTCAACGGCCAGGAAATACGCCTGGGCAGCCATCAGTACCGCGTGCTGAAGGGGCGTTTTCGCCGAATGCGTTAGTGACTATGATGGAGGGAATAACCCCGGGAGTGGGGACTACGCCGGAGGGGCTCCGGGGCATGGTGCCGGAGGCCTGGCGGCCACTGCTCGGCGTGGGCGCGCTGGACGGAGCCTGGGCGAGCGTTGCGGACCTGCTGGCCGAGGAGGCCCGTGCTGGGCATCGGGTCTTCCCCCCCGAGGGGCGGTATTTCCGGGCCTTGGAGTGCGTGCCCCCGGCGGCTGCCCGGGTGGTCATCGTGGGGCAGGACCCCTACATACAGGCCGGTCAGGCGAACGGCTTGGCCTTCTCGGTGGCGGACGGCGTGCGCTTCCCCCCCTCGCTGCGCAACATCTTCGCGGAGGTCGCCACGGAGTACGGGCGTGACCTCCCCCCGAGCGGCGACTTGGGGCGCTGGGCCAATCAGGGCGTGCTGCTGCTCAACAGCGTGCTGAGCGTGCGGGAGGGCGAGAGCGCCTCGCATGCCGGCCGGGGCTGGGAGGCGATTACCGACGGGGTGCTATCGCACGTCGCCCTGCAGCCCGATGGCGTGGTCTTCATGCTCTGGGGGCGGCATGCCCAGGCCAAGCGCGCGTTGCTCGGTCGTCATATCGGGCCGGGGGATGAGTACGGCCAGCGCGCGGCCGACGGGCGTAGGCTCCCCCTGCTGCTGGAGACGGCGCACCCCTCGCCGCTCTCGGCCCGCCGTGGCTTCCTGGGCTGCGGGCATTTCCGTGAGGCGAACGCGTATCTGCGGGCCTGTGGCCTGGAGGAGGTCGTATGGTAGGGGGCTTGGGGTGGATGCTCCGGGGCGTTTTCGTGCTGCTGTGCCTGCTGGCGGGGGGGCGCATGCTGGCCGGGGAGACTACGCACCGGGTGGAGTGGCGGCACGAGGTGCTGGTGGATTTGGACAAGCCCGGCCAGGACTATGAGGCCACCGGGTGGACGGTCGATTTCCCCGCCTCCCGCGTCTATCACCGTGCGAGCTACGCCTCGAGCGAGCCCGGCCAGCCCTACCTCTCGAGCGTGGAGTACACCCCGCTGGACTTCCCCGTGGTGCGTCGCCCCGCCTGGCTGTTCCCTGAGGAGGACGGGCGGCACCTCGCCCTGCGAACCTCCCGTGGGCAGCGCCACGTGGACGTGAACCTCCCCCTCTTCGTGCTGCGCGGCGGCCAGCTGCTGGGCCTGAGCTCCTACACGCTGGCGTGGCGCGCCGTGCGGGGTGGGCCCATCACCAGCGGCAGCGAGTACGTGGGGGCGGCGCGCTCGGTGCTGGCCACCGGCGAGTGGGTCAAGATATCGGTGGAGCAGTCGGGCGTGTACCGGCTGGACTACCGCGAGCTGGCCGCGCTGGGCATCGGCGACCCGGCCCAGCTGAGCGTGTGGGGCAACGACGGCCACGCCCTCAGCTACATGAACAGCGACACCTACGTGGACGACCTCCGCCAGCTGCCGGTGGAGTGGCACGCCCCCGGCGGGGTAATCGGCCCGGGGGCCTTCGCGCTGGTCTACCTCGGCGGGCCGGAGTGGTACGAGTACGACAAGGACGGGGACATCTACCGCTACCGATGGAGCGACTACTTCACCCGCTCGCACTACTTCATCACCATGGGTCGCCCCACGCTCGGCGTGCAGACCGCCGTACCGCTCCCGGCCGACCACACGCAGGAGGGCTACTGGGCGCTGCGGGGCTACCGCGACGCACAGATCAACCTCACCGAGACCGGGCGCGACTGGCTGAGCCTCCCCTTCAACCTCCGCCGGGGGCAGCGGCTGGACCTCGAGCTGGACGACCCCGAGCCAGGGCGCGGCGCCCGCGTGGGGCTGCACATGGCCGTGTCCTCCCCCCTCGAGTCCAGCTTCAGCATCTCGATGAACGGCCAGCCGGTGGGCACGCTGCCCGCCCCCGCCATCCCCGTCTGGCAGTCCGTATACCGCCTCGCCACCCGCGTCGACGGGGTCTTCGCCAGCGCGGAACTCCCCTCCACCGGGAGATTCAGCCTCGGCCTGGAGTACGTCGCGCCCACCGCGGGCTCCAACGCCTGGGTCCGCTGGGTGGACTTCAACGTGCGGCAGATGCTGCGCTGGCGTGGCAGCCCCTTCGAGTTCTTCTCCGACGCGGTGGGCACCCCGGGCCAGGGCAACCGCCTACGCCTGCTGGGGGCCGAGGAGGGGCTTGAGGTGTGGGACGTGGACGACCCCTTCGCCACCCGGCGCTACGGCAGCCCGGATGAAGTCGTGGTCGATGCGGCCAGCCGTCGGCACATGGTCGTGTTCAACCCCCGGAATGCCCGGCGCGTGCGCTTCGAGGGCCGGGTGGACAATCAGGACCTGCACGGCACGACCGAGGTCCCCAATCTCCTCATCATCTCCCACCCCCGCTTCCTGGCCCAGGCCGAGCAGGCCGCCGACATCTACAGGACCTCCCCCTGGGGCGGGCTCCGCGTGCAGGTGGTCGATGCCGACGCGGTCTACAACGAGTTCGCCTCCGGCAACCGGGACGTGAGCGCCATCCGCAACTACGCCCGCATGCTCTACTGGCGGGGCGGGGGCGGGGCGCCCGGCAACCCCTTCCGCTACCTCCTCCTGGTGGGCAAGCCGCACTACAAGACCTGGCTCGGCAGCCAGGAGGGCAACCAGCTCCCCAACTTCCAGTCCTCCGCCTCCTTCGATAAGTCCGAGTGCTACGCCACCGACGACTACTTCGGCATCTTCGACCCCGACGAGGGCGACGGCGACGGCGGGCTCGACGTGGGCGTGGGGCGCTACTCCGTCTCGAACGTGGCGGACATGGCGAACCTGCTGACCCACGAGCGCGCCTACCACAACCCGGCCAACTGGTCCGACTGGCTGGTGCGGGGCGTGAGCATGGGCGACGACCGCGATGGCCTGGTCCATATGGCCGAGGCCGATGCCCTGGCCGACGCGGCCGAGGGGCAGCGCCCGGCGGTCATGATGGAGAAGCTGCTCTACGACCGTTACGAGAAGCGGATGAGCTACGAGGGCGGGAAGTACCCCAGCGTCACCGAGCGGCTGAACGCGGCGGTGGAGGAGGGCGCATCGTGGATCAACTACGTGGGCCACGCGGCCTCCTTCACGCTGAGCACCGAGGCCGTCCTGCTGCGTGGCACCGGCCACCGGTGGATGAACCTCCGCCACCTGCCCATCCTCTGCGCCGCCTCCTGCCATTTCGCCTGCAACGACATCCCCGACCAGGAGGCCCTCGGCGAGGAGCTGGTCATCCTCCCCGCGGGCGGGGCCATAGGCGTGGTGGCGGCCAACCGCATATCCTACTCGCGCGACAACAACCGCTTCAACCGCGCGCTCATCGAGGGGGTGTACTCCCCCGCCAGCACCGACCAGATGCCGACCCTGGGCGATGCCCTGCGCCAGGCGAAGGTCGGCATGGCCGCCGTGCCCAACAAGCGCCGCTACGCCCTCCTGGGCAACCCGGCTCTGCCCCTGCCCCGCGCGGATGCCCGTGCGGCGCTGCAGTCCTACCAGGGGCACGCGCCCGCCCAGCCCGCCGACCCGCCCGAGAAGATGGAGGGGCTTGAGCCCATCGAGCTGGTCGGCGATTTCCGCTACGCCGATGGCAGCCCCATCGAGCGGGGCGTGGCCTACGTCACCGTCAAGAGCCCGCAGGTGGAGCGCGAAACCCTCAACACCGAGGGGCAGGGCGCGCTCAAGTACAAGACCCGGGAGGCCATCCTCTTCCGCGGCAAGGCCCGCATACGCGACGGCCGGGGCACCATCCGCTTCATCACCCCGATGGACCTCCCGGCCGACAAGGGCCTGGGCCTGATCTCCCTCATGGGCGTGGGCGACCGCGGCGTGAGCCAGGGGAGCTACCAGCACTTCGAGGTGGGCGGCCTCTTCGCCGGGGCGGGCAGCGACACCGAGGGCCCCGGCATCGACATCCGCCTGGGCGACGGGAGCCGGCGCGACGGGAAAATCGTGGTCGGCTCGCAGGTGGAGCTACGCCTGCTCCTGCGCGACTCGAGTGGCATCAACGTGAGCGGCGCCGGGGTGGGGCACGGCCTGATGGTCTACCTCGAGCACGACGGCGAGGTCTCCGCCTACGACCTGAACGCCAGCTACCTCGCCGACGAGGACACCTACACCCGGGGCCAGGCCCGCTACATGTTCCACGGCCTCACGCCCGGGAATTACCGCCTACGGGCGCGCGCCTGCGACGTGTACAACAACTGCTCGGAGGAGGTGCAGGACTTTGAGGTGGCGCATGCCGAGTCGCCCCGCCTGTCCAACCTGCTGAACTACCCCAACCCCTTCACGGGCCACACAGCCTTCTACTTCGACTGGACCCGCCCCGGCGAGGCCTGCGACGTGAGCATCCAGATCTACACCGTCGACGGCGAGCTGGTCCGGGATATGCAGTTCCGCGAGCTCGCGCCCTCCTTCCGCCTGGGGCCCTACTGGTGGGACGGCCTCGATGCCTGGGGGCGCAAGCTGGGCCGCGGCGTGTACTTCTACCGCGTCTACGTGCGGGTACGGAAGGGATGGAGCGTGCATCAGGAGGGGGCCGCCTCCGGCTACGGGAAGCTGCTCAAGCTCTAGGGCTAGGGCTTGGCCACGGAGGGCGAAACCCCGCTTTTCCGTCGAATGCCACTATTTGAGGGACGAATAACCCCTTTTCGTATGGTATCAGACAGCATCTTGAGGGTCGAGAAGCGGGAAATATACCACTTATTGTAATCAGGTTTGGAATAAATACCTATATTTGCGCTTGTTTGAGTTCATTTATTCGGTTAGGTAACGGCTGTGGTATGGCAATAACAACACTAGAGGCACTACGCCATCGGGCGGGGGCTTTCGTTGCGGTGATCATCGGTTTGGCGCTGCTGGCCTTCGTGCTGGGCGACTTCTTCAATTCGGGGCGCGTGCTCTTCGGCGGCGACGAGCTGTCCGTGGGCAAGGTGGACGGCGTGTCGCTGGAGTACCCCGATTTCCAGCGCCGCTTCGAGGTGCGCATGGAGCTGATGCGGGCTCAGGACCCCACGGGTACCCAGAGCCAGGGGATGGGCGAGCGCGCCCGCAACGACGTGTGGGAGGAGTTCGTGCAGGGCGTGGTGATGCGCAATACGTACGAGGCCCTGGGCCTGGAGCTGACAGACGACGAGCTGCTGAGCCTGGTGACCGGCCCGGAGCCTAGCCCGATGATTCGCCAGCTCTTCTCCGACCCCAACACCGGCGAGTTCAAGCCCGAGCAGGTGGTCAGCTTCCTGACTGCCTTCGAGGAGGGCCAGGGCCTGACCGCTGAGCAGCGGGCCTTCTGGCTGATGGCCGAGCGGCAGATCGCCGACCAGGCCCTGCAGGAGAAGCTCGCCGACCTGGTGAGCCGCGGCCTACACGTCACCAAGGCGGAGGCCGAGTACATGGCGAAGCTGGAGGCCAGCAAGGTCAACGCCAGCTACGTGGTGGTGCCCTACGGCAGCATCCCCGATTCGGCCGTCTCCGTGTCGGAGGCCGAGGCCAAGGCCTACTACGATACGCACAAGGAGCTGTACCGTGCGCCCGAGCGGCGCAATATCCGCTACGTGAAGTTCGAGGTGACCCCCTCCGATGAGGACGTGGAGCGCACCCAGCAGGGGATAGAGGAGATGCTCCCGGCCTTCTACCAGGCGCCGGATGCCCGCCAGTTCGCGAACCAGAACAGCAGCACCCCCCCCGCCACCGGCTGGCTGAGCCGTGAGCAGCTCAGCCCGACCATGGCCGAGTGGGCCTTCGCTACCACCGTGGGCGACTTCTCCCCGGTGGAGAAGGACGGCCAGAGCTACAGGGTGGCCAAGCTCATGGGGCGGCGCATCGTGCCGGACTCGGCCCATGCCCGCCACATCCTCTTCGGCCTGCAGACCTACGGCCCGGAGCGTGCGCGTAGCATGGCCGACAGCGTGCTGGCCCTGCTACGTGCGGGCGCGGATTTCGCCGCCCTGGCCGCGGAGTACAGCGAGGACCCGGGTAGCAAGAGCAATGGCGGCGACCTCAACTGGTTTGGCCCCGGCCTGATGGTGCAGCCCTTCGACGAGGCTTGCTTCCAGGGCCAGGTGGGCAGCATGACGGTCGTCGAGACGCAGTTCGGCGCCCATATCGTGAATGTGCTCGGCCACAAGGGTGGCACGGAGCGGGTGGACCTGGCCGTTCTGGTTCAGGAGGTTAGCCCGGGCAATAAGACCTACCAGAAGGTCTTCAACCAGGCGAGCGCCTTCGCGGTGAACTCCAATGTGGGCGGGTCTGGTACGGGCCGCGTGGAGAAGGTGTCGCTACTCTTCGACAGCCTGTCGCGCGGGGCCGACGCCTCATCGTACATGGGCAGCGGCATCGAGGCCTCGATGGTATCGGTTCGTGGCCTGGACGACTCGCGCGAGCTGGTGCGCTGGGCCTTTGGTGCGCAGCTGGGCGATGTGTCGCAGGTGTACGAGATGGGCGGTGGCTACGTGGTGGCCACGCTCCAGAGCGTGGAGGAGAGCCAGGGCGGCTTTGCGGATTTCGCGGTGGTTCGCTCCGAGGTGGAGGAGAAGGTCCGCCAGCAGAAGCGTGGCACGCAACTCAAGGAGTCGCTCCGCGCGGCGCAGTCGGCAAACAGGGATTTGTCGATGATAGCCGATGCGGTGCCGGGTGCCCAGCAGGGTGTGGCCGAGGAGCTCAGCTTCCATAGCTACAGCTTTGGCGACCGTGGTACGGACCTACTGGCGGTGGGCGCGGCCCTCGGCCTGAAGGATGGGGAGCAGACCTCCCCCGTGGTGGGTGTGCAGGGTGTGTACATCCTCGAGGCGGCGGGCGTGGAGTCGTCGGGTATCGATGCGGAGGATGTGGGTTCGGCCCTGCGGCAGAGCCTCCGCAATGGTACGGCCTACGGGCTGTATCCGGCCTTGCGGCGTATGGCGGTGGTGGACGACAACCGATTGAAGTTCTTTTAGACGGGGTTGGGAGAGCTCCCTGCTTTTAGGGAGACGTGCGAGTGGAGTGAATACGAGTGTGAATGAAAACGAGAGGATATGAGAAAGAGTAGGATACCATTATGGTTGGCCATGGCCTGCGGTGCGATTGGGCTCGTGGGCTGTGACTACGACAAGCTCGATGACATCGATGTCAGCGAGGTGCAGGGGCGCTGGGTTGTCCCCGCAGTATACGATGCATTGACTGTTGGCGATCTGGTGCAGCGTGATGGCGATGGGGGGAGCAAGGTCGCCTACTACGGCCCCGATAGCGTGGCGTACGTGGAGTACACCCAGTCGCGCTGGGCGAACCAGGTGGGTTGTAATGACACGGCCTTCTCGACGGCTAAGTCAGTGCCCTTCGCGAAGGAGCTCGAGGCCGACGTGCAGTCCCACTTCTACGTGTGGAAAGATAAGGTAGCCATCGCAGGCTTGCCCGGAAAGACGGATCATGTCTACATACCGACAAGCGTCAAGGTGAAGCGAATACTGCCCTACGCCTGCATAGCCTTCGATCCGGACCCCAACGAGAGGCTCGAGCCCGGTAGTACAGAAGGCCCGGCCCAGTGGAAGCGGAATACCCGTCTGACCGGCGAGGCGAGCGTGAATGGTGGCCCTTGGGCTCCCTTTGATGCGCCCTTCCACGAGAACAACCTGGGGGGAACGACGATCGATAGCCTCTCGGCCATCCAGTGCGCGAGCTCCTCTTTCGATGAGAAGCAGACGCTTGAGGGCGAGGGGATACCGATAAAGATCCGCTTCCGCAATCTGGCCCTGCAGGGTGCGGATGGCCACGATGTGTCGCGGATGGTCATCATACCCGGCTTCTCCTTCTCCAACCTGCTGCTGTCGGAGGCCAAGGGCCGTGCCCTGGTGTCCAATCCGGGTGCGACCTACGGCAAGTCCTTCCAGCCGCTGAAGCTCGGGGTGTATAGAGATGAGCACGGGAAGCTGAAGCAGAACGGGCGGCTCCGCATTCCGGTGGAGCTATTCCGTAACATGACGCACGTTGAGGGGAGCTTCCCCATGGCGCACGTCTTCCTCCGTATGCAGATGACGCCCGGCGTGAAGATGACAGTGAAGGACATGGCGCTCTCGGCCAACTACGTTGTGCAGCCCGATCCGACCCTTCTGGAGGTTCTTCGCTACTCGAAGGCGACCGATGGCAATGGCCAGCCGTATATGGCCCCCGTAAACGCGAAGGGTGAATTGCTCACCACGTCTACAAGCCCGTTGCGCATTGAGAGCAAGAACGTGGAGCCCACGACGGTTCCCTCAATCAATTTCAATGGAGAGAACTACGTGACCCTACCGAAGACGGAGTACACCCACCTCTCCTCCGACGGGAAGGACTTCCTGCTGGGCCTCTTCGCGGGCAACTCGGACATCGCTCAGGTGACGGGCCGCGGCCCCTACGAGTTCCTCGTAGACGAGAAGGCCACCCTGCAGTTCGAGGTGAGCAACAACCCGCCGGATGGCAGCCTCCCCACGAATGTGGGCGTGGAGTTCGGGATTCGCGTTCCCTTTGATGCCACGGTGAAGCGCATGTCGATCGGTAGCCCGATTGAGCTCTCGGAGGATACCTTCCCGGTTGACGCGCTGGACTACCTGGCCGGCAAGAAGGAGACCGGTGCTGCGGGCAGCGTGAAGATCAAGCCGGTGACCCTGCACTTCCGCTTCATCAACGGCATGCCGTTCAGCTTCTACACCAAGCTCAAGTTCGTGGATGAGAACCACGACCCGATAATGGTGAACGGCCAGGAGCTGGTGCTGAACATGGAGGAGGTGACGACCACTTCGGCCGAGGACAAGGCCGATGGGCAGTGGCCCGCCGGCTCCGGCAAGCGCCTGCTGGTGAGCTCAGCGACCCTCAAGGCCGGCGCGGATAACGGGTCTGTCGGCTTGGTGGCCGATCAGCCCGCGACGACAGAGGCCGAGGCCTCGCTGACCTACGAGGAGTACAAGGCGCTGACCTCCAAGGGCCCCAATGGCGGCGCGAAGTACATGCACCTATTCGCCGACGTGCATACGCCCGAGGGCGGCGCGAAGCAGGTGAAGATCTGCAAGGACAACAAGTTGAACGTTGCCATAGGTCTGAAGGTGCAAACGTCCTACAGTAAGAACGACGAGAAGTAAAGGAGCATAGGGTTATGAAGATATATAGAAAGCTATTGTTGACTTTGTGCTCCGTGGTGGCCCTCTTCGGGACGGCCAGCGCGCAGACACAGATGTTGCTCCCGTACAACAGTCCGATTTTCCAGTCGACGTGGGAGCAACCGGCGGTTCGCCCGTGGTTCCGCTTCAGCATCGGTTTGCCGGTAATCTCCTCCGTGGAGGTCGGCGCGATAAACAACAACTTCGCCCTGGGCGATGTCGCAGAGGTGAAGGATAACAGGTTCGTCGTGGTGCAGAAGAAGCTATTCGATGAGATTGATAAGCACGAGAATGGCCTAATCCATGCCGAGGCCAGCGTGGACCTGTTCCACTTCCGTATGCAGTGGCGCGACTGGTTCTTCTGGCTCGGCGCGCGGAATAACACCCAGCTGAGCCTCCTGCTGACGAAGGACTTCCTGAAGCTTGTGGGGGGGGGGAATGAGCAGTTCGTCGGTGGGACAATAAACATGACCAATACGCGCCTAGACCAGGTGAACTACCACGAGCTCAGCTTCGGCTTCTCGCGCCTGATGGAGCGTTGGTCCTTCGGCCTGCGGGCGAGCCTGCTGACGGGCCAGCTCAATTCGCACCTGGTGCTCAACAAGGCGGAGGTCGCCATCTCCAGCAAGGACCAGCTGTATAAGCATACCTTCAACCTGGATGGCTCGCTCTACACCTCCAGCTTCCCCAAGGGTTCGGATGGCAACATCCTCGCCCCGAACAAGATCAAGTGGAGAGAGCTCAACTACTTCAACCTGAACAACCCGGGCTTCGCCTTCGCGGGGGGTCTGACCTTCAAGCCGGAGCGCAACACCACGCTGGAGCTCGCCGTCAGCGATGTGGGTATGATCTTCTGGCGCGACGACCTGGCAACCTTCACGCCCAGGGACGGGAAGGACTATGTGTTCCAGGGTTTTGAGGGCTTTGACCGTCTCTTCCGCAGGCGGAAGCTGGACTGGGATCTGCTCGACACCGAGGGGGTGGAGAAACGCCTCGGGCTCGATTCGGTCAAGAAGGTGAAGGGTGAGGCGTACCGCACCTGGCTCTCGCCCAAGGGCCACTTCATCGTGAAGTACAAGGTGGCTCGGGCCACCGAGCTGGGTGGCTCGTTCTCGGCCATCTACCACCAGGGGCAGTTCTACCCCTCGGGGACCTTCACGGTGATGCAGGGGATAAGCGATATCTTCTTTGCCCAGGCGGCTATAAGCTACAACCAGCGTAGCTTCCTGAATGTGGGCGGATCGTTGGTGTTCAACCCCGGCCCGCTGCAGTTCTACGTGGTGTGCGATAACATTTTGGGCATCGTCAACCCGAAGATGCTGAAGGCGACGAATGTACGTTTGGGTATGAACATCATCCTTGGTCCTCGTTACTCGAACATGGAGTTGACGCGTAAATAGGCTAGGGAGATAACGGAAGGATATGATGATGAAAAGGATATATGATCTAACACGTTTGTTGGTGCTTTCGCTGGGAACGCTTTGCCTTGTAGGCGGCGGGGCGATGGCACAGAGCTTCCCGCCCAAGCAACTGGGCGATAGCGTCAACTCTGATAGCTACGAGGTCAACCCCGTGCTGAGCCGTACCGGCGACACGCTGTTCTTCGGGCGAATCAACCACCCCGAGAACCGCTACGGGGCGGAGGACAGCCAGGACATCTGGATGGCGACCAAGGACAAGAGCGGGGAGTTCACCAAGGTGCAGCGTCTGCCCAACACGGTGAACATCGCCCGCTACAACGCGCTCTACAGCTGCCTGAACAATGGGCAGTACCTCATTGGTGGTACCTTCGACAAGCCGGGCACCGTATGGTTGCGCCGTGGCTTCTCGCTGATCAGGCCGCAGGGCGCTGGCCAGTGGAGCAAGCCGGAGCGCATCCTGGTTTGGTGGTACAGCTCGATGAGTGAGGGCGACTTCGCCAATGCGAGCATGACCCCGGACGGCAAGTACCTGTTCATGTCATTCTCGTCGCGCTGGTCGGGGAAGCGCAACCGGCTCTACGTGTCGGTGCGTAAGGACCCCAAGGAGGCCGATAAGATGCGCGAGCAGAAGCTGGCGGCGATGGCGCAGGCCCGTGAGCAGGCCAAGGCCGATAGCATCGCCCGCGCCAAGGCCGATAGCATCGCGGCGATAGCCCGTGCGGAGGCCGAGGCGAGGGGCGAGGAGGTGGAAGAGGAGGAGCTGCAGATCTCCTCGAGCCTGTTCCAGGAGAAGCCGGCCGTCCCGCCGATGGACAGCACGGTGTACTGGCCTGAGGCCGGGAAGAAGTGGAAGTACACCCGCCCGCGGGCGCTCAGGGGCCCGGTGAGCGACTTCTACAGCGCGGAGGCGCCCCACTACGTGGCGAAGGAGAAGCGCCTCTACTTCTCCGGCGTGCGTGAGAAGGACGCCAAGGGCAAGAATAAGATTTACTACATGAGCCCGGAGAACCTGGCGGAGGCCCCGCATAAGTGGACGAACCTGCAGGTGCTCTCTGATACGATCAACCTGGAGGGCTGGAACTCCTACTTCCGCCCGTCGCCTGATGGCGTCTTTGCGTACTACTGCTCCACGGCGTTGACGAATCGTAGCGAGGCGGCGGCTCCCGCAGCGGCGGCCAATGCGGCAGAGGGTGAGGGCGTAAGCAAGCCGAACCTGAGCTACGAGGCGCTGGAGACCGCCGGGAAGGTGCAGAAGTCCAACATCTGGAAGGTGATGCTGCTGGAGTCTAAGCCCTGGGCGAAAATTACCGGTAAGGTGGTTATGGCCTCGACGGGCAAGATGGTGCCGGCGAACCTGCGTCCTGTGGTGCTGGTGGACGGCGAGAAGAGCGACTCTCTGGTCATGGAGGCCAAGGCGGCGCGCTTTGTGGGCCTGCTGCCGCTGGATAGCATCTACCGCTTCTCGGTTCGGATGGAGAACTACATCTCGGATACGGTTGTGCTTGACCTGAGGGGGCAGCAGCGCTACGTTGAGAAGGAAGTGGTCCTGAAGGTGAAGAGCGTGCCCTACGTGATGGTGACTGGGCGTATGCTCAACAACCTGACGCTCGCGCCCATCGCCGCGAAGCACAAGCCCTACATCATCATCGACCAGAAGAAGGTGGACAGCGTGAAGTACGATCTGGACAAGGGGACCTACAGCGTGAAGCTGCCCTTCGGCAAGAAGTACACGGTTAAGCTCAAGGCCCAGAACCACCAGGGTGTGGACATGGACCTCGACCTGATGAGCTACAAGGAGTACCAGCAGGTGACCTTCGACGTGTTCGCGAAGCCTGAGAATGCGAACATGGTGACCCTGGGCGGTAAGATCATCAACACGAAGACGGGTCAGCCGCTGGAGAAGGGCATAGCAGTTCAGATGAAGGTGAACAAGCAGATCAACGATGGCTTCCAGTACAGCAAGAATGGCGGGAGCTACCGTCTGACGCTGTCGGCTGGCGAGGAGTACGAGATCGTACCGAGCGTGAAGAACTTCTACAGCAAGGTGGAGTTTGTGGACCTGCACAGGGCCCGTCCGCGCTCGAAGGTGCGTCGCGACTTCTACGTGACCCCGCTCGAGGTAGGGCAGAGCGTGGATATCGAGAACATCTTCTTCGACACGGGTAAGTCGAAGCTGCTCGAGCCGTCGTTCCGCTCGCTGAACGCGCTGCTGGACTTCTTCAACGAGTACCCGAACGTGAAGGTAGAGGTTGGTGGTCACACCGACAACCGCGGTAGCGCAGCGTACAACCGTAGGCTCTCGCAGGCCCGTGCCCAGGCGGTGGCCGACTACCTGATATCGCACGGTGTGGGTCGGGATCGCTTCAGCGTGAAGGGCTACGGTCCGGATAAGCCCCGGGCGACCAACAAGACGAAGGCTGGCCAGGCGAAGAACCGCCGTGTAGGCTTCACGATTGAGGCGCTGTAGTAGATACAGCAGTTTATAGTAGGGGCTGCCGCAATTGCGGCAGCCTTTTTTTGGTGCATATGGCCAGCATGATGTAACTGTAGAAAAAATATTTCGCTGTGCTGGATTTCATTTTGAAATATTGCTACCTTTGCAATAGGAAATGAGGCGCAAAAAACAAGCCTCGAATGTCTAATTAAATGTATACGGACATGAAAAAACATTTTCTAGTGCTGGGTGCATTTGCTATGCTCCTAGCAGCGGCTTGTAGCAAGGATGAGCTGCCCCCTGAGAGGAAGGCCCCCCTGGTCGCGGTGCGGACTACGGGCCCAGCGGATGCCGACCTGCCCTTCGCATCTGATAGCGAGCTACTTGCTGTGGATGCCGAGGAGGGTGCGGTGCCCACGGCCCTATCGCGAAGGGCGGCCCTGGTGGAGATGGACGACTTCCGCGAGGTGCTCCTGAAGGAGGATGCCCGGGGTGACTTCCGCCTGGCGGAGCGGCCCGTC
>PDWJ01000740.1_pt1 | contig 68943 bp, 65 predicted proteins | sample 1430881 | NCBI WGS metagenome assembly PDWJ01 (sample SAMN01162460, study PRJNA174530) | Oral metagenome, whole genome shotgun sequencing project. | biome: Marine environment; feature: Marine mammal; material: Swab sample of the gingival sulcus; isolation source: swab sample of gingival sulcus... | reverse complement strand
CTCCATATTATCGATCTCCCGATATTCACGTTGGCGGCTCTGAACGATCATTTCAGCAGTTCCCCACCCGATGAACCGAACGGCCACGATGGCTCCCATAAGAATAGCCAAATACTCAGTGAAGAATCTCCACGCCACGGCCATCACCCCAGCCATACTCCAAGGCATCAGAAGACCAAAGAGCGCAGCACCGCCTCCCTCGGCCACACCGCTGGCACCAGGAGTAGGAACAAAGTACAGGGCAAATAAAAGCACTGCCTGAACCAACAGACTCTCAACATAGTGAACCGGAAGTCCCACCGACCAAATCAGACACGGAAGGACTGAGAACAGAAACAACAGGTGTCCCAGCGAGAGTACAAAAGCCAGAAGAAGCCACCAAATGCCATGAGAGAAGAGCAAACGCATGTTCACAGCATACCCGTCAATTTCAGCGTTAATTCTTCGGATCGTACAGAGGATACGGTTTCTTCCCAGAATTTTGAACCGCCGAAGCCACAGGACGATTACCGATCCCACTCGTTTGACCCAATGAGGACGAAGAACGCTTGCGACAAACGCTACCCAGATAACTATGGAAAAGAGCAGGACGTATACGAACACTCCGGCCATGATATGATGCCCCTTAAAAATATCAGGATGCATCAAAAAGGCCACAGGAGCAACAACGGAAAGAAGAAAGGTCGTTAACAGGGTTCGGACCAGCGTAATGGCAATACCCTGTCCGATGGGGATCCCGGATTGATACAGGACAAAGACCTGAAACGGGCCTCCTCCCACCTGCATGGGAGTCACCGCGCAGCCAAAATAGTGAAGCCAGGTCAGGATAACCCCGTTGAGGAAAGATATCATCTGGCCCATAGCCCTCGCCAGAGAACAAAAACGCAAAGCATCGCAGGTCCAAGCACACAACACGAACAGAAAAGCAAGTCCTAAGGGCCCCTTACGGGCATGAAGGATTGTCGTCCAGGTGTTCCCATCCACACTGAAGATCAAAATTGCGCTGCTCACACCGAAAGAGAACAAAAAGAAAAGGGCCAGGCCCTTTCGAAGAGACACCTCAGGCTCCTCCTTGAGACAGACGCTCCATCAGAATGTCCATCTCATCCACAACGATCCGAAGACCATCGGTTCGTAACGATACAGGTGCATCTCTCCATCGGGCCAGAGCATCTCCAAGAGCCTGTACCTGATCGGACCACCCATGATCGTCGTCGACCTCTCCCAGTTCGAAGAGAACCCGAACAAGCCACTCCATCCGCCGGGTCCAGTCTATCTCGTCACCCATGGCCCCCTGACCTTTCAAACACCGATCGGCCAGACAATGACACTCCTCAGCAGTCCCCTGAACCTCGGCCAGGACTTCGAGGCAGAGAGCCTCCTTGGAATCGGAGATAAAATTCACGGACACACCACAAGGAAGAGAAAGGAATCCCTCGTCGCCCATAGCCTCGCCATGGGCGACGATCTCTTTCAGCACTACTCCTCGAGCAGCCAGTTCCTCCAAAACAACATCAAGCTGCTCCTGTCTGGGGAGGCTGTCGCCGTGACGAATCAAAAAGGGGACTCCGTCAATACACACGTCCATACAGACACCTCTCAAAAGAGATACTCACTTTATCACATGTCAACAAGCCCGTGATCTCGCAGATGTGATGTGCAATATTTCCACAATGGCTCTCATTATGGTATTGTAGCATGGAGTTTAGATATAGTGGATCTTCTCAAGAACGGGGTACTCAGAACCGATACACATATAACATTTGACATCAAGCGGGGACAGCCCGCAGGAGGTGGCGCAATGCCAGTCAATAACATGCCGTTAACCCAGATGACCGGTCTGGCTTCAGGACTCGACTGGGGAGGCATCATAGATAAACAGATGGAGCAGGCTCGAAAGAGGGAGACACCTTGGTTTGACCGAATACAGCTTCTCAACGACAAGATCTTTCTCTATCAGGAGTTCGCCGCTGGGACAAAGGGCATAAAGAAGGCTCTCGACCCTCTCAAGCTGAAATCGACCTTTACGGCAAAGACTCCCGAACTGATAACCATCGGCGGATCTCAACCCCCTGAAAGTATCATGAAGGTGGAGCTGGACCCATCGGCCCAGATCGACAAATGGCGTATCAAAGTGAACAGCCTCGCTATAGCCGAACGCCGCATCTCGGACAGACAGGAGAGCGTCAGCGTAGGACTCGACAAGTCCGGTTCATTTTTTCTCCGGTGCGGAACCAAGGCTACAGAGATCACATACGCCTCGAGCGACTCTCTGAGAAGCGTAGCCGAAAAGATACGCCAGTCAAACGTCGGTGTCGATGCCTATCTGGTCGATAACAGGCTTGTTATCGAGAGCAAGGAGCCAGGACTTGGAGGGGAGACGTTTACAGAACATGTGACCCGCGGTGCCGGTGACATCGACACTTTGGGAGCAAACGCCATCGACCCTGTTTCTATAGGCGACATCACCGTCACCAAGAAAAAAGACGACGGAACAACGGAGGAAGTAGCCTACCTGAGGGGGATCGACTTCGATGTGGAGCCCGATAGTGTTACAGGTGGCTATAACATCAGATGGCTCACAACCAACCGCCCCGCCGAGGAGAGCCAATATAACGTCAAGTACGAGTACGACGCCAATACCTTCGGTATCTACGAAATTCGAGACAGCCAGTCCGAATCCCTCACCAGAGACGCCGGAGACGACTACGACACGTTGGTCGGCACTGACCTTGATCTCAACACAGTGAACATCGCCGGGTATGTCCAAGGGACCGACTACGAGATCGTAACTGACCCCGACGACGGCTCAAAACTTGCGGTCCATTGGTTGGGAGGCACCAGACCTGCGGACGGTCAGGTGTATTCAGTTGACTACTCGACCAACGCAAACTCCTTGCTGGACTCATTGGGTATCCTCACAGAGGATGTTATACACCATACAGCACCTGTTGACGCCTCGCTGACGGTGAACGGTATCGACGTAACCCGCTCATCCAACGACATCGAGGATTTGATCGGCGGAGCTAAACTTCACTTGAAAGGTCCCGGTGAGGTGGACCTTGAAATCAACCTGAACGCTCAAAAAGCCGTCGAGTCCATTCAGTCTTTCGTCGAGGGCTACAATGAGCTTATGGACTATATAAATATCCGAGGCAAGGAAAAAACGTACAACTACTCGGAAAAGCCTGGTGGAGCGGACGTCATCGCTAAACCGGAGGATGACCTCAAGAGGCGAAAAGGGCTTCTGGCTGGTGATCCTATCCTGTGGCGAACCAAGTCGGACCTCCGAAGAATCCTCTCAGAACGTATGAGTGAACAAACACAAGGGGAGAATGGCGAAACCCAGACGACGGGACTCGACTACCTGAGTGCCCTTGGGATCACAACAGAGAAAGTCGACTTCGGTAAGAGCGGAAAGCTGGAGTTCGACACAAAAAAGTTTATGGAGGCCATGACCGCTGACCCCAAGATGGTTCAGAAAACCGTAGCCGCTGCAGTCAAGAAAGTAGACGAATATCTCGACGGCGTCATAAGCACCAAAACGGTCGAGATAGGAGGCGCGGTCGTAAAGAAGGGGAGCGTCCAAAGCCAGATCAACACCTGGGAGAACGAGGTCAGTCAGATCCAGAAACGAATCAAGAATTTTGAGGCGCGCCTGAGTACCCAGCAACTGAACATGTACAAACAATATTCCTCCATGGAGAGGCGCATGGCCAAGATGCAAGCCCAGATGGCCTCCATGGCCAATATTTTTGCTGCCCTGAACAAGACTCAGAACGCGGCAAACGGTTCTCAGTATTAATAGTCATAAAAACTGACCGTCACAAGCTCAATAATCAAGGAGGAAGATCGGCTTCCCTGATCTTTCTCCTTTAGTTATATGTACCTTTGGCAAACTACGGATACTCAGTATTTGCTGCGCACACAATACATCGTCACAAGGAGAGATGCGATGATCCCCATTATGAGCAAAAAAACCAGAGGAAAGATTGGAAAGGCCATTCACGATTTTGGGATGATCTCTCAAGGAAATCATGTAGTGGTCGGTCTCTCGGGAGGAAAAGACAGCGTGTTTCTCTTGAGTGCCTTAAAATCCATTCAAAGATGGAGTCCCGTGTCGTTTCGGCTCTCAGCATGCACGGTGGACGTCACTGGAGGACGTTGGAACGTAGCCCCCATGACCAATTTCTGCGAGAGGTTAGGTATCCCTTATCGGGTCGTGCGCCACCCCATAGAGGATATCATGAGCCTGCGAGATGAACGATCTCCCTGCAGCTTCTGCGCCAACATGAGACGAGGAATCCTCAACAGTACCATCAAGGAAATGGACGCTGCCGTCGTAGCCCTGGGGCACAGTCTCGACGATGCCGTGGAGACTGCCCTTATGAATCTTTTTCGGACCGGTCGCTTTCGGGCCTTTCAACCTAAGCTTTGGCAGAGCAATTCAGGGGTTACGGTGATTCGTCCTCTGATCTATCTCACGGAAAAAGCCATTCTCGACGAGGTTCGACGTTTGGAGCTTCCCCTGCTCCCCTACACATGTCCCTTTTCCCTCAAAACCGAGCGCAGCCGAACCAAATCTCTCATGGCAGAGCTTCAGACTCGTTTTCCCGATATCCGGCAAAATATCCTTCACGCCCTTCGGTCCATAGACGAGAAGGATCGATGGGTGCTTGAGGAGCCTTAACCTCAGAGCTCTACCTTCGTCGTCAGGGTTCGCTCCTCCACCTCTCTCACGATCTCAGCGTATGTCTGGTCCTCCTTGCGACCGGCTAATCCGTTGGCAAATTTTTTTCCCAACTCGACACCAGGCTGGTCAAAGGGCTGAACGTTCATGAGCCGCCCAGTCAGAGCCGTCACGTATTCGAGGAAAAAGATCAGCCCACCCAGGGTACGAGCGTCTAATCTCTCCATGGTAATCGAAAAGACAGGCTTCCCCTCGCCGGCAAGAACAGCCATCACCGCTCGTCGCTCGTGGCTCAAGAGTTCCTGTTGGGACAGGTCACCCATATAGGCCAACTCCTGAAGGCACAGTTCATCGCCAATCTTCAGCGGTGAACTTTTTCGAGGCTCCAGCCCCACAACAACGTAACACTTGTCGTCAGGACCCTGGGAATAGAGTTGAAGCTGGGAGTGTTGATCCACAGCTCCCAAAGCTCTCTGAGGAGTAAAACCCATTCCCTCTTTGCCCAAGCTCTCAGCCCACAGTTGACAGAACCACTCGGCAAGCCGCTCCATTCGATCACCGTAGGGCATAAACACCGTGGTGGAACGCTTCATCTCCAACTGACGATAGAGGTTCCACGCCAGCGACCACCCCGGGTTTTCGTCAAAGTCTTTCTTCTCTAAAAGAGCATCGTGAGCCTTTGAAGCTCCCATAAGCAGTCCCCGCACATCAATACCCAAAGCCGCAGCGGAGAGGAGCCCGACGGACGAGAGAACCGAGTAACGCCCCCCCACATCCCTAGGGAGGGAGAGACTGCGGCACCCAGTTTCCAAGACAAACTGCCGAAGGAGCCCTGCTTTCTGATCGGTGATCACGACCACCCTCGAGGCAGCCTTGGGACCCAGCCGATCTTTCAGCCGCTCCCAGAAAAAAAGGAAATTCGCCATAGTCTCCAATGTTCGACCGGATTTGCTCACGACGATAAACCCTGATCGATCCAGATCCAGAGCGTTCCAGATGGCCTGATTCTCCTCCTCGTCCAGATTATCCGCCATGTAAAAACGAGGAGCCCCACGCTGCTCCGTGGATAGCTCGTTGTAATACGGCGGAAGCAGGGCTTGGTGAAGCATCAGGTTTCCCAAAGAAGATCCACCGATACCGACTTGGACCAGCGCATTAAAAGAGCGAAGCCACTGCGCCACCTCTAAGAGAACCGCAGGATCCTCGCTCGGCAGCCAAAGCCAACCAAACCCCTCCTTTCTCTCTTCCATCCCTTGCTCTATCCAGTGGGCTGCCTCCTTTATCTTTAATCGATCTTCCACACTTGGAATTTTACCGTTAAAAAAGGTCATGCTGAACATGACAAGCCCTCCTTATCAAATGTTTGTTTTTTATTCATTATACTATGCCCTCAGCCCAACCCCAAACTATTTTGGGCGAAACTCAGAGGAATACTCCAAACACACTTTTAAAAAACACAAAAAGAATGTATTGAAAATACAGACCTCTATTAAATACAAACATCGTGAAAAAATAGACATGATAGTGTATAATGCATGCTATTGGAGAGGGGTTTTCTTTATACTGTGGTCAGCAAAGTAACGTCAATGGATACAATCTAGTAGGAGGGGGAAAATGTTTAAAATACTCGAAAAAAAATGTATTATGGAGGGCGAGTTTGACATATGGGTTCAGGCTCCCAACATCGCCAAGAACGGAAAACCAGGGCAATTCTGCGTTCTGCGTCCCAACAACCACGGGGAGCGTATCCCTTTAACCGTAGCCGATTATGACCCTGAAGGCGGCAAAATTCGAATCATATTCCAGGTCGTCGGAAAAACGACGCGTGAGTTAAGCTGTCTGGATGTCGGTGAGTCTATTATCGATATACTGGGACCATTGGGAACCCCCAGCGAGATAGAAAAATACGGAACGGTTCTTATGATCGGCGGAGGAGTCGGGATTGCCGCTCTCTACCCCATACTAAAGGCACTCAAATTGGCGGGGAATAAGGTCATCACCATCTTGGGAGGACGGACCTCCGACCTTGTCATAATGAAAGATGAGTGTGGCAAATATTCAGACGAGCTGATTATAACTACCGACGATGGCTCCGAGGGGATCAAAGGCGTGGTCACCACCGCAATGGATATGCTTGCAGAGAGAGGGGAGCATATCGATTGTTCTTGGGCGATTGGCCCATCCATCATGATGAAATTCTCATCCATAAAAGCTCGGGAACTTAAAATCCCGTGTTGGGTCTCCCTCAATCCCATCATGATCGACGGCACAGGGATGTGCGGTTGCTGCCGAGTTACCGTAAACGATGAGGTGAAGTTTGCCTGCTGCCAGGGACCGGAGTTCGACGGATGGACCGTCGACTGGGACGAGTTCATGGCAAGACTGAAGCAGTATAAAGATGAGGAAAAGCATTCCATGGAGCTTTTCGATCAAAGGGAGGCTTGATCGATATGGCTATTTGCCGTCAGAGAACGCCCATAGGGGAGCAGGCTCCAGAAATTCGTGCCCGCAACTTTAAAGAGGTATGTTTTGGCTATACCGAGGAGGAAGCCGTTCAAGAGGCATCTCGCTGCCTCAACTGCAAAAACGCACCGTGTGTAAAAGGCTGCCCCGTGTCCATCGATATCCCGGGCTTTATCGGAAAAATCAAGGAGAGAGACTTCAATTCCGCCTGGGAAATTTTATCCCAATCCACCGCCCTTCCTGCGGTATGCGGTCGGGTCTGCCCTCAGGAAAACCAGTGCGAAGGTCCATGTACCATGGGCAAAATCAAGGGGAGCGAGCCCGTGGCCATCGGCAAGTTGGAGCGTTTCATCGCCGACTGGAAAGCCGACCAAGCGAAACAGGAGATTCCCCAGATTCCGTACAACGGCAAGGGGAAGGTCGCCGTCGTTGGATCCGGCCCTTCGAGCCTCACCGTTGCCGGTGAGCTAAGGAAACGGGGATATGGGGTCACTGTCTTCGAAGCCCTTCACGCTCCAGGAGGCGTTTTGATGTACGGGATCCCCGAGTTCCGACTTCCTAAGTCCATCGTCCAGAGGGAGATCGAAAACATCAAGGACATGGGCGTCTCCTTTGAGATGAACGTTCTCGTTGGAAGGACTCTTCCGGTTGAGGAGCTCCTTAAAGAATACGATTCCATATATATCGCCACCGGGGCTGGTACACCCAATTTCTCCGGCGTTCCCGGCACGAATCTTAACGGGATTTTCTCAGCAAGCGAGTACCTCACCAGAATCAACCTGATGCACGGCTACGAATTTCCCAAATACGACACGCCCATCAAGAAGTCCAGGCACGTCGTCGTTATCGGAGGGGGAAATGTCGCCATGGACGCTGCCCGATCAGCCCTTCGCCTTGGTGCGGAGTCGGTTACTGTCGCCTACAGACGATCCGAGAATGAGCTTCCTGCTCGAATTGAGGAATATCATCACGCTGTAGAAGAGGGGGTTCAATTTAACTTCCTGACAGCCCCCCTGGAGTACCTTTCTCAGGAGAACAACAAAGTCTGCGAGGTCAAGTTTATCCGCATGGAACTTGGAGAACCCGACAGCTCTGGACGCCGGAGACCTCAACCGATTCAGGGAAGTGAGTTCGTCATGGAGGCTGACACAGTAATAGAAGCAATCGGACAAAGCTCGAACAGAGTGCTCATGGACGCCTGGCCGGAGTTGAAGGTAACCAAGCGAGGATATATAGAGGCTGATGAAGCCCTGGGAGGTGGCACTTCTGTAGAAGGTGTCTACGCTGGTGGTGACATCGTCACCGGAGCTGCCACGGTTATCCTGGCCATGGGGGCAGGAAAAACAGCTGCTCAGGCCATCGACGAGTACCTCTCAAACAAAGCGGCACAATAATCCCGTGAAGATCAAAACGGCGACGAGGGAGAACTCCCCTCGTCGCCGTCTTTTGTCCGGTTTAGTTTTTTTGTTTCAGCGCCTCGTCCACGTCCTCTGGATGAAGAAGAAGATGGCGCACAAGATGGGATCGGCTGACAACACCGATGAGCCGTCCGTCCCGAAGGACCGGAGCAATTTTAATGTTGTCCTTGATCACCATGTCAGCCACGTAAAAATCACTATCATCCTCGTTGAAAGTGATCACATCTGTCTTCATGTATTTGCTCACAGGATCCGACGAGATGGCCTGAAGCCGGGAACTGAACTGGCCGTAGTCCGGGAGGAAGGACGAATCCTCCAGCATGTGGGCATATCCAGGCAAAGCAGCTTTGATAATGTCCTTTTCGCTGATAAACCCCACGAGCTCGTCTGTATCACTCAAAACGGGAAGACCTGAGGCTTTGTGGCGGTACAAGATCTCGATGGCCTCTGAGACGGGACAGCTCTCTGACAACGCGGACAGATCTCTGTCGATCAGGTCGCCTACTTTCATGACATTCCCTCCTTTTAAGATTGTACAGCTTTCTTCTACAATCCATGAAACCGTTTTTTTCCCGATCACGAAAAGGCTGGAAGATCCCAATAGATCAAGTACAAAAAACAGCTGACCACCACAAGAGAGAGAAATACCGTTTTGAGCCCCACGGCTAAAAACGCTCCGAAAGAAATAGGGATCCCACTTCGACCAGCGAAGTCCGCCAAAACAGCGTTAGCGGCAGCACCAAGATAACTGCCGTTCCCTCCGAGGCAGGATCCCAACGCCAAAGACCAGAATAAGGGATCGGGAGCCATACCGACACTCTTGGCCATCTCGCTGACGACGTGGACGAACATAGCAGCGAAGGCTACATTGTTGACAAACACACAGGCCAACCCGGAAATCCACAAAACACCCAAGACCATAAACATGGGACTAACGGACAACACTCGAGTGAGAATCTCGGCCAGAGACAAAATAACACCATTCTCCTGTAGTCCTCCCACCAGAATAAACAACGATACGAAATACACGATGGTGGGCCACTCCACCTCTTGATGGACGATCTCCCCATCGTCCAGATGAGAGATAGCCAGCAAAACTCCAGCGGCGGATAGAGCTACAACTGAGGCGCTCAATCCCAAATGATGATGAAGGATAAATCCCATCAGGACCAGCAGCATGACGACACTCGACAGAATCAGCAATCGTTTATCTCGTATGAGTCGCCCCTCATCCACCTCGGCCAGGCGCTTCGTGACCTCAGAATCGGACGCAAGGTCAGAGCGATAGTACCAGCAGAGAAAAACCATAATGCAGCACCAAACGACAGAGACCAAAGGAGCAAGGTGCACCAAAAAATCATTGAAGGAAAATCCAGCGAAGGAACCAATAATCATATTAGGTGGATCGCCAATCAGGGTGGCTGTACCACCGATGTTGGACGATATGACCTCGCCAAGCAACAGGGGAAGAGGGTTCATCTTGATGAGGTCGGCCAAGGAGACCACCACAGGACTGACCAATAAAACCGTGGTTACGTTGTCTAAAAAGGCAGAAAGGATCGCCGTGATCAGAGAGATAGCCAGCAAAATGAGCACCCCGCTGCCTCTGGTCACCTTGATGGCCTTGACGGCGATAAACTGAAAAAGCCCCGTCTTTGACAAAACGCCTACCACTACCATCATGCCGACCAAAAGTCCTATGGTGTTGGTGTCAATATATTGCTCCGCTGCCGTCCCCGGCACCAAACGAAACAACATCATCATAGAGGCTCCGAGGAGAGTCGCCGTACTAGCCTTCATCCATCCTCGCGCAATGGACAGGATCGTGAAGACGAACACGACAACCGAGAGCCATGCCTTCAAATCCATGCAAAGCCTTCCTCTTGAACTCGCAAGGGCACAAGATCACCGAGACACTTTTCTACCAAACGATCGCCACCTTTCCAAAATCTATCAGGACACGTCTCTTTCATAATCTCCTGCTAAAAATATGGCGTGACCCAAAGAGGATGGTACTATAAGGAGATAATATAAAAAGAGAGGACTGATCGAACCAGTGCGTGTCAAAAAAGCTTACGTATTTCTGGTTATACTCCTGCTGCTCCCGACATGTGGGGCCTGGGGGGTGTCCATCGGAACGTTCAACATGGAGTATTTTACCCTCTCGGGAAAGCAAAGATATACGGCAGAAGACTGTCGATACCTCGCTGAAAAAATTATCGCCTCAGGCGTCCAAGTCGTCGCCCTCCAGGAAGTCGATAACGATAAGACAATGGAACGATTTGTCTCCACATTCCTGCCTGGATGGCGTTTTTCAGGCATCGACACGCCAAGTAGACAGGATCGCTATTTTATATGGCACCCCCAGGAGATCGCGCTTGAAAAACCAGTAGAACTTATGGATGCGCATAAACGCATCAACTGGAAGGGGAAGGACTGTCTCCTTTTTCGTCGTCCGCCGCTCAAAGGCGTGTTCAGGGAAAAACACACTCAAAAAACCTTCACCATGGTTAACGTTCATCTCAGGAGCTGGGGCGTCAAAAACGCCTCCGACACATTGGCAGCTCTTGCTATGAACAACGGTCTCCGCCAGGCACAGATCGTTCAACTCAACCAACATGTCCGAGAAATCACCGGCCCCCTGTTTATACTGGGGGATTTCAACTCCGTCGCAGTTCCAGGGGCCAACTTTAAGCTGTTTCCCCTCTCGGGAGACGTGACCTACGACGACCTTCACTGTACTATCGACCACATCGGCTATGCCAACCTGTGGCCCCATATAAACTGGCGAATATTCACGGTTGAGACGGCAATACCCCGACGAAGCTCGCGAAGACGGCAACATCCCGACCACGACATGGTCGTTCTGTCACTCTCCGGCCCTTGTGCCGAATCGCCCTGATACCCTCCCTCAGGAATTCATGAGCGAGGTACAGATAAACACGGGCACCCGTTTATAATTTTTCTCCTCAATGGACACAACGTCGTTGATGAAACGGAACTTCCGATCAATATGAAGGGTAAGTCCCTTATCTTCTACGGGAATGTAGGCATCAAGATAAGACAGAGGAGGACCCTGAACCAGGACCGACGGTCTCTCACATCAGGTCCCCTTATAGGTTCCCCACCTCAGATAGAGATCTCCCTTTTTTTGAGCTTCAAGCAAGCTTTTTCGTACTTCCGGCGACATGTCAAAGGTCAAAGCCAGTGCCGCCTGAGCCAAAAGAACACTTCCCAAAACAGCCACGAGTCCAAGAACCGTTTTTCTCATCAAGAACACCCCTTATCAGATCAATAACGACAGAGCGGTTGCCGATCATCGCCAAATCGGCCAGATCGACACACATATTCTCTTCTGAACATTTATTTCTCCACTAAACACGAGTCATAGTAATACAAATAGGCAGAAGCGACAACTCAAACAGTTCACTCGTAGCCTTCGATCAGATGTGAGAATCGAGTTCGTCTGTACATGACCTCGAAGACAGTTTACAATAAAGAGAAATTGGGAACATGCGAGGTGACGACCATGACGCTGACTCCTTTGCTGGCAAATGGTATAGCTATCCCAGCGCAACCGCCTTTTTTTGACCGAACGAGAGCATTCCGCCGCGACTATCGCCCAAGTAGTTTGAAAAACGGGACCGTTCGAGGCGAGCAGAGCAGCGTAAAATTGAAACAATCAGAGGAGACCATCCGCTCTATGGAACGGATGCTTCGAGCCCGAGGAGGTCGATACGTCTCGTCAGTCTCATATCAATACGTGATCGGTCCCGACGGAAAACGCTACATCGTCGGCGCAGATGTATCGATCTCGGCCCCCGAGGATATTATGAAGGATCTGGGGCTCTACGCCGGATCGGTCCCAAGCCGTCTGATGGTTAAGAAGGCCGAGCGATCCTACGAAGACCTTCAGGAGATTTACAAGGGGGCGCATTCTCGAAAAAACGCCCGGGATCAGGTTATAGATCGTCTGGATGCTCGTGATCGAGAGGTCAAAACCCACGAAGCAGCTCACCAACGAGCAGGAGCTCCCTTCACCGGGATAGTCACATACGACTACGTCAAGGGCCCTAACGGTCAGCAGTACGCCGTAGCCGGTCGGCTACCTATCTCTGTCCCAAATGGCTCAACACCTGAGGAAACCATCCGCCTCATGCAGCGGGTACAATCTGCAGCCCTGGCGCCTCATTCGCCTTCGGGCAAGGATCTCGCCGTAGCGGCAGAGGCAAACAGTAAGGCCGTTCAGGCCAGACAAGAGTTGGCTCAGCGCCAAGCGACAAAAGCCTATTCGAGCATACCATCTTTTCGAGAGGAAACCCTCTCCTTGGCAGCTTAGGGGGAACTTATGATTTTTGTCCGATGGGTTGCCCCAGTCATTCTCACGCTGTGTGGCCTGTTCATGATTCGTATGGGCATTCAGTGGCACAGGAGTGGCCGAGCCTTCAAGGCTCTGCTCGATATCGTGGCGGGAATTAGTTTTTTGATCATGGCTTGGATCATCCCCTCTATGGGAGGCAACTAGAAAAAAGTTTGATTTTGCCCTGGACCCCACCCTTGTTATGGTGTACTATAAATGGAGATGCGCTTGATATAGCGCTTTCTCCATTTTTTATCGACATACCCTCTGTAAAGGACGTGACGTAATGGTCAGGCACATTCGAAAACGAGACGGCAGGGAGGTCCCTTTTGAAGCTGATCGGATCACCAAGGCGGTCATGAAAGCCGCAGCTGCTGTTGATATCCATGACCATCAGATTGGAGAGGCCGTGACCCGTCAGGCCGAGTCATACTTGGGAATCTTCTTCAGCCGGGATGGTTCTCCCTCGGTCGAACAAGTCCAGGATCTGGTGGAAAAAATCCTTATCGAAAAGGGCTACGCCGACATCGCCAAAGCCTATATTCTCTATCGTCAACAACACGCCAGGCTTCGGGACACCCGACAGCTTCTGGGCGGTGCCGTGGAGATGGTCGGCCAATACCTGAACAAACTGGACTGGAAGGTCAATGAGAACAGTAACATGAGCTACTCCCTTCAGGGACTGAACAACTACATCGCATCGGAAATCACGGCCCAATACTGGTTAAGCGAGATATATCCCCCGTCCATCCGGGAACACCATATGTCCGGTGACTTCCACATTCACGACCTGAGTAACCTGTCGGTATACTGCTGCGGATGGGATCTCCAGGACCTTCTTCTCAGTGGATTCACCGGAGTTAGTACCAAGATCGGGAGTCGTCCGCCCAAACACTTTCGCAGTGCCCTGGGGCAGATCGTCAACTTCTTCTATACCCTCCAGGGCGAGGCAGCAGGAGCTCAGGCCTTTTCCAACTTCGACACCTACCTGGCTCCCTTTGTCCACTTTGACAGCCTGTCCTACCCAGAGGTTCGGCAAGCCATCCAGGAATTCGTGTTCAACTTAAATGTTCCGACTCGGGTGGGCTTTCAAACACCCTTTACCAACATCACCATGGATTTAACGCCACCTCACTCCTTCCGGGGCTGGCCTGCTGTGATTGGTGGCCAATTCATAGATAAGACCTTCGGTGAATTTCAGACTGAGATGGACATGATCAACAGGGCCTTCGCCGAGGTCATGATCGAGGGCGACGCTCGAGGGAAGGTCTTTACTTTTCCCATCCCGACCTACAACGTGACCAGCGATTTCGACTGGGAAAACACCACCCTGGAACCTCTTTGGGAGATGACGGCCAAATACGGCATACCCTACTTCTCCAACTTCATCAACTCGGACATGGATCCCGACGATGCCCGCTCCATGTGCTGCCGGCTTCGGCTGGACAACAGAGAACTCCGAAAGAGGGGCGGTGCTCTTTTCGGTTCCAACCCCATGACGGGCTCCATCGGAGTGGTGACCCTGAACATGGCCCGAATCGGTTTTCTGGCTAAAGACGAAGACGAGTTTGTCCAGCGGACCTTCGACCTCATGGACTCGGCCCAAGAAAGCCTGAGCATCAAGAGAAAAATCCTGGAAAAACTCACCGACGCCAATCTCTACCCGTATTCCAAGTTCTATCTCAGAGCTGTAAAGGACGATTCGGGGAGATACTGGAACAACCATTTCAACACCATCGGTCTCAACGGGATGAATGAGGCCATGCTCAACTTTTTGGGAGAAGACCTGACGTCCTCACGAGCCATCGCCTTTTCCCAAAAGGTAATGGAAGCCATGAAAAACCGGATGGCCGACTATCAGGAGGAAAGCGGTTCTCTCTACAACTTAGAGGCTACACCCGCAGAGGGAGTTACCTACCGTTTCGCCAAAGCCGACAAGGACCTCTTTGGCGACCGAATTATGTGCGCAAATCAGGATTCAGTCTCCCAAGGGGCCGATCCCTACTACACCAACTCTTCTCAGCTTCCGGTAACGGCTACCGATGACATCTTCGACGCTCTGGATCTTCAGGAGGGTCTCCAGACGGTGTATACTGGTGGAACGGTTTTTCACGGCTTCTTAGGTGAGCGTCTTCCCAACGGAGCCAGCACGAAAAAGCTCGTCCGCCGAATTGCCGAGAACTATCGGATACCCTATTTCACCATCACGCCGACCTTCAGTATCTGTCCTATTCATGGCTATCTGTCGGGAGAACACCACTATTGCCCCATCTGCGCAGCCGAGTCCCAAGCCGACGATGAGGTCAAGGTCTCTGCGACTCCCCAGGAGGAAGTGGCTCTCTCGTGATCCTGGGAGGGCTCCGAAAGACCACCCTGATCGACTATCCAGGGCAAATCGCTTCAATGGTCTTCACCAGGGGGTGCACATTTGCCTGCCCCTGGTGTCATAACGGCGGCCTTCTCGACCAAGGAGAACCTCTGGATCAGGAGATGGTCTTGAGCTTTCTCAAAAAAAGGCGCAAAGTCATCGATGGCGTCGTGGTCTCAGGAGGAGAACCAACCATGCACAAAGACCTTCCTCAGTTTCTGGCTCTCATCAGGGATATGGGGCTTCTCATCAAGTTGGACACCAACGGAAGCTTTCCTGATCGGCTTGAGGCTATCTTCGACAGATCTTTGGTAGACTACGTGGCTATGGACGTGAAAGCTCCCCTGAATGAACTCCCATCCGTAGCGGGCGTCTCAGGATACGAGGAGCAGGTGAAACAGAGCATCCACCTTATCATGAACAGAGCCCCCGAATACGAATTTCGAACCACCTTCGTCCCGGGACTTCACGATGTTCAATCAGCCGAGGGGATCGGGCGGTTGGTCTCCGGAGCTAAGATACACTATCTTCAGTACTTCCGACCGGTAGGGACCGTCCTGGATCCCTCGTATCAGAAAACCCGCCGATGCACAAAGGAAGAACTGGAGACCTACGCCGCTGCTATCCGTCCCTACGTTGGACAGGTGATATGCAGGATATAGAGACACACGAAAGGATGTGACGGACATGGGAACGAAATGTGAGGTATACTCTCGAGTGGTCGGTTTTCTCTCGCCGGTATCCCAGTGGAACAAGGGAAAAAAAGAGGAGTTCAAAGACAGAACAACATTTGACAAAGTTCTTCGGCACAACGATAAGAACGTTTAGTTGAAAGCAGGGGAGTTCGCTTCAGCGAGCTCCCCTGCTTTACAGATATCGGTTAGATCAACGATGACTCATCAGAGCCGGTTGCGTAACCTCTCGAATTCGAAGACACCATTTCCAGGTTCTCCACGCCCGAATCAGACTAATCACCGAGTACGACTCATCGAGGGAGCTATTACATGCATCAGCAACCAACGCTCGTGCATAAGCATCCTTGGAAATCTTAAAAACCATCTCCCCGTCGTGAAGCACTGTACGCCCATTCCCCCGACACCTAAAGGCTACAGAGTCTTCAGCACCTTCATAGACAGTCACCACGTAGCTCAACTCGCCTATCTGGGATGCCGGAATATCGAAACGCCGCTTTCTGCTGTAGCCCTCTCCCTTCAGAACGTTGTCCGAATCGTAATGTTCTTTATAATCCATGTCCCGAACATACGGCCAATGACGAACCAGAGAGACCAGCGAGTAGGCCAAACAGGCTGCCTGGGTTTTAGCTTGCCCCTCTAAGTCATCAGCTTTCCGAACGAGACGCCCTTCGGTAACACCTCCCCAAAGGGCGTCGGAAAAATCGATACCGTCCTTGCCCGCCAGAGAAAAACCCAGTATAGAGCCAATTGCAGCCACTTGAAAGGGCATATACCAGCGAACCGGCACCATCGACACGAGTCGTGAGACAATACCAGTACGCCGGATATCCCGAAAATCGCCCCCTTTGGGAAGATCGATATACCGCTCGTTGCCGTTTCTGAGAAAAAGCTCCTGCTCCTCGTCAGAGATCGAAAAACAGGGCAAAAAGGCTCCCATCTCCTTGCCAGCGGAGATGTCGGTAAGCCACAGAGAACGTCGTTTTGTCTCGGGCAACAAGGCAAAATCCTTTTTATTCATGATAACCTTCGGATCGATCGCCAGATCCTGAAGTAAGACCGTGGCCCTAAGACAGAGGGTACGAAACTGCAGCTCACGAGAAAGTTGAGCGACCAGATCCCTAACGGCATCGTCAATGACGTCCATGCGATACTCAGCTGACTGCCCTCGACCATTCTGCATCTTAAGAATTCTGGATGAATCCTCAAGCCAGGAAAAACGGATGGGCTTCAGTTTCTCTTTCGCCTTGTTGAAAATACCAAGACGAGGAGCACCGCTCCCGCGCCAAACCTGAAGAGTCACTAAATCATCCAAATCCTGAGAACAGAGGATCGCCCCACCATCCCGTCTGTTCATTCACCGATACCTCCTTGTTGTCGTTGCTATCATGTCCTAAAAAAAACATCCCTGGACGCAAAGGCCGTTTCCCGACAGACGCCTCCAGAGGGGTGTTACTCATGTATAGCACATATCATTATACATGGAATGTACAAAAAAACGGTCGATCCATGTAAGGCTCGGAGACTAACAACGACAATCAAACATAATAATTCATGAACAGAACACAACAACCTTGACGATATCACCTTTCATGCATAGGTATAGATCATGTTTGAAGCACTCCACAACTATTCATACCCTCACTTCGTAATTTGTATAAATCGAAGAGCTCCTCTCCGAGAATCCGATCTATGCTGTACGAACATGTGCCAAAGGCGAGGAGTTTGCCGTAAACAGCAGTGGGGCATCTTGTCTGCCTTTGACTTTAACTGATTCTTTGGCCCAACAACTTTCTAGGCCCACTATAACGCACTGAATTTTATGGACTCCGATTTCATGTAGGACAGGGAGAGAGATCACTCGAAGAGAGGCCTATTCTCCAGCATCGACGCACTCTGCATACCCCATTAGGGTTCGACCAAAGCCACGGCCCGGACCGGAGCACCATCAGCATCTGCAATTTTGAGGGGAAGGCACCACAGAATCACCGATCTCGGAAGCCTTTCCAGGTTGGTGAGGTTTTCCACGATTACCATTTTGGCGTTCAGGATGGTCTTGTGGTTCGGCAAATCCAGAGACTCCACAGGGTCCACTGAGATAGCATCAAGAGCGACGCCCTTGAGTCCCAGGGACGCTACCCAAACACATGCTTGGGGCGAGAGCACAGGGAAACCTTGGGTGTAGCCCTGTTGTCCCCAAAAAGAAGCCCATCCCGTGTGACACACAAGATACTCGCTTTGGCGCAGCCGCTCCTCATAGGGTTTCAGATCTTTCAGTTCAACTACCGGACCTACTCTCCGAAGATCGACCACCACGGCCGAACCCATAAATTGATCCACTGGCAAGGCATCCAAGGTGGCTCCATCGGGAAGGATATGAGCCGGAGCATCCATATGGGTCCCGGTGTGACTCGTAAAAGCCAACTTTTTCTCCGAGAATCCGTCTCTCTCCAACGTGGCAACATTTCGAAATATGGGAGGCTCGGTTCCGGGATAGACGGGCATTCCCTCCGCCATCTCATGGGTGAGATCGATTATCCTCGTGATATTTCCTCCGTTCTGCGTCTTTTCAATATCCCAACACATACCAACGTTTTAAAAAATTGAAGTCCAAATATAATCTCGAAACAAGGCGATTACAAATGTACGATACCATAAATGACGACGGGGAGACACAAAACAGCTTCCATAAAATCATAAGGATCAAAGAACAGGAGATCCATTCCCATCTGGATTTTAGTTAGTAAAGGAAGCCGTCAAGGAGACACTACACTCCTTTCTGGATTCTGAAACAGACGCAATCTGCTAGACAGGACGTTACCAACGTATTCTTGATCGTATGGACACCTCACATACTGGCTCTTACAACAGGAAGCTTCAGATCAAAGCCAGTAAGGTCTACCTTGAAGATACCCAATCTGCCATTTGATACGACTATCATAGAACGGTATCGCCTCCGTGTAAGTTCGCGGGAAGATTCCCTGTTGGGGAAAGCCTCAGTCCGTAGAGCTGAGGATATCACCAAAGAACTATTGGGAACCTGTATAAGCTCTTTCATCGTAAGCCATCTGAACAGAAAGAAGACTCTGCGCGGTCAACAGCCTCATAATATAAAAACAGAGGAGTCCCCTATCCATAAAGTATCGAGGACTCCCCATAAAAACGACAGATCTAGCCCTATATTCCCTGATGTAACAACCAATACAGCAAATAAACAAAAATCGTAAACAAGCTGACTCTGGGAGCCACCTATATCCCAACAAACATTGCCTACGGCCCCAAGACAGCGAGGGCCCCAACAAAACAAACACCAGAATAGACCAAACGTAGCGCAGGGTACCTTATTCTTCCTTCTCGTATTCCTTTAGCATGGCCGCATACTCGACCTCGCAGCCCTTACGGATGTGGTACACATAATCGTCGTTCGGAAACTTCCCCGACCTCACGTCTTCTGCATACGCCTTGAAGGCGTTTGTGATCACCTCTGCCACATTTGCATACTTCTTTACAAACTTCGGTGTAAATGCCTGGAACTGCCCCAGCATGTCCCCGCAGATGATCAGTTGTCCATCACATGGCCATCCTGCTCCTATCGAGTATACTGGAATTGAAAGCCGATGAGTGATGAATTCAGTTAGTTCTGGAGGGATACCCTCCACTAACAGTGCATACGCACCCGCCCGCTCAACCGCAAGAGCATCCTCAATCACGTAACTGCAGAATCTGGTGTTACGCCCTGTGCCTTAAATCCGCCCATCGGCCCAGAACTCTGCGGCGTCAATCCGATATGTCCGCAAACTAACACACCACTGTCAGCGAGAGCTTTGATTCGACTTTCCACACGCACACCGCCTTCAAGCTTCACCGCGTCTACGTCAGATTCCTTAAAAAAACGTACCGCGTTCTCTACGGCGGCTTCATCCGAGACTTGATAGGAGCCGAACGGCATATCCCCCATCACAAAGGTATTCGGTGCACCCCGACGAACGGCCTTACAGTGACTGATACAGTAGTCGTCCATCGTCACGGGAATCGTGCCTTGATATCCTAGAACAACCATACCTAGTGAGTCACCTACTAAGATCATGTCTAACCCCGCAGCCTCCGCAAACATAGCCGTTGGGAAGTCATATGCGGTGATCCACGTTACCTTCTCCCCTTTCTTCTTCATTTCCAAAAAATCCAGGCGCTCTTTTTTCCTTGGCATTTTCAAATCACATCCTTCACGAATTTTATAAAAAAACTACAAGGGATTTATCATCAAAACTCAGCGACAAAGTTCGGGACAACAATACCTCTATGCACTAAAAGCCTCATCATTCCATAGAACCCAAAAAGGCTACCAATTTATTGATATCCGATTTATTGTTGTAATAATGGACCGCAAGCCTAATACTGGTAGGACTTGCAACATGTGCCCTTATCCCATTTTCTCTCAAAATCCTATCGTCGAGCATCCATTCTTTCGGAAACGTAATATACGTGATACCCGAACGATTTTTTTTAGGGAAGGGACCAACTAAGCTCACATCCCGAAACTCTTCTATTTTTTCATAGAGGTAATCTGTCAATCCCAAAATGTACTCTTCTACATCCTCCTTATTCAGTTCAAGATACAATTTCATAGACTCAAGCAAGCCTTGGAGCCCTATCCAATTTAAGCTCCCCGTTTCAAAACGGTTTGCCCCATCAGCTAGATCTAACTTATATCTACTATGATTATGTCTGTCTTTATTGCCGGTCCAGCCAACAAACTTAGGCCGAACCTGATCAATAATTCTCTTCGATACATACGCAAACGATATACCGAAAGCTCCACTGAGCCACTTGTAGCTGGTTGCAACTAAGAAGTCAACATGAGTCTTCTTGACATCAATTTTCATCGCTCCAACACACTGGGTAATATCAAGAACTAAATATATTCCCCGTGCCTTACAAAACTCTCCTATTTCTTGAATGTCATGATAAAAACCAGAGGTGTTTTCCACCAAGCATAGAGCGATAACAGCTGTTTTTTCATCTACGAGCTCTAGTAATTTTTCGCTAGGCAGTTGTCCATTCTCCGAAATGGCAATCCTCACATTATCTCTTCCTATGCGATTAAACCAATTATACGGTGTAGAGGGGAATGACAAATCCGACGTGACAATATTGGCGCCCTTTTTAAGCTCAATGCCCTGAGAGAACACATTCAACATATCCGACCCAGACCCAGAAAAAAATATTTCGTCACTGTCTGAATTTATAACTTTCGCAGCAATATCCCTGACATTCTCCACGCTCTTCCAATGGTTCAAAAAAGTCTCAATATCCATTCCATCGGAATACCTTTGCTCTATAAAATTGATCATGGCCTTCGTACTTCTTGTTGAAAACATCCCTGTCGTAGCTGTATCCAAATAGGCGCAACTGCTTGTCAATGGGAATTGCTTTCTTCTGACCTCTTCAAATTTTTCAATACTCACTTATATCCCCCCCCTGTCATTTTCCTACACATAACAAGACCTAGTCTCTTTCGCCTAGCTCTTTCCATAAGCCTGGCTCTGTACCCTTTATCCCCAGTGCCTCTGGGTCAAATGTAAATTTGGCGACACCTTCCTCTTTTTGCCTCTCATAATCTTTTAATGTAATCAAAGAATACTTGCCAAGAATTAAAACAACAGGAACATTGATAAATGCCATCAAACCTAAGGACAAATCCCCAATAGCCCAAGCAAAATCAGAGTAACTAAGCCCTCCTACAAAAATCGCAATCACGGATACAACTCTCGCAAATAAAGCTGCTGCATTGGGCTTGCTGCTGAATATTTTAACTATATTAACTTCTCCGTAATAATGCATAGCAACTATTGAGGTGAAACAGAAGAACCACACACAAACCGTCAACAAAAAACCGCCTACGCTGCCGACATTATTTGTAAAAGCAGTTTGCATGTACAATACACCGGATTCAATTTCAGGGATATTCGCCACTACCATATTACCGGCTCCGTCTATTACGTTGAAACTGTTCGTAGCCAAAACCGTGACCGATCCAATAAGACAAATCAACAAAGTATCAAAGTACACTGCTAGAGCTTGAGTGAGGCCTTCTTGAGCAGGATGGGCAACATCAGAAGAACCGGCTGCACAAGTAGCACTCCCGAGCCCAGCTTCGTTTGAGTATAATCCACGTTTTACACCCCAAGTTATTGCACTACCCAACATACCCCCTAAAAATGATTTTGGATTGAGCGCAGAACTCAAGATCAAATTTATCGCCCCTGGGACTTTTGATATATTCATTATTAAAATAATAAAGCATAAAACTATATACAGACCAGCCATAAAGGGGACGGCTTTATCAGAAAAAATACCTATTCTTTTAACACCACCAAAAACTATCAAAGCAAATATAATAGCTGTAAAAACAGTTGGTATAATTGGATTCATTCCAAAAGCCATTTTTGCAGACGATACTATTGATGCCATATTGGGTAGATGGAAACCAAACCCCTGTGCAAAATAAGCAAACACACTAAAAATTATAGCCAACCAAGGAAGCCCAAGCCCCTTATCAATGTAGAACGTTGTGCCACCACGAAACTCGCCATCTCCAAAACGGACCTTGTATATCTGAGCCAACGTACTCTCAATAAAAGAAGTAGCCGCTCCTACAATCGCAGCTAGACACATCCAAAAAACCGCTCCCGGACCACCGAAACAAATCGCACCTGCCACTCCTGCCACATTGCCTGTCCCCACACGTCCAGCGACAGAAATCATAAAAGACTGAATCCCAGGGATACCTTCTCTCGTCTTTGCACTATTACGGAATAAAAGCAGAAACATTTCTTTTATTCTTCTTATTTGCACAAATCTTGTCCGTATAGTGAAATATATAGCTACGGCTACTATTACTGTAGGTGTTAGCGGACTCCACACCAAACCCAACAAAAAATCAACAAGATCCATGACTAATCCTCCAATCTAAAAGATATAAAATTAAAAAATGCCACACTCTCACCCCTGACACTATATTATTTTTTACCAACATAGTCTTTTTAGAGTAAAGCCAGCCAAAGGCTAAAACGTGAGATCACATACTTCGCGAGAATTGAGTATTCCTTTAACAGGATACAGAAAATATGATAACATGTCAATCTGGGCATATGATACCATCTCACTCAGAGTGTGGATTTCTCAAATATTCGTTACATCCTGAGTCCGAGAGAGAAGTAGCCCTTGCTTGAAAACGCCCTTGGAGAAGTCCACTCATATATCAAGGGGGAAAGAAGCGTCCTGTGCCTGTCGGAGGTGAAAAAGGGAAATACACCACACACCTCCTCCAGATCACCACTGGAGGAAAGACTACAACAAAGATCTCAAGCAGGAGTTTGCTGGAAAGAGGATGGGAAATGATCTTTATGGAGGCTTAGCGTAACAAAATAATACAGGATAGGGACGACGGTTTCCCTGTCTCTTGACAGGTTCTAATGATGAGGCCGACGGGGATACCCGTCGGCCTCATCATTAGAATTTAGTCATTATCTCTTCTTCTTTCTCCTTCATGACCGCGTCTACTTTACCGATATGGTCATCAGTGATCTTCTGGATTTTATCCAGAAAGTCGTGGTACTGATCCTCACTTATGTCTCCTGCCCCCTGCTGTTTTTTGTAGAAATCGTTGCAGTCTCGGCGAAGGTTACGGACGGCTACTCGGGCCTCTTCCGAGAGCTTATGGACCATCTTGGAAAGCTCTTTCCGGCGCTCCCCGGTAAGCTCGGGCAGGTTCAAGCGGATTACCTGTCCATCGTTCTGGGGTGTCACTCCCAGGTCTGAGGCCAGGATAGCCTTTTCAACGTCCTTCATAGCCGTCTTGTCAAAGGGCGTCACCACCAAGGTTCGCCCTTCAGGGACGCTGATAGTAGCCATCTGTTTAAGCGGGGTCGACGACCCATAGTAGTCCACCTTGATGTCGCTGATCAGGCCGGGATGGGCCCGCCCGGTTCGTATACCGACGAACTCGCCTTTCAGGTGTTCGACCGCTTTCTCCATCTTTTTCTCAAGATTGAACGTGGTGATATCGCTCATGGGAAAGACCCTCCTTATTCGGTACGTATCTGATATGTCACTCTCCTGAGACAATGGTACCAATCTTCTTCCCCCGAATCAAGAAATCACCCAGTCGCCCCTCCTCTAGGACGTTCATGACGACGATGGGAATTCGATTTTCCATGCACAGGGAGAAGGCCGCAGCGTCCATGACCTCAATCCTCTGTCGCAGGGCCTCCATGTAGGTGAGGGACGAGTAGAGAACGGCGTCGGGATTCTTCATGGGATCCGAGTCGTAGATCCCGTTCACCTTTGTGGCCTTCACCAGGCAGCTGGCCCCGATCTCGGCGGCACGAAGAGCGGCAGCCGTATCGGTGGAAAAGTAGGGCGAACCGGTTCCGGCGGAGAAGATGAGCACTCGCCCTTTGTCCATGTGTCTCAACGCTCGACGACGAATGTAGGGCTCGGCAATCTCCTGCATCTGGATAGCTGTCTGAACCCTGGTAGGGATGCCCTGCTTCTCCAAAACATCCTGAAGAGCTAGAGAGTTGATCACCGTGCCCAACATCCCCATGTAGTCAGCTTGAGAGCGTTCGATCCCTTCGTCGACGGCCTGCTTTCCCCGAAAAAAGTTGCCACCGCCAACGACGAGACCGATCTCGATCCCCGAATGAGAGACCTCGGCTATCTGGACTCCGATGTTCCTTATGGCGTCAAAATCCAGTCCAAAGCCCTCCTGCCCCGCTAAGACCTCTCCGGAAAGTTTCAAAAGAACCCGCTTATACGCCAGTGCCATCCTGTACCTCCTTCTTCAATATCGCCCTTAAATATTGTAAAAAAAAAGAGGCCGGGGGAATCCCCGTGCCTCTCTATATGTGTCGTTATTCCCCGATTGTGAATCGGGCAAAGCGACGGACGACCATGTTTTCGCCAATCTTGGCGATGGTCTCGATAAGCAGATCTTTGATCTTCTTGTCTCCGTCCCGAATCCAGGGCTGTTCCATGAGACACACGGTCTCGTAGAATTTTCGAACCCGCCCCTCGGCGATTTTCTCCAGAATATTCTCTGGTTTACCCTCCTGAAGAGCCTGCTGGCGATAGACCTCTTTCTCCCGATCAAGCTCCTCTACGGGGACATCCTCAGGAAGAAGATACTGAGGAGCAGCGGCAGCGATGTGCATGGCGATCTCGTGCCCCAGACTCTGGAACTCGTCGGTCTTGGCAACGAAGTCGGTCTCGCAGTCGAGCTCAAGCAAAACGCCAATCTTGCCGTTGGTGTGGATGTAGGAGAACACCCGCCCCTCCTTGGCGGCACGGTCGGCCTTCCTGGCAGCCTTGGCCAGGCCCTTTTCACGAAGAAAATCGACAGCCTTCTCCATGTCACCGCCGCATTCCTCCAGTGCCTTTTTACAGTCCAGCATCCCGCAGCTGGTTCGCTCTCTGAGCACCTTCACGTCAGAAGCGCTGATTGCCATGATATATGATCCTCCTTACTCTTGCCCCTCGGCGGTCTCTTCGCCGTAGGCCTCGATCAGTTTTTCCTTGACTTCAATGATATTATGTCCGTCTTCGTTACCATCGTCATCCCCATCGGATTCAGCATCAACTCCCTGACGTCCCTCAATAACCGCGTTGGCCATGAGGCTGGTAATGAGTCTGATGGCTCGAATGGCATCATCGTTGCCGGGGATAGGGAAATCGATCATCTCAGGATCGCAGTTGGTATCCACGATCGATATTACCGGAATACCGATCTTCTTGGCTTCTTTGACAGCGATCTCCTCTCGACGAGGGTCGATGATGAACAAGGCATCGGGCAGAGCCTTCATGTTCTTGATACCCAGAAGGTACTTCTCCAGCTTCGCCTTCTGCTTCTTGAGAAGGACGACCTCCTTCTTGATCAGTTTATCCCATGATCCGTCGGATTCCATCCGTTCCAGTTCCTGCATGCGGAGAACTCTCTTCCTGATCGTCTGGAAGTTGGTGAGCAATCCACCAAGCCACCTCTGGTTGATGTAATGCTGACCGCACCGAATCGCCTCTTCTCTGATGGTATCCTGAGCCTGGTGCTTAGTCCCGACAAAGAGGACACTCCCACCCTCTTTGGAAACCTCTCTCAGAAAGGAATAGGCCTTTTCGAGCCCTTTCACGGTTTTTTGGAGATCAATGATATAGACCCCGTTTCTCTCCGTGAAGATGAAGGGTTTCATCTTGGGGTTCCAGCGACGAGTCTGATGACCAAAATGAACGCCGCACTCCAGAAGCTGTTTCATGCTGACAACGGACATAGAGTTTCCTCCTCAAAATATGTGGTTGTGTCCTCCACCGGGAGATACGACCGGAACCTCCGAAGAGGCACCACCCCGAACGCCAACCCGATGTGTGATCTATGGACCAACGGAGAGTATAACATAGCACCTCTTGACCATCAAGACCGTTCATATTACCATAACTCGAAAGATTTTTTCGTGCTGTGGATATATGATTTTCGTATGTTCCGTCGCACTAGGGGGAAGAGCTATGCCACAACCAAAAATGAAACTGGACCATCTCAGCCCAGAGCGAAAGGCCATGATAAACCGCCTTCGTCGAGTTGAAGGACAGCTGCGGGGCATACAGAGAATGATCGTTGAGGAAAAGGATTGTTGCGACATACTGCTCCAGATGTCCGCTGCCAGAAAAGCCCTTCAGAACACCTGCGTGGAGATCCTCAAAAACGACATATCTACATGCATGAACAGCAGCATTCACCATAACGACAGTGAAGCTCCCGACCTTGTCCACCTGCATAAGCTGATTGAAGCATTGGTCGACATAGCCCCTATGAAATAACGAAGGCCCTTCTTGGGAGGCCCAGGGCTCCGTGGCACCCAAAAGACACCGTTTACCGCTGCTTCCTCTCGGACCTGACGGGGTTCACGGGCTTTCGCCGCACGGGACTGGGCCCCCCAAGAAGGGCCTTCAAACAACGCATATTGTATCAGAGCCACCCCATACACACAACCAAAAGGCTCCCTCTTAGTTCAAGGCAGATTGGATCGAACCAAGCCAACGCACCTCTAACCACAGACACTCCCCTTATGTCAATCGGCGAACGACAATCTGGGCCAGCAACCCCGTACAGGCTCCGGCAAGAATTCCGGAGATGACGAGGACAGGCAGATAGGCCAAGAGGCCTGGGGTTCGGGTGATGATCACGGCAACACCCAGCTGTCCTACATTGTGAGCCACGGCAGACAAGGCACTTGCAATCCAGATCCTATGATTACTCAGAAGGGGTCGAAAACACAGCAGGACTCCCAAGCTCACAAGTCCGCCAGCCATAGAGAAAACCACGGCCATAACCTGTCCCGACAGAAAGCCTCCCAGAAGGACTCGAAGAACGACCACGGCAAACGCATCTCCGAAACCCAGAACAAAGACAGCAAAGACAGTCACCACGTTCGCAAGCCCCAGTTTAACTCCGGGAACCGGCACCACCACAGGAAACTGAAGCTCCACGATAAACAGGAGCAAAGCTAGGACAGTAAGGAGAGAGATCCTGGTCAGACAGTGCCCCTTTCGGAGAGGTTGGACGCTCGCTCGATATTTATTGAGAGACATTATCGACGGACACAGTGGTGGCTCCCTCCACAGAGATCACCAACCTGTGAGGAAGACAGATCAACGGGAGCCCTCCGGGAGAGAGCCATCCTTGGCGGACACAGAGCTTTGTCGGACAATCAGCACTGGATATCCGTATACGACCTGGCTCCACGGAGACGGTATTGCTGCCCTCACCGGATACCGTAAATGAGTATGCTTTCGTAACCTGATCAAGGTTTATAGTCCGAAGACAGCGTCCATCCAGAAATACCGTGGCCACAACTCCAGTTTTTCGAACAGCGAACTGATTCCAAGACACGACCGCGCTTCCTCCCAGGAATAAGGCCACGACGACAATCCAAAAGTTCACTCTTCTCATCGGATCTTATCCACGGATACCCCACCGGCTTCGTCGAGGACGTGATACCGCCTTGCATATGTTCTCGAAGGGGTGAATCTGGAGGCCAGACTGGCTGTGACGTACAGGTTGCCTTCCTGGGTAACGAGTATCACGTCAATCCCACCGTGTTTTCGCCAATAGGTGACCGTCCTATCAAGCCCCATGACAAAAAACGCCGTGGAGAGAGCATCGCAGTGAGCGCCCCCTTTCCCAACGACTGTGACGGAGGTTAAGCCGCTTTCGGCTGGCATTCCCGTGGCGGAATCAAGTATATGCCACCGCCGATGCCCCTGAGAATCAACAAAGTATCTCCTGTACCCCCCAGAGGTTACGACAGCCTCATCCGCCGCCGCCACAACTCCAACGTACCCGTCCCCGAAGGGGTTCTGAACAGCTACCCTCCAAGGGCCACCGTCGGGCTTTCGTCCCAGGCACTGGACATTTCCTCCCAGGTTGAGCAGAGCGGACGTAGCCCCGTTGCTCCTCAGAAGCTGTATCAAAAGATCGCCGGCGTATCCTTTGGCGATTCCACCAAGATCCAAGGCCATGTCCTTGGATAAAAGGACACGTTCCCCGTCACATTGGATGTTTTTGTAAGAGACCTTTTCGAGTGATGAACAAAGAAGCATCTCATCGGGAACCGTTTGATCGTCGGAGGTAAAGCCCCACAACCGAACGACGGGGTATATGGATATATCTAAAGCACCGTCGGTGAGTTCTCCATATTCACATCCCAGACGTATGACTTCAGCCGTATCGCCTGAGACAGCGCCTTTTCCATCTCGGTTCAATGCCGTGATCTCTCCGGCCGGATTCGTGACAGACCACCGCCAATCCAGATCGGTGATGACTTCGACACATCTATTTATCACGGCTTCGGGCACTCCATAGGCCTGTATTGTCATGACGGTATCCATAGCAAAGAACGTGCTCTTTGTTTCGCTTCTCCGAGGAGAGAGAGGACCAAACAAACGAAAAAGCAGCGAGAGCAGAATCAGAACAAAACACCCCAGCAGGAAACGCCGTATGAACCCCACCCTTTTCCCCCTCTTGAAAAAGACCGTACTGTATCAAATTGTACACCGTCAGCACCCAAATAACAAAAAGCCCCTTCCCGAAGTTGTCCGAGAGGGGATCAATTGTACAGACATTCACCCCCTGAGAACACCATAGAGGCTAAAACCATTGTTTTTCGATTCGTAGCGATCTGTCACGACGACAGTTTTTCTGAAACAGGTTACCCGACACCAGCTCCCCCGAAACCATAGTATACACGGTCTTTCCGTATTCTACGGCATCCAGGTCGTGGGAGACCAAAAGAAGGGTAACGCCATCCTCGTTCAATTCGGAAAAGACATCCATGATTCGCTTGGTGGACTCCACATCAAGATCCGACGTTGGTTCATCAGCAATCAGGATCTTTGGAGAATTAATCAAGGATCGGGCGATAAGCACCCGACGCAGCTCCCCGCCAGAAAGCTCCTGAGGATAGGAGTTGATCAAGGGTTCAATTCCAAGTTTTTTCAGAATGAAGTGAGCAATCTCCTCTCCTTCTCCTTCCCGAGGGTACAGATAGAACGGGAGAAGAATGTTCTCTAGAACAGTAAGGTTAGGAAGCGTAGCCATTCCCTGGGGGATAAACCCTATCAGGTCGTTCCTCAAAAAGGAGATTTGATTGTCATCCTTTCCCTTGAGGCTCTGACCGTCAAGCTCAACATCGCCTGACGTGGGGGTGAGCATACCAGCAGCCATGTTCAGCAAGGTAGATTTCCCGCTTCCTGATCGACCAACGATGTTTACGTAATCTCCTGCTTCAACCTCAAGGTTCACGTCCTTCACGGCCTGGAAGGTGACGCCTCCCCGGGCATATTTTTTACACAGATCACTCAGCCGTAGAATCATGTCTATTAGCCCCTCACGTTATCATAGATATCGGCATAACCAGCCTTAATTGCCGAACCAGCTGCCGAGAGAATGCTCGTGATTACAGCAACGAGCACACTGATTCCTCCCAGCGCAAGAAGATCGACAATGCTCGGGAGCAAAAAGGGTATGCTTAACAGGGCCACCACCATGGGGCCGGTGACAGCAACGGTGGCTCCCGCCAAGAGGACGCCTAGCACCGATCCGTAAAGACTGATCAGGAGGACCTCGGCCAAAGCGAGGCGAACAAGCTTGCCTTTAGTAGCTCCCATGACTCGTAGGATACCCATTTCTTTTTTCCGTTCACCCAAGGTCATTGCAAAGAGCAGTGCAATAACTACAACAGCCAAAATCCAGACGATGACGATGATAATTTTGATCAGCCCAGAGACTACCGTCAGATTTGACGATATTTCGTTGACAAATTTTTTACTGAACAGAGCATAAATCCCCTGATCGTTCAATTTTTTGTTGATCTCCTTCGCAACCTTGACCGAGTTGTACCCCGGAGCAAGCTTGATCATAACGGTGGATATAAGGCTTCCGTCCTCAGCGAGAGGATGTTGGATGATGCGCTCGGCAGCAACGGCCAGATCCGCAATGGTCTCACGGGTCATAAAGACAGTGGCGTCAAAACCCATCCCCGTCTGTTCCAGTCGCCCAGCCACGTCATGGTGGTTTTTGAAGAACATGATGTCGTCACCCAAAGCTCCCGCTACATGATATCCCAGGATGACCTCGCCACGCTTCAACTTTCTGTGTATCGTTTTATCCAACCACGGTTTGATAAGAAAATCCGTATCGTAGTCGATGCCGACGAGCTGAACCGGATAGGAGCAACACGAGGCGTTCAACGTGGCGAGGAAAGTTTGAGGGGTCATCTTGTCGATGCCCTCAACGCCGATTTCTCGAATCCGATCCAATACATCTGCGGGAAGATAGAAAGTTGACGGCTTTCCCGAGAGAAGAATGCTGTCGATGTGAGGATCATACCCTTCCGGAACGACGATGATATCAGCCCCCAGACGGTCCGACATACTGGAAACACCGTTGGACAGGCTGATGGAGAGAACGGCACCGGCAAACAGGGAAAAAGCAAAGAGCATGATCATGAGGACAAGACAAAAGCTCCTCTGTGGTTTTCTTCGAATGTTTTTTTTGGCGATCCTGAAGGTGGTCAACCTTGAGGCCATGTCAACGCTCCTCAGCAACAAATCGATAGATCAAAGCAGCGATGTTCACCAAAACGATCACGATAATAAGCTTCGTCAGCGCCGGCATGGTTACAGCAAAACAACTGTGGTGCGCGTTAGCGCACAGTCCGCATTCCCATCCGTTGACCGATTTGTTCCCGATGGGGATGATCCTGTGAGGAACCATGTAGCACACGAGAGCGATGACAGCCGTCAAAATATACGACCAGGATCGAAGCCAGCCTTTTTTTTGCGCCATAAAAACAAGGAGCGCGATAGCCACGACAAGACACCCCATGATCACGGTAAAAATACCGGTGTAGTAGCATTTCATGGGATTGCCGTCGGGAGCCATCTTAGTGCAGACGGGGAATAGTACAAAGGGAAGTAGGGCGAGAACGACTCCTAAAACCACATTCAAAAGAACAAAAAAGTTTTTGCGATTTATTTTCATAATTTACTTAGCCTCCTTAAGGGCTCTACGCACTGCCGCCTGGAATTCCTTGAACGTCACGGTGGCTCCAGAGACGGCGTCCATCGTATCAACATCCTGCATCTTTAAAAGCATCTCTGGATATTGTTGCATACCCTCTACAGCAAGTTGAGCTCGTCGATAGTTTTCCGCGCCACTGTTTTTTCCGTAGTTCTCGTCCTTGACATGCCCTTCGGCATCAAGAGCTGTCATCTGACAATCAACGATCTTTCCACCTCTCATCTTGAGAGTCACCCTGGTGCTGCTCCCCTTCTCCTCGTTATGGAATTCTCCTTGATACACGCCATCCTTTCGGGACTGAGGAGTGGATGCTTTGCGAAACACGACAATCCCAACAACAGCGACAGCAACCAAAGCCACAAGAGCTATTCCCAAACGATTTTTCACGACTTCCGCCGCCCTTCTACAGTTTGGTCTATATCCTGAACGATCTTTCCATACTCCAGGACAATCTTTCGTTCTGCCACGTCACCCACTGCAGGATCGTGGGTCACGACGACGATGGTTGCCCCTTCTTTATGGAGATTTTTCAGGATATCGATGACCATACCCTCGTTTTCCTCGTCCAGGTTCCCCGTTGGCTCGTCAGCCAACAGAATATCCGGCGAGTTGATCAGCGCTCTGGCGATACAGACTCGTTGCTGCTCTCCTCCCGAAAGCTGCCTCGGAAGATGACGGGCCCTCTCCTTCAGCCCGACCTTTTCCAGAGCTTCCATCGCCTCCGCCGCGTCTGGCATGCTGTGATAGTACTGGGCAACCATCACATTCTCGAGAGCGTTCAAATAGCCGATAAGATGAAACTGCTGAAAGATAAGCCCAATTTTATCCCGACGGATCTTCGTCAAATTTTTGGCGTTCTCCCGACTGATGTCCTGCCCATCCAGGATGACACTGCCTACCGATGGACGGTCCATACAGCCGATGATATTGATCATCGTGGTTTTGCCCGACCCGGAGGGGCCCATTATCGCCAGCCAATTGCCAGCATCCACGGCCAGGTCGATTTCCGACAATGCGTGCAGTGCACCATAGATCTTCGATACTTTCGACAGTTCCAATATCCTGCTCAATTTATTCACCCCTCAGCACTATGGCCGGATGGATGTCCATCACCCTGCGAACGGGCAGAATGGAAGCTACGATGGTAATGACGATGAACACCGTAATAGTTATAGGAACAAGGGACCACTGAAAATTGATGGCCCGACCGAAGACGCTGAGACTGACCCTCTGGGCGAACTCAAATCCCAAAGCGACGCCGATAAGCCCTCCGATACAGCCAAGAAAAACGCCCTCTCCTAAAAATTCGCGTATGATAAGGCAATTATCGGCCCCCAAAGCTTTTTTCAGACCGATCTCCTTCTTCCGCTCGGCAACCATCGCCATCATCGTCGTGGACACTGAAACCATCGTGATGATCAACACCACGATGGTGACGAGATAGACCAGAGCCTGCAGCTTGCCGAGAACGATATCCTGTGACTGGGTAAGACGACGGACTGCCCGAGGCTGAATTCCAGGGAGCTCCGCTGCCACCTGTTTCGTAATGGATTTGAGCTTGGCAGCATCGGCCACCACACTGCACTCAACCACGTCACTTTTAAAGCTGTCGCCGACGAGAGTGTCCAACATGCCTATGTCCACAAAGATAAACCCTTCCTCGGCTCCTCCCGTGGTGACGATGCCCTTCACAAACAGCTTTTTGCTGAAATACTGGGCTCCAATGTCCTTCTGTATATTTTCCTCAGCACTGAACGTTTGCTTGGAGGCTACCGCCTGTTCTCCGTATTTCACGCCTTTGACGACGAAGGGATCTCCCAGGGTGAGGTTTAACGTTCGGGCGATCTCCCTGCCCACCATAACCTGATCAGGGGTGGCCTTCGTTCCCCATTCTCCTTCCACAAACCAGAAGGGACTGTTCTCTTTTGCCTGAGCGAGATCGGTTCCGGCCATGATGTACGGCTGTTCGTTGATCTTGACCGTCTGATACCGGTAAGGAGCCATCCCGACGATTTGCCCCTCACCGATAATCTTCTTGACCTTCTCAATGTCAGCCCGGGATATTTTCCTGTCTCCCTCGGGCAAAAGGATCAAATTTGCCCCATAGGAGCGAAACTCCCGTCCAAGCTGTCTGGGAATGTCGTAATAGATGGTCACCAACCCCGAAAGGATGGTCGCCCCTATAGCGATGGCCAGGATAGCCACCATGAGACGGGAACTCCGCCTGATCAGGGAGCTCAACACCATCTTCAGATACATTTTTTTTCTGCTTCCGACTCTATTTCCCATGAAGGACCTCCGTGGGTTTCAGGTTCAACAGATATCGGATAGCCGGGATGCTTCCCAAGAGGACAACAAAGAAGAGGATGACTGAAATGATTGGTATCACCATACGGGAGAGTTCAATATAGGAGCCAAAGACGGTCAACCCTATGATCTGAGCAAACCCAATGCCAACGAAATACCCCAACAGACCTCCGACAAAACCGATGATCATGACCTCAGCCAGAACGAGAAGGATAATTTGCGAGTTCAACGCTCCCAGAGCCTTCAGGAGCCCCAACTCCTGGCTCCGCTCGATGACACCGGCGGTGATAAGGTTGGAGATTGCAAGGGCCGACCCTATGGAACTCAGAATCGTGATCAACGTCATGAGAAAGGTCGTTTTGTTCAAAATAGTTCCCTCCGACTCTGCCACCTGTCGCACCGGCTTGGCCACCCCATCACGGACGACTTCCTGAATCTGGTGACAAATAGCGCTGACGTAGGCCGTGCAGTACCATGTCTCGTAATCGGTAGGACTCAAGCTCTGAGGATCCTGCGCAGCGCGCCGGGCCAGGTCATTATCCGGCGTAGTGATAGCCGACACCTCAATCCGGGAGACTTTCCCCTGAAAGCCCACAAGCTCCTGAACCATCTTGAGGCTTCCTACAACATGCTCATCTCCGGCACCACCATCGATGTAGATGCCCTTGACCGTCACCTGTCGGGAGGCATCACCGTGCCTGAGAGTGATCACATCCCCCACGGAGATACCATTGCGCCCGGCGAGAAGACTCCCCAACATGACATAATCGTCGTCATCCTGACACAGCCACTGGCCTACAAGATCTATGTGCCACCAGGTTCTGAGGTTTTGCAACCCCGTATCCAACGACTCCCCGGTAGGGAGATCCGCACGTTTTTGAACCCACGTCCCAAGAATCGGGACCTCTCCCTTTATTCCGTCGATCGTCGCTCTGGCTGCAAGGAGAGGCGCAAAGTCAATGATGTTGAAACCCCAGAAGATAGTCTTGAGCTTCAACATATCCTCCTCCAACAGGAACTTATCCGTCACGCCGCGTCCCTCATCCAAACCGTAGAGGTCATTCATGAGAGCTGCGTCCTTGTGACGAACGACGATGTTAGCTCCATATACCTTCAGTTCCCGGTTCACCTTATCCCCAATACCCAGCATGACATTCATCATGGCCGTAGAGAGAGAGACCCCCAAGGTTACGGTGAAAGCGATCATAAACATCTTGCTTTTCTGGCGAGCGACAGTCCGCCCAATCATTCTCCAAAACACTGGGCCCTCCTACTTGAAACGCTTTTCATGACGTTCAAGTTCCCTCACATCGATGTATATTTTTGAGTCCTTGACCTCGTAGGCAAAGGGAATCGGGTTGCAGCCGCCCTTAAAACCTATGGTGTTCTTGTTCATGACCACGTCGCAACGTCGACAAACGACATCTTCCTCTCCTCGCTCAAAATAACCGGCAATACCGCAGATTTCACAGGCATCCAACCCCACTCCATAGGCTGTCCCCACGGGTTTCTTCACCACCAGGAACCTCACATCGTACCCAGCAGGCGTGACATAAGAAAACTTATGAAGATGACCATCAGCAACCTGATCGAGATTGATGGTAATGATCCCCTCTTGTATTTCGTACCCTTCCGGCTGAATCTCAGCAGGCGGTTTTGTATCAAAGTAATGAAGGACAACGACGATAACGACCGTGATAACTGACCATGTCAAAAGGCTATACGACCACCGACGAAAGCCCCGAAGGCGCGCTTTTTCCTTACGTCGTCGAGCCTTATTCGGGAACTCACCTTGAACAGACCAATGAGTCACCACGACATAGGAGAGCAGAATGCCCCCTAAAAGAAGCTGTGCAAAGAGAAACACGTTGGAAAAATTATCCCCAAAAATCATGATCTCAAAAACGAAGTCCGACAGGCCGATGATTTTCAGTCTCTGAAGGGCCGCAACAGCTTTAACACTGTATTCCAAAAAGAAGAAAAGAAGCGAACAGTTCAGAACCAGAAGACTGCCCCTATACCCAAGAGCCTGAGAAACGCGAAGAACGCTCAAGGACAAGAACGAACAAACGATCAATCCGAGACAAAAACCAATGCCCCTCAAGAGAGCCATCGTACTGACCCCGATCTCGCCGAAATACACAAATTCTTGCGTGTACTGGAAGACCTGGGGCATGAGATACATCAGGGACAGGACAAGCAGGCCCGTCAAAGAGAGGACATACCCACAAATCCAACAACGGCCTTGACGACGAAGAAGGGCACACCCTCCCCTCCAGATGAGAGCAATCAGGGCCACAGTCGCAACGGCCACTACAGCCCAACGATTGAACTTCATGAGAGGCACGTTCATTCCCTTTGGGTCAAATAGCCGGACAGCAAAAACAACGGCCCCCAGCAAGACACCTATGACCGTTCCAATCGAAATTATGAACCTCTCTATCCTTTCCCCGGCACGAACGACAAAGTTCAGAACCAGACCGATCATGAAGAACAAAGATGCAAGATGATCAGTGACAGCTACAAGAAATTTGAGAATTGCGCAACCTCTCCTACCATTAAAATGGTGCAGGGCACCGCATCATCTCGGCGAAAAAACCGACCAGTGATGAGCAGGCGCCCTGCGACTATTTGTACGTTATTGCTATCTTACACGGTCGCCTCTACTTGTTCTGCAGTTGCTCAGCCGTGTAGTTCCAGTCGAACTCAGTGGTATAGGTTTTGAAGTAGTCTTTGGCACCCTCTTTGGCGGGGACGCCGGTCTCGGGGTCAGTGTGAAGAAGGTAATCCGTCGGAGGCTCGATGATGAGCTTCAGCTTATAGCGTCCAACCGTCATACCTTTCTTGATGTTTGCCCCGTAGTGAGGACCATCGTCGGCATTCATGGGCATGAAGCTACCCTCTTTGACGACCTTGCCGCTCTTGATATCCCGAACTTCGTACTTAACCGTCAGATATGCTGGCCAGATATTCTCACCAGAGCCGAAGCCATACAGCACAGCGTAGGAAGGCTGAAGATGGATATCCGCCTCAAGGTGCATGTCAGACTCTTCCTTAGAGGGATTCTTCCCCGGAGGATACATATCCACTGCCTGGAAATACACAGCAGCCACGTTGTAAGGGCCAACCTGGACTTCTTCACCAATAGGAATCTCGACAAACCCGCTTTCACCAGGTTTTTCTGCCTGGACCCCTGCCATAGCCACAGAAACCATGGCTAAGAGGGCTACCACAAAAAGAACTGTTACCGCACATTTCTTAAACATAAACTACCTCCTGAGTAAAAGATTTTGTATAAAAAGCCCACCAGGGACCTCTTATCAAAATATGTAAAGGACCTACTGTTTTGCCTTCTTTGAATTTCCCAAGGAATGAGAAAGAATGATCCACACCGCAGCGATGATGAGCATAACCTGAGGGATCAGAGTCTCAGCCCTATCGTATATATTCAGGAACTCGATGGAAAATCCGTGCATAGACGGGATAACAGTACTCCCCATAATAACGTCGGCTTCGGTAAGCTCAACAACCCCCTTACCCATGAATGATACACAGAGAACAAAGAGTAAAATACTGGTAAACAGGAAGAAGGGTTTAAGAGGGAGTTTAACGCTGAAGTATCGGAAAGCCACGTAGACCGCAATCAAGACGATCACACCAGCTAAAATCCCGTATACGATGTGAGGGGTACTGCTCATACCACCCGAGAAGGCAGCCTTATAGAACAGGATTAACTCAGCCCCCTCCCTCATCACGGCGATGAAGGCCGCAAAAACGAGAGTCATCTGGCTTCGCCGATCAATGGATTGTTGAACTTTATCGCTAATATACTCGGTCCAAGCCTCGGTCTCGGACTTGGAGAGCATCCAATTACTGACGTAGAAGAGGACGGCCACAGCCAAAAACATGGTCCAACCCTCCAGAAGCTCCCGAGCCACACCGCTTGCCTCACCCATGAAGAACTCCAAAACGACAGCCAACACTACGCTTGCACCAATGGCCGCAATGGAACCATAATAGACACTTCGCACCATTCGTCCGTTGCCCGTCTTGATCAGGTAGGCGACTATAGCCACGATAACGAGGATAGCCTCAAGCCCCTCGCGAACCAAAAGGCCAAAAGCTGTCAAAAAGGAAAACCATCCCCTACCTGGAGCCACACCTGAGGGAGAACGGGGCTTTTCTTCTGAAGCGCTTTCAGCCTGAGGCTCGGACGTATAGGCTTCCGCCTCTTTCTTAGATGAAGCACCCGCCAAAGCAGGTTTGCCCACATCTCCATATACAGCCTCGCCGAGGCTATCGGGATCATCCGCATTGACCACACCGTCTAAAACCATCGCATCCTTGTACACCTTCACCCTGAGAGCCTCCAGAGAGTTCAGGATGGTAGCCTTGGGCATCTCCGTGTTGCCTAACAACGCATGTTTTATGCTGGCAAACAAAGCCTCAATATGCCCCACACGAGCAGAGGAGATTACAACCATGACGTTTTTTTCAAACCCTTGAACCTCGTAAAAGCCAAAGTAGGCTTTGTTCATGTGTTTGTAGGCATCCCGGTACTTGTCATTCTCGATATCGTGTCTGGCAGCGTTAAATTCCAGAGACATATCGGCGGCAACCTCTCGCCAGGTGTCGTACTTCTTCTTGGCCGCCAATGCATCTCTGACGGAGAGGGCGACAAAAATCAAGGCCATCATACTAATAAAACCAAGGTAGAGTCTCGATTTTGCAGATAGAGTCATATCCTCTTCTCTCCTGAATAGTTAGATTGAAAAAACAAGAAGGCTTGGAATATTGTAGCTATATCCCACTACATTTGTCAAGATAGATGTCATTGCTCAGTGATACTGTCACCCCTCCTCCAGGAGATACCCAGTCTGTATACGAACAAGTATCACGACTTCTTTTCGTTCTCCCAAAGTTTTGTCTTCGGTACAGGTAAGGTCTTCGTCCTCTCTTCTGAAGCCAAGGGATGTGTTGAACGTTTGTGGAAAACTCTGCAAGGCAAACTGTCTGGAGAGCTGAGGCTCCCTGGTGTTTCTGATATTGAGGATGCCAACAAAGTCCTGCCCAGACTGCTGTCGAAATCAGGGATACTCTCCGGGAAGATATGGACTGCGCACAAGAAGCGGAGAATCGAGATGAGGGAAGTCGATAAGCAGGAGCGCGCTTCTCAAAACAAAGTACCGGCAAAAAAAGGCGAACCTGTGATCCTTCACAGGCCCACCCCAAACTACCCCTGAGATGTACTTTCAAACAACCCTGCGACAACACTTAGAGCATGGAGACTCTACTGGGACTTTTTCTCTGAACACTTAGGGGTAACTCTTCCTCTGGATATTGAACGAAAAATCGCATGACAGATAGAACTACTCAAAATAAGTACTCTGATACGATAAAAGAAGACGACGTGGAGAACTCTCGCGTCACCTTCAAATCACAAACTCAAACATGGCAAGATTCTGTTAAATTGAATAATAATTAAAAATCATAAGAAAAGGAATAAGCCTCCGAGATTCTTCTCCTGCAGGGGACTACGAAGGGGGCTTTTAACAGCAACCCCTTTTTAAAGAGAATGCCCATGATGTTCTATAGTCAGACAAATGTCTCGTTGAGTTGCAATTTGTTTTTTTCGTAGAGAGAAGCTATCGTGGCATCGATCCCGATTTATCAGGAAGAGGAGCGACAAAGCTGCCCCTGACCAAAGGCAACCACATTGGACTAAGCAGAGAATCAACGATGTGAAAGAGATACGAATTTCAGGCTCTGCAAGATCAAGCCCCTCGTCGAGGGACCCCAAGGGTTCGAACGACCTTACCCAGAATTTGAAACAACCCTTCTTCGATATCCTCATCGGAAAAGAACCTTGGTGGATATTTCAAAGAGGATGACCGGATCTCCACTCCTCCCGTTCGACACCAATACACCCATTTAACAGCCCAGTCTCCGTTCCGCCCAAAACTCACCAGAGCGGGATCACCATCGTAAACTTCCTCCCCGGGGTTAACCACCACCTGAGAGCCATCCAGTATTCCCGCTTCCTCCATGCTGTCTCCTTCGACGGTCACGATGAAGGGATATCGGTCGGGCTCCCGAGAGACGGTTCGAAAGAACTCTCCCGGAAGACGTAAAAACTCATCGGCGTCAGCGTAGACCTCGGCCATTCCCCCAGCACCGTATCCTGCACAGGCAATCATGGACTTTCCTAAAACCGGAACATCAACCCACCGACCAGAGGCAAAGGAGCTGCTTGCTCCCGAAAGCATTCCCTCGGGGGGCTCCCCCTCTCCGCTGATCAAGAAACCCGCAGAGCATCCCAACGCCGACGCAAGGCTCTCCCACGTATCGATGGACAACCCTATTCGGTCATTTTCGGCCTGACTGATGGTATTCTGACGCACTCCAGAGAGCTGCGCCAGTTCAGTTTGTGTCAGATTCTGTCCTTTTCTCGCTCGACGAAGCCTTTCTCCCCGAGTCATGGACGATCACCTCCATATATCACTCCTAGTATCCACTAAAAAGATATTTTTTGCAAGTATCACGAAAAAATCTATTGAAATGATACACTATTCGGCATAATATCTGTATATATAATATATCGGAGGTGTTCTCGATGGATACAAAAACGATGCAGATGATCGTGAGAAACGGGCATTTCGCAGGATACGACATTCGCCATAAAAAGCAGGTTCATCGCACGATCCTGCTCGCCCAAACAATGGCAGACAAGCTGTCGCAGAAGCGATCCCAACCCATCAAGCTGGGCTGCCCCGCCCCTAAAAACCTTACACCAACGCCAAGTATGTGAATATCAATGAGGAGGTCGAAGAACGTGGGTGCCGGGGACCACTCGTTTTTCTCGAGAGATGCCCAAGAGGCACAACGAGGAGATGAGTTGGTCCCCACAGGCGAAGGCTTGGGCCAAAACAGACCCATCGGGTGAAACGATCAGACTCTCCCCTTCATTCACCGGTCGGGCTGTCGCCACAAAGACCCTGTTCTCAGCCACCCGGCTTTGGGTGACGATATCAGCCTTGGGATGCCCCCCGAGCCAAAAAATCATGGAAGCCCCCTGTTCGGCAAGCCCTCTGGTTCTCTCGTGCTTCACTCCCTCCTCAGCGACTATGACGCCCAGACGACCGATACCAGCGATATTCTGCACATCGGGAACAAGAGGAAGCTCTCTGTGGCTTCGCAAAAGCTTAAAAGCGGAAAGCCCTCCCTGAGCACCACCTTCATGTCCCAAAACAAAAACGGTGTTTGGGACTCTGTGGGAAAGTGTAAAGAGACGCTCTTTGACGATCTCAACCTCTCGTCAAAATGCCAAAGAAATCGCTTACCTTCCTCAAGAAGCACCGATCCATCAGGACGGCCCCGCTGAGCCAATCCCCCCCTCGAAAAAGAGGGAGCCCAAGAGCGATATAGACACCACAGATCCTCGCCTTCTCCTGAAAAAGGGCGAGAACTTGTTTTGCCTCATCGGGAGAAGCAGAATCCCTGGCCCACCGATCCAACACATACCCAGGATAGACGGCTTCCGGCAAAACAACGATCTCACCGCCAGAGGAAGACGCTCTCTGGACAGCCTCAAGGGCCTCTTTCAAACTTCGTTCCCTATCATTCACGTCACGAGCAAAAAGCTGGACACAGCAAACTCGAACACGAGGCATAGACTTACCTCCTTATTGTGATAAATATTTCAAAAACTACGAAAGATGATCAATATCACGTCCATGAGCTCTCGTTATCCGAATGAATTTATACCCTTTCAATACTCTATACAAAAAAACACTCTCCAAAAGGCTTTGCTCTTTAATATTTAACCCCTCGGACCCCCAGAGGAGTATATCTGGCTTTTAAAAATCGCTGTAACAACCCATACGGCAGATTAAACTCCTCTTTTTACTCTTGCATCTGTTCTCTAAGATTCTCCATGTTTATCAGACTCGTTCTCCCCCACTGGTAGATGCTACATTCCTAACTCTGGGTAACCCTCTGTCACGATCTTAAGAGATTTTTTACGTTTCACATGTCTTTGATTTTTCAACCACGGTTTTTGCAGGCTGTTTTGACCTCTCCACGGCTATGGATCACGTTAAACATCAGACGTATGGGAACTGCTCTATAGGAGCTTCATGAAGCTATCCTGAAATATTTTGGAGAATTTTTTGTTGCTCTGAAACTTTTTTGACGTAGCGCAATTTTTTTCTTTATCCCTGGAGGTACAATAATTGTTAAGTAAATCAAACTCAACCTCTCCCGCATGTTGCGTCAAAAGAGGCAAAGGAGGATCTTCATATGAGAAAGTCTCTCTCCGTTTTGTTGTTTATTGCGCTTCTGACCGTGGCTTTGGCTTGTACCGATGTGTCATCGGCCAACTCTGTTACTCTGAAAGTGGGAGTACCTAAAGCTCCCCCGGCTCTTCCTTTTTTGTACATGATCGAGAACGATTCCCTGGATGGTCACGCCAAGATAGAGCTGGAGCTCTGGGACAGTGCCGAAATGCTCATCGCTATGGTGCAAGACCGCCATCACCATTTATTTGCTTTCCCCATGACCGTTATATCCAAGTTGTACAACAAGGGACTGGATATCCAATTGTTGAACGTCAACACCTGGGGGGTCTCCTACCTTCTCACCTCCGATCCTGACCTCAAAAACTGGACAGACCTTAAGGGGCAAACGATCTACGTAAACCTACAGTCCTCTCCTCCAGACGCTCTTACCCAGTATTTTCTCGACGCTGCGAGCATGAAGCCTGGAAAAGATGTGATTTTAATTTATGCTTCTATTCCTGAGGTGGGCGCCATGGCAGCTTCGGGAAAAGCTCGATACGCTGTGCTCCTAGAGCCTATGGCAACCAAGGCGTTGATGAACAACCCCAAGCTTCGGGTGGCTTTCGATTTCGAGAAAGAATGGCAGAAAGTGAACGGAGGAAATGACCGGACCCCTACTGCCGGTATCGGCGCCACAGGAGTTTTCCTGACTGATCATCCCGAACTGATCGAGCCCTTTCAAGAGGCTTACAGGGAAGGAGTAGAGTGGACTCGTTCTCATCCCCAGGAGATAGGAGCACTGGCAGAAAAATATCTGGGGCTGAATGCTGAGCTCGTTTCCCGAGCGATTCCTACCATGGGGCTCCAATTTAAAACTGCTCTGGAGGCTCGGGACGAGGTTAACGCATTTTATAAACTGCTCATGGAGTTCAATCCCAAAATGATCGGAGGTACGATTCCTGACAAAGGAATGTTCTACCATGCTCGGTAGGAGCGGGGCGGAGCGCCTGATCGACGGTGCCGCTACAGCTACGATTGTTTTTGGGAGTTGGTTCCTTTTGAACCTTTTTTTCTCCCCCCTTGTGGTTCCAACCATGGGAAGTGTCTGGAGCGAACTGTGTCGAATTGCCACGACCCCCGATTTGTATGGCATGATCGTCGTGACAGCCATTCGGCTCGGTATCGGTCTTGTCATAGGATTGATTATCGGCGTAATCCTGGGAATCGCAATGGGATTCTCCCGGCACCTCGGTGGAATACTGTCTCCCATCGTAGGGCTGTTTCAGACGGTTCCGCCAGTGGCATGGGTGGTTTTAGCTCTAGTATGGTTCGGGTTCAACGGTAAACCAGCCATCTTTATTGTGCTGACCGCTACGGTTCCGGTAATATCCATCAATGTTCGTCAGGGCATCGATCAGATAGACCACGGTCTTTTGGAGATGGCCCAACTCTACGCTTTTTCCAGGAGGAAGATCCTTCGCCACGTGGTCTTACCATCGGTAGCTCCGTACTTCTCCTCGGGGTTTCGAATCGCTTTAGGAACCGGCTGGAAGATTGCTGTAATGGGAGAAGTACTGACCACCAACGACGGCATCGGTGGGATGATCAAGAACGCCCGATTAAACGTGGAGCCTGAGGCCATCGTAGCCTGGTCTGTGGTTGTCGTCGGACTGTATTACCTATCCGATTGGAGTAGCCATTTTATCCTTCCTCGGAGGCCTCATGCTCCGCATTTGTGATGTCTCAGTCTCCCTAGGCAATCTGTCGGTGCTGGACCGGGTATCTTTTCACGTGAACGAGAGAGAAATCGTGGTTCTCATTGGTCCCTCGGGATGTGGGAAGTCCACCATCCTTCGGGCTATCTCAGGCCTCGTGCCAATGGAGTCTGGACAAATCAATCGTAATGAAGGCAGGCTGGCCTTTGTTTTTCAGGATAACCGGTTGCTTCCCTGGAGGACAGTATACGATAATGTGAGATTGGTGAATGAAGAAGAGGCCCCTGGAGAGATCGACGAACTCCTGGCAGCTGTAGGTCTTCGAGGATTCGAGGGCTACTACCCGTCCCAGCTTTCCGGAGGAATGCTCAAGCGATGCGGCATTGCCAGGGCTTTTTTTCGCCACGGGCAGCTCCTCCTTATGGACGAACCATTTCAGGGGCTTGACTATCCCTTGCGGCGGGAGATGTTGTCGATGCTCCTCCAGGTTTGGCGCTCTCGACCTCAAGGAGTTGTGTTTGTCACTCATGAGATTGATGAAGCCCTATCAGTAGCCAGCCGTATTCTAGTGATGTCCAAGCGACCGACCAGAGTAATCCGAGAGTTTCTCCTCCCGGGGAGTGAGGGAAGGGATCCCACCCGGGAGGATCTCTCTAGCATCCGACGGGAGATAATCGAAGTCATTACAAAATGAAAAATTATATTTAAAAATTAAGATCTCACCCAATCGATGGGCCTAGAAACTTGATGAATCTTATGGAGAGACATACGGGGCAGGTTATGAGGGCAGCTCATTCTGAGACAGAAGGATTGTGAATGACTATCTCTCCTTCCTCAGCAGAGAGATGGTGCATGCACCGGCTTTTTCGGGGAGAGGAACGCGTTCAACCAAATGAGGTAGACGATTCTCCGACTGGAGGGGGATGTGTTGATGGTTCCAGCCGAGGTGCTTCACGAGATTGAAGCCTTCAGCTAAGGAAATACGACATTACGGATCGACTTATCAAAAACGTGGAAAAAGGGAAGCTTCTATCAGTTTACCCAATTTTGTGGGGTACAGCCCTGGCAAGGAGACCAGTCTGACGATGGTGCGGAGATCCGGGATGAACATCACTGTTCTAGCTCTGGACAGAGGAGAGGTCCCGGGAAACCATTCGGTTCAGGAAGATACATTGGACTGCCTCCTGGAGAACGAGACCCACATCCCCCTCGGTGATGATACGGTGATCGTCAAAGACAATCAGACTGTGCTTATGCCTGGCGGAAAGCCCGATTCTCTGAAAGCCGAGAGGAGTTTCGAGAACTAACGGAGCGGCTCGCATAAGACGACTCTCGCAAAGGGACACATTCCCTGGTTCTTATAAAAAAGAGCCTTGAAGGGAAGACAGCTTCACCTTCAAGGCTTTCTGTAAGGCACACTGTGCTTCGGTTCGCACAGAATTTGTCTGGCTCCCCGGGCAGGACTCGAACCTGCGAATGGAGCGGAAGACGGGATTTGAACCCGCGACCCCAACCTTGGCAAGGTTGTGCTCTACCCCTGAGCTACTTCCGCAATAAAAGTGGTGGCGAGACCCAGAATCGAACTGGGGACACGCGGATTTTCAGTCCGCTGCTCTACCAACTGAGCTATCTCGCCAACATGGCGGGGCCGACGAGACTTGAACTCGCGACCTCCGGCGTGACAGGCCGGCACTCTAACCAGCTGAGCTACGACCCCGCTCTGCGACGATGCTTGGTGGGCGGTACAGGGTTCGAACCTGTGACCCTCTGCGTGTAAGGCAGATGCTCTCCCGCTGAGCTAACCGCCCGGCGGCTCCAGCGCACCAACGCAAAAGGTAGTATATAGTGGGAAGCAGGCCTTGTCAACGCCCATTGAGACAACTCGATCCAGCGACCTTATCCGCCATTCTTCGATACAGGCCAGCGACTCAAAATTATCAGCGACCAAAATATTTTTAACAAAAAGCGTCAACCTTCCGAAACCCCGAGCTTTCGGTACTCGTCGGCTACGCTCTCTCCAAAAGCCACCAGGTACACGGTTTCCAGAGAATTGTCGTCTCTGAGAAAGTCTCCGATGGTCTCCAGCGCTATAGAACAAGCTTTATGGACGGGATAACCGTAGACACCGCAGCTGATGGCCGGAAAAGCCACCGTGCGGCACCCGTGATCTCGAGCCAGGATGAGACTTCGCCTGTAGCACGAGGCAAGAAGCTCAGGCTCCCCTGAGTGTCCTCCGTGCCATACGGGGCCCGGCGTGTGAATAACGTAGCGAGCGGGGAGATCGAACCCCTGAGTGATCTTGGCATCGCCGGTGACACATCCGCCCAGGGCTCGACAGGAAACCAGAAGTTGGGGACCGGCAGCTCGATGGATAGCACCATCGACACCGCCACCGCCTAACAGAGTAGTGTTGGCCGCGTTGACGATAGCGTCAACGGCCATAGCCGTTATATCCCCCCGGGTCAAAATAATTCGGCTATCGACGCTCATGGAACCCCTCCTCTACAAGAGCACGGAGTGCCCGGGCAGAAGCCCGGACGTCATCTTGAGCCACCACAGCTGAGACCACCGCCACTCCGGATACTCCGACGTTCATGATCTCAGGCACACCAGATATCCCAATGCCACCGATGGCCACCACCGGAACAGTGGCAACCTCTAAAACTCTCTGTAGCCCATCCAACCCTATCACCAAGGTATCGTCCTTCGTCCCCGTGGGGAAGACAGCCCCCACTCCCAGATAGTCAGCACCGCACTTTTGAGCCTCTCTGGCCTGATCAACCGTTCTGGCGGAACGACCGATCAGAAAAGGACTGGGAGCAATCCGTCGGGCAGCCTCAAGGGGCAGATCGGATTGACCGAGATGGCAGCCATCCGCTCCAACTGCAAGAGCTACGTCCAGCCGGTCGTTGATAAACAACAACGCCTCGTGATCCTGACAGAGTTTTTGAAGGGCCGTAGCTACCTCGACCAGTTCCCTGCCGGACAGCTCCTTATCTCGAAGCTGTATGGCCGTGGCACCTCCATGAAGCGCTTCCGAAGCTTGCTCCATGATGGATCGTGGTGCCCCCAAACGCTGATCCGGAATGACATACAGTCGAAGAAACGACGCATCCATGGTTCAGACAATTCTGTCCTGAAGGGAGAGACGCTCTTCAATCGACCCCAGACCGGTTTGAGCTAAGCCGTACAGCTGATCCAACAAGGAGGCTCTGAAGGTTCCTGGTCCGGCTCCCACCGCCATCTCCGATGCCTGTCCCATGGCTATCAAGCCAGCCAGGACGGAGGCCAAAGAGTCGCCACTCGCTCCAAGAATTGCGGCGATTAACGACCCGACACCGCAGCCTCCGGCGGTGATACGTCCGATCATCGCGTTTCCCCCACGGATCTCAAAGACCCGTTTGCCGTCGCTCACGTAGTCCGCCTCTCCGGTAACTGCCACGACCGTCTCATACTTCCGGGCCAGCCAGAAGGCTGCATCGTTTGATCGACCGACACTTTCGGAAGCATCAACCCCACGGGGGGGCTCAGTTCGGTCGGCCATAAAGGCTATCTCAGCAGCGTTGCCTTTGATCACCGCAACGGGATAGAGACGAAGGAGTTCGTCCACCAAAGCCACCCGTTTGGCCGTAGCACCGTACCCCACGGGATCCAAGAGAATCGGCGTTCCGAACTGCGTTGCCGAGCGCATGGCAGCATGGATCGTATCTATGGACGAATCTGTAGGGGTACCTATGTTCACCAAAACAGCATCTGCAACTTTGGCCAACTCGGCAGCCTCGTCAGCAGCAGGAGACATGATAGGAGAACCTCCCACAGCCAAAGTCAGATCAGCCTGAAACTGCGCCGCCACACTGTTTGTCACATGATAGACCAGAGGACGGCGCTCTCCCACATTGTGCCAGCATTCGCTCAATTTTTCCGGGACGTTCACGATCTAGTCTCCTCTCTGGATCCATTCAGGAGAGACGAGATGGCCGACCGGACCATGCCCGCCTCCCGGCCTAAATCCGTGCTTCAGAGCCAATTGAAGATAGGAGTGCCCCCGCTTCACAGCCTCCTGAAGTTCGCACCCAGCCGCCAATTCAGCGGCAATGGCTGCACTCAGGGTACACCCCGTCCCATGGGTATTGCCCGTGTCGATTTTGGGCGAATCAAACCGAACAGCCTTGCCAGAAATCCACAGGACATCGGTCACAACATTGCCTTCCAGATGCCCTCCCTTGACGAGAACGGCTTGGGGCCCCATCCCGGCGATAGTCGATGCTGCAGCGGTCATGGAATCAACGTCGGTGACGGACAGCCCACTGAGACGTTCCGCTTCTGGAACGTTGGGGGTTACCAAAGACGCCAGTGGGAGAAGCTCCTCTTTGATGGCCATAACAGCCTGATCGGCGATGAGAGGATCCCCGCTTTGAGCCACCATGACAGGATCGACAACCAAGGAATGGACTGAGAGTTCCCGAATTCCCTCGCACACGGACGTCACGATTTGGGCTCCGCTGAGCATACCGGTCTTGACGGCCCCGACGGAAAAATCGGAGAGTACCGAACGCATCTGCTCCAAAACCATCCCCGGTGGGATATTGTGAATAGCCTGAACTCCCAGGCTGTTCTGAGCGGTAACCGCCGCCACGGCGGATGTCCCGAAGACCCGAAGGGCCGCAAAAGTCTTGAGATCGGCCTGAATGCCAGCACCTCCGCCCGAGTCGCTGCCGGCGACGGTCATGGCAATTCCTCTGTATTTCACGAACATACACCTCCTGAGAGTTTCACTAACCATAACGATACCCCTTTGAGGCCTTTTTTTCCAGGTCTGATATCATATGTAGTGACATAGAACCAAATCGAAAAAGCGGAGGTCTTAAAATACAATGCCCCTTCACTGCGAACTTCTGTCACGAGAACTTGGACTCCCCCAGTTCAAAGTCGCCGCCACAGCCACCCTTTTGGACGAAGGATGTACGGTCCCCTTCATCGCCCGATACCGCAAGGAAGTCACGGGCAGCCTGGACGAGGTGGCCATCGTCGCCATTCGGGACGGGCTGGAGCAACTTGCGGAAACCGACAAGCGCCGTGAAGCTATTTTGATATCTCTGAAGGAACGGGAGCTTCTCACCGACGAGCTGGCCGCCGCACTGCAGAAAGCCCGCAGCATGACGGCCCTGGAGGACATCTATCTTCCCTACCGCCCCAAGAGACGAACCAAGGCCACCGTCGCCAGAGAAAAGGGGCTGGAACCTCTGGCACGGACCCTCATGGCGCAGGAAGGCGTAAACCCCGACGAGGCTGCCAGGCAATTTATCTGCTCGAAAAAAGGCGTGGAGACAACCGACGCCGCTCTGGAAGGGGCACAGCACATTCTTGCCGAGGAGGTCAGCGAGTCTCCCCGGGCTCGAGCAACGATGCGCGCTCTTTTTGTCCGATACGGCCGCCTGAAATCCAAAGCGAGATCGGGAGCGAAGAAAGACGATCCCCGATTCACCGACTGGCTTGACTGGGACGAGCCTATGTCCAGAGCACCGTCTCACCGGATTCTGGCGCTGTTCCGCGGCGAAGCCGAGGGTGCTCTCTCCGTCTCAATCCGCCCGCCTCAGGAACTCGTCCTGTCTGAGCTCATGCCATTGTTCGTCACGGGTTCAGGACGGGACTCGGAACTCGTTCGGGAAGCCGTAGAGGACGGATATCGACGATTGCTGGAGCCGGCGATGGAGACGGAGGCCAGAAACGCTCTCAAGCTGAAGGCCGACCGTGACGCCATCGGGGTTTTCGTCAAAAACGTCAGAGAAGTCCTTATGGCTTCGCCTCTCGGGCAAAAGCGCGTGATGGCTCTCGACCCCGGACTTCGCACCGGCTGTAAGCTGGTCTGCCTCGACGAGACCGGAGAACTCCTCCATCACGAGACGATCTTTCCCCACACGTCCCAGGCACAGCGGGATGAGGCCGCCAGAAGGACAGGCGAGCTCTTTCAACAATACAAAATCGAGACAGTGGCCGTCGGCAACGGTACGGCGGGACGGGAGACCGAGGCGTTTTTAAGAGACTGCCTTCCCTCTGAAACTCATATCTACGCAGTCAACGAAAGCGGCGCATCCATCTACTCAGCCTCCCCCCTTGCCCGAGAGGAATTCCCCAAACTGGACGTATCGTATCGGGGGGCCGTCTCGATTGGCCGTCGACTCATGGATCCCCTGGCGGAACTGGTGAAAATCGACCCCAAGTCCATCGGCGTCGGCCAATATCAACACGACGTGGATCAGAAGGAGCTTAAAAAGGCTTTGAACGACGTAGTATCCTCCTGCGTTAACGCCGTGGGAGTTGAGGTCAACACAGCAAGCCCTCAGCTGCTCTCATTTGTCTCAGGACTCAGCATCAAACTGGCGAAATCGGTGGTGTCCCGGCGACGAACTGACGGCCCTTTTCGAACAAGAAAGGATCTGCTCTCCGTACCGGGGCTCGGGCCAAAGACGTTTCAACAGGCAGCCGGGTTCCTCCGAATTCAAGGGGGAGAAAACCCCCTTGACACAAGCGCCGTCCACCCGGAGCTTTATGATCTTGTTCAGACCATGGCGACCGACCTGGGATGCTCCGTGCGTGATTTGCTCGACGACGAGAACAAAAGAAAGGCCATCAATCCAAAGCAATACGTGAACGATCAGGTGGGACTGCCAACCGTGACGGATATTCTGTCGGAGCTGGCGAAACCCGGCAGAGACCCTCGAGGCCCCCTCAAGGCCTTTTCCTTCGACCCAACGGTGAATCAACTCTCCGATCTGGAACCGGGGATGACCTTGCCAGGACTGGTCACAAACGTCACCGATTTCGGAGCGTTCGTGGACGTCGGCGTCCATCAGGACGGCCTCGTCCACATCAGTCAACTCGCCGACCGATTTGTGAAAGACCCCCATGGGATCGTCTCACCGGGACAGGCCGTCACAGTAACGGTTCTATCCGTCGACCTCAAACGAAAACGTCTGTCCCTCTCGATGAAAAAAAATCCGACACATCCATGCTGAGAACAAAAAAAGAGCGGGGCTGTATGCCCCGCTCTTTTTTTGAAGATGATACGGACAGCGCTACCTCGCACAGTATGGCTTAAGCGACTCCCGATAGATCGTCTCAATAACCTTGGAGTTCGACGGGATGGGGGCGATAGACAACAGACCATCCAGCGAAGGCGTCGTCTGAGCCAGATTCACCAGCTTGTCTACGTCGGCCTCGGTGTATCCCTCGTCGGCCAGCTTCGACGTGATACCGATGTCGAACAGCCACCGCTCCACGCCACGGGCCACCGCGTCCGCCTCGGCGGGAACGCCGGTGAGGTTGGGAACGATCGGCGAATAGAGATCCGCCAAAACTTCGGGCTGAGCCACGTAGATCTGACGAACAACGGCGGGCAAAATCATCGCAAGCCCCAGCCCGTGTGCCAGATCCGGTTTGACACCGCTCAGAGGATGCTCCAACGCATGGGTGAAGTGAAGCAGACCGTTGTCAAAACAGATCCCGGCGATAAGGGAAGCGTACAGAAGATAGTACCGGGCCGTCAGGTCGTCAGGACACTGAAGCGCCTGGGGCAGATACTTAGCCACCAGACGGACAACCTCCTTGGCCAACATAACCGTGTACGGCGTCGCCACCTTTGTGATCGCAGCCTCGGTTACGTGGTTTACGGCGTCCACAGCGGTGAAGCGGGTCTGATCCGGCGACAGGCCGGTCATAAGAGCAGGGTCATCGATAGCCCACAGGGGATAGATGCAGTCGTAGGCGATGGCAGGTTTATATTCCTTCTCCGGAATGGTGACCACGGCGAAACGGTCGGCCTCGGTTCCCGTACCGTGAGTGAGGTTGATAGCCACGATCGGCGCAGCCTTGGTCGGCGTAAACTTAAACTCGTAGAGAGACCGAGCGTTTTCGTCAGGATATTCCATGAGGATAGCGGCGCTTTTACCAGCGTCGATGGGGCTTCCCCCGCCGATGGCGACCACAGCTGTGGCACCGAAATCACGGGCCATTGCCGTTGCGGCGTCGACGTCATCGGCCTCGGGGTTGGGACGAATTTTGTCGTAGAGAACGTGCTTCACCCCATGCTTGTCGAAAGCCGCTGTAACGTGATCCCACGCACCGGTCTTTTTGTAAGAGCCCCGACCGGTCACACACAGAACCTTCTCGATCCCCCGGGCCTTCAGGTCGGCAACGATGTCGTCGATCTTGACGATGGCCCCCACTCCCAGATAGACCGTTGTCTTAGCGCGAATCTCCCGTATCTCATGAATCGGCATTTTTGAATCCCACATACCATATTCCCCCTCAACATAAGAATTTTGTGGCTCTATTCCTTGTGATAAACATATCATATTTATTAATATATATCAACTATCATTGATATAGAAAAATTTTTACAAAAATATTCACCCTAAAGTGATATGATCCTGAGCAAGACACAAACCTGGAAGGAGACAATCCATGACCGGTACGAAATACGACGTGGTTATTCTCGGCGGCGGCCCTGCGGGCATGATGGCCGCAGGCTCCGCAGCAGCACAGGGGGCATCGGTGGCCTTGCTGGAGAAAAATGACCGACTGGGGGTTAAGTTAGGGATCACAGGAAAGGGACGATGCAACTACACCCACATGGAGGAAGACCCGATGAAACTCGCCGAAGTCTTCGGGGCTAACGGACGCTTTCTTCTGTCATCCCTTAGTCGTTTTGGACTGAGGGAGACTCTGGAATTTTTTCACGAACGGGGCGTTGCTCCCCTGGTGGAACGAGGGCATCGTGTTTTCCCCGATAATGGCGGCACAGCTTCTGACGTTCTGGCAGCACTTGCAGCCTTCATGGCTGAGGGGAACGTATGGATATTCACGGACACCGAGGTCACGTCCCTGAAGCCGAAGCACAAAGGTGGCTTTTGTCTGAAGAGCAACAGAGGGGATTTTGAGGCTGAGACAGTAGTTATCGCTACGGGAGGATTGTCGTACCCACAAACAGGCTCCACTGGAGACGGGTACGGATGGGCCAGAGAGACGGGACACAAAATCATCGCTCCTGAACCTGCTATATCTCCAGTTCGGGCTCAGGAATCCTGGTGTACGGAGCTGAAAGGCCTGACGCTGAAAAACGTATCTCTGAGTCTCTGGCACAACGGAGCGCAACGATCCAGCCGCTTCGGGGAGATGCTCTTCACCCATTTCGGGGTGAGCGGCCCCATCGTCATGGACATGGCTAAGGAAATCGGCCGGGCCCTTAAGGCCGGACAACCCATATTGTTCATCGATCTGAAACCGGCACTCTCCAAGGCCAAACTGGATGCCCGAATCCTTCGAGACCTGAAGAATCATCCCAGAGAACTCTTAAAAAATGGTCTCCGGGATCTGTTGCCACGACAACTCATCCCCGTAGTGCTTCACGTGGCAGGCATACCAGCAGATACCAGGGTCGACACGGTTACGAAGACACAGAGGGCCAATCTACTTGAAGCTGTGACGGCTCTCCCTGTAACTCCTACCGGCCTGCTTGGCTACCGATGGGCCGTGATCACAGCTGGAGGTGTCTCGCTGAAGGACGTGAACCCCAAGACCATGGAATCAAAAAAATATTCAGGTCTCTTCTTCGCCGGAGAGATTCTGGACCTCGACGGCCCGACCGGTGGCTATAATCTTCAAGCCTGTTGGTCAACCGGCTATACAGCCGGGCTGGCTGCTTTTCAACGCTCCACTGAAAGCCGTTCGAGGTCCTCCTGATCCATAAGGCACAGGCACATATCGACCACGTCTGAGACCTCAACACACCGTTACATCGGCTCTCTGTACATCGTCGCCTCTCAACGCCAGAGCAAAATCCATCGTATTTATACGTCCCGACAGGGCAAAAAAAAACAAACCGTTGGTATAATGAAAGTCACGCGATTCGATTTACGGAAGACTTTGAGGTGATAAACAATGACCGAACACGACGATACTCTCCTTCCCCAAACAGCGCTCTTTCGGGAAAGTGAGGACGGAAAGATGCTGAACGATGCCCTAAACAACCTAGGACATGCAGCTACACTTTTCCAACAGAGAATCTACGAAGAGCTGGAGGACAGGGAAAAAGAGATCCGAGAGCTCCAATATACCCTGAATACCCAAGATCGCCAGATGGCCGATCTCACGAATCAACTAAAACTGCTCCAAAACGACCACAGCTCTCTGGAGGCCATTCGAGAGGACTGCGAAAGCGCACGGCGGCGATCAGAGGGGGCGTGTCAGGACCTGCAGAACGAACTGACTCGAGCCCAGGCTGGCTTGAAAAGATTGGAGGAGCTCCAAAAAGAGAATGAAAGCCTCAAGGAGCAGCGTTACTCCCTCCTCCAAGAACTCGAGGGCCTTCGAAGCGAGATCAAAAAACTGGAGGGGCTCCACTTAGGACGGATAGAGGAACTTCAAAAACATTTTGCCCAGGAGAAGACCCGATTCAGAGATGTCCAGACCTCCCTGGAGAATCGGATTCACCAGTTGACGGAACAAAACTCGGAAGAGGTGAACCTTCGGGAACGGCTCGGGAGGGAAAAACGCTCCCTTACCGAGGAGATGGATAGGATAAACGCAGAGAAAAAGGGACTTCGGGAGCAGATAGCCCGAGAATCCATGGCCCTTCAGGAGCAACTCAAAGCGTCCGAACGACGCTCTCAGGAACACATGCGAGCACTGGAACAAAAAGCGAGAAAAGAGCTTGTCGCGCTGGAGCGCCAGAAGAGTGATCGGATCGCCTCCTTAGAGAAGGAACTGGCGCAGGGAGTTCGAGAGCTTTCCCTAAGAGACCATAAAATATCTCAGATGGAGGCCGAATTCAAGCGTCAGCTTCAGATTGAGAAAAAAGAGGTTGAAAATAAAATGGCCCAAGAACTGGATAACGCCAAAAGACGCTATTATCTGGATCTGGAGAAATGCAAGGCTAACAAGCACGGAACCAAGGCTCTCGAAAATTCATGATCGACATGGGTAACCTGAGGCTCACCCTGGGCGGGCGGAAGCTCTATGATGGTCTTTCCTGGCGTATACCCGACGGAAGTAAGGTCGGGTTAGTGGGAGCAAACGGCTCGGGTAAGACCACCCTGCTCCGAGTGCTTCTCGGCATGGTTGAGGTTGACGAGGGGACAGCCTCTCTGCCCTCGTCCGCACGAGTGGGCTACCTGCCCCAGGATCTCCACGAGCTTCCAGACATCTCAGTGTTGGCCTACATCAGGCAGGAGGCCGGGATTGACGATCTGGAGTCAACCCTTCGCCGAGCCGAGGCAGATCTGAGCGAGGCCCAATCAGACAGTCGAGATCAAAATCAAGCCATGGAACGATACGAACGGGCCATGGCCGCCTACGAGATGGCCGGAGGTCATTCTTTCGACGCCATGGCACAGAAAGCTATGAAGGGCCTGGGCTTCAAGTCTGAGGACAGCGACCGTCCCATCTCTCATTTCTCGGGAGGATGGAAGATGCGCATCGCCCTAGCCGGCGCACTTCTCAGCCGTCCTGACGTACTCCTTCTGGACGAGCCCACCAATCACCTGGATACCGAGAGCATGGAATGGCTTGAAGGCTGGCTGGGCGGTTTTTCGGGAACGGTCGTAGCGATCTCCCATGATCGACGATTCATGGACAAAATCATGACGTCCATCGCTGAACTCGCCGACGGCTCCATCACCGTCTACCGAGGCAATTTTTCTCGCTACCTGGAGGAGAGCGCCGCCCTTGAGGAACGGAGGGAGCGGGCACGTTCACGACAACAGGCCGAGATTGAAAGGACAAGGGACTTCATCGACCGGTTTCGCTCCAAGGCATCCAAGGCATCCCTCGTCCAGAGCCGGGTTAAAAAACTGGAACGGATGGAAGCCGTTGCTCTGAGAGGACCGAACAAATCCGTCTCCATCGCCTTTCCTTCCTGCCCCCGCAGCGGACATACCGTGGTGAGTGCTGTGGGGCTCTCAAAATCCTACGGCAACCTCTCCGTCTTTCAGGATCTGGACCTCCAGATCACTCGAGGCGAGAAAATTGCCCTGGTGGGAGTCAACGGCGCAGGTAAATCTACGCTCTCCCGGCTCATCGCCGCTCAGGAAACTCCCGACCGAGGGATCGTTGAGCTAGGCTACCACGTATCCATGGGGTTCTTCTCCCAAGAAAGCAGCTTGAACTTGGACTACGGTAACACTGTCTGGCAGGAGGTAGACAGGACATTGGATCGACTTTCGCCCGAGGGGAAACGCTCTCTGCTCGGGGCCTTTCTTTTCCCCGGCGACGACATTCACAAACCCATCTCAATCCTCTCGGGGGGAGAAAAATCACGGGTGGCTCTCGTGAAGCTTCTTCTTCAGGAGACAAATTTCCTCATCCTGGACGAGCCCACTAACCACTTGGACATGACCACAAAAGAGCTGTTTCAGCGAGCTCTCCTGAAGTACGATGGAACCATGCTTATCGTATCTCACGACCGTTTTTTTCTGGATAACCTGGTGAGTCGGGTCCTGGAGATCCGAAAAGGGCACCTTCATGACTATCAGGGCAACTATAGCGCCTTCGTCGCAAGGCGGGAGCAAATCCTGGCAAATGAACAGGCCAACCAACCCTCCTCCGGGGTAACCAAAAAGGGAAGCTCCAAACGCACTGCAGCCGAGCGACGAAACCGCCTCTATCGTGAGAAAAAGCCCTTTCTCGACGAGCTTGAGCGAGTGGAGACCGACATCTCACAGCTGGAAGAAGACAAGGGTCTCCTTCACCAGAAACTCTGCGATCCCCAAACCCTGGGACGGTCGAGCCTCGTCCAAGAACTCATGACAGACCTGGCGTCCGTGGAGGATCGTCTGGCACGGATCATGGTCCGATGGGAAGAACTCATGGAGACCATCCAGACCATCGAGACAAGGGATTGAAGATGCTAAAACGACAGGAGGAGTCGCTTCGCGCTTCGGGGCGGCTCCTCCTTCTGTCATCTGTTCATGTGTTCTATTCAAAAAACACGTAGTGGGTATGACACACAATAAGCGGTATAGCGGTTGTAAAATTCAAACAAGGGCACCTCTAAAAGCCTACATCTGAGTCTCCCAGCCTCGGCTCGTTCCGCCAGAGCTCTGTCTCACCCAAACGTGTACGTACAGCTCCAAAGCCGAGGCGGGAGGGCAACTGTCTGAAAAACCCTCCCTTGTCATGAGGAGGGCTTTTTTGTATAATTCATCGTGTTTTTAGGGGAGGCAAGGATCATGAAAAAAACCGTTCTTTACACGACAACATCGGAACAGGTCTACGACGAACTTCGACGTCAGATTCTCACGAAAAAGCTCAAGGCAGGGCAGCGACTCCCAGAGACTACCATCGCTAAACAGTTGGACGTCAGCCGGACCCCCGTCCGCGAGGCCCTTCGGAGGTTGGCGACCGAGGGGATCGTTCAACTGATCCCTGGCGGCGGTGCCAGACTCACAGCTCCTACAAGGGAGGAAATCGAGAACACCTACGAGGTTCGCGAATATCTGGAGTGTCTCGCCGTTGAAAAGGCAGCCCACCGGATCACGCCCTTGCAAATCTGTCGTTTGGAAGAACAGATCGAATTAGAAGAACAGAGCTTTCGGGATCGGGATCTGGAAGCGTACCTGGAGGTCAACAACGCTTTTCATAGGATCATCGCGGAGGCATCGGGGAATATGGTTCTGGCCGATTACGTGGATAACGTCCTCTCCAGAACATACGTGTATATGGTCTTTTACGAGCAATTTTTTAACTTCAGCTCAAACCCAAGCCTCGACGAACACCGAGCTCTCTTGGGCGCTCTTTCCGACCACGACAACGACAAGGCAGTCCGATTGATGAAGGACCACCTCGCCGTCTCATGCGAGGGCCTGACGCCCGAAGTGAACCTCGCTTAAAACGAGGCTATACAACGTCTCAGAGAGTTGAGGAGGAGTCTCCGCTCGTCGTCCTTGAGCCCCAACGTAAGTTTCGTAACCAGGCTCTCCTGGCGGCGAACATGCTCCTGAAAATACCGTTCCCCCTTGGGAGAGAGGACGATCTTGTAGGACCTTCGGTCACTCTCGTTCCGACACCGCTCCACAAAACCCATATCCTGAAGACGATCCACCATGACAGTCACGGTGCCGGTGGTCAGCTCCATCTTTTCGGCAATGTCCTTCATTCGAAGGTTCTTATTTCTCCCGATAACGCCCACGGTTCTCATCTGAGCCGGAGATAAAGGTCCAAGCTTAGCAACTGCACTCTCCCAACAAGCAAAACGCTCACAAAACTCCGCAAACACGCTCGTCATAGGATCATTCATACCGCCTTTGTCCGTACCCATTCAGGCACCTCCATGTCGTAACCATACGTTTAACGGCAGAGGTTATACCACATCGCCTCCTCAAAATCAAATGACTTGAGAATCACTGTAAGCCAAATACCCAGGCTGAGACAGTTCACAATGGGCAGTCAATTGCGAATAAGAACCGACTGTACCGTTCGACGAGACAGAGCCTTCCCGATCATGCCCCAGAGCCTTCCTTGTGACAACAAAAGCACTCCATGTCCTTATTCCGTAGTAGAAAACCCCTTTTATAAAAGAGTGCGTATGGGAGGAGCGATGCTCCGCGCCTAAACAGGACCACACAGGACGATCATATTGTACAGATTCAGTTCAACGGCGAACTCTTGAAGATACGGTTGTCACCTCTACCGTCTCACATGTCAGAGCCCGAGAGATGATCCCAGCGCCCCTTCTGGTATTTTCCTCGAAAGAACAAAAGAGAATCATTCGCCTTATGCGCTTCCTACCCTTCGATATCCCATTTTACCAAATCAATACCTTTCAAGTTATTAAATTCGTCTCCATCTGACGGACGACATTACCCCAAAAATTCATCTATAACACACTTTCATTGACAGCAACCCTCATAAACTCTCTTGCCGCTTTTGACATATGTCGACTTTTCTTGTGCGCCATTAATATATTTCTTTGAGATGTTTTGTTATTAAGTTTATACAAAAATACATTGTCACTTTTTACATGAATCATTTTAACAATAGTATCTGATATGAAGGTAATACCTATCCCCTCATTGGACATATAGTAACAAGACATAAGCTGATTGAGATACATATATACATTGGGATAAAAACCGTATTGCGCACACACATCCATACCTCTTTTATGCACGTCATGCCCCTTATGCAACATAATAAACAGCTCTTCTTTAAAATAGCTCAGTGGCACCGGATCCTTACCCTTGACAATCTCATAATCATTCTGTAAATCATAGATTGAAAATCTATATTTTAATAGCTTATTATTTATTTTATTATCTTTAGGCACCATCAAAAGAATCCTTTCTTCTATAATAGGATAAGACAAGAAGAACTTTCCGTCAAAATCGCATGTGTCTATTACAATATCAACATCATTATTCAATAACTTTTTCTGAAGAGTCATCGTATCTGCCTCGTCAAGTGTAATTTTCACCCCTGGATATTTTTTTGAGAAGGCACGAATAAAAACAGGCATAAACAAAGAAGAAAAAGTATGCGGTGCACCTAAGGCAAGAGTTCCTGTTTTTAGTTCTGTATAGTCTTTGACATAGGACTCCATATTGTCTTGAATTGCAATTATTTGCCCTGCCATCTCCATATAGACTTGACCTGCTTCTGTAAGCTGAATCGGCATAGAACTCCTGTCAAAAAGAGTGACCCCCAAATTTCTTTCAAGTTTTTTGATGGTTATGCTTAGGGACGGTTGAGATATAAAAAGTTTTTTTGCTGCCTTCGAAAAACTCTTTTCCTTTGATATCTCGTACGCATATTTCATAGCTCGAAACATAGAGTCCCTCCATATAAACATAAATATATATATCTCATTGTACTATTGGTATTTGAATATATCAATCACGCGTAGTACAGTTCTAATTAGAAAATTCAATCATCCTACTCCAGAAAGGGCGTGTAAAAATGTTCTGGGTAAAAATGCCTCTTCATAAGAAAATATTCTTAATGATAATTCTTGGTGCTGGTATAGGCTATTTTATGGGACCTGACGCTGTAAAGCTCAAACCCATAGGGGACGCTTTTATCAGGCTCTTAAAAATGCTTATCGTACCTCTGGTTTTCTTCACCATATCCTCTGGAATAACAAAAATGGAAACTCCAAGAAATCTTCGTAAAATTGGAGGGTTCGTTGTTACTTTTTATGCACTGACTTCTCTGCTCGCGGCCTTTATAGGAACTGTCGTTGCCCTAACTATACGACCTGGGCAAGGTATCGAAGGTATCCTTGGATCTGCAAAAGAAATATCTGTCGCAAAGTATTCTTTTGTAGACACCATTTTGAACTGGATTCCTACAAATCCTGTTGCAGCTATGGCAAATATGAGCATGATCCAGATAATCTTCTTTGCAATCCTTTTTGGCCTAGCAATTCTTCTGCTAGGAGAAAAAGCAAAACTTATGGCTAATTTTGTTACCAATGGTGCTGATGTGATGATAAAAATCACAGATTTTGTAATGTCAATATCCCCCTATGGTATAGGAGCTCTTGTTGCCGTTTTAGTTGGAACTATAAGCGATAAAATGGTGCTCGCTGTAATTAAATTTATAGTGACTGATTATTTATCAATTTTCATTGTATTTATATCGGCCTATCCATTGATCTTGAGATGGGCTAAAGTTCCAGTTTTCAACTTCTTTAAGACAATATCTCCTGCAATGCTTGTTGCTGCAACCACTACTTCTAGTGCAGCCACCTTACCAATCTCTTTGGATATAGCCGAACACAAAATGGGAATCCATCCTTCTATTTTCGGATTTGCTCTCCCCTTAGGCAGCACCGTAAATATGAACGGTATGGCCGTCGCACTAGGAGTTATATCAGTATTTTCATTTGATATTTATGGATTTGAAATAACACCACTATTGCTTACAAAAGTAGTTTTCTTAGGCCTTGTTTTGGCAGTTGGAGCAGCAGGAGTAAAAGGTGCTGGAATTGTTATGTCCGCTGTCCTTTTTGAATCTTTAAACATGCCTTTAGAGCTCGTTCCTATCCTCGCTGCAATATGGCCCGTAATTGACATTGCGCACACGACAGCAAATATTACAGGAGATTTGGTGGTAACAAGAGCTTGTTCTGCGAGGCTAGGAAACAAGATGGAAAAACAAAAAAACTGATAATATCTAAAGAAATTTTATCTTGTAACTTAAGTAAAAAACATTATTTTCAGCGTGAAGTAAAACCATTCATTGGCGTTAATATACAAAACCAGAAAAAAGTGAAGATTCATAAGATAAATTTATTTATAATATTTTTTAACTAAAGTTACGATTAATAAATGCAGCTCCATGGTATGTAAAATAAAAGAACAGGAGTTTGATCGGGGTTATTTTAAGAAGTATGATAGCGAACCTGCTAACTCAAGAGACACAACAGAACTCTCTAAACTCACTTGGGGATAGATACTTCTACGTTACACAAAACAAGCAGGGATACAATCCATTTTGAGACGGGATATGAGTCCCTTGCTTTAGATCAGATCTTCAAGTTCCAGAACAACAGTAGAGAGGAACTGCTTGAGGGGTTGAATTATGGCATCTAACAAATAATCCCTACCTTCCTAAAACTTCAGACCCACCATGGAATTTAGTGCAAATATGTAGAAAGGAGCTTATTTAATGATAGACATAAAAGAGCATCCAATGGGAAAATTTTTCGAAAATCCTCTTCAAGAAAAGATCGAGGAAAAGTTTCTTTTTTTGCGGAAACACCCTTTAAACGGTAAAAAACGCTTATTCTTTGACAATGCAGGAGGTGCACTGAGACTTAAAGAATCTAACGACGTTTTTTCCTCCATGAATGCCATTCCTGACTGTCCTGAAAGGGACTACGATGTGGCAGAATACATGTCTCAAATCTCTAAAAAATGTAAAAAAGACATAGAGACAATGCTGAATGTAGAAAATGGGTTTCTCCTTACGGATTTAACCGCATCACAGATTAACTTTAAAATGATAAGGACTGTTATTGAAAATGTCCCTGGAGATAATATAGTCACTACTATTCTTGAGCATCCTTCTTCCTTTGATGTATGCGAGATATGTGCAGAAAAAGTCGGGAAAGAACTTCGAATCGCTCGGTCTAATCCAGTCTCAGGGAACATAGATGTAGACAATGTCATTAAACTCGTAGATAAAAACACCTGTCTTCTCAACATTATTTACGCATCAAACATATCCGGAGCTGTTCTTGACATAAAATCAATAATAAATCAGGCAAAATTAATAAAACCTGATCTTTACATCACTATTGATGCAGTGCAACATATCCAACATGGATCAGTTGACCTTAAAAATTTAAATATTGATGGAATTTCCCTCGCTCCCTACAAGTTTTTTAGCTGTCGAGGTATTGGATTTGGTTATATCTCTGAAAGACTGGCCTTGCTTCCACACGACAAACTGAAGGCAAAAAACAAGACTGTATGGGCATTGGGAAGTCCTGCAACAGCACACTTTGCAGCATTTTCCGAGGTAATAAATTACGTAAAATGGATAGGCGCTCAATATGTTAAAAAAGACAGCTCTAGAGATCTTTTTACGGAGGGCATGAACAGAATTACCCTTCAGGAAAGAGCTTTGATGAACGCCTTGATCAATGGCACGGACAAGGCTGAAGGATTAAGTAAAATAAAAAAAATTCAAGTCCATTTTCAAACAGGCGATTACGACAACAAAGACCTACTTGTAGCTATTTCCATCATTGGGAAGGACATCACCCCTTTTATTAAAGCTCTTAGGGAAAAAGGCATCTTAATATGCGAGCGGACAGCTAAAAGTCTTTACTCTAAAAGAATGTTAGACTCCCTTGGCATAGATAGCATAGCCAGGATAACTCCTCTTCACTGTAACTCGGAAGAAGATATTACAGATTTTTTGAAGATCACCAAGAAAATAGTTGAAAATATGTAAGAAATAATGTCAGGAGGGGTCTTGTGTGTCAAAATTAGACGATAAGTTTGCAAAAATTGGCATTGAGAATGCACCAGGTCAGGAGAAACGGCAAAGAACAGGTAAACTTGACATCAGAGGAGAGAGGCTCCTGGGAACACCTGTTGATTTTTCACATGGAGATGTAAATGCCCATGAACCTACACCAGGCTCATTCGATGCATTTCAGAAGGGTTTTGAAAAAGGGGGCTCGCAAGCATATACAGAATATCGGGGAGCAAGGTCTATCCGTGAAGATGTGGCCACAAAAATTGCCTATTTTACAGGTGCGTCGGTTGATTCTGATTCCGAGATAATAATCACTCCTGGGACACAATGTGCCCTTTTCCTCGCCATGGGGGCACTTGTCGGAGAGGGCGATAAGGTCGCTATAGTTGAGCCTGATTACTTCGCTAACCGTAAACTGGTAGAGTTTTTCGGAGGACAGCTCGCCCCAATTCAGATGGACTTTTTAGGAACGGATAAACGATCTGGTATTGATTTGGTGTGCCTTGAGGAAGCTTTTAAATCTGGCACAAGACTGTTTCTCTTCTCCAATCCGAATAACCCCACAGGCGTGATCTACTCTGAGGATGAGATCAGGAAAATCGCATCTCTGGCTAAGAAATATGATGTTGCTCTCATAGTTGACGAACTCTACTCAAGACAGATATTTGACAATCGCCCCTATTTTCATCTCAGGGCAGAGAAAGAAAAGCCGGACACCCTCATAACGATCCTCGGCCCATCTAAAACAGAATCCCTTAGCGGCTTCAGGCTTGGTGTTGCATTCGGATCTCCCGCTATTATAGACAGAATGGAACGGCTATTGGCCATCGTATCACTCCGGGCAAGTGGATACAACCAGTCTGTTCTGGCAACGTGGTTCAGCGAGCCGAAAGGCTGGATAGACCATCGAATCGCAGCACATCAGGCTATCCGTGACGAGATCCTGGAAAAACTTAGAAAAGTAGAGGGTATAAAAGTCCGAACAACCGAAGGCGGAAGCTACCTTTTCGCAGAGCTTCCTCCAATGGAGGTACCTCTAAAAGACTTTGTGAAAATAGTCCGTCATCTTGCAGACGTTATAATAACCCCAGGGACGGAGTTTGGACCTCAATTTGAGAATAGTTTTCGAATAAACTTCTCGCAAAACCACGAGGCTGCCATATCAGGTATTGAAAGGCTCCTCACTATTTTCGAAAGATATCGTAAATAATGATTAATAACGAAGATCCTATCCCTCAGGGCAGATACATACCCGCAAACCGCTACGGTTCGCTCGTATATACAGCAGGCATGACACCGAGGGAAAAAGGCACTTTAATTTTGGTGGGCAAGGTTACCGCCTCTAAACCTTTAGACTACTATCGAGATGCGGTAAGGAAAGCGGCTGAAAATGCGCTAACTGCTGCAAAAAAAGCAGTTAGCGAGGGAGAAACACTAACAAAGATCATAACTATGACGGTCTTTATCAACGCAGAAGAAAAGTACACAGCCCACTCAAAGCTAGCAGACTTTGCCTCTGAATATCTTTGTGAAGAGCTCGGCAAAGACGGTGTTGTGAGCAGGGTCGCCGTAGGGGTCGCCTCTCTTCCAGGGAATGCCCCTGTTGAAATCCAACTAGTAGCAGCTCTATCCTGCTAATCCTCAAGCAAAAAAAGCTTTTCAGCATATTTCAGCTTTAACTTCTGACACAGTAGGCTCTCTTGTCCCATCAGATGGATGCGAGGGCCGATTTTTTGTCGGGCAAGTACCTGCAAGCTCCGACGGATCTTACAATTGATCGAAATGCTCTAAAACGTTCTTGCTCCTGAGCCTTCCTCTGTAGCTTGTAGAGAGCAAAAATCCTTATATACAGCCTTGCTGCCTGCCACGATATCGTTAATACATCAAGCTTATTCCTGTGTCGTTCCCTTGGGAACCACGCTATAGCTGTCATAGCACACATAGCCCCTGCACCGTTGCCAGCAAGGTGCCGTTTCAAGAGAGTTATAGCTTTGTGAATCTTCCACCATTGGGGATAGATTCATGCTGTGTATCCTACCTGACAAACTTCATTTATCTCAGTATCCAGCAACAAGCTTAAGAGAGCCTAACTCCTCCTTCACCCATAAAGAGATACAATACCCATAAAGAGATACAATAAGGAAGGATGTGGCATCTCCTGTTGAGGGGAGATATGCCACATCCCAAAATTCCACCCTTACTTCTGGAGCCTTTACACGATTAGGGAGCTGAAGACCTTATGCGTCTATAACAGAGTTCCCGATGAACGATCAATTGTGGTATGTTCCCAACTGCTGCTTAAGCCCCCTACAACTTTTCTAGGGTTCTAGTGCGGCAATCCATTTCTGGAGAGCTTTTGCATAATCCAATGGGCTTGAATCCACATAGGCGGGGAGTGCGTAAACAGCCATATTTCGAATCGCTTTTACCTGGGCGAGCTTAGGATGTTTAAGAAGGTACATCCTCAACGCCTTCTGCACGGCAAAAACATCTCCTGTAGCAATAATCACGTCAGGATCTTCTTGGAGTAAAGGAGAGAGGTCTAATCCTTTTTTAGTCTTCTTGACCTGAAAATGCCCTTTCCGTGGTTTTTTACCGCTCGGATTGAAAACCTCCCCTACATTTCTATACCCCAACTTACTCAGGAAAAACGTATCCGCATAGAAGCCCGGGGCCTCTACCCGCAAACCAACCTTCCCTGAAGAGCGATGGAAGGTACCGTGAAACACCACGGCCTTCTTGCCACTCTTCTTGACCTCTTTGGGCAGCATTTTCTGAATGGCAACAGTCTGCTTGTCCCATTTTTCTAAAAGGGCTTGCACCTTTTGATCCTTACAACCGAGAAGAGCCGCTGTTTGCTTGATAGCCGAAGCCATTCCTTTAGTCATATCGACATACTCTATGGCAACATCCACTCCGGCAAGGAGAGGCACGACCTTGAGAGGAGAGGCTCCTGGCATATAAAGACAGAAAGGCTCTGACTTCTCTATGATAATACGCCTAATTCCGAACTTCTTACACGCATCGGGCACCGTTGAGGGATTTTTAACAATATAGTTAGGACATCCCAAAATCTGACTGCATTTTTTCAATCCCTTTGCCTTGTCCCACACGGATCCCCGAATGGACATAGCCTTAGGCATCACTCCCAGTCTATAGGCTATATCAAGCACCCGATCCCCTATAATAATGGTATCTTCCAGGATTTCAGGGGGGGCAGCTCTTTTGTTCCCCCATGCCACTCCAGAGGGGAGGGCCATGAAACTCACCATCAAGAAGAGCCCCAAAATAACGATTCCCCGAACCTCCTTCATTTTAAGACCTGAAGCACCTGTTCTTCGTCTCATGAAGATCGACCTCCTATACACCGATATCTCTCCAAAAATTTCAACACTGCACAACATACACCCTGCTTTCATACGACATATATCAGGGCATTCTGCCTCCATATCAGATTGCTACAAAAAGGAAGGAAATATCAACCCCCTTTAACTATCTCAATAAAAAGCGGATAAGTCCCCTGACATATGGAGAGCTGGATTTCTCCATCATCCATTGTTCGGCCACCATCTTGTTGATCACACACACGGCGGGAAAAGTATGCTGGGTCATCATCACGCTGACCATACCCTTCCGCTGCTGAATGACAGTGGCCCATTCCTGGATGAGATCGCTGGCCCCCTCGCCCACCACAGTAGCCCCATATATCCTTCCCAGCTTGCCGAGCACGACCTTGATAAAGCCCTTAGGATGGCCGTCGGCTACCATCCTGCCGTAACTCTTGAACTCTTTTCGGACCACAGACAGGCCTTTGGCTTTTCCCTCCGCTTCGGTCAGGCCAACCTGCGCAACCTCAGGTTCGGTGAAGACAGCCCAAGGCACTACATAACGATCCCTGCGAAGCCTGGAGAGACGAAAAGGACTGAGAGAGTCCATAAGAGCCAACATTCCCTGATGCATAGCAGCATGAGAGAAAAGGCTTTGTCCGTTGCAATCCCCAACGGCATAGATGTTTTTAGTCGTAGTCCTCATATGCTGATCGACCACAACGCCCTGCTTTGTATACTCCACACCAGCCGTCTCCAGGCCAAGCTCAGCGACAACTGGTGCTCGACCGGCAGCAACAAGAAGCCGCTCCGACTTAAAGACCTCGTCACCAGCCGTAACTACTACTGTACCGTTTTTATACTCCACCTGCTTGATGGCTACAGAGTTACGGACAGTCACTCCCTCGTCCACTAAAACCTTTTCAATGAGATCAGCTGCATCCCGATCCGCCGCCGGTATCAGGTGCGGATCCATATGAACCACGTTGACCTTGGCACCGAGACGACAAAAAGCCTGAGCCATCTCGGTCCCGATAGCTCCTCCTCCTATGATCGTCAGCGATTGGGGGATCTTCTCCATCTCAAACATATCGGTATTCGTCAAAACGTTCGGGATCTCGCAGAGACCAGGGATTGGGGGAAGAAAGGGTTCGGTGCCTGTGGCAATGAAAATTCGCCGACCTTGATAGGTCCGATTGTTCACTCGGACACTATCAGGACTGTCGAGACGAGCCTCACCGTCGATCACCGTGGCTTTCTCGAAAACCTTCATCAGTTTTTTCCCGTTGATAGTGGCAATTTTTTCTCGAACCATCAAAAGAGGATCCATTCCCTGAAGGGTCGATTGAACATCAAGACCATATGATCCTAAGCGACCAAGATCGTGATACGCCTGAGCGGCCTTAAGAAGAGCCTTACTGGGGATACAACCACAGTTGAGGCACTCGCCCCCAACCTTGTTCTTTTCAATAGCCAAAACTCGAAGCCCAAGAGCCGCCCCCATGGCAGTGACGGCCATACCGGCAGGCCCCAAACCGATCACAATCACATCGTAATATGTCATCTCTCTTTCTCCTTGTTTTTAACGTGATATTATTATTGTACCTCATCGAGAGCTCTCATCGAAGTCCTTTCGCAGGAAGTTATCCCGCGCTTTTTCCCATGGGGACAAATACACATCCACGAATAGGCGGTCCCAGAGTATCCTTCCCTATAAGGGGACCTCTAAAAACTTAGAAACTCGCCTCAGGTCATTTCGACAGAGCTCATTTGCTGCTGCTTATCTTTCAAGATACGTATAACGCCTTTGGTCTTGACATTTTTCTTTGGTCTTCCAGAAAATACTATAATACTAGATTAACAAAACAACTCGAATATGTTCTGTATGACGTCCACGATGAATCTTCTTCTGTTGCTGAGAGAGTCAATTGAGTGCACTTGTGAATGTTCGTTTCGGGTCGCTCCTTTCCAGGCTTTTTCACCTCCAATCGTACTCGACTGATAAATAGCTCTGTTGTTGTCTACAAATAAAAAAAGAGGGAATCTCCTGTTCAGGAAGCTCCTCCTTTCACGTTATTCTTCAAGAAACTTAGGTCCATTCACATAAATCAAGCCCGTCCTTCTTAGCTGAAGAGAAGAACGGGATCTCGTCATCAATCTGAAAACCCGCTACAAGGCGGGTTTTATAGGGTTCTATGGCATTCAGTGTTTTGTTTAATGGTGCAGGAGGGGAGACTCAAATAAAGCTTGGTAACGACTGCAATCAGATATCCAACGAAGTCAGGCACAATCTTCATGTACGGTTTTATGTACGGTCAAGACTATCGCTTGAAACTTGATCAGCGAAGGTCAGCGTTCCTCTCCCACTGCTGTCTTTTTTTTATCATACAAAAAAACGCCCCCCAGCCAATAAAGAGCTGAGGGGCATCGTCCATCTACTTCCGTTTTCTCTTCCACCACTTCTTCTTCACAACAACACAGGAATATATAAATCCGCCGATCAAAGCGATGGCCGCAAGAGCCTTCCCGACCTGCGCATATCGCGAACCCTCTAAAATCATGATCACTCTGCCTCCTTTCTGTACATCCTATCCAGCTCAGCAAGCCGGGCGTCGATTTCCTCTTGTGAACGAGGCCCTTCCCGTTGCCCGGGTACAGGTTGCGGCTCGCTCGGTACTTCCCGCAGAGCTTCCGGCGACTCTGCCCGCATTACCTG